>SDBU01008594.1_pt1 | contig 11574 bp, 8 predicted proteins | sample 2277071 | NCBI WGS metagenome assembly SDBU01 (sample SAMN10397929, study PRJNA504765) | marine sediment metagenome | isolation source: marine sediment core GS08_GC12, 126 cmbsf | place: Arctic Ocean: Gakkel Ridge, Loki's castle | collected 2008 | reverse complement strand
GACTCGATATCGGGTGCGGTGGGCTCCGCTTACCCTTGAGGACTTTCACCTCAGATCACTAAGCGCTTCGTGGCGCACCATAAAAACTGCCAACACCTTTAATTCTCTCTAAGAATATCAACTTTATAGCATTCTTCTCAGTAAAATCAAGGCCATCTCTTAGCCTGAATAATTCATAAAAATGTCTATCCACATAATACAAAAAACATCAAGGGTTTACATGAGTTTTTTCGGTAAGTACATAAATAACTTTGTTCTCCTATTGTTATATTCTATCATAATCGACATTTTTTATGGATAATCCAGTTTAGACATCTGTCCTCTTTTTGTAACAATGAAAACAAAAAGATCGCCATTTTTTGAGGACACTGTCTTGGCATGAAAATTGCATGGTTGAGTTGTTCTTCGGTGTATAGACGGATGACCCCTATCCACGTATAATAGAAGAATAATAAATTTAGAGGATGTAGAGAAAATGAAGAAAAAACAACGATCCTTGTTCTTTATCTTTGTCCCCATGGTTCTTTTTCTCTCCGGGTGTACCTCCGTGATGAAGACAAACAGTCAAATGCAGTTTGGTATTAAGGCCGCCCAAAAAGAGCTGTGGAATGAAGCGATATTTCGGTGGGAAAAAGTTTTAGAAATCAAGCCGGAGTCTGGAGCCGCATACAATAACCTCGCTGTGGCCTACGAAAAAAAAGGCGAGTGGGACAAAGCGGAAAAGGCCTATGAGGCGGCCATGAAGTTCGCCCCAAAAAACAAGTATATACAATTGAACTATGAGAAATTCAAAACACGTAATAAATCTAAAGAAAAGAAAGAATCGGAAAAAAAGAACAATGAAAAAAAATAGCCTCACCATACTCATTTGTCTCGTGGTCCTGTCCTCCTGTATGACCACTGAATCCTGGAAACTAAAGATCGATATCCCCAGACAAACGGAGCTCGACATAGAGGCCTTCGACTCGGTCATCATTACGCCTTTTCTCGTGGAGAAGGACGTCGAGGGTTTTGATCTCCGAAAGGAACTCGGCGATTATTTTATGGGAACGTTCAGCCGAAAGACCACCGTTGATGTCATAACAAGAGACATTCTCGTGGAGAATGAAGCCCAGTTTGAATCTTCGGATTTTTGGAAAAGCCAGGAAGGCAATGGAGAAAAAACCCTGTTTTTAACAGGAAGCGTTCAATATACCTCCGAAACGCGGATGGCCCTCCTAAAGAGAGCAAAGAAACGCTATGAAGATCCATTCACTACGGAGGCCAGGCTGAAGCAGCGAAAATTTTACAGTCTTAATGTGAACCTTTTTCTCATCGATGCAAAATCCGGGAAGGCGGTTTACAAAAGAGAATATAAAGAGACCAAAAGCTATGAAAATCCCAACCAAACATCCTATTTTGCATTCTTCGACCTTATCCGGCAGATCCAGGAAAAACTCCTCCGTTCAATCCTTGGGCTGGAACAGGTTCAAGAAAGATACCTGGTCATCAAGTAGGGGCATAAGGAGTTTTCCATGAAAAATTATATAAAACTGATTTTCGTATTTCTTTTTGTAGTCGTCCTGTCCACCCAGGGTCTGTCTCAGGTGTTTCGCATTCCCTATTACGGAAAAAATAAAATCATGTACGAGAGGTTCGACTGGAACCACTACAAGACCGAACATTTTGATTTCCACTATTATTCTGAAAATATCAAAATATTAGAAAAAATCGCCGCCCTGGCAGAGAGCGCCTATTCGAGATTAAGCCGCGATCTCAAGCACGAACTGTCCGCCATTATCCCCATCCTCTTCTATTCGTCCACAACAGACTATGAACAAACCAATCTCTTCAATTCGGCAGGAACGCTGGGGGCCGCTGATCCGGTCCTCTACCGCATCCTCCTTCAGGGGGATATGCCCATAGATGAACTTCAAGATCTATTTGAACATGAAGTGACTCACATTTTTGAATATGATCTTCTCTGGGGCAGCCCTGGAGGAGTTCTATATGCCGTTTCCCAGCCCCCTCTTTGGATCATTGAGGGGTTTGCCGAATATAACACACAAAATTGGTCCACCTGGTCTGAGCTCATCGTTCGGGATGCCGTTCTCAACGACCGAATGCCCATGTTCACTAAGGTCGGGACTCTTTTCTCCCAATTCCCCTCACCCCGGCCTCTCGCCTACGACTTCGGCCATGCCATATATGACTATATCGAACACACATACGGACGGGAAAGGATAACGGAATTGTGGCAGTCCATGAAAAATTCTCCAATGATTGGCCGGATCAATCCCATAAAAAGAGTTTTCAAACAGACGCCAAAAGAATTCAATCACTCGTTTAAAAAATACCTCCGCGCCCGGTTTAAGGACTATCTGACACGGGAAAATCCCGAAGACTACAGCAACGCGATTGGCCCCGAATTCCCCCTCAATCCATTCTACTTCTCCTTTTCTCATGCCTTATCTCCTTCTGGCGACATTGTGGCCATCCTCACGCAGAACCTGCTAGAACGAGATCTTGACATCCTGTTCGTCTCCACAAAAGACGGAAGTGTAATCAAGAACATTACACGGGGATACACCATACAGTACGAATACATCCGCCTTGAGGTCGATCCGACCAATGGAAGCGTTGTGGCCTGGTCTCCTGATGGAGACAAGATTGCGTTCTTCGGCCGGGCCGCTCAAAAGTACTCCCTCTTTATCCTCGATGCCCTTACGGGCAAGACTCTGTCCAAAATAAAAATCCCTTATGATCAGCCCACTGCCCCTGTCTTCCTCTCGGACAGTAAAGAGCTCCTCTTTACCGGTTTTCATGATGGGACCCATGATATCTTCAAGATTCATCTGGAGACTGAAAATCTTCTCCAAATGACATCGGATGATCTCTTCGAAAAAGCCCCGGCGGTCTCCCCTGATGGAAAAACGGTGGCCTACACAATCCGTCTCGATACCTATGACAAGTTATTTCTTTCACCTATTGATGATTTTTCAAAAAAAACACAGCTGACCTTCGGAAGAGGGAATACCACGACGCCCTCCTTCACTCCTGACGGAAAAAAGCTCTATTTTTCAGGAGACATGAGAGGGGCGTTCAACATTTACTCTCTCGATCTCGAAAACGGAGAGCTTATGGTCTATACGGATGTGAGAACGGGTAACTTTCAGCCCGCCGTCATCCCCAACAGTAATGATGAAATCATTTTTTCTTCTTTTAACAAGGGCGCCTTCCAGGTCTTTAAAAGCAAGTTGGAAGGGGAGGTTGAAAAGACGATCTCCTTTGTGGAAATCGAATCCGAAGATGAGTTCAAGCGCTTTGAACCCATAGTAACGGTAGAAATCAATAAGGATGAAATCAAGGTATACAAGGGGCTCGGCAAGCTGTATATGACCTCTCGACCACCCATCGATGCCATTCTTTCTACAGACGGCTCCATTTACGGAGGGTCCGCGGTTTCGTTCTCAGACCTCATGGGTGATTACAATTTTTCTCTCCAGGCTTATCAAGTGAGAAACTTTCGATCCTATTCTTTTGCCTACACAAACATGAAGTCCCGCCTGCAGTACCAGGCAAGCGCCTACCAATACACCTTGTTCTACTATCCGGAATATGCGTATTATGACCCGACTCTCTACCAGTTTCTCAGCTACCGCGATGCGATCGCCACAAGAAAGATCACCGGCATCTCGGTCGCAGCCTTCTATCCGTTTAACAGGTATTATCGCGTAGAAGGTTCGTTCGGATTCATGAACTATGATGAAGACTTTTTCGATCCCTATTTGACACAGCAGCTTCTGGCTCAAGGCGGTGGATTCTCAGGATTTCTGAGCGGAAATTCCCTCAATGTCTCTTTTTCTCTTACGGGAGAAACGACGCGATTCTTTCAGGTTGGCCCTTTGGCCGGACATACTTTTAGGATCACCATGGACCAAGCCCTCCCACTTGGCGATCAATTCATCCAGAATACTACGCTCCAGCTTGATGTGCGCAAATATCTCAACCTCGGACCTAACGCTCTTTTTGCCGCTCGGTTTTTTGGCTTTGCCAGTAGAGGCAAAACTCCCTACATTTTCTATTTTGGCGGGAATAACGAAATTCGTTCTGTCTATTACTATTCTCAAATCGGTAACGAGGGATGGTATGCAAACCTTGAATTCAGATTTCCCGTCTTTAATTCGGCCACAACGCCGATCGGCCAAATCGGGCCCATTCGCGGAACTCTTTTTTTTGATGTGGCCAGAACAAAACTCAAAGGATATCCGGCTAAGATGTTTAGATTTGATGCGGACAATCCCTTTAATCCCCTGGTGCAATTTGATGCCGTCGGCTCATATGGATTTGGATTTCAATTCTTCTTTCTAGGCTTTCCGATCCATCTCGACTTTGTCAAGAGGATCGAAATCCTTGATATGAGCCATCCCTTTCAATTCACCGAATTTAGGGATAGATTCGGGGACTTATTAGATATTGGGAAATTAAAGGCGAAGCTCTGGATCGGATTTGATTTTTAAGGTGTTTTTTCTTTTTTTTATAAAAAACCTGATATTTGTCTTGAGTTTCAAAAAACGGGGTGATAGTATAGGCTGGCTTTCTTCGTAACCAGAATCAGCAAATTGATTTTTCCACAGTTGTGGAAAAATCCGTGGAAATCTTGGTCGCCAGCATGGAAAATCCAGATAAACAAAACCTTTGGCTCCAAATTCTTAACGTTCTTAAAGAACAAATCGATACCAACAGCTTCGAAACTTGGTTTGAACCCACAGTCTATATCGGGCGGGAGGATACCGATCTCTACATCAAGGTCCCCAATTCCTATTTTAGAGATTGGTTGTCTTTTCACTACACGAGTTCGATCCAAAATTGTTCCCAGGAATTATTCAAAAAAACATTCAACATCAAGTACATTTATGATGATTCTTCCTCCTCTTTCATGAGAAGATCCCCTCAGGAAAGGAAATCAAAACAAGGGCATCTTTTGAATCCCAATTTAAACCCGAATTACACCTTCGAAAATTTTGTTGTCGGTTCATGCAATCAATTCTGCCATGCCGCTTCCATTGCTATCGCAAAAAATCCGGCAAAATCTTACAATCCTCTCTATCTCTATGGAGGAGCCGGTCTGGGAAAGACACATTTAATGAATGCGATCGGCCATCAGCTTCTCAATGTCAACCGCCGGCTCAAGATCATGTACATCACAACCGAAAAATTCATGAATGATTTAATTAACCATTTGCAGTATGGAAAAATCCTTGATTTTCGTGAAAAATATCGAAGTGTCGATGTTCTTCTTATTGACGACATCCACTATCTTGCCGGGCGAGAACGAACAAAAGAAGAATTTTTTCACACATTCAACCACCTTTATGACAATCAAAAACAAATTGTTATCTCTAGCGACTGCCCCCCAAAGGAGATCCCAAGCATCGAAGATCGGTTCAGTTCTCGATTTGAATGGGGATTGATTGCGGATCTTAAACCTCCGGATATTGAAACCCGCATTGCTATCCTCAATAAAAAAGCAAGTATAGAGGGAATAGATATTCCAGAAAGCGTTGCTCTTTATATTGCAGATAAAGCGCACTCTAATATTCGGGAGTTAGAAGGATATCTTCGCAGGGTTATCGCCTACGCCTCACTCAAAGGAGAAAAAATCGGCCTTGATGTGGCGAAAGACGCACTTAAGAGCTTGCTTGAAGCAGAAACAAATATTATTACCGTTGAAAAGATTCAAAAAATTGTCTGCTATGAATACAAAATTAAACTGTCTAAACTTAAATCAAAAAACAATTCTCCAACAGTAGCTTTTCCCCGTCAAGTTGCCATGTATCTTTCTAAAAAATGGACCCGCACATCTCTTCCTGAAATCGGTAAAAAATTCGGTGGAAAACACCATACAACCGTTTTACACAGTATAAGAAAAATAGAAAGACTTAAAGAAACAGATTCAGATTTCAACAAAAAAATAAACAAAATAATTGAGTACATCCGTTAATATAACAATAAGTTAGGAAAGTTTTGCACATTTCATTTGCTTTTATTCTTCTTATTACTTAATCTTTACTTATAATTAAATATATATAATAAGAATAAAGAGTTGAAAAAAAAGGTGGAAAAATGAAATTTTCAATCCAAAAAGAAGACATTCTCAAGGAACTCCAGCTTCTTCAAGGAATTGTAGAAAAAAGAAGCACTATGCCTATTCTTGGAAATATATTGATGACAGTCACAGAGAATGAAGTAGAGTTGACAGGCACAGACCTAGAAGTTGGTCTAAGGACACATTTTCAAGCAGATGTGGAAGAGTCTGGTTCTCTGACCATTTCTGGAAAAAAACTCTTTGAAATTGTCAGGGCTCTTGCGGGAGGACAAACTGTCTATTTTAAAGAGAGTGAAAATCTCATGATGGATATCACATCAGGGGCTAGTCAGTTCAAGATTCTCTGTCTATCCAAGGACGACTATCCTCAAGTTCCCGAGCCGAAATTTGAAAAAAACATCGTTCTTCCTCTTGGCATAATGAGGACAATGATAGATCGTGTTTACTTTGCCATCACACAGGAACAGAGATATTATCTCAATGGTGCCCTTTTGATTCTCTCGGATAAAAAGATGGAGTTGATCAGCACGGATGGACATCGCCTTGCCTATACATCTGCAGTTCTTGATGGGCTTAATTTGGATAAGGAAATCAAGGGAATCGTCTCCAAAAAAACTCTGGGGGAGTTGAGGAAATTTGAAGATGAAAAACTGGAATTCGATTTGGACGAAAACAACCTCTTTTTTAAGGTCAATAATAGAACTCTTATCTCCCGAGTTATCGAAGGAAAATTCCCTAACTATGAAGCGGTCATCCCAAAAGATAATCCACTGGTTATTTCCATCTCAAGAGAGGAAATTACCGATGCCATACGAAGAGTGTCCTTGCTTTCTTCAGAGCGGTCAAAAGGGATTAAATTCGGTATACAAAAAAATCAGATTACACTTTTCTCATCAAATCCTGAGATCGGAGAAGCACGGGATAAGGTTGATGTTGAATATGATGGACAGGAAGTTGAGATCGGGTTTAACTCGCAGTATCTTCTGGATTTTCTGACATCGGTTAAAGCGGAAAGGATTTCATTTGAAATTAAAGATGAAAACAGTGCGATTCTGATGAAACCGGAAGCCGAGGAAGACATTAAAGACATTTATGTTATTATGCCTATGAAAATCTAACCTTTTATTCATTAAAACTGCCAACAGAAGTATTTATCTTTATTGATCTCACCTTGTTATCAAGATTTTTGGTAATTTCTCAAAAAGTGCGGTTTTTTTGGCTGTTCAAATAAAATGTTGGCATTTTTTACCCCAAGGGGGCGACTCGACCTTACCACCTCTGCTTCGTCACAACCCATTCGCGGTGAAAAACCACAGCTTCATGGGCTGATTCCTCACATCTGCAGCAACCTCGAGCCGTGAATAATCCAGGTTAATCTACAGCATTCTAGACTCGTGAATTAATCAGGTTAACCTGCCCGTGAACCTCGATTCGTGAATAATCAAAAAATTAAAACTGCCAACAGATTTATTTATCTTTATTGAGGGGTTCCTCTTATTTTCGGTGATATCAAGACGATCACCTTGTTTGATGAAAGGGGTATTCTTTTCCTAGAATTGAAAGAGTCCCATCCGAAGCCACAATCAAGGCGCCATAATCCGGGTATTTCTTAAGAATAATTTCAGGATTGAGAGAGACAAAGAGTGCTGTTGATAGGGCATCGCAGAGGAGAGCCTCCGGACCCACAATCGTCACGCTCTGTTTACCTTGGGCAGGATATCCGGTTTTTGGATTAAAGATGTGATGGTATCGAATCCCGCCCTGAATGAAGAATCGTTGGTAATCCCCTGCGGTTGCGGCCCCCATATCATGGATTTCAAGAACGCCGATAAATCCTTCCTTCCTGGGATGTTTGATGCCGATTTTCCATGAAGTTCCGGTTGGATTTTTCCCCCAGCAATAAAGATCACCTCCGGCGTTAATGAATCCTTTAGAAATGCCGCTTTCTTTCAGGGTCCGGGCTGCCAAATCAATTCCATACCCTTTGGCAATTCCCCCCCAGTCCAAAGACATCTCTTCCGGGAGATCAAGAAAGGTTTTTTGATCGAAAATCTTATCCATTCCGATGAGCCCGAGTGTTGTTTTTATAAGGCTAGATTTGGGAACTCGATGGTCCCCATCAAGAAATCCCCAGATCCTGGAAAGAGGAGCGATCGTAATATCAAAAGCCCCATCGGATGACTGGTGAAGGAGGAAAGCTTTTCGAAATAGAGACAAAACCGCCGGCGACGAATAATCTGCTGCCGCGGGTGAAAAATAGCTGTCGATATCTGTAAAGATGCGGTGAATGTCTTCCTGTGCAGAGAGGAAATGACCTTGAGAAGCATAGAGGGTTACTTCACAGAGAGTGTCAAAAAAGAAGAACGAAGCCGAGTGCCATTTCTTCGGGACTCCGCAGCGTGTACAAAGAAGGCTCCCGAATAGGACAAGGATAAAAATGAATCTTCCTGTGAATTTTCTCATATTTTTATTCTCTTATTGTGATTAAAAAAAAACATTTAATCAACTCGCGTGAAGAAATGGAAATGCTTTCGAAGATATTTAATCGATGTTTTAGGTTTATTGACAAAGAGAAATATTCTTTATATTGTGGGAGGACTCAAAAGTGAAAGAGGAGAGAGAAGAATGAGCGTAAAAGTACGACTGGGAATCATGATGTTCCTGCAGTATGCCATATGGGGAGCATGGGCCCCGGTCTTGTCTGAATACCTGATGAACGATTTGGGCTTTTCCGGATTCCAGAGCGGGATGATCTACAGCCTCTTGCCGCTGGCGACAATCATTGCCCCATTTATCGGAGGGCAGATTGCAGACCGGTATTTCTCCAGCGAGAAATTTATCGCCATCTTACAGCTGACAGGAGGCGGCCTTCTTATCGCCGTGTCATTTGTCACGAATTACCCAATGATGATGTGGTTGATGTTTATATACTGTATCCTCTATGCGCCGACTCTAGCTCTCACCAATTCGGTGGCGTTTATCAATCTGAAAAAATCCGACAAGGAATTTGGCGTCATTCGTGTTTGGGGAACTCTTGGTTGGATTGCGGCCGGCCTGCTTCTTGCGGGGTGGAGACTCCTGGCCGGTTCCAACGAAGGACTGGGGACACAGGGAGATACGCTGCTTCTTGCCGGGGCCTTTTCCATAATCATGGGATTTTTCTCCTTTGGCCTGCCCCATACCCCGCCACAAAAAGAAGGGACAAAACCTTGGGCGTTCCTGGAAGCATTAAAGATGTTGAAGGACAAAAACTTTCTGGTCTTTATAATCATCTGTTTCGTTGTCGCCACGGAATTGATGTTTTATTACATTCTTACGGCCCCGTTCCTGACTTCGGACAAAATTGGAGTCCCCGGAGCCAGCGTGTCGGGAGTGATGGTCATTGCCCAGGTGGCAGAAATTTTTGTTATGCTTTTACTCCTGCCTCTTCTGATCTCCAAAATAGGCATCCGTAAAATCCTTGTTCTGGGAGTTTTGGCCTGGCCGGTGCGCTATATTATCTTTGCCGTGGGAGCGCCCAGTTGGCTGGTGATCGCATCCCTGGCTCTGCACGGCTTCTGTTTTGTTTTCTTCTTTGTGGCGGCTTTTATTTACACGGACATGGTGGCCCCTAGGGACATCCGGCATTCGGCCCAGGGCCTGATTACCTTGGTCACGTATGGGTTCGGAAATTATGTGGGAAGTCTTTTTGCGGGTTGGGCCAGAGACTGGTTCACCACCGACGCCGGGACGAACTGGCGGGGAGTTTTCCTTATTCCATGCGCACTAACGATCCTTTGTGCCGTGGCGTTTCTCCTCTTTTTTAAAGAGGACGCAAAACTAAAACCTTCGGAACAAGAAAAAGGAACACCATGAAAAAAAGATTAGGCATTGGTTTTATTGGAGGAGGATTTATTACGGGTTTTCATATCCGATCTTGGCAGGCCGTCCGTGATGCCGATATCCTGGGTGTTTTTTCTTTGAGTGAAAAAGACACCTCGGCTTCTGTGGCGTTGGCCCGGGACCTGAACGTGGGAGAGGCCAACCCCTTTAATTCGATAACCGAGATGGTGGCCGATCCGGAGATTGATGCTCTCTGGATCTGTGCGCCGAATTACACGCGGATAGAAAACATGGAAGAGATCGTCCATGCGTTGGAAACAGGGAGAGGAGAGCTTATTGGAGTGGCCTGCGAAAAACCTCTTGGCCGCAATGTCCGGGAGGCCAGGAAGATGCTGGAATTGGTCCGGAAGGCCAATTTGCTGGATGGATACCTGGAGGATCAAATCTTCCAGCCTGGCGTCCAAAGAGGAAAGGATCTCATTTGGACACGTGGCGCGGCACTGACGGGACGGCCCTATCTTGCCCGTGCGGCCGAGGAGCACAGCGGTCCGCATATGCCCTGGTTCTGGGAAGGAGAGCTGCAGGGGGGCGGCGTGCTCAATGATATGATGTGTCACTCCGTCGAAGAGGCGAGATTTATGCTGACTCCTCCAGGGGCGACACGCGATGTTCTAACTCCCGTCAAGGTTACGGCTCACATGGATTGTCTAAAATGGCAGAAACCGGAATATGCACGTATCCTTGCCGAGAACAGCAAGGGAAAACTGGATTATATCAACCGGCCGGCAGAAGACTTTGCCCGGTCTTTGATTGAATACAAAGATGAGAACGGAGAGACGCTCATTGTCGAAACCACAACTTCATGGTGTTATGTCGGCGCAGGCCTTCGGTTAACCCTGGAGCTGCTCGGACCGGAATATTCTCTCGCGATCAACACTCTGGATTCCGGCGTAAACATCTTTTTCAGCCGGAACGTCCACGGGAAGACAGGAGAAGATCTTGTTGAAAAACAGAATGCCGAGATGGGGCTCATGCCCATTATCTCCAACGAAGCCGCTGATTACGGATATGAGGGGGAAAATCGTCACATGGTGCAGTCCTTCCTGAAGGGAAAGCGGCCGATGGAAAATTATAGCGATGGCCTCAACGTCACGGAACTCCTGATGACCGCCTACAAAAGTGCCGAAGAAGAAAAAACGATTCCTTTTCCTCCCGAGGACCTGGAAACCTTTATTCCAGCCGTAGCTAAGGGAGAATGGAATCCCAAGAAAAGATAAAGGGTAAAGGACAAAGGAGGAACAATGAGAGCGCCGAGCAAAGCTTACTTTTTCCAGTTGGTGACTCTCTGAAGAAAAATGAGACAGATTGAACTAATTTTGTTCACAAGCGAGAGGGAAGTCCAACCACGGCAAAGGTTAGCCACCAGCCGTGTAGCGAACTCTGCATATGGGGAGGTAACAAACCATGTGAAGCCAGAGGAAACAAGATACTGGGCCGTAACGCAAGTGAAGGAATTGAGCCCCGAAATCCCTGTCGTTTCAGAGGCCGAGGCCGTTCATTTAGCCGAAGGCAGCAGTCGTGCCACCGCAAAGAGGCGAGGGGGCAAGAACCTGACGGGGTCTGAGACCACGGCACGGTATCAAAAGGAGAAGGTCGGAACTCGG
>SDBU01008593.1_pt1 | contig 11574 bp, 14 predicted proteins | sample 2277071 | NCBI WGS metagenome assembly SDBU01 (sample SAMN10397929, study PRJNA504765) | marine sediment metagenome | isolation source: marine sediment core GS08_GC12, 126 cmbsf | place: Arctic Ocean: Gakkel Ridge, Loki's castle | collected 2008 | reverse complement strand
GAATGAAAGACCTAGATAGGAGAATCCAGGAACTACGAGCACCCTCAGATTCATCAGGAAAGGAGGCTGGAATGAAGGAAACTATCAGAATTCTCTTAGTTGCCGACCAGGAACTCGTTCGCCACGGGTTGCGGCACATGCTGGAGCAAGAGGAGGACATCGAGGTCGTGGGCGACTGCGCTAGCGCTGAGGAAGCCTTATCCCGGATGGAAATGCTCTCCCCGGACATCGTGCTTATGGACACCCAGATGCCAGGAATGAGTGGGATTGAGGCTACCCATCACCTGAAAAGAAGCGGGATGGATTATGACGGTGAGGTCATCATTTTAGCCGACTCTACACATTATCAGGTCGATGCTCTACAAGCCGGGGCAGCCGGCTATCTCACTAAAAAAGACTTAAAGTGCGCCGAACTTAACCAGTACATCAGGGAGATTTACTGGAGTAAGCAATTGCTGGAAAACAGTGGAAGCTTTGTTGAAGAGTCAGTTGAGATGGTCGTACCTCCGCCCGCCAATGCTGCCCAGCTGTTGAGATTCACGTGCCAGCTGGAAGAGAGACTTCATGATAATTATGCCAGCATCATGCACCTGGTTGGCTCCTGGGACCGGGGCACCGTCATCACCATCCTGCTAAAGCCCGACAGGCTCTCCAGTCTCCAGGATAAGCTAGGCAATATGCCCGAGGTAGAAAAAGTAGTGGATGAGCCGTTAGCAAGCGATACCTCTTTCAGCTTTCCCAAAAAAATCAGGGAGTTGCCCGGGCCAGGCATCAACCCCAGCAAAAGGTTCCGCGTAATCCTGAAAGAAACTACTGCCTCCATATAGCTCCACGGAGGAGACGGAGGCAGTTTCACCTTTTGTCCGCAACGGCTTTAGGGAGAGAAAGGATTATTAAAAAGAGGGGCTAAAAGCCCCTCTCTATTTTTACTTCAGGCTTAAACAGGGGGCAGCCCTATTCAAGCCCCCTCACTTGACCGCCCAGATACCAGCAGGTAGACTGATTAAGGCGGTTAAAATGAAGATTCTTGGTCTTACCGGCGGCATAGGTAGTGGCAAGAGCACGGTGTCCAGGTTTCTGACAGAGCTGGGGGCGGTCATTCTGGATGCTGACAAAGTGGGGCATGACGCCCTTGAGGACACCGGGATACGCCAGAAGATAGTTTCTGCCTTTGGACAGCAGGTTCTCGCTCCAAACGGAAATATTGACCGTAAAAAGCTGGGTGAGCTAGTGTTTGGGGACGCCAAATCTCTGGCGAAACTCAACCAGATAATGCACCCCATGATGTACCAGATAGTAAAGGTTCAGCTTAAAGAATACCGGCAGCAGGAGGTGAATGTGGTTGTGCTTGAAGCACCCCTCCTGATTGAGGCCGGGTGGACCCCATTAGTGGACGAGGTCTGGGTCACCGCCGCCTCCGAGGATACCGTCATCAAGCGACTTCAAGAACGGGCTGGACTGTCCGAAGCGGAGTCCTCGGCTCGCATTCGCTCCCAGCTATCTTCAACGGAGCGAGCCAGGTTTGCCGACGTAGTAATCGACACCGATTGCAGCCTTGATGAGTTAAAAATGAAGGTAGAGAAGCTTTGGCAGAAGTTTTAGGTATAAAATAAATGAGGGTATGAAGGGGAGAGGGAGGAGGATATTAGGGAGAGGGTTCCCAAATGAATATTAGAGGAGGGGTAAGCCAAGTTGACACCTGACCATAGCAATTGGTAGAATATGTAGGCTTAGGAGGCTTCGAGATTTACGCTATTATTGAAACTGGCGGCAAGCAATATAAAGTAACCCCTGGTCAGACGATAGATGTGGAACGGCTGGATGTGGCTGAAGGCGATACTATTGACCTGAACAGGGTTCTACTTATTGCCGAGGGCGATAAGGTAACGGTAGGCACGCCCACTATTGATGGAGCCAAGGTGGTGGCTACCTCGCAGGGGGATGGTAAGGGCAAGAAGATTATTGTTTTTAAGTATAAACCAAAGGTGCGTTACCGGAACAAGACGGGACACCGTCAAATCTACACCAGACTGGTTATAGATAAGATAGCCGAGCCAGGGGCTGCGTCAGGCGAGCCGACCAAAAAGGTTCGCCGGCGCAAGAAAGAGGTGACCGCAAGTGGCACATAAAAAGGGAGGCGGCAGCACTCGTTACGGTCGGGACAGTCAATCCAAGCGGCTCGGGGTAAAGAGATACGCTGGACAGCAGGTACATGCCGGGACGATACTGGTTCGGCAGCGCGGCACTCGCATTCACCCGGGCAGTAATGTGGGCGTTGGTAAAGACCATACCCTTTTTGCTCTCGTTGAGGGCGTGGTTAAATTCGAGCCTACCCGTAATAACCGGAGAAAGGTTAGCGTTTACGCTGCCCAATAAATATGAAAGATAAGATTCATCCCAAATATTATGCCGATGCCACGGTAACCTGTTCCTGCGGCAACACCTTTAACATCGGCTCTACCAAGAAGACTTTAAAAGTCGAGCTGTGCAGTAAGTGTCACCCATTTTTTACCGGGGAACGCAGGATGATTGATACTGCCGGGCGGGTGGAGCGGTTCAAGCGGCGTTACAAACTGGAAGGCTAAATAGCCTGCCGGCCAACACAGGAGCGGATTAACCGGTGCCGCTCCTTTTTGTTTATTTAAGGGAGGATTCTGTGGCCAAGAGATTTTATTATGGTGGACAGGCGGTTATTGAGGGAGTGATGATGCGGGGCCGGAAGACTATGGTCACCGTCGTGCGTCGTCCCGGCGGCGGGCTGGCTATAAATATCCAATCCTTACCCACTATCTATACCAGCCGGCTGAGAAAAGTCCCCTTAGTCCGGGGCATAATTATCTTGATTGAGGCCCTGGTTCTGGGTATGAAGACGCTACTCTACTCAGCCAATATATCCCTGGAAGAGGAAGATGAGGAGATTTCGGGAGTACTGGTTTGGGTCATACTAACTGTTTCCCTGGTCCTGGCTGTCGCCGTGTTCTTCATGATACCCCTCCTTCTCACCAGGATGCTTGACCCTTATATCCACTCGTCCCTGGTGTTTCACCTGATAGAAGGCTTTATCCGGCTGGCTCTTTTCATCGCTTACCTTAAGTCAATAGCACTGATGCCGGATATAAAGCGGGTATTTGCCTATCACGGTGCCGAGCACAAGGCAGTAAATGCCTACGAAGCTGGCGTCCCTCTGGAGGTAGAAGCAGTCAGGGAACATAATACGGCTCATGTGCGTTGCGGCACCAGCTTCCTGTTTGCGGTATTGATTATAGCCATCGTGGTTTTCGCCCTGATTGGCCGACCATCGCTGTGGCTGATGGTGCTATGGCGCATCGTTCTCATCCCGGCTATTGCTGCTATTGGCTATGAGGTTACCTATTTCGGAGCCAGGCATGTTAAAAATGGTTTAGTCAGGGCTATTCTGGCTCCCGGATTGTGGTTACAGACGCTGACTACCAGGGAGCCCGATGATAGTCAGATAGAGGTTGCACTATCGGCATTAAACAAGGTGGTGGAACTTGACCGGCTTGACGAGGCAGCTCAAACCCCCTCGTGATGGCTGGCCTCCGAATCCTCTTTCGTTAGCTGCTGAAAGAAGCAGGTTTTATGGCCAGTATGACACACCGGACCGGTTGGCTGAGCTATAACCAGAATAGTATCACCATCACAATCCTTCGATACCGAGCATACTTTGAGGCGGTTACCTGAAGTCTCACCCTTATGCCACAACTCCTGTCGGCTGCGACTGTAAAACCATACTTCACCGCTGAACAAGGTTCGGCGGAGTGCTTCCTCATTCATATAGCCCAGCATCAGCACCTCGTTGGTATCGGCATCCTGAACTATAGCCGGGATAAGTCCCTTCTCATCGAACTTTAGATTCTCTATCAACCTCACTCCTTATCTAGCTAACAGCAGCCAGTGCCTGTTTCAGGTTGATGTCCCCGGTATAGAGTGCCTTGCCGACTATAGCCCCCTCTACGCCAAGCTGCTTCAATATTTTAAGGTGGATGAGTGATGAAATACCACCGGCAGCAATAACAGGTAGCCTGATGGCCTCTAATAGCTCAGCAATAGCGGTGAAGTTAGGCTCGGTGAGAGTCCCGTCACGGCCGATATCAGTGCAGATAAAACGCTTTACTCCCAGCCGCGCCATAGCCCGGGCGAATTCCACGGTGCCCAGCTGCGTCTCCTGATGCCAGCCGTGAGTTGCCACGCGTCCCTCCCGGGCATCAATACTCACCATAACTAATTCGCCAAACTTACGGCAAGCCTCTTCAACCAGTTCTGGAGTTTCCACAGCCGCCGTGCCCAGAATAACACGCTCAACGCCAGTCTTAAGCACCTGTTTTATCGTTTCCAGCTGGCGGATGCCGCCACCCACCTGGACAGGAACTAATACAGCATTGGCTATCTGTTCAATAATATCCAGATTATGCAATTCGCCGGCGGCCGCCCCATCAAGGTCAACAACATGCAGCTTTAGTGCTCCCAACGATTGCCACTCTAAAGCCACCGCCACCGGGTCATCACCGAATATCGTCTCCTGCTCATAGTCGCCCTGATACAGGCGAACACACTTACCCTGTCTGAGGTCTATAGCCGGAATTACTTCTATTGTAGTCTTACCTCTTATCCTGAGAAATATCACAGGTTATTTTTGTAGCTGATATTATAGCATTATTCTCACCGGACCGACAATGCCTCACTTTCAAACCCTTTGCCAAACGACCCACCAGCGTGTTCCTTGACATAGCGGGTGACAGGTTGTTAAACTATCGTCACTCTAGTTTGGATTGAGGACCCTATTGACAGAAAAGGCATTATTACACAATCCCTCATCATCGGAACCCCGCCACCAGGGGCTTGTCCAGATTTTCACCGGTGATGGGAAGGGGAAAACTTCAGCCGCGCTGGGAATAGTGCTTCGAGCCCTGGGTCACGGGCTTAAAGTATATATCATTTTTTTTATGAAGGGTGACTACCACTACGGTGAACGCAATATCCTGCCTGAGTTACCCGATGTCACGGTAGCTAGCTTTGGACAGAAAGGATTTACCGACCCGGCAAAAATTAAGCCGGAGGAAATAGAGCAAGCCAGACAGGCTTTAGCCGCTGCCCGTGAGGCTATGCTCAGCGGCAACTATGACCTGGTGGTGCTGGATGAGGTGAATGTAGCTATCGCCTGGAATCTGATTGCCCTCGATGAGGTAATCAGGCTGATAAAGGATAAACCAGGGAATGTGGAGCTCATCCTTACCGGTCGCCAGGCTGATGCCCGGTTAATCGAATTGGCTGACCTGGTCACCGAGATGGTAAAGATTAAGCACCCTTACGATAAAGGGGGGCTGGCTCGAAAGGGAATCGATTACTAGCCAAATCAGACAAACGCTCGAAAGGAGAGATTATGAAAATCACACTAAGCGTAATAAAAGCTGACATCGGGGGTTATGTAGGCCATTCTGCATCTCATCCTGATATTTTAGCCAAAGCTGATGAGTGCCTGGCTAAGGCCAAGAAAGATGGGCTGTTGATTGACTATCACGTAACCAAATGTGGCGATGACCTGCAATTGATTATGACTCACCAGCGGGGAGAGGAAGACGAAAAAATTCATAAACTGGCCTGGGATACCTTTATTGAGGGCACTGAGCTGGCTAAAAAGTTAAAGCTCTATGGCGCCGGCCAGGACTTACTGTCTGATGCTTTCTCCGGCAATGTTAAGGGAATGGGCCCCGGAGTAGCCGAGATGGAGATTGAGGAGCGGAAATCTGAACCCATACTTATCTTCATGGCGGATAAGACCTCAGCCGGGGCCTGGAATATGCCGCTGTACAAGATGTTTGCTGACCCGTTTAATACCATCGGACTGGTTATCGCCCCTCCGATGCACACCGGCTTTGCCTTTGAGGTACACGATGTCAAGGAGCACAAGAAAATAACCTTGAACGCCCCGGAGGAAATCTATGACCTGCTGATTTTCATCGGCGCCCCTTCACGCTATGCGGTGAAAGCGGTCTACAGCCGGGAAACCGGAGAGATTGCGTCAGTATCGTCTACCCAGCGTCTGTCTCTCATTGCCGGCCGCTATGTGGGCAAGGATGACCCGGTGTGCATTGTTCGCGCCCAGGGAGCGTTTCCGGCAGTAGGTGAAGTGCTGGAACCCTTTACTCTACCCCACCTGGTAGAGGGCTTCATGCGGGGTTCGCATCACGGTCCCTTCATGCCGGTGGCAGTTGAGGATGCCACACCGTCCCGCTTTGACGGACCACCCAGAGTGATCTGCGCCGGTTTTCAACTGGCTGAAGGCAAGCTGATAGGACCCCGGGACATGCTCGCTGATAAGTCTTTTGATAACGCCCGGAAACAAGCCAACGATATCGCCGACTACATGCGTCGTCATGGCCCCTTTGAGCCACATCGCCTGCCCCTGGAGGAGATGGAATACACCACCATGCCTCAGGTGGCCAAGAAACTGGAGGGAAGGTTCGTCGAACTTTAGGTAAAGGCATGTCTAAGCTCCTTCTGGCGACAAATAATAAAGGCAAGGTGCGTGAGTACCGGAATCTGCTACAGGGGCTTCCCTTTGAGCTGGTTACCCCGGCGGAACTGGGCATCACTACTTCAGTAGATGAGGTGGGCGGAAGCCTGGAGGAGAATGCCATATTAAAGGCAACGGTACTGGCTGCCGAGAGCCGATTGCCGGCTCTGGCTGATGACTCAGGATTAGAGGTTGATGCCTTAGGCGGCGAACCGGGCCCGCTATCAGCCCGCTACGCCGGCGAGGGTGCTTCAGACAGGGACAGAGTCGACTACCTGCTGTTGCGGCTCAAGGACGTGCCGTGGGAAAAACGGTCTGCTCGCTTCAGATGTGTTATTGCTATAGCTACACCCGACGGTGAGGTAGAGCTTTGTTCCGGCGAGTGCCGGGGCTTGATAACCTTTGAGCCAAGTGGGGAGCATGGCTTTGGCTATGACCCCATCTTTTACCTCCCTGAGCTAAATAAGACGATGGCTCAGTTACCTCTGGCAGTAAAAAACCAGGTCAGCCATCGTGGCCGGGCCGCCAGGAAGGCATACCGGCTTCTGGAGAGGTTAAAAACAGCCCATATATCATAAGGCGAGAGACAGCCGAAAGGGACATGGGGGCTTTTAAAGACATAGCGTACCTAAATTTGACATCAAGAAAGTGACGTGGTAGTTTGTAGCCATTCCGGCCATGGCTCGGAAAGGTTCAAACTTGGAGGCAAGGGTATATAGAGTATATAATGTATATAAAACAAAGGGAAAATTACAATGACTGGACTTTCTGATTCCTTTAAGCGTCCGATAAATTATCTGCGTATCTCGGTAACTGACCGCTGCAATCTACGCTGTATCTACTGCATGCCGGCTGAGGGTGTTTGCACAATACCCCATAGTGACATTCTCACCTATGAGGAAATCCACACCATAGTTGTGGCCGGCGCTGAACTCGGTATAAATAAAACAAGGATTACCGGCGGAGAACCTCTGGTAAGACTGGGGCTGAATAAATTAATACGGATACTGGCACAAATAGACGCCATAGACGATGTTTCCCTGACCACAAACGGCGTCCTGCTCGGTCGCTATGCTGCTGAGCTAAAATCAGCAGGCTTAAGGCGGGTTAATGTCAGCCTTGATACGCTTAAGCCCGATAAATTCAAATTTATTACACACAGTGATAAGCTTGGCGATGTGCTTGAAGGCATTGAAGTCGCCAAGTCTGCAGGGCTCAATCCGGTAAAGATTAATGTGGTAGTTATGGCTGGTGTCAATGATGACGAAGTCCTTGACTTCGCGGCTAAAACTATCGACGATGATTGGCATGTGCGCTTTATTGAGCTTATGCCCTTCGCCGGCAAGGGCGCTACAGACCCACAATTTGTCTCAGCCAGAAATATTAAAAAGCGCCTTGACCCGCTGGGGAAGCTAGAGCCTTACATGCCCAGTATGGGTTGTGGGCCCGCCAAGTATTTCCGTTTTCCTCAGGCTAAGGGCACCGTCGGCTTTATCACTCCTATCAGTGAGCACTTTTGTGTCAGTTGTAATCGGCTGCGCCTTACTGCCGATGGCAAGCTGCGCTCCTGCCTGTTAGCTGATGATGAAATAGACTTGAAACAGCCTCTGCGTAGCGGCATATCGCCAGCCGGGCTAAAACAACTGATTACACAGGCAGTCAATAACAAGCCACCGTGCCATCATCTGGCAGAGGGCTACATACCTGAAGACAGGCCGTTTTGCCAGGTAGGGGGCTAATTTATGGAAAAGCTGACCCATGTAGACGAATCGGGTCGACCCCGCATGGTAGATATCACTGAGAAGGCTGACACCCGGCGTGAGGCGGTAGCCAAAGGGGTGGTAAGAATGAAGGCGTCTACCTTTGAGCTGCTGAAGAAGGGCACGGTGCCAAAAGGGGATGTTCTGGCTGTCGCCCAGCTAGCTGGCATCATGGCCGCCAAGCAAACTCCCGACTTAATACCCCTCTGCCATCCCATCCTCATCGGAGAAATCAAGGTTGAGTTCAGTTTGGATGAGGAAAACAGTGCGGTAGATATCGCCGCCACAGTAAAGAGCACCGGCAAGACCGGGGTAGAGATGGAGGCACTCACCGCTACAGCGGTCGCCGCTTTAACCATCTATGATATGTGTAAGGCCGCAGACCGAAGCATGAGAATTGACAGTATTCGCCTGGTCAGGAAAAGTGGGGGCAAAAGCGGCACCATAAACCTTGAATAGTACCGACTTTTAGTATATACTACTCTACTACCAATATACTTTTGGGGGTGTACCATGAAACTATCATGTCTTCAAGAGAACCTAAACTGGGGACTCGGCGTGGTGGGACGGGCAGTAGCCACCAGAACAACCCTGCCCATAACCAACAACGTCCTTTTAGCCACAGACCAGTCCCGGCTTAAACTTGTTGCCACCAATCTGGAAATGGCCATCAGCTGCTGGATTGGCGCCAAGGTAGAGGAGGAAGGGACAATTACTGTGCCCGCCAGACTTCTCACCGAATTTATTAATTCCCTGCCCAACGATAAGGTTGATATTAGCCTTTCCCCCAAGACCAAAACCCTGGGACTGCACTGCGCCCGATTTGAGGCACGAATCAGCGGAGTTGATGCCAAGGACTTCCCACCTATACCCAAGGTTGACCAGGGTGTTACTACCAAGGTTGAAGTAGAAGCGCTCTGTCAGGGAATTAGCCAGGTTGTCTTTGCTGCCGCCACCGAGGAGTCCCGTCCGGTACTCACCGGTGTTGATGCCGAGTTTGACGGTGATTTGCTGACACTGGCAGCAGCCGATGGCTTTAGATTAGCCGTGCATAAGCTACCCATTGCCACCCCGGTTAGCCAGAAGACCGAGGTCATTATTCCAGCACGAACCCTGGCCGAGCTCAATCGGCTTATGGCTGACCAGGAGGAGGCAGTTGAGATAACGGTAAATCCCAACAAAAGTCAAGCTCTATTCCGCCTGAAGAATATTGAACTGGTATCCCAGCTTGTCCAGGGCACCTTCCCCAAATATTCCCAGCTTATCCCTGAGAGCCATAGTACGCGGGCAATAATTGATGTGGCTGAATTCCTGAGGGCCACCAAGACCGCCTCTATCTTTGCCCGTGATGGGAGTGGCATTGTCCGCCTGGTAATAGCTCCGGGTAGTGAGCAAACGCCGGGCAAAACAACCGTTTCCGCCCGGTCTGAGGAGATAGGCGACGATGTCGGTGAGATAGATGCCACTGTTGAGGGTGACGAGGCCAAAATTGCCTTTAATGGCAAGTATCTAACCGATGTGCTCAGTGTGCTCGGTGAAACACAGGTAGCTCTGGAAATCACCAACCCGTCAAGCCCCGGTGTTATCCGCCCGGTAGGTACGGATAACTATATCCATGTCATCATGCCCATGTTCGTTCAGTGGTGAGTAAGCTCAGCGAATCGTCTGATGTTTGCGTGGGCGTAGTTTCCAGTGGAATGATGCCATGAACGTCAATTCGTTCCGGAGTTGCATTGATCTTTATTGCCAGCATTTCCAAGATCTCTCTCTTATCCTGGTAGGCAGCATCATCTAAGTTCTTATGTAGTCGCTGACAGTAATCTCTCAGCTGTAGCTCTGCTTTTTCCAGATTGGCTATTCGCTCTTTGGTGAATATGTAATTCTCGAGCTGCTGCTTGTCAAATTCGCGTTCCTTCTTAAGCCGGTTTATCTCATCCAGCAGTGTGTCCTGGGTAACCTCTTCGTAACGCAACATCTGAATCAGACGTTTCTCTTGAGAGTCATAGCTCTTGAGCTTGCGCTTCAGTTTTTGTATCTCTTCATCAAGAGAAGTCCCCGATACGGCTCGATCAGATTCAAGTTGCTCAGAAATTCCGGCCAGCACAATTTCCGGCTCAGATAGCACTTTCTTTATGCTGTCCCATGTAACATCCTCGAGATAATCAGCACGGATATATCTGGCATTACATATACTCTGCCTTGTAGATGTAGGATAAGTACCCCGGCAATGGTAGTAGCGGATACTATGATTCATAAAACTACCAACTAGAGGACTGCCGCAGTAGCCGCATACTAAGTGTCCCCTGAGCAGATAGTCATGTTTTGCCTTTGCCCGGTGTAGCTCACTGTCTTGCCTGATTATTTCTTGGACCCTATCAAAACATTCGCGGCTGATAATGGGTGGGGTAGTATCGGGCAGTAAAATCCACTCACTTTCGGGTTGTTTGATTAGTTTTGTTTTACGACTCCCCCGCGTCCTTCCGTAATAAGTCATACCTATGTAGGCTGGATTAGTCAGCATGCGATGTATTGTTCTGGGATGCCATTTCACGCCTGTCTTTGTGGGGGTTCCCAGGTCATTCAGTGTCCTCGCAATATTAAAGGTCTTAATATGCTTTGCCCGCATAAGAAAAGCCTTTTCTACCACTTTTACTTCGTACGGGAGTGGTATTCGTTTTTTCGTCTCTTTATCCCACTTATAGCCGTAGAGCCCTTTTCCTTCCGCTGCTCCAAAGGTGTCATCTTAGGTGGTCTGGCTATTGCCTCACCCCCAGTGGCAAAAATATGGCTCAACTTGTCACTCCAGAATGTCGGTGACGAATTTTCCACTAGCCCCATAAAGTCGCTCTCAGGAGCGTGAACATAAGCCCACTTCCTCTTATCACCACTTAGAATAGCAAAGGCTTGCTTTGCCTGAGCCGCAATCTTATTCAACTCCCGCCGATCAAACTCAAGCTGGAGCATGCCCAAGTCTTTGAATACTACCACGTTGGCTGAGCTGGCAACATTTCTGTCTATCTGTCGCGCTTCCTGTGTAACAAATATAAGGGTCTGATTTCTTTGGCGACTAAGGTTGAGGATTTGGGACATCTCTACGCTAGTAGCAGCCATACTCCGTCTAGCATGATAACTGAGATAACCCTCATCTACCAAGACGATAGAATTAGGCGGGACGTCTTCCAAGCTAGCAGCCATGCCTATGTAGTCAGGCAGTAGTTTTCGGGCACTTTCAGGAAGACCAACAACATAGACATTAGCTACCCAGCGTAGATGCTCAAG
>SDBU01008592.1_pt1 | contig 11574 bp, 22 predicted proteins | sample 2277071 | NCBI WGS metagenome assembly SDBU01 (sample SAMN10397929, study PRJNA504765) | marine sediment metagenome | isolation source: marine sediment core GS08_GC12, 126 cmbsf | place: Arctic Ocean: Gakkel Ridge, Loki's castle | collected 2008 | reverse complement strand
CCCCTTGACTAGGGACGTGCCAATGTTTATTACAATTTCGACAAATCATTTTGTAAGGGGTATGTTCATTTGACAATGTGCTAAAAGAGTTGCTTTCACTTGACCATAATCGCATCCCTCAAAGTAAGACTCCACCCATTCTATCATCTTTTGTTCAGACATATCCTCATCACATTCCTGATCTATTTTCAGTTGGATGTATGAGCGGAATTTTAGTTTTTGTGGCATTACTTTTCCTTTCGGTGGGATTTTGTCGTCATTATACCATATTGTCCAGACTAAATCTACCCCTAATTATAAAATTCCCCTTACTCTGGGCTGAGATTACATATTACTCCCCCGAATAACAAAACCAAAGCAAGAGGAGGGGGACTCCGTTATGTTACAGTGGGCTTTCTATTATCTTCCACAATTATGTGTTCCGCTTCACATACCCGCAATTGACATTTTCCATCTACATTGATCCAGACCCGTTTTTCATCTGTGTCAATCTGAATCTGAATTACTTTTGGTGCAGTTATGTCTATCATTATACTACGTTCTCCGGGTTAATTCTACCCCTAACTGAGGTTATTTAGGTAAGACACTATAGCCTACATTCATCACACTGTTTAGAGACTATATCAGCGTTTAATTCATCGGGTTGACCTGGATAACTTGCAAAGTCTTGTTCTAAAACACTTTGAAAATCATCCCAGTTATCAGGTTGACCGTTATAAACTTTTTCATGACAGGACGGACAATGCCAACTATGAAACTTTCCTTCCCCATATAGTTTAGCTAACTTATTACGTATTTCATCATCTTCATCAACAAACCCCTCTCCGGTATCGTCAAGATCAGTGTCGGAATAGGTTAGTAGACCTCTTTGGTTATACCAATCTACCAAATCCTGTTGTATGTCGTAGGGTATTTCACACCAAAGTGTATCTGTCATCTAATTATTTCCTGCAATGGGCCTATTTTAGGTAAGACCTATTTATTACCTAATTATTTTCCCTCTGTCTTAATTGTAAACGTACTACCTTGCCCCCCATATGCGGCACGTAGGTCAAGGTTTGCTGGTTGTCTTAGAACCATCATACTTAACCCGTTTTCTTTCATAGGAGTAGTGCCAGCAGGGGTAGGATGTAAGTCTATTTGACTACCATTATCAAATGTAATGCTGATTTCCCTAATGTCATTAAGTTCTCTCCAACCATCACCAATTTTTCTGGTATATGTTTTCATAATTATTACCTATTGTTTGCTAATTATATTTACCCGACTAACCAATTCCCTATTTGTTACCACCTTTTTGCTGTTTTTGTCGTCCTGATTGACCTCATTTTACACTTTTGATTCCCAGAAATCTACCCCAAAAATCAAAAACTTTTTTCATTTTTTCCCTTGTTTTATAGGGGTTTTAACTATTTTACCTAGACTCTTAACCTATAGTATATACAGGCTAAGGACTGGAAGGTTGTTTTTCTTTTTTTTGGTGGGTAAAATGTTGTATAAAATTACCTATGTCTTAACAAGTGGACTACATACCCTAATATACTATATATATAGGGTTTTTGTGGGTTCTCTGCCCATTATTCGCTCCAATAGTCACATACTATTCCATTGAAACAGGATTTTTTTTCCCAAAAAGTAGAAAATTTTTATTTTTTTTACAAAAATTCACGTTTTTTCATCAATTTTTGTCAATTTTTCATTTTTTTGCTCCAGACTACCCCTCTTGACAGGTTAATCTATACAACCCTATAGTCCTAAATTGTCTATTTTATCTTTTCCAAATTGTAATTTGAGAGAGAATGGGCCAAAGCACCCCCAGACTGTAAAGTAATAATCACCAAATTTTATATGAACATCAGACCAGGGACAATCCCAATGTAAACCTATTAAGAATTGTGACCAACAAACTGATATTCCGATTTTCATTATTTTATCTCTTTTTCTTGTTTTTCCTAGAATACCCAGCTTTCCCAATTCTCTTCAGTGCTTGCCAAGCTTTCGCAGCTAGTGTATTGGCAGGTTGAGGACCATGGAGAAGAAGGGCAAAATCTCCCCCCTTACGAGCAGCCAAACTATCATTACTATCTAAGGGTAGATTTTTGTCTACAGCCCCTTGTTCAGTAAAGACTACAGTTACAGAACGAAGACCATACTCCCCAATCAGGTGATCGTGAGACCCCCCATGAGAAGCAGTCAAGATAAGGTTTTTGGGGATTTCGCCTAGACGTTTTACCCAGAAGGGCAAAGCCTTAGTATAGGCGTAGAATAAGATATGTTGGTTACGTTGTGCCAGCAAAATAATAGCATCAAAATACTCTTGTTTGAAAAAATCACCCCCCACATGGAGCCTGATGACTTCCGCCTTGGGGGGGAGATGATCAGCAAGCAAGTTACATATCTTGACTACTGACTTTGTATTCTTAATAGATAGGTAATTATCCCTTCTCATGTTATAGACGGCAGGATATAATACCTCTTGACTAGCAGAGAAACAACGGAACTTGCATTTTTTTCCGTCTTTAATGGTGCTTTTCCCATTCACCCTAATTACCTGGGATTTACAGTCTACAGCAAATGGGCAAGAAACCCCACTTTGTATATCAAGACTGTATACCCGCTTGCCTAGATTTTTAGACAACTTCGCTAATTTAGCGTTAGCTGGACTAAATTTGAGTTTAGTCATGAATTCCCTCATTTTGTTTTTACTGGCCTGTTTTCCTCATGATGCCCATATTGTATCATATTTCGTTTGCCAATTCTACCCCTAACAAATTTTTTGTTTTATGGTCGTTTGGCATGATTTTTGCTCATGTCCTCCTATCGGGGGGTAGTCATATCCCACACCCCCCAGAATATTTTTTCCTTACACCCTCTTATGGGTTATCTCCATATACCACACCACCCACACTATAAATCGCTGACCCCCCCCAACAGTGGGGTCAAAGAAGCTGGGTAAGCTGAGACACCGGGGCTAAATAGATAGACTGGGTAAGATTGTGCTTATGATGGGGGGTTGTCATATCCCACACCCCCCAGTAACCAAAAAGAGTTGTGGGGGATATCCATATACCACACCACCTGTTGGTTGGGTAAAAGAAAGAACCCTAGCACGGATGAAGAGTGGCATTACACCACCCGAATAAAGTGCTAGGGTTCAATCAATTATCTGCCATGTTCCAAAAATCATCATCAGCCTTACGCTGGTAATATCCATCATACCACGCTGCCCATTCTAACGACCCTTCTCTAAATTGGTTGGGTTTGTCGTAATCATCATATCCCACCTTGAAACCCCGCCTATAGTGTTTGTTTTTGATAAAGCGGGTATAATCCCTTTGATTAGGGGAAAGATGAGAGAAATGCTTATCTATGACTGCTTCTGGACTAATCATTATTCGTTAATTTCAATAATGATGGATTGTTTTGTTTTATTGTTTGCCCAACAGATTAGACCAACACATAAGTCTGTAAACTCGACTGGCCCATGGGCTGGACTAGAATCTAGGGTAACATCAACCGTGACCTTTGCCTCTGGATTATCCCTTGCCATTTCGGTTAACTTAGTAATTAAGTCTAAGACCGTCATGTTTTCCTCGCTGTAATAATAACCTCTGTATCATCAACAGTAATGTAAGACTCATATACCGTCTCTTTTTTTAATCCCTTTCCAATAGTGGGGGTAACTCTATTGACCAATTTGGTGACCCTATATGGAAAATCCATCCGTGGGTCATATTCCAGGTAAATTTTGGATGTTTTTGACATTTTGTTTTCCTTTACTGGCATTATACCATATTGACTTAGAAAAATCTACCCCTAATCTTTGTTTTTAATATCACGATGACAAATCATATCATCATCAGGGTCTAATGATTGAAAGCCGTCAAAAATGTTTCCGATGACTAGAGAATCATCACAACCGCACTGATAAACAGTTCCGTCTGGTTTGATTATATGGGCTTCACAAGGACACGTGATATTTGTGCTATTGGGAAAATTGACCCTTGCCCTGCCAAATTTCATAGGATCACAATTATGCATAGTAGTATTGCGAATATTACTATTGCCGTAAGATGTGGTTTTACCAGCTAACTTAAATTTTTCTACTACCTTTTCATTTATTGGCTCGTGATACTCATCTTGTGATAATTCGACACTCAGCTTTTCTAAACCCCTGGCCAAATCAGCCAAGACTAAGGCGATATCGGTTTTTTTTCCGTTGGTTGCCATCCAGACATAATCACACTTTGCAAGGGCATAAAGTAGGAATTTCTCAAATCTTGGATGTATGGTGGGTTCACCCCCCCCGATAGCAAGAGAACATTCATCATACTCTAATGCCTTCTTAAATACCTTAAAAGACATATCTTCCCCTTTTGCCGTACAGGAATAACAACAATGGGGGCAGAGCATATTGCAACGTGTGGTGATTTGGACATACATCATTTTTCCCTCTGTGGTGGTCATATTATAACATTTTTCCCATTACAATTCTACCCCTAAAATAAAAAACTTTGATGGGGGGTATCCGTATCCCACACCCCCCACGACTAAAATTGCTGACCACCCAAACTGAGGGCCAAACAAGCTGGATAAGCTGGGACATTTAGGTAATGTAACAAAAATGAGTACGAATGTACCATTAAGTGGTACAAATGGGGGTAAATATATACCACACCACCCAAATTGCGTGTAGCCAAACATAACACATTTGTTATAGTTGGCAATATGAAATAAAAAACCCCCTCTTGCGAGGGGGCCGAGATTGGGGCTTTGTCGCACGTACCAATAGTGCCGCTACCGTCTAAATCTCTGAGTAAGAAACATTTAAGTTTAGTGACTGTCTGATGATTTGTATATCTTCGTTTACTCGACTTTTGAGTTCTAAGGTTGTGCTTTGACCATATACAGAAATATATTTGTGTGACTTATCTGGTAATTGACAAAAGCCAGCACTTATGGCGGTTTTATTACCAATTACATCACGATGGTCAAGTAGTGGACTAAAGACTATGGCAACTTCACAATCACACTCAAGTATGATGACATATTTCGGATTATCCATTTTTACTCCTCTTGATCCTTGTACTAATTGGGGGAATGGCGTTCCACCTTGTTTGATGCATTTTGTATGATGCCCGTTTTCTGATTTTCAAAGTATAGCCGATTTTTGTTAGTTCATCAAATAAGTCGGCATATTCTTCTGGTGTTGCTGGTTTACTTAGTCTAATGTGGGGATGATAATATGCCCCACTATGTTGACCAACATGCTGATAACAGGTACAAAACCGGCCATGATTGTCAGATGGAATTTCTGGGAATAGGGCGAAAACCCCACTTTCATCTTTACGGAAAACGACTATTGTTTTGGTCATTGTTCATTCCCTTTGTGTGCGTTGATTATACACTTTTGACTAAGGAAAATCTACCCGTAAACTAGATAATGGGCTTGCTTTTTTCCGCACAAAACATTATCCATGACCTCATCAATCATTTCGCGGTTTTCTCGAATGAACTGTCTTTTGCTAACGTTTGACCCTCGCCAAAGGTTATAAAGACCCTCATCATTATCAAGCCAATCACTTCTCTGATTGTCGTTATGTCTGGACATTATATTCCCTATTTTGTTTGTGAGTTAAAGAAGACCCCCTCTTTCGAGGGGGCCAGGATCACACCACTAATCCATGCGGCTGCCAGATTGTGCATTAACCCCATTGTCAATCAAGACTTGGACGAATGCTCTGGCATATTTTTCTTTACGGGTGAGGCTTTGACCGAATTCGCCCACCCATATACTTAGACCAGAAGGATAAGACCTATTAGCAATTTTTTGCTTTTTTGCCCATTTTCCAAAGGTGGATGTACCTTTGAATCTGATCCAAGCAAAGCCACAAACCCCTTCTGCAATAAACCATTCATCAACTGCGGGTGACCTACTTAATACATTAGAGTGCTGCTGAACTATAATCGGTTTAGGGTTGGCATTTTTCCCGGCAAGCATACCAGCCTCATGTGCGGTATTGTAGACTACTTGCCAATCTTTTTTTGGAGGTTTCGGTTTGCCAGTGGCACCCCTATTTTGGAGTGTTTTGACAGCACCCTCATAATCCCCATTTTTCAGTTGACCGATAAGGGTAGACGCCTCATCTTTTGACAGGACTAGACTCCTGCAATCCAATCCGGTGGCACAAAACAGTGCCCACGTTTGGCCTTGGGTGGCCTTGATCATGTTTCCCTCTAGTTTAGTGGTGTTGGTGGTGTAAAAAATCAACCTTCGTAAGATTGGACTTACGGGAATAATAATAGCCATCAGCAATGAGAACTTCAGCTACCTTTTGACTAATCCGAAGGCTACGCCCTTGACCGTTTTCAATAACAATCAATTTAGGCTTACTGCAAGCAAAGACTTGTGGTTTGTAATCCGGTTTTTTAATCAGCCGGATACCATTGCAGACACTTACTGACATTTTGTTTTCCCTTGCGTTAGTGGTGTTGACCCCGTTTTCTTTCGATGACTGTATTATATCATATCTTATTTGTTAATTCTACCCCTAAACAAAAAAAATAACCTACTACTATTGGGGAAGGTTCATATCCCACACCCCTCGCTAAAATTCACTGACCCCTCGACTGGGTGGTGCCGAACAAGCTGGGTAAGCTGGGACACCTGGGTAAGACAAGAAGAAAGCCTACCTAATGGGGGATATGGTATAAAATACCCCCCTAACGATAGTCTTGATATACCACACCACCCAAATATGGGGGAAGATAAATAAAATAACCCTTTCCCCAGATTTACTAGGGAAAGGGGTAAACATAGACGGGTTTTCACCGTGTCGGAAATCTCATTTGGCCGGTGAGATATCCATTATTATATCCCTTTTGTTAAGCGAAGGTTTGGTTAAACTCCGCATTCCCAACATTTTTTTCCGTGGGACTATGTTTCACACTTAGTGTGTACGGCGAGTGCGGCATGGAATCGAACCAGCGTTAGGCAGACTACACACGATTGTCTAATAAGTAGAGCCGACACTTATTGAACTGGGAAGGACTCTTTTTTACGCTAATTATATAACTTCCCATCGCAGACTACTTGGACACCGACCATCGGCCTAGACTCCAAAGGCTTTTCAACCTCATGATTCTTTTTTGTAGGGTCTAAACTTACGCACCCATATTGTATTACCTAACTTATGACAGGTATTTGACTGGCACCATTTTTCATTCTACCGATTACGCTTTTGCTTTAGGACTACACTCACCGCCAAAGCAATTTTTTCCATCCATTCGGCAGATATCATAGCGGTTAGGTTTACTTTCACCACCTTGGGATTCTAGTCATCATTTTCTCTTTTAGGTTAGAGGCATTTTTTCTTGTGTGTCTTTTGCTTTCGATGTCCTGATTATACACTATTCGCCTTTTCAATTCTACCCCTAAGCTAAATTATTTTTCTAGTCATTATGGGGGGAGATCATATACCAAACCACCCACCTGTGGGGGATATAAAAAACCCCCACTTCGATGCATATGGGGTAAAACCCATAAGCGGGGGAAAACCCATAGGGTTTATAAGGGGCATACTGGCGTTGATAACGCTTTTGTACCCCCTTTGTGAACTCTTATTGTATCATATTTGGTGAAGAAAATCTACCCCTAAAATCAAAAAATAGGAAAAAATCAGGGGGGTGTGGTATATCAGACCCCCAGAAGATAAATAAAAAAAGGTAGCCCCCCTCCTCTGAGGGGTGACTACCAAAAATGTTCCAAATCTCGGAACTATTTTATTTCACTTGACTTTACCGATGATCACACTGTCTTTGATGGTTGCAGAAGCATACCATTTGTGGGGTTCGGGAAAATGAGGGCCTTCCAAGGCGATTGACCCATCCGTTTTTCCTTCAAACATGCCACCGGGCTGAAAGACTTCAATCTTTTCACCAGCCGCAACCGCTTCTTTCAAAGCTTTCTTCGTTCTGAAGTTTTTACGAGTGTACATCTTTACTCCCTCATTTTGTGGTGTTTGTGGTGTTGTTTCCTCTCATGCCCCTATTATAGCATATCTCTCATTCTCATTCTACCCCTAAAATAAAAAGTTTTTCTACCCCTATTAAGGTATCACATATGCCACACTCCCCAGTCGAAGGAGCCCAGTTTACCTAAAACACCCATCTTAACATCAAAGAATGTACAAAAAAGGACAACCCCCCTAACGAAACGCTTGGCGTCTCGATTTGGGGGGTTGCGATCCTGACAAGCACCACATCATCACCGAACCATGTATGTATTTCCGCCTAGGGTTACTTGAATGATCGATTCAAGTTTGTAATCCCGGAGGATAACTTCTTTGTCAATCCCTTGACTGGGGGAACTCGGCCTATGCAGGCGAAGGTGATCTTCCACCCGTTCGCGGGGTACGACTACCCCACCAATGAGGTATTGCGTTTGAAAGACCTTTTCGACTTTCATCTCCAGATAAAGGTTGCCCTTATGTTCGACAAAAGGCGTACCTTTGACACGGACCCCCCATTTGCGGGGTTTGACCTGGAAATCTTCCGCGTTTCCTTCCCGTCCCCTTTGACGGTTGACCGCGTTAACATAATGCCATCCGATCATTCCGTTGACATAAGACCTTTTAAGACATTGGCCTTTGTGGGCTTTTGACTTGCCGGGATCGGTTTCGGTCACGATACTGATGACCTGTGCCCCTTTTCTCTTTTGTAGAGTTTGGACCAATTGCGGCCTACTAATAATAGCAGCCTGTGGAGTTTGCAATGTGGCAATCATTTTTTTCTCCAGGGTGGTGGTGGTTGTTTTTCCCTCTGATGCCCCTATTTTATCATAATTCAATTGTTAATTCTACCCCTAAAATAAGTTATTTTTGTGATACCCCACACCCCCCGTTTTAACCACCACCCCTCCTCTGGTTGTTATCCTATACCACACCCCTCATCAGCCGAACGAAGGGAGTTCAGGTGGTACACCAACAAGGGGAGAGGTATATAGTAACCCCCCATTCGATATATAAATTAAAAAACCCCCCCAATAGGCTACTATCCTACTGGGGAGGGTGGAATAGGCAGTAACTTAGTAATTATTCTAACGTCGTCTTTTTTATTAGTGCTTATACTCCCCTAACCTGTCGTCAAATTAAACTCAACCTACTTACGGTTCTTCGCAGTATAGATTGAAAATGACCGCTTAGGGTTTACACACAGACCCGGTTAGTCTTACCTAACAGTAGCCTACCTACCAAAGTTCAGCAATTTCATACATCCGTTTTGAGGTTATCAAGTCTTGACCTGTCAAAGCCCGAATAACCTTAATTACAGGAATTTTTCTGCAATTAGGGAAATATCGTAACATCTCTTTGACTGCTTCAATCTGGCTTACGGGAAATTCGATGACTGAGGTTGGCTTGCTGATTTCCTCCATGTGGGTACAACCATCGGACAATACGTTGGTTTTGTCAAAATAACGATCACCGATCTTAATCATGACTCTACTCCCTTTGGGTGGTTTGGTGTCCGACTGCCCCTATGGAAAGGGGCCTGTCCAGGTAGCGTATTGCTTGTCTGTTATCTGACCATCTTTGCACAGATAATCAGTATAATTATTCCATGCTTCCCTCATTGCTGGCCTATCATGGGGGCCATACTGTTTCAAGACTTGTGGTTTGTGGAATTCAATAAATTCCTTGACTGCTTCAACCTTTGTCATGTTTTTCCTCCGATTCCCCCATTATAACATGGTTGACTTGATAATTCTACCCCTAAATGTTTTTTTGACTTCTGGGGGGTGCCTAGTGAGGAGGAGGCACCAGACACCCCCCGCCGACATTTGCTGGCGGACTAAACCAGCTAATTATTTTCCAAATCGTTTAGCAAACCGTCTACTCCTATGTTTAGCATAATACCGACGTTTTGCAAGATTGTCTGAGAACCGTCTTTTTCGTTTTCCATCCGGCATTTTCCATCCCTCCTCTTGATGCCCACATTATATCATATCCACTATTCCAATTCTACCCCTAAAAATAAAAAAGTTTGGCACAAGAATTGCTCAGTCAACCCCTCCTCTGATGTTCACCGTATACCACACCCCCCATTATATTTGCTGACCCCTCTATTGGGGGGCGTCGAACAGCCCAGTTTACCTAAAACACCCAGTTTAACAACCCTTACAATGGGGGAGGGCTATATACCACACCACCCAGTTGTTGGGTAGTTCAAGAAAAAACCCCTCTTTCGAGGGGGTGTGTTCTCCTTTTTATTTCTCAAACACAAAACAGGTTAAACCCTCTTCTTCATATAATTTGGAAATACCTGGGATTGACTTCAATTCCCTTTGTAACTTGTCGAAAATCTCCCCTGCTGCCTCTAGTTCTTCCAGGGGGGTATCTTCCAGGTCAGTCATCAGGTCGGGGCGAATGAGATTATTGTCACATTCTATAAGTAGTATTTTTCTTTGTTTTGTCATCTTACTAGTCCTTTTGGGTGGTGTGGTGAAAAACAGCCCCCCCTTTCGGGGGGCAACTGTTTATGTCAGGTGGGTGCAAACTTCCCAACGTCCGGACTCCATTTTGTACGTTGTAATCACGATATCTTGACCGTATTCCCTTTCTTCCAAGACCATCGGTGTGATTAGAGGAAATACCTCATAAGTGTTACCATCCTTTCGGGGGGATTGACCCAGACTTTCCAAATCTACCGAAAGTCCGTATCTTCCCAAAACTTGATAAAGCTTGTAACAAAAGTCACCCAACATGTGATAATAGGGGCCACTAGACAGGTGGCAGACTTCCCCCCTAATTGGGTGGTTGTGGGTTATAAATCCCCTTTTATTGAACAGTGGGGGGATACACTTTTTCTGTGGAATTGGTTGACCGCATTGCTTACACAACATGATAGTCCTCCTGGGGGTGGTGTTGTTTCGTCCGATGCCCCTATTCTATCACAATTCGACTGTCGATTCTACCCTAAAAAATAAATAATGTCAATACCCTTTCTGAGTGTCCGTAATACCCCACACCCCCCATATCTACTAATTTACTACTTATGGGGGATACCTACATACCACACCCCCTATCCTTATTATGGGTGGTTCGCATATACCACACCCCCCATACATACTTTTTTTATTTTACTTATCTTGCCCATTTTGCCACACGAGCCCAGATTACCTAGTCCACTTATCTTACCCATTTTAACACCGAGGTCCAAAAAAAACCCCCCTTTCGGGGGGTAGGTTATCCCCTGGTTGGGTGGTTGCTCATCCCCTGAATTCGGGGCGTTCGGCCAGAAACGCTCTTGCTTTACGCATTGTGGGGGGGTGGGGCTTGCACCAGTGAGAGAATACCCGTTTGAGGGGTTGGTCTTTCCCCAAATTCAGTAGTTCTCGGGCGTTCTCTACATAACCAGCCAACTCACCATTGTCAATCAATTCTAACGTAGTAACCATTGCAGTTCTCCTTTTCCTGGGGGTATTAAACCCCTCAAAACCTTACTTTCAAACTTTGATGTACTGTTGCCTTTACGTTACGGCAAATTGCACAGATTGCAATTATACCCCCTTTGGGG
>SDBU01008591.1_pt1 | contig 11574 bp, 14 predicted proteins | sample 2277071 | NCBI WGS metagenome assembly SDBU01 (sample SAMN10397929, study PRJNA504765) | marine sediment metagenome | isolation source: marine sediment core GS08_GC12, 126 cmbsf | place: Arctic Ocean: Gakkel Ridge, Loki's castle | collected 2008 | reverse complement strand
GTAAGAGCAGCATTCCGTGAAGCATTAATTAAGCTTGGTTTTGATGAAAAACAGCTGGCTAAAAACCTAATAGATTTGACGAATGCTAAGAAGATAGTGACGTGTAACCATCGTGGAGATATCAGTTATTCCAAGAAGCTAAAAGACAATGCTATACGGTTAGATGCCAATAAGACTTTAGCGAAGTTAATGGATGTAGAACCGGATAGGAATATTAAGATGGATCATTCGGGTGTTATTGGTAGCTACGATTTATTGGAGACGTTAGATGACGATCAACTTGCAGACATTATCCTTGGGTGCGAAGAAGAGACTGAAGAACCGGGTAACGATTGAGCGTTGTAATAGGGTATTAGCTCGACGGCATCTGGTACAATTCGGCCATAGGATATATTCATGGTTCGAGTCTCCCCGTCATATTCAGTATTTAGCAGATATAGTAGAGAAAGCAGAAAGAAAAGAAAAAGGATATAACAGATTAATCATATCATTACCTCCTCAGCATGGTAAGTCCACCTTAGTATCCCGTATACTCCCTACTTGGTGGCTCGGTAGAAATCCAGATGATGCTATTATAGAAATATCTTATGGTCAAGACTTATCCTTAATATTTAGTCAAGATGCTCGTGATATAATAAGATCTGAAGAATATGCGATATTATTCCCTGGGGTTAGTTTATCCCCTGATAGTAAAGCTAAGAATAAATGGAATGTTAATAGGCCTAATAGAGGTAGCATGACTGCCGCAGGTATCTTGGGTGGTGTTACTGGTAGAGGGGCCGATCTAATGATAGTTGACGATCCTATTAAGAATAGAGAACAAGCGGAAAGTAAGACGTATAGAGATAAGGTTATAAGGGAATATAAAGCTACCCTATCTACAAGGCTTCATAAAGACTCGGTTATTATAGTAATGATGACTCGTTGGCACCAAGAGGACTTAGCTGGATGGTTAATAGAGGAGTCAGGAGAGAATTGGAAAGTAATTAACCTTCCGGCATTGGCGGAAAAGGATGATCTATTAGGTAGGAGAAGATTAGGAGCCTTATGGCCGTCTCATTTCCCCCAAAGTATGTTAGTAGGTAAGAAGCGTATGATGGGGGCTTACGATTGGTATAGTATGTATCAAGGCCACCCAAGGCCTCCCGAAGGGAATATGCTTAAAAGGAAACATTTCCAAATAATTGATAACGTCCTGGAGAATCTCACGTGGGTACGCTTCTGGGACTTAGCTATCACGGTAGGTAAGGAAAGTGATTATACGTGTTCTCTTAGGGCTTGCTTTGACTCCCGGGGAAATCTTTACTTAGATAAGATGATAAGAGGTAGGTACGAATGGGGGGACGTAAGGGAAAAGATAAGCGTTACCAGTAGGGATGAGGGACGTGCTACATTGGTAGGGGTAGAGTCTAATGCGGCCCAAAAAGGTATGTGTCAGGAATTATGGCGTGATCCTGAATTAGCTTCTATTGGTATACTACCTATTCATCAACACGTAGATAAGAGGGTTCGCGCTCTTCCTTTAGCAACGAGGGGAGAGATTGGTAAACTATACTTAGTGAAAGGGGCTTGGAATGAAGAGTTTATCGAGGAATGTATAGACTTTCCTAATGGGGCGCATGACGATCAAGTGGATGCCGCTTCAGGGTGTATGGGTATGTTAAGTGGTTATTACGGATTTGAGGAGTTAACGCGTACTGAAAACAAAGGGGAAGAAAATGGAACAGAAAACGAACCAAAAGAAACAGACAATGAAAGACGAACCCGAAAGTATAAAGAAAAGCTGCAACGAGAACGAGAAAGAGAACGGGTCGGAAACAACGCCGCCATCTTCGTTGGATAATAAGGCTAATAAGATTAATGGTTGGATTAATGAAGAAGTAGAGCGTATGGAGAGGCATGGGACTTCTACAGGCAATAGGCCTATGGATGAAAAGATAGCCTTAGATACGTTGTTACAAAGCGGAGCTATCGAAGAGGGCACTCATAGGCATTTAAGTAATCAGATTAATGATTGGATCGATAAGGAAGATGAAGAGCAAACGAAAGGTATGGTATCTATATCTATCGATGGGAAAAGGGTAACGTATGTTGATCACGCTTTAACGGATGAGGTGGTTAATAATCAAAAAGAAGCGGCCTTGGGAGCGGATAGCATAAACCTTCAATCTTCAAAAAGCATAACCGTACCAATGGAGCTATCCCCAGAGGGATTAGATTGGGCTAAGGAAACGATGAGAACTCAAGAAGAGGTAGAAGCGCGCATGGATAAGATAGTAAAGGAAGGTGGAGAGGCTATCATAGGAGTTACTTCAGAGGCTCTGGCTTCTTTATTATGTCCCGGATATAAGGCGTTTGCTATACGTGGTTTGCCTAAGGATATATTAATAAGCGCGGTTTATTTTGATCAGAGTATTAACCAATTCCAAATACATTGTAGGAGCTTGGAATGGAAAAAGAGAACTTTCGGCGATCCTATCGATATATTTAGTGGCGATATAGCTATGGAGGCTTTAACTGAAAGTGACTACATCCTTATTAGTAGAATGAAATATGACCATCCGAGTAAGAGCCTTTCGGAAATTTTGGGCGAGAATATAAAAGCCAGTATAAAGGATTGGGCTAAGGCTAACGGGATAGATCATGAAGTATCTATTAATAATGACGAGCCTTTGGTTGATGATAGTTTAGAAGAGGAGAAAGAGGATGGAGCCTAAAGATAAAGTCGATAGAGCCAACCAACTCTTTACTCTAATGAATAACGAAACCGAGAATGAGTTTTTTCACGTCACTAATGATGGGCAGATAGTTCTTAATCCTGATGTAACCTTGGATGAAACTTCTAAGGCTTTCTGGGATTACGTACGGAGTATTCAAGATAGTTTCGGAATAAGGCCTATATGTAGTACTTGCGGTTGGTGGGAAAAGAATAAGCAATACGGAATCGAGGGAGGTTTCTGCCATAGTGGTAAGATGATGCAGGGTTACTATCTACCTAAGATGTCTTTCACCCGGGACTCCGTAACATTCGCCATAGACATACAAAGCCATAGCCTTTATTATACAGGCGACTTATATGGTTGCGTTCATCATAAGCTCGGCGAAGATTTATGGAAGCAGGAAGGTCAGAAGAGCGGAGGGGTAGAGATACCTGAGAAAGAACAAAAAAAGACATTGAAGGATTATCAAGATGATGTACCAACAAATAAAAAGGGGAAAAGAAAATGTCTGAAATAATCTTACAAACGGCGGCATCACTTTGTCTTTTCTCTTATTTCGTATGGGCGGCTTTCACCGTCTATTTCGTTATGATTGGAAAGAAGGTAGAAGCAGGGGCAACCATAGTAGGAAAGTTAATCTGGTATCACGGATTAGCTGTGGTCTTTCTGATGGTAGGTATCGCCGGGCTTACCATGTCCCTGCTCCTTAAAGAATATCTATGGGCAGTAATGACGGCTCGAATAATAATTGGTCAATAGGGTTAATCTATAACGGAGGTTATAATGGTTAGTTTGATTAAAAGGATCGGGGACGCTCAAGGCATCGAGATTCCTTCTCAAAGCAGGATTCCTTTCGGCGGGGGTAGTTCCTCCGTACAGAAGAGTCAGACTTGGGACGTATGGAATAAAATGATAGGGAATTTAGGTCAAGCTGATCAAACAGATAACCTCCAAGCCTTTATCGAGACTTATGCCGTATTGCCTTGGATGTATATCGGTGTATGGGTTATAGCGTCATCTATAGCGGCGCGGCCTTTAGAGATATTTGAAGGCTTTGGGAATGATGCTGAGTTAGTAGATAACGGCCCGGACTTCGATCTACTAAACGAACCCAACGAAGATGAAGATGGTACGCAGATGATAGAAAGCATAGCCGCTTATTTGGAATTAGCGGGAACGGCTTTCTTGGAAGAGGTAGCCTTTATAGATAATCTTCCGGTTAAGCTTTATGGTTTAGAGCCTCAGCATATGCATATTGTATCAGACGCTAAAACCAAGATAGGCGGATACTATTGGGAGAACATGGGGCATAGGATTGATTACGATACGGAAGAGATAACCGAGTTTAAATACTTTAACCCTCTTAATCAGTTCTGGGGTCAGGGTGTAGTTAAGCCCCTACAGACTACTTTAATCACGGAGCTTTATCGAGAAATGTATAATAAGGGCTATTTCGCTAATGAGGCGAGGCCCGATATAATAATCACCCAAAGCCCCGATCCTGAAAAGGGTATTATGCCGGTAATGGAAGCGGCTCGGGAGGAATGGGCGGCTAAATGGGCGGATAAGTTTGGCGGTTCTCGTAATAGTAGAAAGCCTGTAGTCATGCCTCCGGGTTTCGATATAACGACTCTTACCGAAGCAATACAAGATATGAGTTTCAGGGAAATGGAAAAGAGCCTCCGGGAAAGAGTATTGGGATGCTTGGGGGTTCCCCCGGCGTTGGTAGGTTTATTTGAATTTGCTAACTATGCTAATAGTAGGGAACAAATAAAGATATTCCATACGGTAACGTTACCCCCCAAAGAGGATCGGATAGCCAAGACTATAACGCGCAGGATTCTTAAACCTTACCGAGAAGATCATTGGTGTAAGTTTAATGTCTCGGATATTCCGGCTTTGCGTGAAGATAGTAAAGAACAAACAGAGCGGCTTTCTGGTGAGTACGATAGGGGTATTATAACGGTTGGGGAGTTTAGAGAGCAAAGGGGTTATGGTAAGACGGGCGATGAGGATGTAGATAATATGAGAGTAATGACTCAAAGCCTTATACCTTTCGACGGCCCCGAATCTTTATTGCCTGAAGAGGAGGGAGTGCTTGAATAAATGTCTTAAATGCGGTAGTTGTTGTCGAAATATATTTATCAATGATACAATATTTGATAGCAACAATTCAATAGATAAGGAGTGCGCTTTATTTATAATGGAGCATTGGGAAGTAATAAAGACTTATCCAGACGGTAGTTATTATAAATGTACTTTATTAAACGAGGAGACTAATCAATGCATAGAACATGAACGTAGGCCATACACTTGCTCCGGCTTTCCTCTTTATGGGAGAGATAAAATGAGCGAGAAAGAGTTAAAAAAGTTTGAATCATGCGGTTATACGAAGGGAGAAAGTAAAATGAAAACAAATAGAGTAGAGATTATTCAAGGTATCAAGGGACAGGATGACAAGTTCATAATTAATGGAGTAAGCGTTCTTACTAAGGGTTACACGATAACAAAAGAATCCGGAGCATTTCTTACCATGAACGTCACTTTACCTATTGAGGTAAATGGAGAATTCATGACTGCTATAAACGCGGATATTATCTCAATAACACCCAAAGGGGAAGAGGAACGGAAAGAGTATGAAGAAGATAAGGCGGAAGAAACCTTATGAAAGACTTTATTGTTAATTGGGCTATTCGGATAGTAGTGGGAAAAGTACTCCCTAAACTTATCAGTGGTAGCATTTCTGATAAGGCTATTGATCGAGTTGCCGAGAAGTACGCTGGTATTGTAACGGATACTGGACAGAGAATAGCCGGAGTGAAATGGAATGATTTAGAAGATTCCATACAAGAAAAGATAAATCGATTCATGAAGGCATTTAATAAGAAACTGAATTATGATGATTAACCCGTTTTTCCCCTTTGGTTAGACGGTGAGGATTGGGGAGGGCGGTATTTTCCGTCCACCCCTCTCCTTTAAATCGCTTAGAGTGCGGGATATGACTGAGGAGTAACAAAGTAAAGAGAGGTTTGTAATGAAGGGAAAGAAGAAAAAGGCGATCAAAGTTAAGGAAGATATATTTATAACTAATTCCATTCAAGCTTTATATGGGACATGCCCCCCTATTTGGGCCTATAGTATATTGAGTATTTCTTTTATTTTAATATTATTTCTTTTATTTGTTTATGGGAATTAAGGTATAACAATGGCTACATCGACATCGAGGGATTATAATATATACGCGAGACAGCGGAGAGGTTCCGATGTCATAATGTATAAGGCTTGGTTAAAGGGTATTATGAAAATTAATGCTACCTTTGTAGCCAGAGCCAAAGCCGGAAAAGGTAAAGTCGCGCCTTTATCAGTCAAACAGATAGAGTCAATATTGATACCTATAGTACGACCTGCTTATGGAAGAGTAGCGGGGAACGGATTTGAAACCGGGATTGACAGCGTTCAAAGACAATATGGAAGGCCTCTGCCGTCGATTGAACTTGGGTTAGCAAAGGGTTTATTATTTAGCCCGGCTCAGATAGTTATCGATTTAAGCAAAGCCTCGCAAAGTGATCTTGACAATCTCGGTTTGGGTTCCGTTCAGCAAGAGCTACAGACTTCCGGTATGGGTAAGGTTAAAGATATTTCGGAAACGTCTCGAAGCAAGATGCAAAGAGTAATGAATAAATCGATAGAAGCGGATGAGAGCCAAGAACAATTAGCGAATCGGTTAAAATCTTTTGTGGGCGGTAATCAAGCCCGGGCGCGGGGTATAGCGCAAACAGAAACCACGAAGGTATTTAACGCAGGTACATTAAAAGGTTATGAGAAGTCCAGAGTTGTTTCTAAAAAAGGATGGGTTACTAATATTCAAGGTAATCCGAGAACACCCCCGGATAGTAAGTTTAACCACTTAGGAGCTAATGGAGAAGAGGTAGATGTTAATAAACCTTTCATTAGAACCGGGGAGAGTTTAATGCATCCTGCGGATTCTGCGGGATCGGCAGGAAACATTATTAGATGCCATTGCGGTATGAGGCCTATTATTGGAAAGAGGAAACTGAGGGCGGGGACTGCTAATGCTAATTTTGTAGAGATACCAAAGGAGAATTGGGAAGGCTTTGGGAAAGATAATATCCAATTATCTAAGCCTTTAATTAAAGATGACTTTAAAGGTATTAATAATTATATGGCTTCAGGCAATAGTTTTAGAATGAATAATATGTTACGGGGAAAAGAAGTAGTAACGACAGTTTATGGTGAAAAAGTTTTATCTCTTGCTGAACTTAAAATTGCTTCAAATAAATTTTCTAAGGCTATTAAAAAAAGTAAATTAAAAACAGATGTGAAAACATATAGAGGAGTAAGTGGAGATTTTCCTAATTTGAAAGTTGGGGATATTTTTATTGATGATGGATTTACATCAGTTACTTTAGATATTAATCATGCTTCTAAGTATGTTTGGGACGGTCGTATTTTAGAAATACAAATCCCTAAAGGAACGAATGTTTTATGGGAAAAGAATGCTACAGATAGTAAATTTTGGGGTGAAGATAAGCGTGGGTTTTATGAAAAAGAATTAGTACTTGATAAAGGTACTAAATATAAATTTATAAGAAAAGAATTAAGGCCTGATAGTCGAGAAGTAGATATTATTGAGGTAATAAAATGAGTCCAAAAAAGAAACTAAGTAATGAGAAGAAAAGATGGCGTTATGAAGCAGATGATGTCCGGATTATTAGGAAGAGAAAATCAAAGAAATAATATAATAGTAAATGGAGGGAGTACGATGGTACGAAAGAAGAAAAGATTTGATCTGAATTTATCTAAATTGGGGGACCTTATATGGTCTGATTTAGAAAAGAAACTGGACTCAAAAAAGAACCCGTCCACGGATGATATTCGAGAGGCCATTGATAGCACTATTAATCCTCCCGGAACTGCTTATAGTGGAAAATGGGTGGATAGCTTATATCCAGTTAAGTATCCGAGTGGTCATGTAATCTTAGCGGTACAAACGAAAGGATCGGCTACACAATTCGTTCAGCATGACTATACTTACGATAATGGAGAAATAAATGTGGCAAATAACGGTATCGAGTTAGAAGATACCTTCAAAATCAAAAAGGGAAGAAAGGAAGGCGGGAATGAGGAGCTTCTGAAGATTGATATTTTGGGTTCTCTTTCTTATGAATTACCAGAACCTATTATTATCGAGGGAATACAGTTTGAGAAAGGTCAAGAACTTCGCATGGTTACCGGAGTCGTATTAGAACCTGATATTGCGGACGGTCAAGGGGATATATATAGTGCTGATGAGGTTCGTAAAACGGCTCACGAATTTATGGTTAACTATTCCGGTCAAGGTAATGGCTTCATGCATAAATCGTTTGGTGATGATAATCTTCCTATAGTAGAAAGCTATTGCGCCCCGGTAGATTTTACTATTGGTAAGGAGAAAGTCAAGAAAGGCACTTGGTTAATGACCTCCCTTGTTTTGGATGATAAGAAATGGGCAATGGTTAAAAAGGGAGAGTTGACGGGGTATTCAATCCGGGGGAGGAGTAATATAGCAGATGAGAACTAAAAGGAAGTTAAGGCGGTTGATTGGGATTAAAACCGATGAGGTTTCGTTAGTTGATATTGCCGCCAATCAACGTAAGTTCCTCATAATCAAAAAACAAAACAAGGAGGAGAACACGGTGGAAGAACTGAAAGAAGTTTTAGAAGGTATCGAAAAGGCTTTGAATACTATAGCCAATAATCAAGCCGTAATGTCCAAGGCCATGGCCGCTGGATATGAGGATGATGAATTGGACGAAGAGGATGAAGTGCTTAAATCTCTTGGACTGGTAGTAAGGAAAGCCGGGTCCAAATATTCAAAAGCCAATCGCAGTAAATTGCGGCAGATTCAAGCGTCCATTACTTCGCTTTTGGACGGCGTAGAGGATGACGATGATAAGGATGATAAAGATGTACCTACGAAAAAGAGTGAATCAGATCGAGCCAAAGCCCGTCTTATAGCGGGTATTCATAAGGGCGCAGGAACTGAAGAGGACGAGCCTAACCCAACCGATATGGACGGGATAGTAAAAGCTTTAATTCCCAATCTTATTCCGGCTATAGCAAAAGCTCTGAAAATGGAATTACCAGAAGATAAATAATAAACCTTTAACCTCTTTTAGGAGGAAACAAAAGATGGTAGGAATTTCTAATATTGAATTAGAAGAGTTGGGTCAAGCTATTGGCGAAGAGATTCGCAAAAACATGACAACTCTTTTCACCCAGATAGGTGCTCCCGGGGATTTGAAAGAATCCGCTATCACTAAGGCTATCGATGCGCGGGTTAGGGAATTGGTAAAGAAATCGTCCAATCGACAGGCTTCGTGGTTGGAACCCGTTTCACCTATGAATATCGCTGCTATTGAGAAGGCTCTGTATAATCCAGATGAACTTCAGAAAAAAGACGATGGTATTATACAGTTGCAGATGCTCAATGATGATATGTATTGTTTATCCAAAGCGGTAAATAAACCCATTCACACTCTTTCTAACTATGAATTCTTTAAAGCTCGTTGGGGGGAACTCGCCAAAGCTATTAATTCGGTTACGGTGGGAGAAGGCCTTGAGTGGATGGCAGAAGGATTCTCTTCTCAGATGATCGATCAAGTGGAGCTTGCCGCAATAGTCGCGCCTCTATTCGATGAAATCACTATGCCTACTGATCCTTATACTTTCCCGGTAACGCTTGCTGATGGTGAAGCTTATAAGGGCGGAGAAGCGATTGACGATAATCCTGATATGTTCCGATCTTCGAGCATGACCACGGATAATCTCACCTTCACTTCCGAATTGATCGTGGCTAACTATCCGATTTCGGATCAAGCTACTGAAAATGCTATGTTCCCAATTCTGCCTATTCTGAAAAAGAATATAGCCAAGGCTGTAGCAAAGGCAAGAGATACCGCTATTATTAATGGTCAGGTGACCGCTGTTATCGATACTGGTTATTCTCCTATTCCTGATTATAGTGCTTTAAATCTTTGGGACGGTATCCGGTATTTGACTCAGTCCGATCTTAAACAGTCAGGTTCTTCATGGGCCGCTTCTACTGGTCTCGGTCTCATTCGTGGGCTTCGTGAAGATATGGGCGTATTTGGTTTAACCTCGAAAGATATTGAAATCTTGGCTAATACTAATGGTATCAATAAACTTAAGAATGTCGCTGAAGTTAGCACGGTAGATAAGATAGGTTCGGTCGCTACTATTCTTGACGGTGAAATCGAGAAGTTTGACGGAATGCATATTACTCCCACTCAGCATGTTTACGAAAATGTAAATGCTTCGGGTGTTTATGACGGCGTTACTCTTACTAAGACTCAAATCCTTCTCGTGAACAAAACCGGATTCTGGAGAGGGAATCGGAGAACGTTTAAACTGGAAACGGAAAGAGTCGCGCGCAAGGGTATTACATACCTTGTGGCTTCAACGAGAGAAGTATGGAAAGCTAAACATGACGTCACGACCAATTCGATGTCCGCTTGGTTGTATAACATTCCTAAATAATCTTTAACCTTAACTTGAAAATATAAGGAGAATACATTATGCCTTCAGGTGCAGGATTTAAAAATATGACTCCGTTATTTCCCGAGCTTCAGGAAATACAAAAGCAGAATATCATAACCAAAGATGCTTTAAAGAAACTCAAGGTTTTGGCTATGGGTTCTACAATTCACGTTGTATCTAATTGTGAAGATGTTACGGATTGGGATATTTCCTCTTCATCAGATTTTAACGCTGTCAATGAAGTCACAGATATCAGGACGGGTTCGAATGCTATTGAGCTTGTGGATATAACGTCAGTGACGGGCGGTTTTGTAACCTTAGATGATGTTCACCGTCCAGAGGGCGAGGACTGGAGAGAGTTTAATTGGTTGTGTATGTGGGTTCATGATGATACGGCCGCAAGGCTCGCAGGTGAACTTACTATCCAGATTCGGAATAACGGAACGTGGTGCACGGCAATTCCTGTTCCCGTTTCTGTCGTGGATATGTTCTGCTACATATGTATCAATATTCAAAGTATTGATAAGAACAAAGTTGACGGGTTCCGATTCGTTAATGAGAGAGGTTCTGCTGGTTCGGAAAAAGTCTACATTGATACCATCGTTGTAACTGACTTTATTACCGGAACTGGTAATGCCGCCGCTATTGGTACTGGCCCAGTGATTGGACCATGTGCTATAGCTCCTGTTGCTTCTGGGGCAACTATTCTTCCGGGTGATACTGTTCAATTTGTTCAGCCGGGAGTTAAGTTGGGTGTAGCCGATGGGTTTGAACTTATCGGAGTGGCTGGTCAATTCGAGGCTAAGACTTCTTATGTTGCTTCTGATACCGCTCCTGTGGAAGTTATTTATGCTACTCAGGGTGCTATTGTTATGTTCCGTAATGATGGAACGGGCATGGCTATTAGTGAAAGTGGCTTACTTGGTACTGATGTGGTATCGAAAGGCGCTGGCCGAGGAACGGCAGCCGCAGAGAAGGACTTCTGTTACAGTCTGGAAACTTCAACAACAGCCGGATGGAAGTCAGGTGATTCATCTTACCTGCTCGCTATGGCTGGTACTGAGAATTAAATAGAACAACGAGAAGGGGCTGAAAGGCCCCTTCCCGATAAAAGATACTCTAAGCTAATTTTAATCGTAAATAAGGCCGTTTATGGCTACGGAGGATATTTTGATGGCGGGCGTGCAGGCTGGCGGAGATCGTCAGGAACTGCACGAAGCGATCCGCAAACACAGCCACGCAGCAGCGGCACAGGTCAAGCAGCATGGCCTAAAGAACGACCTGATCGACCCCG
>SDBU01008590.1_pt1 | contig 11575 bp, 13 predicted proteins | sample 2277071 | NCBI WGS metagenome assembly SDBU01 (sample SAMN10397929, study PRJNA504765) | marine sediment metagenome | isolation source: marine sediment core GS08_GC12, 126 cmbsf | place: Arctic Ocean: Gakkel Ridge, Loki's castle | collected 2008 | reverse complement strand
GACGAAGTGGCTGGGGTTTGGCTTGGGGATTGTATATTTGGTAACTAGACACAGAATTATAAATAATTTCCAGAGTTACAAAGCCAAATAGGTTCCTTTTTTACATCGTGGTCTCATACCTAGACACTAGGCGTGAGAATTAGCGGACCTTTTTATCAATCTAAGTATATCGGCATAGGGGGGAGTAATTTTATGTAACTTGATAAACTGGTATTTTTCTGTTTGTTTATTCCTTGATATCCCAGCACATGTCGATTGCTCTACCCACAGGCACTCCCATCTTTGCCGAAAAATTGGTGTTTATTAGGGATATTTTACGCATTACTTCATGAATTGGTTCAATATTACAAAGATCTAGCTGTGATCTTCGGCATATCCATTCAGCCATTGCAACGCTGGCAAACAGGCGGGTATTATCCAACCCAAGAGTTGTCCACCTGATGTCTTTGTTAGGAATTTGCGGTTTGATTTGTAATTCGCGATTCCATAGGCGAGCATGATGTGCGCAAATATTACGTAAATAAGTCACAACGTGTAACCAAGTTACAAAGACATAATGGTGTATTTCCAAAATAGAACATATCTGGCGCTGCATGTTAGGTATTAAGCCGCGATACAAAAGAGAAAGGCTGCCCATACTCATAATCTCACACGCCATCCAAAGCGGTAAGCGAGGAAACCCTGAATATTTTGTTTTATAATGTTCAAGAAATTTTTCTTTGCCTCTTGTAGCTTCTTCCTCTAACGATGTAATCCAATCAGAATGATCAAATTTAGGATGAAACATCTTTGCTTCGTAATGAGCAAAAGCTCCATAGCTATGGCTTAATTCATATACTAGCCGTGTTCGAAAGAATATTTCTATTGGCGAAAGCACTACCAACAGCGCATTACGGAACTCATCGTCTAAACGATACAGGTCTACTACCTTCTCAAATGTTATATCTGGTGAGAAAGTATTTGGAGAATTCTGGAACGGAATGCAATAGGCGCTGAATCGGTAATAGTTTACATGCTGAAGGAATTTAACGGCATTTTCGGGGGAGTTGACCTTAAGCCCACGAGTTTGTAGTAGTTCCAACTGCTGTTCGTAAGTAAACGGAGCTTTGTTATATTCTTCCATAATAAAAAACCCACCACAGTTGAGCATGTCTTACGACAGAGGCCGGGCGGGTATGTTGCGACCAATATAACATGTATCTCTAGAAATGTCAAGAGCCATTATAAAAAGATCTACCAAATCTCACGCCTGAAGGTTATGCGTAGCACCGTAAGGCAAAAAAGGAATGTTTTTAGTCACCACTCGACAAACATCGGGATGAACACGTGGGTTTAATGACGGAAAAGAAATACCGGTAACTGCGTTTCGGTCTGACCTGCCCCCCAAAAAGGAGTCCAGTTATAGTGTTACTCTGGGGATAAAAAAAGGGGCCTTTATAATGAAGTCAGTTTAACAAACAAGTATATTGTTGCTCAATTGAACATAATTACAGAATGTTGAAAACAAGGGCCGACTGTGCTATTGTCTGGTTGACAGGTGACGACGAAAATAGGTCAAATAAAAGAGCACCTGATTCGTCAAAAAGAGGGCTTTATTCTTAGAGGATTTACGCTCAAAAAGTCTGAAAATTGGGAGAAAATTAGCACCTGACTTTTAATCAGGGTGTCACAGGTTCGAGACCTGTACGGCCTACTAAAATTTAACATTCATAGCTAAAATAGCTGGTATCGGCCTTAAAAGAGGCCGATTTTTTATTGGTCTCAAGAGAGTTGTCAACCTGATTATGTCGGTTGATGTCAACCTGATTATTAAAGGAGGACGGTAAAATGAACAGCATTTTAGACCTGCAAAATCTGATCCAGGGATTTAAACTATCCTGCCAGACCGAGAATAAAAGTCCAAAGACAATCGAGTGGTATACCTGTTTTCTTGATAGCTTCTATAAGTTCCTCAAGAAGAACAACTATCCTACCGGTGCAAAAAGGATCAATAAAAACCACATCAGGGCATTTATCCTTTTCCTGCAGCAGGAAGCCAAAACACCGCATGCACAAAGACCCTTATCCCAATCTACGGTTCAGGGCTATGTCCTCTATTAAATCACCATTACCTTACCTTTCTTAAGCATAGATTATGCTACTCGTCTATGCAATCACCCAAAAGGGGCATAAACAACAGGATTCAGTACCAACTTGAACTAAACCAGATAAAAAGTAACTAATCAAGAAATATATGCTGTGTTGTGCGACACTGGTTACTAGAACATAATACCTTCCCAACGTTTAAACTATATGGCATATTGAATCTGTAGGTTTTTATATAGTCAGTAATCCTGAGTAATACCACGTCTACGTTACAGTAGGAGGTTGGTATGAATAGCATGGACCAATGGTTAAGAGATATGATTAATAAGGATCTTGCCTCTACGACTAGTAGTTGGATACAGCGTGCTGTAAAGCAGAAAAATGGTAGACTGACAGTTGGCTTAGCATCTTCTGTCTTGCTTACCTATAGTGATTTAGATAAGGTTTTGTTACAACGTCAGACGTTAAACTAGTCTAATCTAATAGTGCGGTGCTCCCCTTTGCTCTATTGCTTATGCTCCACTCTTCAAATAAGGCTCTAGTATAGAGCACATCCAACGGATTTGCTAACCAATTTTTCCAAGTGAAGTGGTTAAAAAGTGCTTTTTAGCCTCAAACTACTTAACAGTAGAAAACAGCAGTTTAGCTTCAATAATAGCAGATAATAGGATGATTTACTGAATGGGGTTCAGGTGGTCGCAGGTTCGAATCCAGCCGCCCCGACCATTTTCTGAAGTTAAAAAAGCACTCTACTGAAAACTCTAGTAATTAACTTTTTGCATCTGCGGTAAGCTCGCTCTTCAGTATAGATGGGCCGTATCCTTCCGCCACCTCCTGGCTACTGCTCCTGGTCAGGCCAATCATCTCTAGTGTCTTATGCTTTGCTGCTTTTTCGATCGATTCCATAGTTTCTGCGGATACTAATTTTGACATCTCCAATCCCTCTCGTACTGGTCAATTTATCATGTAAGAAGAGCTGTACTAGAACAACTATCTTTATCAAACACCTTTCAGGTAATTAGTCAAGGCAGAGAAACGAAACTATTTCGGTATCGAAACCACTCAAATGTGTTTTGGATATATCGTAGTATAGTGTTTTTAGTTACACTGTGCTACAATCATTTAAGCAACAAGACGAAAGGATAAAAAACGGTGGCCAACACAAAGACTACATTAACTTTCAATGATCTTGCTTGGGCAGCATTATGTTTTTACTACAGGTCAATCGGTGATAGAACGTACTGCAATATCATGGGCAACACCGAGTTCATAACTAAACTCAAACAAATGCCTGTCAAGATCAAGCCAGAAGAGTTTGAGCAAAAAGTCTTATTGGGTCATGTTAACATTGAGAGTTACGATCTGCTTATTGGACACAGGCTAGCAGAACGAATTCTAGAAAAGATAATCGGACTACAGTCCGCCGTATCAGCTCTCCAAAATCTCACGCTGCTTAATTGCGATCTTTCAGATAGCAACATAGCCGAGAGGATAATGAGGGTTTACTCGACTTTATATTCTGTTCAAGGTCTTTGGCTAACTGGTGTATCAAAGATAGCTCACCTCCTAAACGATAAGCTATTTGTACTGTTAAATCTTGACATTTCCACTCACTTTAGTGTCCTTGAAAGCAGCTCTGGTCTGGTTGAGTGGCTTGAGATCATGCAGCGGAGTGCGAGGCAAGTGACTAATGACTTCCATAACCGGGGATTTTCAGGCACACCCGAGGCATTCATCTCAGAGAAGCTCGGTTATGCGAGTCGCGGCTGTCACAAATCTCTAGCTAAATACCTTGACGAGTATTATTGGCTATGCTTTGCTGACGTCCTTCCAATTCCACCGCCGTGGACTCCATCTTAGCCACACTATCCATGGCTAGTTTGTATACCATGGTATTGATAATTGCGGCGTATACCTTCCCTTTGGCATCACAGCAGAGTATTCTCATCTTGCCCTTAGGTAGCTTCTCGCCAGTCTTCCGTACGGGTTCAAGAAAAATAACATCATTGGGACTATTCCTACGATACAGTTTAATCAGGCCCCTACTTTAACAGATTTCCAGATATTGTTTTCAAATTTCATTTCAGTATCTCAACATCATTTGCCAGGTTCCTTGTCATGATGCCATTTAAGCTCGTGAGGCAATTAACTCACATGTTTCTACCCGGTTTCGGCCCTTTTCTTTTGCCTGATACAGGGCAATGTCGGCTCGAGAAATAATGGAGTATGTATCATCACCTGGTTTGTAACTGGTCAGCCCTTGGCTTACAGTTATGCTAAACACATTTCCTTTGACATCCGTTATCTTAGCTACTTCGATTCTCTTGCGTACCCGTTCAGCTGCAGGCAGAGCAGAAAGCAAATCTGTCTTGGAGAGGATAATCATGAACTCATCGCCACCATAGCGCCCCACCATGTCTGAGTCTCGAGTTCTGATCCGCAACAATTGGGCTATCCTCTCTAAGGTTTGGTCTCCACTAAGGTGACCATACGTATCGTTGATCCTTTTAAAATGGTCAATGTCCAGCATACTCACACTAAGTTTCTCTCCATATCGCCTCGCATGCTTTATCAACTCTTCTAACCTGCCTAGGATGGCCCGTCTGTTAAGTAGCCCCGTTAGTGAATCAATGTTCGCTAATCTTTCTAACTCTTGTTCGCTGGCCCTAACAAGTCTTGATTCTCTCCACTTTCTTAGAGCGTCATTAACTGCGTTTAGTAACTTCTCTGAAGATAGGCCACTTTTTGGTAAGTAACCGACTGCTCCCATTTGAATCGATTGCGCTGCGATTTCTTCATTTCCGTATCCTGTCAACATCACTACAGGAGCCACCTGATCCTGGACGATTTCCTTAAGCCACTCCATCCCTGATCTTTCCGGCATTTCAATGTCCATTAAGACCAAATCGACACTACCTCTCTCTAAAGCCGACTGAATATCGGCTGTTTGTCCAGCCTCTAGCACCACGATTTCCCTGTCCGTTTGCTGTTGAAGATATGTTTGAATTAGCTTACGGTCCTGCGAATCATCGTCGCAGATGAGGACTTTGAATAATGTTTGTTCCTCTGCCAATGAATCAATACTCCTTGCCAGGCAGCTTGCACAACACAAACCAGTAATCCTGGATTTCACCCATAACCTGCTTAAATTCATCCAGAGTCACTGGTTTATGCACATAACCGGCGGCCTGTAATTTGTAGCCATCTATGATATCCCTCTCTGAGTTCGAAGTAGTAAGTATAACTACCGGGATTCCTTTTAGATTCTCGTCTCCCTTAATCTGTTTCAGAAATTTCTTTCCTCCTATCCCCGGCATATTCAAGTCCAGTAGAATAAGGTCAGGTCGGGTAACTCCGTTACTGTCATCTCGACAGGAATGTAGAAAAACTAGGGCTTCCTCAGCACTATCTGCCACGTGCAGGTCGTTAGCGATCTTCTGATTTCTCAGCGCCATCCTGATTAACTTCTGATCGGCTGAGTCATCTTCCACTAGCAGTATTGTAAGTGGTGCTGCCTTATTCACGCTCCAGATCACCCCCTACACCATTATCTGCGGAGCAACCATCTCTCGGGAGGGTAAACCAGAATGTTGATCCCTCACCGTGCTTTGATTTTACTCCGATCTCCCCGCCATGTCGTTGCACAATTTTCTTACAGATAGCTAGCCCAATACCAGTTCCTTTATAAAGCATCCGTGAATGGAGGCGCTTAAACATGACGAAAATCTGTTCGCGATACTCTTCATCGATTCCTATTCCATTGTCCTGCACGTAAAAACGAACCATGTTGTTTTGCATTGGATGACTGCTAATAGTCACTGAGGGCGGTATGTCTTCTCGATGGAATTTCAAACCATTTGCAATCAAGTTTTGCAGGAGCTGGTGTATCTGGGACGGGTCACCGCCTATAGTCAATAGTGGTTGAGGAACAAGGATCGTCCCTTTGGTTTCATCAAGCACAGCCGCCAGTTCGAAGTTCTTCAAATTCTCCACCGCCTTGTTTGGATCCACAGGTTGGAACGGCTTGGCTTTAGTAGTGATACGAGAATAGGCCAGCAAGTCATCTATCATCGACTGCATTCGTCCGGCGCCATCTACCATAAACACTAGGTTTTCACTCTGGTCCTCATCCAGTTTACCTTTAAGTGAGTCATGAAGCAATTCCCCGAAGGAACTGATCTTTCGCAGTGGTTCTTGTAGGTCATGAGAGGCAATATGAGCGAAATCTTCTAGTTCATGGTTGGACTGCTCAAGCCTGCGATTAATCTCCTTGACCTCCCTCAGTAGGTTCTCCGTTTCTGCCTGCTCCTGCTTACGCTCAGTAACATCGCGGAAAATCCCTCGTGCGTAGACCGGTTTGTCATCCACAAATCTGCAGTTCATACTCCCCTCGATGGCGATCCTCTTACCACTTTTATGAATAAAAACGACTTCAATGTTGTCAATTTCTTCTCCGGATATCACGCTATGCAATAACTCTAGGAAATGCTCCTTGTAATCAGGTGGAAGAATTTCAAACAACGATATACCAACGATCTCATCTTCACTATAGCCCAGAGTTTCTCGCCAGGCATGATTAACATAAGTAAAGCGGCCATCAGGCGTAATACACTGGATCATCTCACTAACATTTTCACACAAGTCATAATATTTTTCCTCAATACTCCTACGAGCCTTCTCTTCCTCTTTTTGCTCGGTTATCTCTATAAGATTTGCTATGATTGCCGGTTTCTTATCGTACGACATACGAGAAGCAGCTTCCAATACCCACTTGATACGCCCATTTTTAGCAACGATCCTAAATTCATGAACAGGCGATTCTCCTCCCTTCAACAGCTGGACCACATGTTCCCCAATCGTGTTCTTGTCCTCATTTGGGATAAGCTTCAATAGGCTTGTCCCAATTAGTTCGTCCTCAGAGTAGCCAGTTATCTCTCGTAACTTGGCACTAGCAAATCTGAAGGCCCCATCTTGGACAACGTAGATGGCAGCTGGTAAGTTAAGAACCAGGCTCGGCAATAATTGCTCTTGATAGTCCTCAGCAACCACGAATTGCTCGAGTTCTACCACGCGCTGGCGTATACCATTAAGTTCTGAAATAAGTTGTTTTTTGCTAATATCAGAGTTAATCATTTGTCATCCAAGATTAGTAATCGTAGTGATTCGACCAGCTTCCGACTTTAATGTATCTACTTCATCCTGTGTAAAGAGACGCCATCCCCTCCTGTCTCTGAGTTCAGGTCCGCTGAGAGTGCCACGCTGCAGCCAGCGATATAAAGTATTTCTGCTTATACCGACCAATCGGTAAACCTCAGCGGTTCTGTAATATGTTTGACCATTTACTGTTACAGGCATTTGGGTAGTACCCCCAATAATCCCTAGGTATACCCATAGTCTATCATCTATTCAGCACCTATCAATCGCCCATTAGTGCTATTCCTGGGATACATTTACACTATGAATTTAGTACTATATCAGGTTTGCGGCCAAACAGTCTCAGGCACGTTTCAAGTAGCACGAGGTGCTGCGATATGCTCTTATGCTTCTCAGCAACAACTTTACCTAGTTGCCCAATTAGGCGGAATGTTCAATACACTTGAAGCCCTGGACAAGAATAGCTCAAATACTCAGAATATTCGTTACAAGTAGGAGTTACAATAGGAGGTGATGAATATGGCGTTCAAAGCAGTCTTCTTTGCCCATGCCCCAGATGCAGAGCCAACGAAGCACAGGTGTATGATTGAGACGTCCAAGTAAAAACTATTTTCAGTAGTAGTCAAAGATCAGGTTCAAGCATTTGAAGAGTGTAAAAAACTTATCAAAAAAGATGACATTCATTCAGTCCTACTCTGCCCAGGATTTTCGGATAAAAATGTTGCGGAGATAGCTGAAGCGTTTGGTGAGAACATTGGAGTTGCTGTAGCGAGAGGAAGCAGTCCGGGCCGCAGAGTACCAGCGGAGGTAAGAATAAGAGCGTACTCTTCTTGAATCAGTAACTGACAGCCAATCTACGATTTTAATGAATCTTAGCATTTTTTAGGAGAAAAACTGAGCAACCTTTGTTTCCCTTCTAGACTAACATTAAAACTGGACTCCTTTTTGGGGGGCAGGTCATAGGGAGATGTCAACATTATGTCAACTCCCCTAGTATTCCCTACACAAGTGGGGCTGAACCCGATAGTCACATAAGCTTGTGTGCCTAAACAGGTAGATTGTTAAGCCACACAAGCTTAGTTTGTTACCCAGCTTCCAAATATTACTATATAATATCTAGTTGACAGTGAAACATAAATTGTTGACTTTTTGAAGTAATTATGTTACGATATATAAAAGTCCTGAGAAGTCTTCAGGACTTTCGGTATTTTAGGATAGGTTGTCAACCTGATTATTCAAGTGATGTCAACCTGATTAATTAAAAATTGAATAAATCTGGTCCGATTCCAGCCTCGGCAACAGGTAAGAATATGAAAATCTGATAACCTGACTTTTAATCAGGGTGTCACAGGTTCGAGACCTGTACGGCCTACTTAATTAAAGCTAATTCGTAGCTAATTACAGCTACACAAAACCACCATAAATACGGGTGGTTTTTCTATTTTTACCAATAGTGACACCCTGATTCTTATGCTTTTATTGCCAAAATATCAAATAACTGGGACCTAAAAAGGTTCCTTTTTTACAGTGACGACCAATAGGCAAGGTTGTAGTATAAGCACAGCAGAAAGGATGGAAGGCCATCGGACGGTCACTTCATGCATGACCTCCGGAACTATGCGCCTTTTTGGCCATAATGACAACGAAGAAGCAGGAACAAATGCTATATAGAGTACATAAAGGAGACATCTCACGGGTTGGAAAGGTATTGGCCGATGCTTTTCAGCATGATCCACTCTGGAACAAGGTTTTTAAAGGAGAACCCGATTTGGAGAAGAAGTTCCGTGCCTTCTTTGAGATACCTGTCAGGCATTGTCTGAAGTATGGTGAAGTCTATGCCCCCTCGCGGGACCTGGAAGGGATTGTAGCATGGGTCCCAGGAAAGTATGCCGACATGACCATGTGGAGTATAATACGCAGCGGAGCCATTGGCGCGGCGATGAGAATGGGGTCGAATGCTTCGAAGAAAATGGGACCTGTATTCAAACCGGTTACCGAAGATCGCCATGGACATATGACTGGGTGCACATACCTGTACCTGCTGATTGTCGGCGTTGCTACCGAACTGCAGGGCAAGGGATTCGGAAGGAAGCTGATAGGCGCAGCAATTGAGAAATCCGAACGCGAAGGGCTCCAACTCTATCTCGAAACCGAAACTGAAGAGAATGTGAAGATGTATGAACACTTCGGGTTCAGGCTGCTTAAGAGGATCACTCTACCGATAGTTGTTCTGCCTATGTGGGAAATGGTAAGGAAACCGAAGGCCTGAATTCTGCGGGTTAAGTAATAAGCGCTGGAGATTATAGGAATGGAAGAAAAACAATATGAGCAGCATTCGGTAGCGAAATCAATATTGCTTCATCTAATTCCAGGAGTACCTGTTATAGCAGGTTTGTTCATATCCGCTCTACCTGTGTTTTCTAGAATACTTGGGATAGCCGTCGAATTACGTGTATTAGTAGGACTTACTCTGTCCATATTAATAACGATAGTTCCTATTCAGTTAGGAATCCTTTTCTATGAGGGAAAGAAGCTGAACGGGAAATTATCGTTTTAAAGAGTTTAAGATAGCACCCATTGATTTGAAAAACGTAGGTGACCCAAACCTTGATTATGCAATGGTTGGATTATGGCGTAGAAAATTGAGGTGAGATGGGAACAATCTTCTAAATAAAACAAGCAATTGTGGCTCGTTGTGAAATTTTATGAGAAAACCTCATACTTCTATATCTTTAGGGAAGACAGGAAAGAAGTTTGTTGTAATATTAACTTACTAGATACTTTCTTTCTTGCTCGTCACAGCCTAATACATTATTATAGCAACAGATTACGCCACCAAACGCCATGCATTAGCTGGAGGATATTGGCCAATGTTAACATATATCATAGTCGGTGTGTGCATATGTTTCACACTCGCACTATCTGCTAGAGATATATTTCGCAGTAGAAACTTGCATGGAGCCACGTCAGAAGAATGGCTGAGACACCAGTACGACTATGAATTAAGCTTCACCCTCCTTTTCAAGAAATTACGGCTTGGTTTTCTTGGATCTCTTGGGTCTCTGCTAGTGTTCCTCGCTCTGATTCCCTTTATGCTTGGCCTGTTGGCTTCTGTTGCGGATGGTACGTTATTCTTGCCTGGAGATGCCATAGGCTTTTTTGAGGATTACAGGACATTAGCTTTAATCGTTGTTGGTGCAGCAAGTATATATATATTCCGAAAAGTTATGGACATGGTACCTGAAACCTTACACTCTATCCCGAATGACACAACTGATGACTTATCCAAGGCACAACATCATGCACATAAGATTGAATGTTGCTTGAAAAGAGTTGCATCAGTCCTCTTTCAGACGAATGGGGGAAGAGGCAGGTGGGGACGTGCGTTAGATGTGGGTTTAACTATCCTGCTCGCCAGTATCGTAGCTATCAGTTGGGCCAGTAGCGTGAACAACCCTCCTGAAATCGTGGATTGGAAAAATCCAGATTACCTCTGGGGGAATATGTTCGGTATCATATATTACAGTTTCATTTTCTTCTACATCCTCCGCATATGCCTCGGATACTTAATCAGACTCGTATGGTGTTTATGGTACTTGGGAAAGAAGCTGGATGAGGGAAATCTTTTGCGAATTGAACCTCTTAATCCGGACGGTGCTGGAGGCCTTGGAGAATTCGGTAAGCTTGGATGGAGAATTGACCTGGTCCCTTTGCCACCTTTAATGATGGCGGTATATTGGTACATTTTCTTTCCCATAACCGCGGTATTTATAAGTGGCTTAATCATTACCATCCTATTGGTTCCGGTCTTTTTCTTTGGGTCACTGTGGGGCTTACACAAGGCGATGGCTAAAGCTAAAAGTAAAGCACTTAATGACCTGTCACAGCAATATAATCGGAACGCGTCGATCATTAAGCGATTACTCAATAGCGAAGAGAGTGTAACGATAGAAAAGGGGTTAGCAGCTCAAGAAGTCCTCGAGCGTGTTATCCTCTTGTATGAGCGAACGTCACGCATGCCGGTATGGCCCTTTGACCATACCACTTTAACGCGGGTTTTTGGATATTTCCTATTACCCATCATAGCTATTCTACTTCAAAATGTCCTCTAGCATTAAAGTGATAAGTCCTCAAAGGTAATTCACTTTGAATAATAATGTATGTTATTCATTGTATTGTCGGATTAAATAAAATGGACAAAAGTGACCTAACAAATTACTTTTTTGTCACCCTGATGCCATAGGTGGTTATCGTCATCCTGACCACGTTGCCGCCCACAACGCAACTGTCAAAGCATTTGAGATTGCTGCTGACCCTACCAAATATCCTGAGGCTG
>SDBU01008589.1_pt1 | contig 11577 bp, 18 predicted proteins | sample 2277071 | NCBI WGS metagenome assembly SDBU01 (sample SAMN10397929, study PRJNA504765) | marine sediment metagenome | isolation source: marine sediment core GS08_GC12, 126 cmbsf | place: Arctic Ocean: Gakkel Ridge, Loki's castle | collected 2008 | reverse complement strand
GTACGTCCCCCGACCGCCGGGAGGCCCTTCTTCTTTCGCTACCGTAACAGCTCAAAAAAATGAAAGTTGCGAGCTGCTCCCAAAATGGCAAAGTTTTCCAACAGAGTCCTTCAGCCTTATTTTAAATGACTTTGAAGAAATGGGCCGGGCTCTCTCCGCTACCCCGGGGATAACGGAATAAGAAACGGGATCCCCTTCAGGGGGAGAATCGGCCTCAGGGAAAAACTGAGAATAGGGCGTGGTAATACTCGAGCTGTAAAAGATTAAGTCTTGACTTCCAGTCGGCGGGATCCCCAGGGGCGTAACCATAATAAAGGAGCCAATCAACGTGGTTTTGGGTTGCGTCGAGAAAAAAATCCCAAAGGGGTTTTATTTCTCTGCGCTGCGCCTTTTTCCAAGCTTCGTAAATAAAGATTATCCGATGGAAGTGCCAGGATCTTAAGCGGTCGATATTATGGAGTCTTTGGTCTTCCAGTTCTTCGTCCGTGAGGCCTGCGCGCTCGGGTACCTCTGTGTGGAATTCGAAGCCACACTTATCCTTTGCGATAGCCCTTGATTTTGTATTGTCGATAGATCCGGACACGGAGAAATCGTCACTCAAGGCGTCACTCCAACACAGGATCTGGTCCTGGGACAAGTCGAGGGGGAAACGTAAGTTGACGTTCATGAGTTTCAATAAGCTCTCTGCTATAGGATCATAAGACATTTCGAGCTGATCATCGCCTTCCATGGTGGCCAGGATATTCGGACCGACGTCAACCATCATTTGAGCGGTAGCCTGACCTTCCATGGAGTTCTTGTTTCGATCGACCCAGTTGGTCATATTGTCCTGCACGGATTCCACGGTTTGATCGAACATATCTGATGCGTTTGTCCATAAACTAGAGTTATGTATCCAACCTATGTATTGCTCGAACTGCGGGGTCTCCTCGGTGATGACCTGGATGGTTGATGGATGTTGCGGCCGGGGAGCAAGCAGCTCTACGCCATCAGGATCGCTGATCGCATCGAGGGGGCTCGTTCCGTCAAGATAGGTATGTGCAGCCTGACTGGCGAAGTTTGCAGCGACAATACCCTTGTTAAGTTCCTCCTCGGGTAAGTCGACCGGTCCGTAAAAAAGCCCAACGGCACCTTTAAGCATCCTGGACCAAACACGGTCGAACCAGAGGAGAGGCGCGGGTAAACCGGTGATGGTCACCTTTTCGCCACGGATATGATGATAAAGTCCGGACGGGATATCAGTAATCATACCGACAATACCACCAAGAGAGATTCCGACGCCGAACATATTGTCAGTGGTCTGCAGGGCTTCTATCAACTCGCCTTTGGATATTCGGAGCCGCTTTAGTTTATTGATCCTGCGGAGTTTAGCCTTTTTAGAAATAGGGTTACCCTTTACGACTTCGTTGAGCTCGTGTTGCAGGCGGTGGGCCTTAAAAGGGAGTGAGGTCAACTTGAGTGCAAGGCCTGCTATATCAGCGCCTACGAGCGCCCAGCCGGCTGGTCCGAGCAGGAATTTAGCGGCGGCGGCCGGCAATCGACGGGCGACGATCCGCGCGACCATGGCCAGGGTACCGAGGGTGTCGTTTATGTCGTCGAGGGTGGTCAAAACGGATCCGGCATTTTGGACAACCTGGGGAGTCGGAGAGGAAAGCATTCTAAGGTAATTGGAGCGTTTTTTGGCCATAAGGGCCTTGATATCTTCATATCGTTTTTCGCCTAGTTGTTTGACTTTTTTCTGCTTATAAAGAATGAGCTCCGCCGGCGAGGGCTCGGGCGTGACATTCCAAGTAAAAATATCGGAAAAACCGGGAATGTGGATTGTATAACCATATTTAGCGACATATTTGCGTTTTTGGTCGATGAATTCTTCCCGGGTGAACCTGGGCATTTTGACCGGGGCCTGAAATTTAAAGGGCATTATGTGTCTCCAAACGGGGCGATTCGGCGGCGGGCCCGGGGAAAGTATCGAGGGAAGGTGCAGGGTTCCCCGATTCTTTCCCCGGGCCCGCCGCTGGATCTAAAGAGTGATGGCCATGAGCCTGGCGGCGGCCACCAGTGAATTTGGATGTGAACTATTTCACATAGCTAAAAATAAAAAGGAGTTAAGATCTCAACAAGGTTTTTTGGAAAAATCGTATTATAACGGAGTCCGCATGTCCATGAGGATCGACGTTAAAGGCATAAGTAAAGGGTAGCTATAAGGCTATATGATATAACATTGGATGGAGAGCGTTCCGGCGACGGTAAGGAGATCTTTGTCTATGGATGAGGCGACCAAAACGAGCTTTTCAGGCAGGATAACCTTTGGGTCCAAATTCCACAAGATTTGATAACTCAGTAATTGACCCATGGGCCGTAATGTGGGTTCGGCCGAAACCTCTATGATCCAAATTTCATTCCTGGTTTCACAAAGGACGTCGATCCTTTTTGCGAGATTTTGGTACCACATCCTTTTAATTGGGTCCTCAAGCTCCTTTTTTGTGTAAAAAGGGCCTCCGATATATACGTCATACCAGATCGATTTAAAAAGATGGCCATAGACTTCCAAAAAGCGGTACCAAACAGGGACGTCGGTGTCAAGCATATGCGGAGGACGTCCGCGCCAGCTTAAGGTGAATTTTGAGCCGAGTTCGGTGGGCATTTGATGCAATTTCCTCGTATCCAAGAAATATCGGTTTCCATTTTAGTGAGTCTACGCTCTAAACGCAAAAAGGCCCAAAGAATAGGAAGGGCGATGGGCAGAGAATTTAAAAGATAATGCCAAAATTGAGTGAACATTTATTCCGCCATATAAGTTATATCGAGAATCGGCCTACTGAGCGCGGCAAAATACTCAACAAACAGGAGTGTCGTATCGATAGTTGGGAATCCAGGCGTAGGGGCCTGATTGAGAAAATCATAAGTATATTCACGTACGCAAAAAAGAGCGGCGTTGACGTTTCCAAACATCGATTCGAGGTAAGAAAGTCCGGAGGCGTTCAATGGCCACGTTAAATAAGACAAAGAATCGGGTATGGTGATTTCACCAAAAGATGGACCTGTAAAGGAGTCAAAGTCGCCAAGGGCAAGCGGATCGCTTTGAGTTCCCTGCATAACACAAACAGTTGGGGTTTGATCGCTTTCACCGACTAATTTAAAATCAGCAGATACGATTTGAGCGTTAGAGGGGATATCGTTCACAAAGAAGAGAAAAAAAGATCTCGCAATATTTGTCCATTTGGTCGCTGTATATCTTACGCGAACGGCGTAGGCATACCAAGTGTTTGCGGCATTCATGTTGTCACCGGACGGTGCGCTATGAACAGCGCCCCACGAATCGTCTTCGCCACCCTTCTGGATCCATCCGTCAAGGTCAATTCCTTCGATGGAGGTTTCATATTCAACCAAATCGACGACGGGGGAAGTCGCGGCCGGGCGGGGAACGCCGGATCCCGGATCTAGATAAGCCGGGGGAATCAAGCCTTGCCAGCCAGGAGGGAAATTTGGTGGAAGTATTATGCCGGCCGGCCATGGATCACCAGGCTGCCAGCCAGGGGGAAATACGGTTCCTGGAGGAATAAGGACACCGGGTGGAGGCGGATCACCAGGCTGCCAGCCAGGGGGAAATACGGTTCCTGGAGGAATAACGACACCGGGTGGAGGCGGATCACCGGGCTGCCAGCCAGGGGGAAGAATAAACCCGGGTAAAAATATGGTCCCGGGAGGAAACAGGATTGAAGCTATCCACCATAACGGGAGAACGATGTCGGTGGGGATCGTGGAATCGGGAGGAAATAAATCTCCGGGCGTCCAGCCTTCAGGAAGATCCCACCAAAGGGGGATCTCGGTTCCCGGTGGAATCACAATAATTGGCGGCCATTCGAAGCCCGGGGGCAAGGGCGGGAAAGCGAGGGAGGGTGGGAGCTGTTTAGTGATTTGTCCGGGAAATATTAAATGCAATAACCTCCATGCAAAGGCCTGTTGGGCCCATTCTGGATGGGCGGCGAAACACTCGGCATCAAGTCTCTTTTCGCATGGTAAGCCCATTTTATAGACCTGCAGCAGCGGAGAGGAGCTCATCAAATGAGAGGGGTTGTATTATCCGTTTGGGAAGAATGCCGAAATTAATGATTGTTTCATAAAGAACCGACGTGTCCGTGGTCCAGAAAAGGGCGTAAAGATCGTTTACGGCGCCATGTAGTTCATAAAATTCTCGAAACGAGATAACGGTCGCGTCTGCTCTGATCGAGGAGTCCCTATTTGTTGGCCATAGCTGGTGGTTTCCCTTGAAGATCTGGACATTGATGGCATGCGCTGCGTCTTTGCGAAACAAGATATCAACCTGATGAATAACGCCGGCCGATAAAGGCATATCGAGGCGATATTTAGCGGTGACGATGTGTGCTGAAGTAACAGTATGTGAGAATGAGTAGAACATTTTTTATAAGGTAAAATATTTAATAAACACGTTGAAGGTCATGCATTCTTAAGGGCTCATCCTTTTTAAAAGCTCTATTAAATATAAGAACTAAATCTATAAAACCCGTAAAATAGCTGCCTTGTAGTCTCCTACCGACGAAACCATTATAAGTGTTTGAAGTAAAATAACCAGTTGATGAATTGTCATTGACACCATTTATATAAAGTATCCCGGTTGTTCCGTCGAAAGTAAAAATAATACAATACCAGATGTTATCATCCAAAATAGCATCTGATTTAAGATCAAAAGTATATACACCACCAGAAGGCGAAGAGTGTGTTGATACACGTATTTTAGAATCAATATCAACGGAGAATTCCCAACCATCAGCCTCAGATGACGGGCCGCGACCCCTTGATAAAATTACTCTATGACCTGAACCGTTTTTATTAATCCAAGCAACTAAAGTGAAAGCCGAAAAAACATTAAAAGACTGATCGTTTCCAAGCGCAAGCCATTCGGAACCGGTAAAATAAAGTGTTGGGCCATAACGACCACTTGAAAGCATAACGGAGCTATTAAAAGTGCCGGAGTTACCATTACCGGAATAATCAAACCATTTATTATCCCTTAAAGAAAATAAAGCTAAAGAACATGATGGGTCAAGGGAAAAAGGTAAAACGTGAGGTTGTTTTAGGGGTTTTGAATAAGGAGTATGAAGAGGTGGATAACGTCTAGGTCGCATTTAAGGACCTGACAAGAACCAGAACGGTTATAACGGCGGCGGCTGAACCGTGGTTGTTGTCAGCACGAAGTCGAATTCTTTTGGGACCGGGTTCAATAAGAAAAGTTTTGACCTCGGCGTCGCCTATGTTTCTCTCGGCAAAGGGTACGGTATCCCAGGGTCCGCCGGCTAAAGCTGCATGGACATTAATGTCAATGTCGTCGCTGGCATTGCCACCAAGAGTAGTGTCAAGCTGAATTGCGATAGATGTGGCAAGGTCGATGTGAATAGAAATATCCGTGTCCGGTTTGACATCGGTGGCAGGGGTAAAGGAAGCCCAGGTCAAAGTGATAAGATCTTCCTGGGCTTCATATTGCTCTTTAAACTTTTCTTTAGCCATAAATAGAACCTCGAAGGAGAAAGAATTATAAAAGATCTATTTATTTAATACGATCGAAGCTGCTGGATGAAAACCTTACTTACGGTTGTGCTCTGGCCATCGGTGACATCGAGTTTTAAACTTCCAATTTCCTTGACATCGTACCAATCTTCGATGTCCATCTGATCACCGAACGGAATACAAAGCACTGCATGGGGAGCCCAACCCTGAACGTGAAACAAACAATTTCCTGAAGCGGAGGCGTCAACCGTCAACCGGCCTCCATCACCGTCATAGGTTGAAAAAGTTATGCCGTTCTGAGCTGCGACCCACTGATTGACGGAGGCCATGACATCCATCGTAGGGGTAACATGCTTATTTTGTGCTGTGGTTCCACTGGAGCCGGTCATAATCTCGGAGATATAAGCATTTTTTCTACCGAGGCCAAACATAAGATCTCTGAAATGGTCGTTTAGGACAATTTTCTTATCCTGGTCCTCGCTCAACTTGATGTTATCCAACACCCAGTTGGGAGGCGAACCACGTTTAAGACCTTGAATAAGAAGTTTCCGGTAGGTGTAATCGACCGGGAGGTCGGTGTATTCGTGGGAGCCGCTCGTGCCTGACCACGTTTTAATCTCTTTACTCATAAGAAAACCGATCGGTGTAATCACCTTTTCGTCGAAGACCTCGGCGTAGATCGCGAGCTTACATTGACTGGGATTCATTCCGCCGGCGGATATGTCGTGGGTTACTTTAAGCTGTAGATTTCGAAACTGTTTAGGATCGAGGGCCAAGAGGGGATCGAAAAGATAACGACCGAAGTCGATCGCAATATGGGTTTCCGTGTCGGTGGTGACTAGATAATTATGCCAGCCTCCACGGGGATGTTCACCGGTGCAATAAATATCGAGTGCCTGGGCACAAAGACCGTTGAGCCCAAAAATAAGCTCGCTGCCGTCAACAAGTTCTATATTGGTGACGGCGGCTAAAGGATGTTCGGTCGAGGAGCCACCGGCTCCATTAGTGACTCTCAAGTCAAGTATGATCCTGCTTATTGGATCCGAGAGATTAATATCGAGGGGTTCCGTGCCATCGGCTGAAATTGTTTTAAGTCCAAGTAGTTCTAAATGTCTGTATTTCATAATATAATACCTCGCTAGTTAAAAAAGAATATGAAAAAACAGGTTAATTAGGGTGGTAACCTGGCCGTTACTCCCAAGACTTTTTGGGTCGGTCGGTTGACTCCTTAATGGTGTCGATTTCTACATTAGAAGTTTCCGCTTTATCGCCGGTCAGATCGATTTCCAACTTGACGCCCAGGATAGGGCAGACCCTTTCTGCGAGTTCTACGGCTTCCCTGAGGGTTACCTTACCATCGGATAAGGCCTTTTGAGACCAGTCGGATACGGTGGCCATAAGTTTCAAGCCAGTAAAGAAATAAGATAAACCGTCCATAAGAAAAACCTCCTGATAAATTTATAAGGTAGTCCGGGAAAAAAACCGGATGTTGGGTTTAACCTCCTATTTTCTCCTCAATGAGGGCGTCGACAATCCTTTTTACGCGTTCGAGGTTGCGGGGATCCCTTTTTGGAAAGCGAGGACCCAAGTCTACGCGCTCGATGGCGGCATGAAAAGGTGCGAAGCCCTTTTCGTAATCCGGCCCGGCGATGTAAACACCCTCTGCAAATCTGCCTGGTCCCTTTTTAAGGGCTCGGTCGCGCCATTTGGATGTGCCGGCTCGGGTAACCCCTTTTTGGAAAAGCCCCTTTGCGGCGGCGGCATCGACGCCGGCCTTCCAGTTGCCAGCAGCGTTTTTTGTTTCGGTTTCCCAATCCCTGCGAGGATTTTGTATGCCTAACTTATAGTCCTCGGTCCTGCCGGGGGTGACCCGCGTCCACTTTTCCCGGATTGAAGCAAGTGATTTAATCTCGGCCATAATGCAATCCTCCTTTAATAATATTGGATATTTGGAACCAAAAGTAGAAAAGTTTTACCCAGTGTGGTTTTTTTACCACAGTTGACATTTCAATGTCAAACGAAATAACATAAAAAAAGGCCGTGGTGGTAAGACCACGGCCCGCAAAGGATTATAATGGGAGATTAGCTTGTGGATCTAAGTAAGTCTGCCGAAAACACCCTAGTAGTTTACGCCAATGCCTGTAAATACTATGATAAAGACTATCATTTCAGGAGTTTAAAACAGACGCTGGAGGTTAAGAAGAAAGTCTATATGATAGAACGATCGCTGTCAACGATTAACCGTGAAAACAGAAAATTCAAGGATGAAAATTATATTACGAAATGGCGGCGAAAAGGGGCGGCGAGCACAAAAGGGAGGCAATTTACAAGCTCGATAACGCACCTTACCTGGCGGGGCGTTTATTATTTGGTTCGGCGAAAATTAATGCCGTGGTCGTTCGTCAGGATCTGGGAGCGGATAAGCAAGAGGGCCCGGGGGTATGTTACGGCCGAACCGAAAAAAAAGGAGAAAATACCAGAGCAAAAAGAGTTATCAGAAGAACTGGATCGGATTTACAGAATTTCAAAAGTGCCATTAAAAATCCTACCGTATATTTTGGCTGGGTTGCTAAAATAACCAGTCTAGCCTTTCACGGCCTTAAGGCGTATTACCTCCTCGATGCACTCACGATAAAATTGGAGCTGATAAGAAACATCCAAAAGTACTTGAAGATTATCCTCAGTCAAAGGGCGTAATCTTTCAAAGTCGGCTATTGATTGCCGGTGATTTTGCTGGATCTCCAGCAATCCGTCAGGATGGTTGAAAATATTGGCAGCGTAATATAATGCTTGCAGGGTAGACTTAAAAACTATCATGCCGCGCGAGTTTTTTGGCCATAAATAGTAATCAAAAGGGTCCATAGGTCAATCCTCCTCTATACCTAAAACGTGATTCAAATAAAATCTTATAGCCTGAAGCATAAATTCCTTGATGGTAATACCTTCCTCGACGCAAAAATGCCTGATCCTTAAATAGAGGACTCGGTCAATTCCCCTTAGGAGATATTTTTGTAGATCTCTTTTTTCTTCCATCCTGGTATTCCTTTTTGATAGCCAGAAAATTAGCAAATGATTCCATCAAGTCGAGGCACGTTTCACAGGATTCAATGTGGGAATGAAATTTGTCCATATCGAAGTGCCCGGCATCGTCAATAATACCAAGGTCTTTTACGGAATTATCGCATATTAAATCAAATTTCATATTATCTCCAAACGGTCCAGAATTGTGGTCGATCACAATTTAAACCGAATTCTCCTGTGGATTCAAATTCAAACTCAATAATGTCTCGACCATCACAACCCTCATAACGAAGCAATGCGTCATGAGACTCCTTGATTAATCTCCAAGCACTCGCTACGTCAAGGCGGATCGTTATTTTCATAACCGAGTCCCTCCGGCATTGGAATAAGTTTTTCATCCATAAATATGTTGATTTTTTGACGATCAAAAAAAACTTCACCGGCAAAAGTAAGAAGCAGATAAATAGCCCAAACGTGAGCTTGAAAAAGTATTTCGCCTGTCTCTTTGTCCTTAATTATAATTTGGCCATCCATGTTATTGCACCAGGTGCGACCTCTTACCAGATTTGTCTAAAAAATCCACTGCTAGCTTGTAAGCACGAAAAACAAGCAGGCCGGGGCGATCAGTAATATATAATTTAATGACATTTGGAAGAGAGCCAAAACATATGGAACAAAAGAAATTACCGTCAATTTTAGCGTCGCCGAAATGGCAAAAACTTTCATGTAAATATTTAATTAAACGGCCCATAAAGTATAAGAGGTAAAAGATATCATAATAATAATGATAATAAAAGATGTCAAGATATATTTATGCTAGCTGAAATTAATGAATGATTCCGGGATAGTAAAGGCTGGACTTGTACAAATGGCCCCTGATATTCACCCTAAAAAGCAAAAAATCAGTAAAAAGAACAAGGTTTTCACCGTCGCGGGAAGAAATTAAGAAGATAGGTCATAACGGCCAAGATAGTCCGTGGGATCATTCCTATGATATTTTCCGCTAATTCCTCTTCCGGCCGTCCGTCCAGGTCCGAATAAGCACAGGACGGCCCTATATATATTCCTTCCCCCCGAAGGGGGAATATAGAAGGGCAATAGTGACACACGAGTATGGCTCTAGGCTCTCAGCCTGGAGGAAGCCGCAAGGTTATGGAAATTAAGGATTTTTGTTGACATAAATATGGATGTAAATTAGATAAATAAGACAAAAAGGCTAAGAGACTATAATGAGCGATAAAATCGTAAGAATGATATGCACGGGCGGTCAATTTCGAATAACGATTCCAAGAGAAATCGCGATTGAATCTGATTTGTATATGAGTGAATTCGTGGAAGTTAAAACAATAGAAAAAGGCAAATTGGAGGTAAAAGGCATTGAACTCAGAAAAGCGCGAGAAAAAGGGATTCCAGCAAATTCCGGTTAATAAATGTGTGGAGCCAAAGGAAGTGGCAAGAATGGAGATAAGCAATGAGGAAATTGAAAAGCTGGCAGCGTCGATAAGCGAAACAGGATCATTACAACCAATAGAAGTGGTAAAGGACGGGGAGGGCTTCGAAATCGTTTTTGGCCACAGAAGATGGTTAGCCCATAAATACCTGGAGAAGGAGAAAATATGGGCTCGGGTGGTTGATTTAAGCAAGGATGAGATATTAATAAGACGAGCAACAGAAAATATCTCAAGAGAAAATCTATCCCCGGTCGAGGAAGGTGCAAATTACGAGGCAATCCAAAAGCAGTTTGGAATAGGCGTGGATAAGATAGCAAGGAGGGTCGGGCAAAAGGCAAGCAGGGTAAAAAGAATGTTGGATATCATGAGAATGCCTGTCTCGTTTCAAAAGGCAATTCACAAAGGAACGATAAAACCGACGACCGCCGAAGCGTTATGGCGGTGTGATGATGACAGCCATAGAGAGTATTTATTGGAGCTGGCGGTTGAACACGGGATAACTACTTTAGTTGCTCAACAATGGGTAAACGATCACAAGAAAAAACTGAGGGATCCATCTGTCATTAATAACGAGGGCGGGGTATCCTCTAGCCCGATGGAGTCTAAACCAAATTACATGACATGCGATGTTTGCAAAGGGCCTGAAAATATAAGCAACATAAAAAATCTGGTGCTATGCGAAACATGTTACAAAAGTATCTCATCGGCATAAATAATGGAGGAATTGTAAGAAATGGAAGAGCAAGAAATAAGCGAACTGGTGAATATAAGTAGTGAGAAATTAAATATTAATTTAACAATGATGGAGAGCCTGTGTATTGTGGGTCATATAGCATTGGCGCTAAAACATCCAGAGAGCAATGGTCCTGCAGCAATCTTGGGAAAAATGGTAGCCCAACATTTAATAGGTAAAATGGTTGAAAGATGGCCTGACTCGCGGGAAATGAGAAATCTTATTGAGATGTGGAGAAAAAGATTTGATATAACGTAAGATCAAAAAAGGGGGATGTATTATGCCAGAGTTACCAGTCGAAATAGAAATTCAAAGGGTCATGAATCTCGTCCGGGGTTTTGGATGGGAAAAGGTTAAAGAGGAAATACAAGGAAACACGATAAAAATCACCATAGAGAAGAAACTTCTGGATACCGATTTTTCTGAGGGCGTAACAGTTCCGAGTTGATCGTGTGGTGCTAGTGTTTTCCTGAAGATTTTCAAACTGAAAAAATGGTCTAAAACACCGGAGGCCTAGAGGATCTTTTGGTCATTCCGCAGGAAATGTACCGTCATTTACGTCAGAGCGAGGGGTGACATGCCTCATGTCAACAGCCTGCCGGTCCTCCGGAGACTGGACCGCGAGCGGGCGGCGTGACCAAAAGTTCCTCTAGGCCGTAGGTGTTGTGATCTCCTGCCCGTGGGTTGCAGTCTTTTAAAAAACTGTGTTGCCGGCCTCCGACATCTGTGAGGGAGCGAAAGAAGAAGGGCCTCCCGGCGTTTGGATGTCTTCAGCCAATAAGCAGGGAGGGGGCGCGAGTCCTACGAGCGAGTACTCCGGCGACCAGCCGGGGTACGTCCCCCGAC
>SDBU01008588.1_pt1 | contig 11580 bp, 9 predicted proteins | sample 2277071 | NCBI WGS metagenome assembly SDBU01 (sample SAMN10397929, study PRJNA504765) | marine sediment metagenome | isolation source: marine sediment core GS08_GC12, 126 cmbsf | place: Arctic Ocean: Gakkel Ridge, Loki's castle | collected 2008 | reverse complement strand
GTTGCCTCCAGTGACTGCTGGAGGCTATCATAACAGCTTGAAGGGAAAGGCGTTACGAGCAATCGGGCGTGGCGCAAGAATCGCCGGACCAACACACCGGCCTGGTATGCCTCCAGAGCTTCGTCCATTTCCTCAACAACACTACGCCGCCTCTCGGCTCGCGGATCCCCTGTGATTCCGTAGTTTGATACAATGCGCCGTGTCTCCGCTGGCATGTGCTCCCATAGATAGTTGATGTCGTCCCTAATGTTCGTGGTAGCACTATGTAATTGATTGTACACGCCAAGAACGGCATAGACCGTCACTGCCGTTCCGCAGATTTTAACCCAGACAGATCCTTCCTCGACTTCGACGACAAACTCGATTCTCGACAACTCAAGTCCGCTACGCCCGGCCAGAATCGCGGCGGCTTCTTGGGCAACCAGTCGTTCGATCTCCTGCTGATGATCCGCCGCCAACTGCACCCCATCTTGTAGGTCAAATTCGAGTACGAGTTCTGGCTCAATTCGTCCAGACGACGGCTCTGGCATCGCCATCTTGCTCTTGCTCATAACATCTTCACTCCTCGCTTTTGGCAGTTCCAGCTTTGACGGCTACACCCTCTAGAAAAGACAATCAACAAATCCGGGGCAACTTCGACTCATCCGCAATATCACCTTTGCGGCCTTTTGCTCCATAGGCGTATGTCAGTGCGCGATACTAGATTTCGCCACGAGTTGGGAAACGCGTCGAGAAACGCGCGGATTTCCTCGTTGTACTCGCCCACGTTCTGACTGACTGAAGGGCGTGATACGCGGAGAGCGGTCGCGATCATCTGTTGTGTAATACGCTCGCGCCCTTGAATTAGGATGCATGCGTTCTCGTAAGTATCCAGAAACTTTCTCGCCCTTGATCGCCTTTCCTCTGATGGAAACAATTCCTTGACTGGTCCGTCAGGGTGGACGTCGAACATATTCATTCGGTCGCCGTGTTCGGCGCGCTCCTTCTCCTCGATCGCTCTCGCGATCTCCGAGTGCTCGTTCGAGTTCAGCCAATCCTGAACTATATCCTCCGTCAGGGTCATATCTATATCACGATGTCCCTGGTCGTAACGCTCGTTCTCGCGCTGAGTCACCTTGCGGAACCCATACGCCAAGAAACCTCTGGCGGTAGTCTCGTCTCCGACGAGGTCACGGCCACTATACGCGGCCAAGTGTTCAATCGCCGTCTCTAGTGCCGTCTCTGCAATGGTCATCTCCTTTCTTTGCGCGTGGTACTTAAGGATTGCCCTTCTATCTTCGGCCGCGCGTGGAAACTGAATGGGTAGCACCAATAGCTTCTGTCGTAGGGGCGGGAACATAGCTCCCACTTCCTCTTCCCTGTTTCTGGCGAATAGCCAAAGGACCTTCCCACGAAAAGGGCCTTCGATGCCCTGTGTCATGGAACCTCCTGGGGCTTGTCCGGCGTTTATAAGTCCCGCGTCTTCAATGCAGTCCCGAAGGGTATTAAGATACGCGATCCAGTCCGCACTGAGACCGGCATCCGTCACTTTCGAGGCCGCAGGCCACACGAGGTCGTCAGCTTGGATTACTGTCACTCGTTTCTCTCTTGCGCATGCGTAGTATTTATGCATGAGATCACGCAGTGGTTTCTTCCATGTGCCCGGGGCGTCGCTGGGGCCAAGGTCCTTGGGAAGGCGAGCATCAGTGCCAAAGGCCGCGGCGATCGACCTGCAAAGAGTAGTCTTGCCGCATCCAGGTTCACCTTCAAGAAGAATAGCTGGCACGAAGGCGCCACATAGCGCCTTTGGGCGCTCACGGTATTCCCCACGTAACCACTTGAAGAAGGGCTCGACCACTGCGCCAAGCTCCAGAAGCAGGTCGCCGACGCCAACCAGTTCACGAGTATGAACCAGTAAGCCAAGGTCGGCATGAGCCAGTTGCTCCACTACTTCAACTCGTCGGCGTAGCTGGCGCGCCTCAAGTTGCGCGGCGGCCCGTTCCGAAGCGATGCGCTTCTCCGTAACAACACGTTGTAGAAGCAACATCAGGCTGGACGTGTCGCCCTTGAGGAGCCCTGAGACCCTGTACTTTGCTTGAGGATGCTCATCCATTAGTTCACAGAACATCTTCACTCTTTCCGTCTGTTCCCAGTGCTGTGTAAACAGGACTAGAATCGGCAGCTCCGGGCAGGGACCACGCAAGCGCTTCAACGCTTCGGGGAACAGCAGACGTTGGCCCTCGGTTGCACCAAATGGTCCCCAATCATCGTCGACAAAGACTATGTCATATTCATTCGCAGCCAGCTCCGTTCCAAGCTCCTCAACAACCTTCTCAGGATCGTTTTCTCGATTCGAATGTAGCGCGACCTCGATCTCCGAGACGCCAAAGCCTTGGATACAAAAGGAAGGCGCTAGCCCACCTTGAAGCGCCGGAATATGACCGTCGCTCAGTAGGGGCCGAAAGAGAGACTCGAGTGGCTCTTTCAATGTTTGCAGCTCGTCGTCCAGGAACAATACCTGTAATTTCATTGCAAGATCTCTCCAATCACAACCTTGGCTATGATGGCTGTGGTGCCGTGGTTCCGGACGACTCGCCATGATAGACACGCCGCGTCAGCAACTTCAGGCCAGCAGGCTCTTGTCACCCAGTGGATTTCTGTGATCCCCACCAAGTCTGGGCCGGGAGATGTTAGGCGACGCACTAACTCCTCCGCGCGTGACTGGCTCATCGATGTTGAGTTTTCGATTTCGAGATAAACCAGCTCTTTGCCTTCAACTGTCTCCCACACGACGCGCACCGATATCAACGGCTTCCCAGCATGGACAGCATCAATCGCATTCGCCAAGAGCCCATCCAGCACAGTGACGAGCATTGGCCCGAAGAACACGACCTTCCTCTCCAGAATGTCTCTCGGTATCGCCACCTTCAAGAATATGTGTCTAGATGCTAATAGCGACTGCAATCTCGGTGCGAGATTCCCGGAAACCTCTGGCGTCATGAGGCACACCATCGCCTCGTCGTACTGCTCTCGTACTACCTCGGCAAATCTCGGGACAGGCACGCATGTGCACTCCCGGTTTCTAAACTCCTGTCGCTTCGTCTCAGACAGCAAACACACAGCGAAGTCATGCAAGTTGACGATCTTTGCAATCTGACGCTCGGCCTGAGCCTGAGAGCCTGGACTACTAGACGATACAATGCTGCCCAACGTCCTCAGAGGAACCTTCAACAGATGAGAAGATTGAGCGGTCGCGTTAATCTCGACGAAGTGCTCAACATCTGAGAAGTGTGTGACATGTTTCTCGCAGCGGGCGACAATCATGTCTTCGCTACCGAGATTCCACGCCACATGTTTCTCGAAGAAGGGATTCTCCGCAAAATGCAGTCCAAACATGCCTCTTCCGGCGATGTATATGTCTGCCTTTGCCTGATCCGACGCGCCGACGCTCATCAATGGGAAGGGGTATACTTGTGCAAGTTCCTGTAGGGCGCTATTGACTTCCGTGATCACTTTGTTTCTGGGGGCCAGCCATGATTTCATATGTTTAACAAGCGTCTCCGCCACCAGCTCCGCATAGACATCGAAAGCAGTTGGGCGAATAACGGCTGCCGTTTTTTGCGTGAGGTCACGGTAGAAGCTATAATTGTGATGCCAATTTCGGACCTCAGAGGCCGGTTCGTCTGGAGGAAACGTGAATATGGACAGCCATGGTGTTCCACCTACATGGATAGGGATGTAGAACAAACGCCGCCCCACGGGATAGATGCATTGCTCCACGACACGTCGTCGCCGGTCAAGGAGATCCCCGTGAGATACATCCCAGCCCTCCTCGCTGGCTCGTCTACCGAAATCCACTATTCCGGATGAGAACACTAGGTCCGATACAGACCGCGAATGTGGCCCAAGCGGTTGTTCAAGCGCAGTAATGCACCACTCCGGATCATCAAACTCGATCGGACACGGATGGAGATGCGCGTTGTCGCGGTAAGAGCCAGATGTACACCACTCGCGCAATTGCCTCTTTGTTTCCGCTAGCAAGAGCATTCCCGCAGTATAGTCAAACGCGCCTTTGTACCGCCGTCGAGCCGTTGGGATCGTGCGCACTACGGCAAATACATTGGGGTAGGAAAGGCTGCCTCGCGTCACCATGAGGGGCATCGCTGTCAGCGAGTCTGCATATACGTTATCGAGCACTCTGCGAATTGGGCTTAGAAGTTCTGCGACGTGACCATAGTCCATATCCAGCGGCTCAATTGAATGCGTGCGTTTGGCAGACGCTAGATCGCCGAGTCCTGTCGTACCCTGAAGCACAATCGACTGCGCAAGCGCGTCGTAGAAATCGTGTGGCAGTGGATGCGTATTTGAGTTATCGAGAAGGGCGCGCGTCATGGCGGTCGCGCGTTCGTGAATAGGGAGAACGAGCGTCGTGCGATCCTTGGTAGGCGGAAGAGTGCTAAAGTCGTGGACCGTCAGGGTGTACTGAGTCCACGGAAGGCGGATTCGTGCATCGGGACTGTGCGATAGCGAGATATCGTGGCGGGATAGAAAGTCGGGATCCTTTAGGGATGAATACACACATTCGTCATCGTGCCAGAAGGCGAACACCAGCGGCACTTGATGTAAGAGGAGCAGGTTGTCGAGAAACGGAAACAGAATAACCTGGGGGTTCGGTAAGTGGTAGCTTACGCCGATTAGCGAGTCGCGGATGAGATCCAAACGATGTTCGTCCTCTGGAAGCATTACAGTTCTCCGGGCTGCTCATCGACATCCACAGCGTGGGACGAGGCCGCGAGCACGTTGCCCGTGCCGGATAACCACATTTGCTGCAGCTCTTCTAACTCACGTGCCTCTCCGGTTTTATCGTACACAATGCCACCGTTGCGAAGCATAACTGTGCGCTCGCCACCCTGGAAGGCAAGTGAGGCGTCATGTGTAACTTGCAGGATCGTTGTGCCAGAGGCGTGAAGACTACGGATGAGGTCCATGCATTCCGTCGACTTGGCAGGATCTAGCGCCGCTAGTGGCTCGTCCAGGAGGAGCAACGGTACTGCGCGCAGACGCGCCACCAGAAGAGCAACGAGCTGCCGCTCTCCACCTGAAAGGGAGCCAGCTAGTTGGGCAAGACGGTCTGATAGACCAAGAGGCTCGAGGAGCGTGCAGTACTTGCAAGTAAGATCCTTTCGGCCAGTGCCCTCGACATGCGCTTCTTTGTCGGCGACGAGAAGATTCTCATACAACGTCAGTTTGGGAGAAGTCCCAAGAAGTGGATCCTGATGAACGTGAAAGACTGAACTCGCCCGTTGAAGCCCTCCAAGGTCTTTAATCAAGCGGCCGTTCACACGAATCTGACCAGTCGAAGGCCGCAGCCTTCCGCTGATGGCTCTCAGCAGCGTTGACTTACCGGATCCGTTGTGGCCGACGAGCATTACCCATTGGCCGGAAAGAACCATGAATGTGACGGCATCCAGCGCGGTTACTGTCTGACCCCAACGGCAGAAGGTAACCGTAACCCGCCTCACGTCGAGTATCGCTTGCTCAGCACTCATTGTCCAGGCTCCGCGAGCGGGTCGCCGTTACGTGACACGCGGAGCGCAACCACGATCAATACCATAAGCGCCGTGACGAGCTTCAGATCGGTTGGTGCAAGACCGGCGCGAACCGCGAAGGCCACTAGTACTTGGTAGACGATGCTTCCGAGAATCGCCGCGAGGAATACGAAGACGTGGAGAGGCAGAGACTTCTCCGGCATGAGTCGTTCACCGATCGTCATCGCGGCTAGGGCAAGAATCAGTACGCCTTGCCCCATGCTCACGTCCGCGAATCCCTGGTGCATTGTGAGCAGTATTCCTGAGAATGCTGCGAGAGTGTTGGTTATTGCCAAGCCAACGATGACATTCTGAGCAACATTGATACCTAGGGACTTAGCGTATTCAGGATTTGAGCCAGCGACCCTCAATTGGAGGCCACGGCGAGTTGAAAGTGCCCAGAGTATCAAGAAAGCGCCTATCGCGATGAACACGCCAAGCATGCCTATGGTACCTAAATGGAAAGCGCCATCCATCCATCCGTTTAATGGATCAACGGGATCGAATATGCTGGTTGTTTGTAGAAGGCCGATGTTCGACGCCCCCATGATGCGCAAGCTTAGAGAATACGCGATGGCAATAACTATTATACCTGCCAAGAACTTGTTCATCTTGAAGTAGACATAGAGACAACCCGTTAGCGCGCCGGCCAGTGCACCTGCGAACAGAGCGCAGAACATCGACACGAGCATGGGCACTCCGGATTGATGCAGCACCGCAAAGACAGCAGCTCCTAGCGGCAGGGAGCCCTCTACCGTGAGATCAGGAAAGTCGAGCAACCTGAACCCCAAGGCCAGCGCAAGTACTGCCCACGCGAGGAGGAGCCCCATGACCAGTCCGAGATCAAGCGGCACGAGCCAAGTCATTCCGAACCGCCTTTTCTCTGCGCTTTCCGACGAAAGCCAATATATGTAATCAGACCAACCGCAATGATGCCTAGCACCACAAGTACGATCTGCGCTCGGCCTTCAACCTCGTCGACGGCAATCGAGTCGAAAACATGAATTGCAGACGCAAGCACGTCGTCAGGTATCGTTACCCCCATCATTTCGGCTGCCTTCGTATTCAGGTAAATATCCGAGCCTGTGGCAACGATCGGAGGAATGTTGCGCTCGCCCCTCAAAATTCTGGCAACAAGTTTGCCCGTCTCAACCCCGAGCTGCGCATAGCCGACCGATACGGTGGCCACTCCGCCCTTCTCCACTGTACCGCTGTCTCCGACATAAAGCGGTATCTTGTGCTTGACCGCCACTTTTACCGCCGCCGCAACGCCGGCAATGACAGTGTTGTCACTGGAAAGGAACAGCGCGTCGACCCGCGGCGCAAGGTTTTGTGCGACAGGGTACACGTCACCGGTGGAACTCACAGAACCTTCGACTAGTTTGAACCCGAGTGTCGGCCCGATGCGTCGAATCTGCCTTATTCCATACTGCGATGCCGCCTCACCTGGATTGAAAAGAACGCCAAGCCGCTTGGCATTCGGGGAGATTCTGCGAATCAACCTAAGTTGGTCCTCGTAGGGCCATGCGTCGCTTGTTCCTGTGACCATTTTTTCAGGGGTGTCGAGGGAACGGATAATTCCCGCCCCAACGGGATCAGTGACTGCGGCAAAGACAACCGGGCAGCGGGCGTGTTTCACGACGGCTTCAGCCATTGGTGTGGCGATGGCCACAATAACGTCGAGGTTCCGAGAAGCAAGATCGCTCGCAATCAGCGCCGCTGTCGTGATACTATTGTGCGCGTTCTTCTCAGGCAGGTAGTGGACGTTCTGGCCTTCGATGAATCCCTCCTTAGAGAGTTGCTCGATAACACTCGCCTTGAGAGAATCAAGCGCTGGATGCGTCATGTACATCGCGATCGCTATCTTCTTCATCTCACTGGAAGGGGTGGTCTCCTGTGCCGTAACGATCGCGCCAGCGGTACACCCAACCAATACTAGTGTTCTTACGATCAGCGTCTTCATGGAATCAGTCCCTTCTTAAAGCGTCTGAGCAACGCTGGCACTTGCCTGTTCATCGGAGTTCTCGACGTCACCGCCGACGATGTAATCTCCGTAATCGAAAGCTCTCACTCCAACGAGGCGATTGATGGCACGTAGTGCTGCAGAAATACGACAGACGGCCGCCGGATCAACTTCGTATGCTCCCTTGCGAAGCAGGTCGGCTTGCAGAATCCCCACGGGAAGGCCTCCGACTCCATGAGCGAAATGCTCGCCTAGCCAATACAGTATCGGTGTTTGGGCGCATTCCCACCTAGTGAATGACTCGAACACGTCTTCGGGAAAGCTCCCCAGTGCTAGCCCTTGCTGGAAATGTAGAGTTCCCGGATAGATGACATGTAGCTGAGGGAAAACCGTGATACGTTTCCCCTGAGCGTGCGCGAATTTCCCCAAAGAAGCAAGGACCTCGAGCGTCCTGCGCTCATGGTCGACAGACTCGCCGGGTAGGCCAAATTGAAGGTTGAGATAGCAGTCGATTCCCGCAGTAAGTAGTCCGGGAACTACAAGATTGGTCAACTGCCGTAGGTATGTTGTCGGATTATTCGTCTTGTTTAAGTAAGCCAAATGCTCTGGGTGAACCGACTCGACGCCGACATAGACGGCTTCACAGCCAGCCTCAGCCATTAGGCTGATCGTGTTGCTTCGCGCAAGGGATTCGACCCGTGTTTGGCAGTCCCATGCAAAGTCCCCGTTCCGTCGACGCTTCACATCCGCGAGCGCTTCGCAGACATCCCTTGTTCTAGTTGGAGAATGAGCAAAGAAGTTGTCTTCGATGGCAATTCGGTGGAAGCCAATATCGAGCAGCGTTTCGATACCTCGGACAACAACGGAAATGCTCTTGTTACGGATTCGATCATTACCGACCGCGCAAAAAGCGCAGCGTAGGGGGCATCCCCTCGCGGAAACATAGGTAACGTGGTCGAATTTTCCAGGTGTCCCGATTAAGCCATTGTCGCGGTACGTGATGGGAATCGAATCGAGTTCACTGCCGCCAAGTGGTGGAGATGGATTTGTGCGACGGAGCACACCATCGGCGAGGAAGGCAGCCCCGGGAACAGCATCGAGTGCAGGATAGCGGCCAAGTAGAGCTGTCAGAGACTTCTCACCCTCGCCAACCACAATCACGTCGACCAAGTCGGGATGGCTACGAAGCACGGTGGCGGGATCTGCGCTGGGATGAGGTCCGCCGAAGATGAGGATGGCGCCGGGCATTACTTCCTTCACTTGGCGCCCGACAGCAAGAGCTGATTGGTAGCTCGCTGTAGTTGCAGTCACTCCGACGAATAGCCGGCGTGCTTGGGAGCGCGCACACCAATCCTCGATGCATCGCCGACTCTGGCCGAGGGATCGCTTGCTCAAATCGAGAATGTCCACGGATAACTTCGGCACCTTGGAGGAGACGTAGTTCGCGAGGCTGATGAGGCCTGCGGCGAAGCCGTTCAGGAGACCCATCTGAGGGGGCATGACCAGTAATAGTGACGTGCCGGATCCGTTCATTAGCATACTCCATCGCATTTGCCAATCGCAGGCAACCAAGCTTCCGTACACGGAGCGTGCCAACCGAGTAGAATCATGTAAGTGCCTGCTGGAGAATAGGTTGCGCGTTACGCGGCTATCGGGACGCGAGCTTCGTTCGTAAGATGCAGGTTACCAAGTAAGGCTGAGCTTACATGGCGTACTCCTTGGCGAGCGGACCGGCGGACCATCCGCCCGACTCGCGTTCCGGATTGTTTCCGGTAGCCCGTCGGCGCGCGATCCGCCTCGCGAATGCAAAAAGCGGCCCCCCGCTCGGGATGGAAGCGACCGCGTCGATCTGGACATCGTCGGTTTTCTTGTCCACGCGGCGTCCTCGTGAGGACGGACGGGAGGGGGACAGAATGAGCGGCGCTCGCTAAGAGATACTACGAATCCACCAACGCTCGCACTTCGGAGACCGCTGTCTTGCACAAATAGAAGGCAACGAACACGTAACGCCCGGCGATGGACCTGAGAGTCATAATCGAGGTCGATGGGGGCGACTCTACCGGCAGTGACATCATAACGGTCAGAGTCGGCGGTGAGATCACGGCACTTGTCAGCGTGAGCAACGTCGGAAATGGCGACGCAACGAACGTCCGTATTTCGATGCCAATCCCGTCGAATACCGAGTTTGTTTCGGCGCAATACGAACTGGTCGCCTCGGGTGCTCCCCGCCCTCTCGATGCAACGATGACGGACGACACAGCGAATCTGTTTGTCCGCGAACTGCCGGCGGGATATAAGGTGGCGGCTGAACTGACGTTGCGTGCAATCGCAATCGGCGACGTGCCTCTCGAAACGGAGGCGGGATGCAACGAGTTAGCTCAAACCGCCCGAGCTGATTACCCAGGCGAGATCGTTGTCGTTCAGGACGATTACAGCTGGATCATCACGACATCGCGGGTTCCATGCGGAGCGGCCGGTGCGGCTCCGTTGTTGATGATGTTGTGTGTGTTGCCTGCCTTGAGACGTCGTCACGGGCGATGAACGGGTGATACGATTGGAAGTGTATTTGCAGCGTTGGAAGAGATCAGCGAATGCGTACGAATAAACTGAAACCCGTCCTGGCCTTGGTCATGATGTTAATCGCGATGTTTTTCGGCACCGGTTGCGATCGTTTGCTTGATGTCGAGCTGAAATCATCTTTGATCTTGTTTGGTGCGGGATACCTACTGGGTGCTTCTTTGAACACCACACAAACGACAATAGAATGCTTCCTAAACGGCGACCCCATCGACTGCGCCGACATGCCGTAAGGGCTGGATGCTGTATTCGCTTGGCTTCACGAAACCCGTCACATTGTGGCATCTCGACCTCGACGGCGATCGCACGGATGCCGCGGGCGAGGCACGGGTATCGGAAATCGCGAGACACCGTTGATATCATCGAATGATGTGTTCTTGTGTGCGGGGGCAATCTGTCAATCAACTCGCCGATGATGCCGCGAAGCAAGTCGGCGTCGAACACCCGCGCAGCCTCGGACAGCGAACCCAACGCCGACCCCGGCCCGTTCCTGCTCGAAGTGGATTACGTGTAGGAGGCGTTACGCTCGTTTCGCCGACCGGCACGGACGCCGGACCGGCTTGACCTTTTGCAACGGAGTGCCAAGCCGTAACAGTTATCAACACAGGCCTGTTAGCTCAGGGCCTCAAGTCGGAATTCTTCCAGCGCTGCGAGCTCGCCGCCGCTGTCGACGTACCCTCTAACCGGTTACTTATGGATCAGCACGTACCCGGCCAGATCAACGTCATCACCGAAGAGAATCGCACGGGCATCCCCGCCACGCGAGATTGGCCGCCCCTCAGCACAGCGGCGTGGAGGCGGCTGAGAGCCGTTGCGCTCCGGGCGATCCTCACTTCATTGGGCCGCGAGGGCAGGCTGGATTGCGTCAGCACATCGCCCAGCGAGGTGCGTGAGACGAGCGGCGAGAGCCCTGTGCCGGGCATCGGTGTCCAAGTCGCCCGTTCGATGTTCCGTCGCGTTGACCGGAACGGACCGACGTTTCTTGCGCCGCCGTGTCACCGCCGCTGCGGGGTGTTGAGCAACGCGAGAATGCCGGATTCTGCAGTCTCGATGGCGCGACGAGATCTGCTCTTTGACAACATGATACCGAGAATCGTGGCGAAGGTGTTGCGGGCGCGCACGTACATTGCGGGGGCGCGGAATGGGACAGCCCGCGTGCTTACGCAGCGCGCTTGAGCGAGACTATCGGCAGATGCCGCTTGCCGTCATAGAACTCGACTTGCATCGCGAATCGATCTCCGGGCTGCCCGGCGATGAGCGTACGAGGCACTGCACAGGGTTCCGAGCAGAGCTGCGACTCCGAAGGCTCGCCATATCCCCTGGCTCTGCCATTCGGAGGGCGATCTTGGTCCGACATTGGGCCTTATGATGCACTCGCCTATCGGACGCCGATTGTTCGCAAACCAGTTGGCCGTAGCATGATCCGCCAGCGATTCGGTGCCTGTGCCGGCACATCCCGCCCGCCCACCAGCC
>SDBU01008587.1_pt1 | contig 11584 bp, 8 predicted proteins | sample 2277071 | NCBI WGS metagenome assembly SDBU01 (sample SAMN10397929, study PRJNA504765) | marine sediment metagenome | isolation source: marine sediment core GS08_GC12, 126 cmbsf | place: Arctic Ocean: Gakkel Ridge, Loki's castle | collected 2008 | reverse complement strand
CAGTGAATTCCACAAAATCGTTCAAATATCTCGCGGAGAAAGGCTATTGTTGGTTTTTAGAACCTTTTGCCATGTTGTTTATGCAACTAAAGGGTCAAGACTGTGCAGGAGATAGTGCCGTTGTGGTACCTGTCAGGAAATAATCAGTGCCCTGACTTCAAAAAGAGATACCCCCTGACAGTTCCTAATAATGGTTCAAAGCGGAACATATTTCTGCAAACTGCTTTAGATATCAGGACACGAATGGCCCTTTTGGGCAGCTTACTATGAAAGATTGCCCTGTTGTCAAGCGGTTTTGCTTGTTGACCTTGACACCTTCCCCTCAGTTCTGTTAGCCATTTACTCATTCGGTTCAACCGGTTTTGCTTGATAGGCTCGCATATGTCTTTTATATAATACAGTAGCACAGCAGAAGGCCGCTGACCTCGCCCCCAGTGGGCAGTCTATCCCGAGAGTTCCAAGAAAGATATTGGGAGGCACAAAGTTTTGAAACAGACAACCGATAACCGCATGACAAGACTCAGGGCCCGCCTGCAAAAGGAGGCTTTTGATACCTTATTGGTATTACAGGGCGAGAACCGGCGCTACTTGAGCGGATTCACCGGTGAAGATGGTCAGTTTGACGAGTCTGCAGGTGCCCTTTTTATCACGCTTGATCGGCAGTTGCTTGCCACTGACTCAAGATATGAAACGCAAGCACGAATGGAAGCCCCTGGTTTCGAGATCTATCGCTGTAAAGAGAGCTTGGCTTCATCGCTCCCGGAAGTCCTGAGAATGTTTCGAACCGAGCGTCTCGGTTTTGAAAGTGCACGGGTATCGCAGTTGCAGTTCCAGAGATTTCAAGAACATTTGGACAAGAAAGCCCTCTCCGTATCTCTGGTCCCCACTGAGAATTTGGTGGAAGATTTACGCATGATAAAAGAACCTCAAGAGATAGAGGCTATAAAGGAGTCACTCGCTCTGTCCGAATCTGTGTATGAAGAGGTTGTTAACACACTGTGTCCTGGAACCACTGAAAAAGAGCTTGCCTGGGCCATAGAAAAGGGGCTCCGAGAGGCGGGCGCAGATTCAGTTGCGTTTCCTCCCATTGCTGCCTCAGGTCCAAACTCTGCCCTGCCCCATGCTGTCCCCACGAATAGAGCTATACAACAGGGAGAGCCGATCCTCTTTGATTGGGGCGCACGCCTTAACGGCTACTGTTCGGACATTTCACGTACAGTGGTGATTGGGTCGCCTGACAATACTTTCGATGAGGTCTACCACGTAGTAAAAGATGCGCAATCTATGGCAGTCGAAGCGATGAAGCCCGGTGTTAGCACTCAGGCCGTGGACAAGATTGCGAGGGATTATATTATTGCCAAGGGCTTCGAGGATTGTTTTGGCCATGCCCTGGGGCACGGTGTGGGATTGGCGACCCATGAAAGACCGCGTTTGAGTCCCATCCAGTCCATGAACCTGGAAGTGGGCATGGTCACCACTGTCGAACCAGGTATTTACATGCCCGGATGGGGAGGGGTGCGGCTGGAGAATGTGGTGGTGGTAGTAGAAAGTGGGGCGGTGGTTCTGAACAGGCACCCGTTGTGAGGTCCAAGAAGTAAGCCTTCAAGGGGTCATAGGCTGTGTTGTTTTTGCATTGATAGAGGCCCGTCAGAGATGAATTCCCTGGACCAACTGGCAGATCAGTTTATCAACTACTTGGTAGTGGAAAAAGGGCTCTCCAAAAACACCGTTGTCGCCTACAGCAGGGACCTGATTCTGTATCTTGAATTCTTGCGGTCAAACGGTATTGCTGATATTGCAGCCGCTGATACAACCCTTGTTCTAAAACATCTGGTTGAGTTAAGGGACGCAGGCCTCGGACCCAGAAGCAGAGCAAGACACCTTGTGACTTTAAGAGGATTCTATCGATTCTTGGTCCAGCAGAAGATAATAGACGCCAATCCAGCTAAGATTGTGGGCCTGCCAAAGGCAGGCATGAGACTCCCCGATGTTTTAAAGGTAGACGAAGTGTTGCAGCTTCTGGAGGCACCTGATCCTTCCAAGCCTTTGGGGGTAAGGGATGCCGCTATGTTAGAACTTCTATACGCAGCGGGACTCAGGGTATCAGAGCTGATTAAAGTCGGAATGGCAGCTATCAATCTGGAGGCCTGTTTTGTCCGAGTTATTGGGAAGGGCTCCAAGGAACGGATAGTGCCTATAGGGCTGGTGGCCAAGAAGAAGATAGATGCCTACCTTACATCAGGACGTCCGATCTTATTGAAGGGTCGGCCAAGCCCGTATCTCTTTGTAACCCGCTCGGCAGTGTCCATGACACGCCAGGGATTCTGGAAGCTTTTGAGACAATATGCCCTAAAGACCGGCATTTCTCACAGAATTACCCCTCACACCCTCCGACATTCTTTTGCTACTCACCTGTTGGAGCGCGGGGCAGATCTGCGGTCGGTACAGGTAATGTTGGGCCACGTGGATATCAGCACCACACAAATCTATACCCATGTTGCTCAGGAGAGACTAAAGGCGGTTCATACACAGTATCATCCGAGGGGATAAGACTTGCCTCCCACCCAAGCTACTCATGAATGGTTCCCTCGTTGTCGACAGTATAGGTCTTGTCTCCCGCGGCGTGATAAGTCACAATTGACAATGTTTGCTGGGTGCCTCCGGCAGTCACACTCACGCCGGCTGTCTGTCTGAACCCATACGCTGTCAATATTGAGACCGAAGAGATAGACCCGGCAGGATTGTCATTAAAATAGCCTCGGGCAGCAGCATATGTATTCCTGGCGTCTGCCTGAGCGGAGGCATTACGAGCCCTTTTCAAGTACCACAAGTAATTCGGTATGGCAATGGTTGCCAAGAGGCCGATGACCGCAAGAACCGTCATCAGTTCAATCAGAGTGAATCCCTTTACGTTCTTTTTTTTTAGCATTTGTGGCCCTTAATTCTCCCGGGTAAAAAGGGATAAGCGCAACCCGGCTCACCCGAGTCTATTTGATAATTAGCTTTTTTACGTATATTTGCTACCATAATCTTTGTCAAGTGCTACACCATCTCTTGGAGAGGTAGTCTTAGCGAAGGAGCCAAGGCATGATATCAGAACCATACAAGATTAAGGAAGTGAAGAAGGCCAACAATTTGAAACCGTACGAAAGATGGAATGTTCTGAAGAAAGTGCACTTCAATACGTTTCATGTGAGTTCTGATTACATAACTTTTGATCTCGCAAGTAGGGGTATGTCCTCATGGTCCCACTATCAAAAAGCAGCATACATGATCGGGGATGAGGCATACGCAGGCAGTCGCAATTATATGCATCTTGCAAAGAGCGCTAAAGAAGTCCTTGGTCTTTCTCAGATTGTTCCAACGCATAATGGTATAGGGGCCGAAAAGCTCCTTGCGACCACCATGCTCAAGAAAGGTCAGACCGTTCTCCACAACAGAGGTCGATGTGAAGGACTCGTGCCCGAAAATGGTGGCATCAGTATAGATATGACTTGCAAAGAGGCGCTATCATATCCGGAACCGCATAAGTTTGGTGGCAATATTGATACTGAACAATTAGAGAAGTTGCTAAAAGAGCTGGGTAAAGATCAGATATCCTATGTTCATCTCGAGACTTGCCCGGAAGACTGGAATGGCCAGCCACTTTCTTTTGCCAACCTTGAAGCCATTAGAAGTTTATGTAATTCCCATTCCGTTCCCCTAGTCATTGATATTTCCCATGTCCTTGAAAATTCTTATTGGATCAAAAAAGTCGAGAAGAATGACCAAGAGATTATGGAAATAGCCAAAGAAATAATCTCACTTGCAGATATTGTTTTGATGGACGCGAGCCAGGATTCTCGGTCAGACATCGGGGGCTTTATTGCCAGTGAGAATCCGAAGTTCTTTGAGGAATTCAAAAACCAGGTTGTTGTTTTTGAGGGTCTCCATACCTATGGCGGTATGACTGGTAGGGCCATGGAAGTCTTTGCAGTCGGTATCGAAGAGATGAGAGAAACAAGGTATGTCGAATGGTATACTACTCAGATTGGGCTACTCTACGACATGCTGAAAGAGAATCGTGTGCCTGTCCACAGGGGTGGAAATGAAATAGCACTGGACATAGAACGTTTTCTCCCCCATCTCTCGCCGGATGACTACCCTAAATTTGTCTTGGCCGCGAGTCTATACATTCTCGGTGGCCTGAGAGGAAGAATCGATGGCTCATGGCAATATCACGCCCAAGGAGAGGGCAGACGAATCCTCAATTTAGAGCCCCCTCGAAGTGCATATACAAGAAACCATTTGAGGAGAATCGCTGATGTAATTTCCTTTGTTTATGAGCATAAAGATGAAATCTCTGGTCTTAGACTCCTGAACAATCCAGAGTATGTGGACCAGGCCATTTTTGAACCAGAGCGTCACCGCCTATTCGTTTCGTTTCCCCAGGAAAAACGACAAGGCAAAAGCCTTTTCGAACCCTACAAGATCGCCATATTCGAGCCGCTTAAAATGACAGATAAGGCATATAGAAGAAAGGCCATGGAAAAGGCAGGCTACAATACGTTTCTACTCGATTCTGAGGATGTATACATCGATCTACTCACCGATAGTGGAACCTCGGCAATGAGTTGTTTTCAGTGGGAAGGAATGACCAACACTGCGGATACGCCATACAGTAGCAAACACTATCTGAACCTTGTCAGGGAATTCAGTGACATTCTCGGTTTCAATCACATCATCCCCACACACCAGGGGAGAGCTGCTGAACACATTATGTCACAGACCATGATTAAGCCCGGTCAGATTGTGCCTGGGAATATGTACTTCACGACTACGAAGCTCCACCAAGAAATGGCTGGCGGTGTTTTCGTGGACGTCATCGTCGATGAGGCTCATGATCCAAAAAATAGCTATCCCTGGAAGGGGAATATTCACATCGCAAAGCTTGAAAAAGAAATTGATCGAGTTGGCTCCCATAACGTGGCCTATATCAGCTTTGAAATGTCGGTTAATATGGCAGGCGGACAGCCTTTCTCAATGCAAAATGTGAAAGAACTTTCCCGCCTCTGTCAAAAACATGCCATCCCAATTATGTTTGACGCCACTCGCTGCGTTGAAAATGCTTATATGATCAAAAAGCAGGATCCGGATCATTCCGAAAAAGCCGTTAGAGAGATCCTTAGAGAAATGCTCAGCTATGGAGACGGCTGTACGATAAGCTGCAAAAAAGATTTTCTAGTCAATATGGGAGGAATACTCGCATGCAATAGTGAAGAACTTGCTATCAAGTTCCAAAGAATGCTTCGCATTTGGGAAGGTGATGTTACAAATGGAGGCCTAGACCCCAAAGACATAGAGGCTCTTTATCGAGGACTTCTCGATTCCCTTGATGATGAATATATTGAAATGAGGATCGAGCAAACGCAAGAATTCGGCCGGAAGCTCATCCACGCCGGCATACCAATCGTTGTCCCTCCAGGGACGCATGCAATTTTTGTCGATGCCAAACGCTTCTTCCCCCACATGGATCAGGACGAATATCCGGCTCAAGCATTGGCTGCAGCAATTTACATTGAAACAGGTGTGAGAACTATGGAAAGGGGGAATGTCTCAAAAGGACGCCATCCCGAAACCGGGGAAAACTACCGCCCGGCTCTCGAATTAGTGAGATGCACAGTTCCAAGAAGGGTGTACTCAAATTCTCACATCGATTATGTGGTCGAGGGAATTGAACGCCTTTATAAAATAAGAGAGCAAATTAGTGGGTTGCGATTCATCTATGAACCAAAGGTTCTCCGATTCTTCCAAGGAAGGTTCGAACCCCTGCAACCATGGCCGTTCTGAACCCAGAACCATCTATAGTGAGATGAGTGATGGGGGGGGTGTGGACCTACGACAGAAGAGGTTTTGGTATTCGCTTCGTGTCCGATTTACGTCAAAACGAGTATGCTAAACCAACGTTAATCCCATACTGATGGGTAGTGCTTGCAGGTTCATGCCAGAGGCGAAGAGAGTTTCCTGGGGATATTACATAAACTTGGTTGCTTTTGCCAATCTCACTATACTCGTACCAAGGTGTACCTACGCATGACCAAGCGTCAGAAAATCGGTAGCGAACAGGGATTTCAGCAAACCATCCGGTTGTGTCGCCCAAATCAACTTTAAAGTCACTGGCACTGGAATCAATCTGTGACAGAAAAGCCCTCATCTTCCCACCAAACATAAAACGCATCGCTACGTTGGCCCCGATGTTCCATTTGCCACTTAGCTCAAAGTCGGCCCTGATCCCCACTGGGAAATAGTGCCAAGTATATTCCTCGTCAAAAGGAGACGGTCCCCCTAAGCCGCGTTTCCAATATCGATAGCCGTACCCTATATATGGAGTTAAAGAAGACTTCTCGCCGCTATCAAAGGCGTATCCAACGTCCCATTCAAGCCGGAAAAAAACATTGTCAGTTGTGTCTACTATCGGCATCGCCTCCGGAGGCTGCGTGGTTCCATCATAATCTGTATCCGCATTGGTGTATTCCATAAAGAGTCTTGTATAGAGATCATCCTTCTTTTTGTAAGTATAGCCCAAATAGAAACCAGGCAACCATCCTTCTTCCTTGCTTTTCAACGGAGACGGAACGTCCTCTTCATAATCGAAATGATAAGACATAAAACCAAAATCAACGTTGTGGGGTCTGTGAAGTTCTGTTCTTTCATAATAGGATGCTACTGACTTCCCTTGGAATAGTACATGTCTAATAATGCGATTCCCCTGGAGCTCCCATTCAACTTCTGTCCACAGACCTTTTCCGTCAGGTACAATGAATTCTTCAGCTATCCATTTGTCATCTTTCTGGCGAATATTTTTTATGACAACTCTGTTAATATATCCTTTCCAAGATTTCACCGGTGTAAAGACAAAGACACCCTGGTTTCCATCCATCTTAACAATAGATCCTCTTTCAGTTCTCCATAAACCGTCAAACAGATTTTCCTCATCTTGTGCCAAACAATTGCTCACAAGGCCACCAATGATTAGTATTACGACTATCAATTGCGCTGCTCTTTTCATTTTAGCTCCCCTAACAGTAACAACAACCACAACTTACCATGGCCTGCAAATGAAACTCGAGTCAATATGAAAACGGCAGGATTTTCTGGTATCCTCTCCATACGACGAGAAAAGAAGTACTAGTAAACAAAATTACATGTTTTGGAGGAATATCCACGAAGTCCCTTGAAAAAACATATCAGCGACACACCAAACAAGTTCATTGGCATTCCTAATAAACGTCCCGGGTCACTCACACTAGAACCCATCTCAAAAATGTGGATCAGGGTTCAGGGCCCCGCCTGACGGCGGGACTTCGGATCTATCTATAAGATAAAGATTCTCAGCAAGGGGGGGGGGAAACGGAGCATACACGGTAGTATGTGAGTCCCGCCAAAGGCGGGAAGCCCACCCGCAACCCCGCTATGGGCACTTAGACGCATTTTGGAGATGGGTTCTAGGTTCCGGCAACTTCAACTCCGTCAGTATTACCCCAATAGTTGAAAAAATCGTCAAAACAAGAACCCTCCATAGACAACGTGTTGCCATCTCACCAAATCCGATCGGACCAGCATGGCCAATCATGGCGGGCACACCCGTATAGAAGGCCCCAACCATAACTCCGCAAATAGCCCCTCCAATAATCCGTTTCGACAGTGCGGCTCCACCCGCGCCCAGAGTAACCGCGGCACCACAAAGTAACGGCACCAGCACGGCAAGCCACCAAATCTCATTGAGACCCGGCAATTCTCCGACCCTCCTGAGATAGAAAAGATCTGCAATCCCAAATATCCCCAACCCGACAACGGCGCACAAGGCAATATGCCAGTATCGAGGCGGCATCTCAGCCCGTACTTCACTCCGTTTTCGCATGCGACGTCGTATCGTCAGGGGCCAGTTGTAAAACAAACAAAACACCCCATGCTCCAGCAGAGCCCCTCTTTCCCCAAACACAGGAACAGCATGAACTGCTTCCGCAGCCCAGTGAACCGCCATAAACCGGGCCAACGCAGGGTAACGATACCCCATCTGGATGGGGAACGCCAAGTAACCTACATACTTGAAAAACCCTAGAAAGACCGCCACGTTATAGTCCTTGAAATTCCGCTCCCTAATGACCAGATACAGCACGTAAAGGCCGCGAACCATCGAACCCGGCGAAATAGGCGTCACCTGAAATAACGCTATAATGCCAAGTCCAATACCCCACGCCTGCCCTCGTGGCATCTCAGGATGCATTACAACATATGCAACAGCCACAAGCACAGACACAATTTGTGTGATCGGCAAAGTACATAGATGAACCGCTAGACACTTGAGATACTTCTGTATAAATGGCTCCTTAATCTGAGATAAGATAACTCTGGCATCTTCACCCGTAACGAGGTCTTTCTCCTTCCCCTCAGTCACCATTTCACGAAGCCATTGCTCCCGCAATTCTGCGTTAAAGTATAACTTAACCGGTCGAACAGCCAGATACACCAACCTATCCTTTACGTACTCCCAGTCAGTTAAAAGTCTGTGAAGCCCAGTTGGCAGCATCGATAAAGGGAAATGATACCACATACGCCAAACGTGTTTTGCCACCATCAGGGCATGCCTATCGTCAAGCCTTCCTGATCTGTGCCAGGCAATGACCTTCTCAGCAACTTTTGCCCGCAATGCACGCCGCAAATAATTCCAACTTGTCAACAGTCCCCAATAATGCTTCCGCCAATCCGCTCGACCCCAGACTTTCCTTAGGAAGCCACCTATCATCGGAAAAAGCCCGAGCACAAAAAACAGCACAGTCAAAGCCCTGCTGCTCCTCAGCTTCTCTTGGGAACGCTCATCAATAAGATTTCTGACCTTCCACCCTATCAACGAACTGTCCAGTATGGTCGACCACAGCCGCGTTTGGGAAATGAGGCGAAAATGATTATGGGTAATATCCAGGACCGAACTCCTATATACACGTTCAGCCGTCTTCAACTCCCCAAGCATATGGCTCATGTCCAAAAAATCATCACTGTGCGTTTCCACAAACTGTTCCAGCTTTCCAAGATCGCCACGGTCAAACTGCACGAGACTGCCTCGCATAAGCCCACTGCCAATCAGTTTGAAATCCCCCGGACTCATCGGCAAGAACGGCAATAGTGCAAGCCCGGCCCGGAAATCAACAGCCACCAGCCCTCCAGGTGAAGATGCCTCGGAATCATTGCGCTTTAGACAATTCGGCTGACTCTTGCATGTCCACCACTCGTACTGTCTGGCAAACTCATGCCCTCCCATTTCGTGCAACAGCTGAACAAACTTATGCATAAACTCACGCTTGGCCCTGTATTCCGGTGAACCAAGATTCTCAGCATCAACCTCACCGCCCTTGCCCCGGCGCTTTAGCAGGTCCATGCGATCATCTACCTCTAAACGCCAAACCCGTCCGTCTATCCACTCACTTAACTCGCCGCAGCTGCCCAGCTTTCTATCAACAAAGGTTGCATGTATGTCTGTAACTACGCTTTCACTGCCAAACCTGATTTTTGCCCCCCGACGGAAAAATTTCTGCCAAAGGGCACCTGCCCTGGCTGCCGCCGGATTGACCTGAAGCTGAAAAGGTCCCTGGAAACCAACCCAGTACACTGCATTGCGAAACAGGTGTGACAGGCCCGTCGGCGGAACAAGAATCTTCATCGCATAAATCTTCCCAACCTCAAGTCCGTCTATCAGCCCAGACTGGGAGTCAATATGCAGGATTTTCACTCGGTATACCTGCCCGGCAAACCCGCCGCCGACAAACTTCTCGACAACCAGACGAAGCCGTCCTTTGCTTGCGTGAGCTACTCCTGTAACATCATAAACAAGTTCGGTGTCAGCCTCATAACGCTCGACACGCATCGGTCTGTGTAACGCCGCCGCCTTAAACTGTTTCTCAAGCTCTTCAATAACTTCGACAGAATATTCCATAGTCATACTTGTTACCTACCGCTCTAGTAATGTCTCTTACGAATAGGACTAGATTTCTCCTTCATACTTCATTATGCTTTTGAACTGGAGTCTGAACCGCAATAGCGAGCGCTAACCCCGCAGGTTCTGCAGCTTGTCGGAGTACAGCGGAGATCCCGTCTTGACGGGGCTGCAGGGAGCTTCAATCTGCTGATGCGGGTGAGTCTGGCTCAGAGATTTAGAAAAAGGGAATGTCTCGCGAAGGTGTCTATTTCCCACTCTTCTGATGCAGCTTGTCTGCTATCTGTTTGACCTTATCCGACTTGACCATGGAGGAGGCCTTGTCAGCAAAGCGCACCGCGTCCTTGACTTTGCCGTCCAACAAATAGTCCTTGACTCTCTTTTCAATCCGACGCGTTGCTTGGTCTGCCTTGATGTGAACCGCCGGGGCTCCAATCAATTTCCTGCACTCATCCCCACCACAGTTTGGACATGACGGGGAAGGCCCATCCAAGTCAAGAATCACCTCGAAAATTCCGCTGCAAACAGCACATTCATATTCATAAAGCGGCATAAAATCTCCCTCATAAGCTTCGCAGATATCGCATGCCTTCAAGATCAGCCTTGTACGCAGCATCCTCAGAGAGTCTCTCTATGGCCGTGTCGATCTCGGAAAGCATCTTGGCTTTGTCGGCTGGCAGATCCCCATCGACAGGGGCATAGTTGGAGACGTGATCAGAAAGGTATTGTGATGTAACCGAGAGGCCTTCAATCAGTGCTCTCTGTTCTTTCAGAATCGTCTCAGGACTCGGCATTTCAAAACTCCCTTCTTCCCACCATTGAAAAACAGGCGTACCCGGCTGTGGGGTCAGGGTCCTTACTCGGATAAAATCAGGATTGATCTTATTGAGCACCTTGGCTGTTTTCAGGGCATGCTCCTGCCAGCTCGACTCGCCCCCGATTCCCAGAAGTACATAAAGGGAAACTTCAAAGCCGGCATCTCTCGCTTTGGCACATCCCCGGATCATGGTATCGGGCAATGCACCCTTCTCTATCCGGGACAGTAGCCGCGCGCTTCCCGTCTCAAGACCGATGTGAAGTCGCGTCAGCCCAGCCTGCCTTATCTTCTCCAAGCTCCTGATTGGTTTCCGTCTAAGAGTCAAGGTTCGTGCATAGCTCGTGACCCTGGTCAGAGATGGGAAGGTATCATGAAGGTGACCAAGGATCTGACACATCTCTTCAGTATTGATAACCAGGCTGTCTGAATCCCCTATGAACACAGTCTCCACGTTTCCGCCGGTGTAGACGCCAGCCGTGTCAATATCTCGTTTGACTTCTTCAACTGGACGTCTTTCAAACTTGATCTGTTTATACATGGGGCAAAAGGCACACCGATTCCAGGGGCACCCTCGGGTTACTCTCAGAAGGAGGCTGCTGGCCTCGCTGGGAGGGCGGAAAGGTGGAAAATCATAATCTTCTTCAGCCACGGCAAGACGCCTTCCAAAACGAAAATTGAACATTTTGTCTTCTCAAGAGTGATGGTCTCGTAAAAAGTCTTTTGTGAACGACATTGAGCATTTTGGGAGAAAAGCACTTGAGATGTTCAGCGTCAAAAAATGCTAACTGTTTGAGGGC
>SDBU01008585.1_pt1 | contig 11587 bp, 8 predicted proteins | sample 2277071 | NCBI WGS metagenome assembly SDBU01 (sample SAMN10397929, study PRJNA504765) | marine sediment metagenome | isolation source: marine sediment core GS08_GC12, 126 cmbsf | place: Arctic Ocean: Gakkel Ridge, Loki's castle | collected 2008 | reverse complement strand
CAGCCTTTCTGGAAATACTCGACACCCATAAAGAAAAAGGGGGAACGCTTTTGGTGCTTGGCCTTGAACTCCGAGATAAGCTTAGTACCGGCTGGAAGGCGAGCACGGCTGAAAAGATCGCCAAAATCATGTTAGATTGGGCTCGACACACCAAACTTGCCCCAGGTGTGTTTGCACAAATGCGCAGGGGACCGATCAAAGGCTGGAAAAAGAAAAAAGATTTGCAGATACCGCTTTTTTAACCCGGGAGTGAATGATTTTGATTTTTTTCGACGGTACATACCGGCTGCGGCGGCAGGAAGACGAACCACCGGTTTCGATTGACAGATGGGCCTGCTCCTGGCGGCTGAGGATCATAGACTTTGCGGTGAATCAGCCGGATGTTAAGCATCTCAAACCGATTGTCGTTGTTGCCACTCAAACCGATGAAGGCCTCTTTAAAACCACTTGCGCCGAAAGCCTGGGAAGAAGGGTATGCAAGGATTTTGATCTCGATATCAACGATATTCTATGGATTGAACACTTTCCGGGTGAGCCCGATCGGATGTATGTTGCCACTTTTACGCCCAAGTCCTATTTCGGCACTGAAACATTCTATGCCATCGACTGGCGGCCTATCAGATCCAATGAGCTTGCAGCCATCAAGCCCTTTATCACGGAATCCGATCCAGACCAATGATGTTAATACCTGAATCTGGCATAGACAATCTTGAAAGATTTAATATAATAAAACAATTTTAAGCTCCAAGCCCGGTACCTATCTGTACCGGGCTCTAATCATGATCGACTAACGAGTGGATTAGATGATCTGCGATGCTTACCTGATCGTAAAAGCTGATCCGGTTTATCTGTTTTCCGAAATCTTGGCAGACAAGGCGCCCACCATATTTTTCATGTCTGTCGGATCTCCGTTGGGATGAAGCACAATCATAAGCACGGCCCACTTGCCGAACGGCAATTCGGAAAGGTGGGTTTCATATATGCCATTTCCATTGGAATCCGTTTTAAACATATACGGCGGGTTGCCTACTCCTATCTCATGTTTTTTTGGTTTCATATTTACAAACCATACCGTATAAACTTTGCCGGGTTGAAGGCCTTTGGCCTGGATGCTCAAGCCGTCCTCGCTAAAAGAGGCTGTTCCACTTGCGTTTGGATGAGTCTTGGCAGCCATTAACGGTTGATTCACTGTTGCCCAAGAAAGGGCGCCGAAAGTTAGCATACCAAAGACGACCGCCAGTATTATTATGTTTTTTGTATTCATGATTTTTCTCCTTCTTTTTTAAGATTTTGAAACTCCAATTGAACAAAAACGCACCATGCGGTATTATTCGTATGTTATCGGTTACTGGAAGATTGTTTCGCTACTGTTGCATTATAGTCGTTTCAAACATGAAAACCTTACATAAAAACCAAATAAATTACATCTCTCCGTCAGAAAGATTTTGTAATCAACCTAAAGCCGGCGCACTGATCGCATTGTCTGCTGGATAGCACGGCAGAGTTGGGGACAATGGGGTTATAGGATGTGCCTAAATCCACTATAAAAAAATAGCCGTCCGTCTCGATAAACGAGGTGGATGGCTAATTGTATTTAGAAGCAAACTGCTTATCACAACATTATGTATCTCTAATCAAAAACAAAGTCGAAAAAAGCGTAAAATTTTAGCACTGCTTATCACTTGCTTCAACGTTTGAACGCCATGAGGCGGTGGAAGATGCCTTTAACGGTCGGTGTAAGACGCGCTCGGTTATATGCGTCGCCACACTGACGAATGGCATCAGCCGCGGTCGGGTAAGGATGAATAACATTGGCCAGCTTGCCAAGCCCCATCCCACTCTGCATTGCCACCGTGATCTCGCTGATCATATCGCCGGCATGGCTTCCGACAATCGTGGCACCTAGAATTCGGTCCGTTCCCTTCTTCACGTGAATCTTCACATAACCCTCTGTTTCACCGTCAACTATGCTGCGGTCAACGTCAGAGAATTCCCGCGTGAATGTCGCAAATTCAATATTCCGTTCTTGCAGGTCATTTTCGTAGAGTCCTACATGTGCCACTTCGGGATCTGTGTATGTCGCCCACGGAATGAGTAAGCTGGAGAACTTGTCACGACCAAAGAACAGCGCGTTGCGGATGACCAGGCGTGCCATAAAATCCGCGGTGTGGGTAAACTGGTACTTGCTCGCCACATCGCCCACTGCGTATACATCCGGGTTGGTCGTTTGCGCTCTGTCGTTGACCGTGACCCCCATGCGCTCGTCATATGACACACCGGCAGACTCGAGACCGAGGCCCCTGACCGTCGGCTTTCGCCCAGTTGCGACCAACAGTGCGTCAAATTCTATCAACCGTTCGCCACTGCCGCCTTCCAGGACAATCGTCACCGGAGGCTTTCCGTTCCTGCTCTCCACTCGCTTATACTTGGCATGAAACGCGAAGGTGACGCCGTCTTGGCGCAGCGATTTTTCAATGATCTTGGCCGCGTCCGGATCCTCCTTGGGCAGAATCTTGTCATTGCGCGAAAAAACCGTAACCTGCGAACCGAAGCGCTGGAACGCTTGTGCCAGCTCAAGTCCGATAGGGCCGGCCCCAATGACGCCGAGACGTGAAGGCAGCTCCGTCAAGTTGAATATCGTGGCATTTGTGATATACGGTGCTTTCTGCAACCCCGGAATATTGGGAATGGCCGCCGTGCCGCCTGTCGCAATCACCGCTTTGGTAAATGTGAGCGTCTTGCCGTTAACTTCGATTTTATTCTTGCCGGTAAATGTTCCCTTGCCGATGAAGACATCCACGCCGAGTTGTTCGCTGTAGCGCCTGGCGGAGTCGATCAGCGCAATGCTCGTGCGAAGGCGACGCATGCGCTCCATCACAAAGCCGAAGTCTACCGAGACGTTGCCATCGATGTTAACGCCAAAGGCAGATGCGTTGCGAACAGCCGCGGCGGCCTTGGCGCACCGTAGCAGGGCTTTGGATGGTACACAGCCCACATTGAGGCAGTCACCGCCAAGCAAATGCGACTCGATGAGCGCCACCCGGGCGCCAACTCCCGCAGCCCCCGCTGCAGACACCAAGCCACCGGCGCCGGCGCCGATCACGACGAGATTGTAAATTGACTTTGGTGTTGGGTTCACCCACCCTTTGGGATGCACGCTGTCAAGAAGCCCGGCGTTGTACTCATCGAGCGGTGAGATGCCGCAAGTCTCGAGATCAACCTGTGCAAACGTTGCCAAATCCGGGTCGCGCTCCGGGATTGCCGGCTGTAACGTGAGGGTTTGGGCTTCCGCTGGCGCGACCGGCGCAACAAAATCCGCCCAGCTGACGACGCTGCCATCAGGTTTGCGTGCCGCTGTGCCGTGGTCCTCATCAGACGTGAAGCGGTAGAATAAATACTTGTTCTCAAACGGGTGTGCGTCTTGTACATGATGAAACACGCCGGCATTCAGCATCATGTTGCCGATGCGCACGGCATCCTCTTCGTCGCCGGCAATGTCCTCGTCCACCAGCTTCTTGACCGCCTCGTTTCCGACAAAGCATTTCATATACGTCTTGGGTGGGAATCCATATTTACGATCTCGGATGTCGAGGACAAGCTTCACGCGTGTGGCCAGCTCTTCAAGATCGGTGGTGTCGAACGACGCTTCAACGTCCTTGTGCTCTTCTTTTACCATGTTACTTATCCTTTTCTATAATTCAGTTTTCACTTCTCAATTTTTGGGCAATAAGATCAATAATCAATGCAGCCGTCCACGAAAAATCTTTCTCACCCAGTCCTTTGCCGGAATCAGGATCGTAATACTCATAAAAGCCGTAGCGATCAGCAAGCGCAATTAATGAATTTTCAATCCACTCTGAAAGCTCCGTTTCGCCATACTGTCTTACTCCTTGAGCAATATACCAGTTAATATTGACCCAGACCGGGCCTCTCCAGTAAAATTCCCTTTCAAAGTCAACCTGACACATATCATAGCTGGGTATGGCAACACAGTCCATATCTGCTATACAGAAACAATGCGTTCGAAGCGTATCCAAGACCACTGCTCCCATGTCCTTGTCTGGGATACCGGCAAAAAGGGGCATATATGAAAAAATCGTATCCCGTTTTATATGTTTCCGGCTCACAAGATCAAAATTATAATAAATGCCTTCAGCCTCATCATATAGCTTCTTATTTATTGCTGTTTTGACTTTATCCGCTCTCTCATAGTGAATGCTGGCATCATATCCTAGGGTTTCTGCTATCTTCCCAAGGTCCAGTTCGGATTTACAGAGAATAGAGTTAAAAAGAACTCCCTGGATTATAAATGGATGATTTTCTAAGATTTTTTTCCAGTCATAATTATTTTTATATAGATTTTCAATGAGATATGAATACTTTTCAATATATGTACGCTTCGGCCGCTCACCCTGTTCTGCAATCTCATCATATTTTTCTTGCATACTCAAAGCCCATTTACTGGTGTCTGTTATGGCAGCAAGCGGTTCATCCCACAACGGAGCATTATCAAGTCCCGATTCCCACGGATGGACAATAGATACAAGATTTTCAGCCTCCGGGTCACGCCAAGTAAAATAAAAATCATGGAGTTTTTTTAGTTTTGGATATATTTCCTTTAAGAATGACAACGCCCTTTCCTTATCAAGATCAAGCTTTACGGAATCAACTATCATGGTAGCATGTACAGGGGGCTGGCTGATACCTGAAGTAAAAATACCGGATGGAACTTTTCCTGAATTGTCTGCCTTCCAGTAGTCCGGTCCCGGGAAATGATGGGTATACTCCGGGTTGAAAATAATATGCGGCAGAAAACCGTCACTCCACTGTCCCCTGAAAAGTGATCGCAGTTCTGTGTATGCTCTTTCAGGATCGTAGTGAAGATACCCGCGTGAAATAAACCCTGAATCCCAGTTCCAAAGATGTGGATAGAGCCGGCTTGAGGGCATGGTCCAGGCATCGATCCGGTTTTTATCAAGCACATCTTTCGCATTCTGATAAATTTCTCTGAACTGACGATCCGTGAATTGGGGGATCATTTTCTCGCCATCCGGTTTTACTACCTTCTCATCGCCTGCTGAGATTCCAAGTAGGTCCTTGAGACGATTTCTGTCAAAGCCGCTTATGATTTCCCCTTTAACGACAACCACAGGTATGGTAAGTCTGCCGGTAAGTCTTTCAATATCTTTGCGGGCAGATTCCGTTCTCGTCACATCTCGGCCCGCATAGTTAATCCCATTGCCATCCAGGTACGCAAGCAGCTGTCTACAGTGGGGACAAGCCGGAGAGAAATATACGGTAATTTCAGATTCTTCATAAGAATTTACCGCTTTTTCGGTCTGCATCTCTCCTCGTTGCATGAGGGATGTATCATTCAGAATTTTCCCTATTTTTGACAGGAGTTTTGGTATATCCGGCACCTTGCCCTGGGAAAACACCTTGCCGTTTACCGTCAAGACAGGCGCATGCCAGCCTCCCCGCCAAATTACCCTCCAAAAATTATCCAGCCAGGGAACAATCCGCAGCGAAACAGGCTTGCCATGAAGCTGTTCGTTCATGAGCCTCTGGAGGATTACGTAGGTAATATCACACTCCTTGCAGCGGTTTTTGATGCGAAAAAAAAGAAATTTCCCCGCATACCGATATAAGGTTAATTCTACGGTTTGCTTTTTCCCCATACTATTCCTCATCCTCTGCTTTCATCCATGATGCAATCGCTTCGCGATTCTATTTCGATGTTTTTTTTGTCGGTTGTTGTAAGGTTGCTTCCATTTTCCTGCTCCTTTTCTCCACTAAATACGACTTATAGTTCGAGGTCCCCAACTTCCGGATTCATAAAAATGAAGCATTTCCGACTTGTTGCCACAGGTTTCACACTCATTTAATATGGGTGTTAGAAAGGACCAGCAATGTTCAAGGCTGTCCTGGCGCCAGAAAAGCATCTGATCACCCAACATGCAGTCGATGAGTACTTTTTCATAGGCATCGAGAATAGGCCCGGTATAATTTTGATGATAAGAAAAATCCATGGTTACAGAACGTAGGCACACCCGTGCACCTGGATTCTTTGTCTGAAAAGTAAGGGTGACTTTTTCATCCGGGTAAATGCCGAGTGTTAATTGATTGGCATCAATGCGCTCTCCCAGAGTTTGCCGAAACATGGAGTGGGGAATCTCTTTAAACTGAATGGTTATTTCAGTTATCTTTTTGGCCAAACGTTTACCGGATGTAAGGTAAAAAGGAACGCCCTGCCAGCGCCAGTTATCAATGAAGACTTTCATTTTAGCAAAAGTCGGCGTCAGCGAGTCAGGACTTATTCCGGGTTCTTCGCGGTAGCCTGGAACCGGTTTTCCATTAATTTTGCCCTGGCCATATTGCCCGAGTACAATGTACTCATTGAGCTTTTCAACCGGAAAAGGCCTTAAAGAGCGAAAAACCTTTACTTTTTCATCTCTAACACGACCGGTTTCAAATTGGGACGGCGCTTCCATGGCCGTAAGGGCCAGCAGCTGCATCATATGGTTTTGAAACATGTCCCTAATAACCCCTGCCTGTTCATAATAACCCGCCCGATGTTCGACACCTAAAGTTTCTGAGGCGAGGATGTTGACGTGATCAATATATCTTCGATTCCAGATGGGTTCAAAAAGGGCATTGGCAAAACGAAACATCAGTATGTTCTGGACCGTTTCTTTTGCCAGATAATGGTCTATCCTGAATATTTGGTGTTCTTTAAAATATCTCTGAATGCTCTGATTCAGTTCAACAGCGGTCTTAAGGTCACGGCCAAAGGGCTTCTCAATAACAAGCCGTGACCACCCGTTACCGTTTTCTCTTTCCTCATTAAGACCTGCCTGTCCTAACATTTGCGCAACCGGTTTATAAAGAGACGGAGGAAGGGCTAGGTAAAAAATTTTATTTCCCCGGGTATTATGTTTCTGATCCAATTTCCTGAGGAACTTGGCCAGGTTAATAAAAGAATCCAACTCTCCATAATCAACGGACCGATAATGAAGAACATCAGAAAAGGCCTGCCATTTTGAATCATCCATAAGGCCTTTTGCCATCAAGGCCTTTTCCATTTTTCTCCTGAATTGCTGATCGCTCAGCTTTGTTCGACCGCACCCAACAATGCGAAAAGAATCCGGCAGACCGTCATTTAAATATAAATTGAAGAGGGCCGGAATCAGTTTCCTGGCAGTTAAATCACCCGTGGCCCCCACAATAACAACGGTGCTGGAATCACTATGCTCGACCCCCAGACAATCTTCGGGGCGAATTCCCGGATTAGAGGTTCCGGCCTCTATGATTTCATCTGGTGGCCTTAACCGATCTTTTCCAATAGCACTCATTCTATCCTCCCTTCGATCAGTCAATTCATCGAAAGTTTAATAGATTATTTAGACTCAATTAATTATTTGTCAGCAGAGAGAACTGCATGTCCACCAAACTCCCTGCGAAGGGCTGCAAGGACTCTGTCAGTAAAAGGGTCTTCCTGCCGGGAACGAAAACGCCGTAGCAGAGAAAGGGTGATGACCTGGGCCGGCACGCCGGTTTCCAAGGCCTGCTGGATGGTCCATCTTCCTTCTCCTGAATCTTCAACATATCCTTTGATATCTGAAAGTTTTTCGTCTTTTCTAAAGGCGCTTTCAGCAAGTTCCAACAGCCATGAACGAACCACGCTCCCCTGATTCCAGAGATGGGCAATATCGGCATAGTTGAAAGAATCCGCATAATCGGATGCCTCCAGAATTTCAAACCCTTCACCATAAGCCTGCATCATCCCATATTCAATGCCGTTATGTACCATTTTAACAAAATGACCCGCTCCTGATGGCCCGCAGTAGAGGTATCCCTCTTTCGGGGCCAGGGTTTTAAATACAGGTTCCATGTGATGAAAGGTGTCTTTTTCTCCACCGATCATCATGCAGTAACCGATTTGAAGCCCCCATATCCCTCCGCTGACACCGACATCCATAAACCGGATCTTTTTTTCAACAAGGAGTTCGGCTCTGCGAATGTCATCTTTATAATATGTATTGCCGCCGTCGATAATGATGTCGCCCGGCGAAAGGAGGTCTTGGAGCTGATGAATATGATCATCCACCGCCTGTCCGGCTGGAAGCATTATCCATACGATACGGGGTTGAGAGAGTTTTTCAACAACCTCGACAAGCGAATACGCCCCGATAGCCCCTTCTTCTTTGACCATCGCATCTGTCTTTTCCGGCGAGCGGTTATAGGCAACGACCTCGTGGCCATCGCGCAGCAGCCGTTTCGCCATATTCATGCCCATCCGTCCCAAACCGATCATTGCAATCTTCATAGTCTTTTATCCCTTCTTTTTCTTTCTTTTAATATTCTATAAGCGAACACACTTTATATGCATACAACGCTAAAACCCGATTCCATAGTAGCGAGGTTGTGCCTAATAATTCTATGTTAACCTATTGTCGTGTAAATCCTTAATGCCTTACAGAAGATAAGTTTTATTTTTGAACTTTTTAGTGGCTTTTTGAAGAATGGGAATGAAGCAATTAAGATTCGAAATATCGGGATCCAAGTAAAGGTATTAGCTCAAACAGATCGTAAGAAATGAATGCAATAGGCCGGTTTTGTGTTTCGGTTATGCTGACAGGTACTTCAAGGCCTGCCGGATCCGTTCGCGGACATCCGGAGGCAGAACAACGGAAGGGTCTATAAAGCGTTCATCCAGTTGTCGGCTGCGGCAAAGTTCTCTTAAAAACATTACCTGTCGTCGAAACCGGGCACAGTACTTGCACATCAAAAGATGCATCCATATCAGCATCCGCTGATAAAGCGGTAGGTTGTGGTCCATTGATTCGGATACCAAACGAGATACTTCTTTACAATTAAACATCCAGTGAGACATTATCTGTTTTCTTCCTTTGTCTTATTAAACCAAAAAAGTTCAAGGCAACGTCTGAGTAACATTCTTGCCCTGTAGATCATCACCCAACTATTGGTCGAAGAAACCTGCAAAGCATTACAAATTTCTTTAGTACTATAACCTTCCATTTCCCTTAGCATGAACGCTTTGGACATCCGGTCGGGAAGTTCGGCAAGACATTTGAAAAACGTATCCATAAATTCACGCTGTTCATATATTTTCGAAGGATCCAGGTTCCATTTTCCCGGCCGGATTTTCCAGCTACCATTCTTATGAAAAAACCCGTCAACGGTTTCGGTTATCGTATCGATATCGTATATGGCTTGTTCCCGGCTCTTTTTCCTCAGATAATCCACAATTTTGTGCTTGAGAATGGCCGAAAGCCAAGTCTTAACAGCGGAGTGGCCCTTGAAACTTTTACGTCCATGCAGGGCAGCTAGGAGGGTCTCCTGCACCAGGTCCTCAGCCACTGCTTGATTTTTGATACGTGCCAGCGCAAACCGGTAAAGGTAATCTCCATATTGATCGACCCAGGTTTCCGGCTCAAGGTCAGGATCTGCAACTAAATTTTCTTCTGCTATTTGTGGCATGTGGATCCGATATCACAGAACCAATAATAAGATTGAGAAAAAAATAAATTGCACATTTTCAAGTTTTTAATTCTATTTGCAGTGTTTGATGAATTTAACAAATTGACGCATGAAAAACAACCAAATATATCTGATGAGCCAGAATTCCGATTCGTCACGAATATATCACCTTATAAATACAAACTAATTTATGCAAACATTAGGGCCTTAAGGGTAAACTGTTCTTTAAAAAATGGTAAATTTCCTGTTTTTATAGTGCCGGCAGTTCGGTGAAGATTTATTCTTCATAATTGCTGGACAATACATTGATATCAAACATAATATATTTCTTTTAAAGAACAGTTTATGCAGGTTTTAGGTATTAACAAATTTATTGCCATTTAGCAAAAAAAGCAACGACTCTTAGCCCGGCCCGGATTGACCGAATGATACAATAATGAAAAATGTTCTTGCTCCCCAAAACCAAATGGTGGATACTAAGTACCCAGGCCTGCAGAACAGAACGTCCGAAATGGGTAAAAAATATCCACTGTTTTAAGTGCGAAGCCAATCGACTTACCGGTTTTGCGATTCGCTGATATTACCAGACGGGCCCCTGGCTTATTGCTAGCGTTTAAAGTGGTAGGTTTTATGTATCTATAACTACGACACAAAAATCATAGCATAATAATGCATTCGACCTTTTAAAAATTCATCAATAGCTAATATGGCATCAATATTGCTATTAAAAGTTAATATGGCATCAATATTGCTTTAAAAGTACCATGACCCTCAAAGCCTTCCATAAAAGACTCTGGACCGGTGTTCCAGCTTGGATATTTATCGGCGCCGTGGCGGTGCTCTTTCCGATATTTGCATTTATGACCATGGAAAGTATAAACCGCCAGAAGGAAAACAGCATTCGCCTCTTGCTGGAAAAAGGCGCGGCTTTGATAAGGTCTTTTGAGGCCGGCGCCCGTACAGGCATGGGAATGCACTGGAGCGGACTCCAGCTTCAAAAGCTTCTTACCGAGACGGCTCAGCAACCTGACATTCTTCATCTGCTTGTCACCGATATCAACGGGGTCGTCATGGTACACAACAACCCTGCACATATCGGCAAAACCTATGGCAAAGGATTGGATCTAAAAATTGCGCGCTTTAAGGCGGTGCAGTGGCGCCTTTTATCAAAACCGGGCAACAAAAAAATATTTGAAGTTTTTCGCAGGCTCTCACCTGCCGGTGGACCTATGGGTAGGCGTCGCGGCCACATGATGATGCAATTGTGGATGGAACAAAGCGGTAACTCCCGCAAAATCATAGCTCCGTCGGATTTCATTATTTTTGTGGGTCTGGATATGAGTACGATTGACGAGGCCATTAAATCCGACACCAAACATGCGGTTGTCATGGGTCTGATATTGCTGTTTATCGGATTTACCGGCATTATTTTTCTTTTTTTAGCCCAGAGCTATCGCGCCGCAAAAACGTCGCTTTCCAGGATTAAAGCTTTTGCTGATAATGTCGTCGAGAACATGCCCATCGGCCTGCTGGTATTAGACGACAATAAAAGGGTTACTTCTTTCAATAATGTGGCTGCATCGGTTATGCAGCTTTCATTGCATGAAACCATCGGAGAGGATGCCGAGCAAGTTCTCCCGGCGGAGCTCTGGAAGCTGCTGAGCAACCCCGATTTGGAAAAAGGGATTGTTGAAAAGGAGATTGACTGCATCGTTGCAAATGGCAAAAAAATTCCCCTGGAAGTCGGCGCCACCTTACTTTATGATGAGAGCGAAACGTTTCTTGGATATGTTCTGTTGTTTAAAGATCTCAGCGAAGTGCGTGCTTTGAGAAAGGAGATTGCCAGAAGCCAGCGCCTGGCATCCGTGGGAAGGCTGGCAGCCGGTGTTTCCCATGAAATCCGCAATCCGTTAAGTTCCATTAAAGGATTTGCCACCTATTTCAAGGAAAGATATCATAACATACCTGAAGATCAGCACATTTCAAACCTGATGATTCAGGAAGTAGATCGCTTAAACCGGGTTGTCGGCGAGCTTCATGAGTTTGCCCGTCCAATTACAATTTCGAGAAAACCGATTCAAATCAA
>SDBU01008584.1_pt1 | contig 11587 bp, 10 predicted proteins | sample 2277071 | NCBI WGS metagenome assembly SDBU01 (sample SAMN10397929, study PRJNA504765) | marine sediment metagenome | isolation source: marine sediment core GS08_GC12, 126 cmbsf | place: Arctic Ocean: Gakkel Ridge, Loki's castle | collected 2008 | reverse complement strand
CTGCGTAGAATGGATTATCCAGAACAGGGGACTCTTTCAAGAATTCCTGGGTCTTTATCAGCCTTTACCTATTCTGGTGAAAATTTAACAAAGTTCTGTCTTTATAATTGCATAGATTGGTTTGCCTCTCCCTTTTTTTAAGAGAATCTTTGTAATTCCCTTGTAACCCCAACTAGTATTTCCCGTGTTCATTTCCAGCCTCGTATAACGCAATAACATTCTCAGGTGGAACACCTGGCTGAATATTATGGGGCTGGGTAAAGACAAACCCCCCTCCTTTTTTAAAAACCTCAGTAGAGTGACTTGCATATCTTTCAACTTCCCTGGCTGATCCACGAGATAAAACATGTTGAGGATCTACTGCTCCTCCCCAAAAAGTCAGATATTTCCCAAATTCCCTCTTTAACTTTTCGGGTTCCATATTAGCTGTTCCTACCTGAACAGGATTTAATATATTAACCCCAGCATCTATTAAGTCAGGAATATATTGATATATCGAGCCACAAGAGTGAAATATTATATAATAATTAGTTACTTTTCTAACGTAATCATAAAAATTTTTTATATAGGGAATGACCATCTCTCTAGCTGTCTCAGTAGAATATAGTCCACCATTTTCTCCGCCCAGGTCACTATACATAATTATCGCATCTATGTTATTGCTGGCTACTTCTCTTAAAATATCAACTCTTTTTTTCCATACCTCATTTAATTTTCCCATAAGTGCATGAACAAGGGGTTTATTGGCAACTATAGCCATATAAAAATTGACATTTCCCATCATTGGTCCAGCGATATCAGTCCAGCCACCAACTATATCCGCTACAATAAATTTATCTGTTCCCTCTCTCAGTCTGCCTGCCTCCTTCTCAAACCATTTCTTCTCTCCGTCATCCATTATAGGAATTTCATATTTTTCTATATCTTCTACCGTTTTAGCATTTTCAAGAGGTGATTTTACAGCATCAAAATAAAATCCCTTTGATGGTAGTTTATAGACATACCCTCCAATTTCCCAAATATAGGAACCATCATTCATTCTTTTGGGGTTAAAATCTTTGGAGATTTTAACGGGCGTGCGATCATGCGGAGTACTCCAATCTTTCCATCCTTTGTCTCTTCTGATCCCATCAAAGTCCCTCAACCCATATAGAGGAGCTACATCAGTATTGAATAAATCCCCTATTTCATCATCTACGTAAACGAAAAACTGTTGTGTATCCGCTATCCTGATAGGTTTATCAATGTTAAGTTTTTTCAGCAATTTATCATATGCTTCTGCTAGTATCGTAGATACCGCTGTCCCTCCCAGATCAATCGGAACTCTATCCAAATTTTTTCTCTCTATTGCCGCTATTACTCTTTCACGCGAATTCATTATTAATCTCTCACTTCAACATATGATTCTTAAGCTCAATTTTAAACGTGTAGGCATTTTTGCATGTTCCCCTATTAGGAGTATTGATTCTAAGTCCCTCTCTATCCAAAGACCACTCCAGTTCCTCATCAACGCCAAGCATCTTTACCGCCTTAATCTGTGATTTCTGCAACTTCTTCAAAGATTTAATGACGAGTTTCTCTCCAGGCCATTCCAGAACAATCGCATATAAAACATTGTCTCCCTTCCGAGTAAATCTTATGTTATCTTCACCGAAAGTGTGCCAGTGATCTGTTCCGTAAATTGCTTCCCCATTAACGGCAAGCCATTTGCCGATTCCCAGAAGGCGTTGCTTCATCACTTCTGGAATCGTCCCGTCGGCTCTCGGACCGATATTCAGCAGGAAATTACCGTTCTTGCTGACAATATCCACCAGATGGCTCACCGCCTCTTTAACCGTCATATATTCTTCCTCTTTCAGCCGTGCATTATATCCCCACGACTGGGGATCAAGTGAATCACATGTTTCCCATTTCTTTTCACGTATTGCCTTGATAACCTTCCGCTCAGGTGTGTAATAATCCCCATGATAGCTTCCATGCTCATCTACGCCCCAGCGGTCGTTGGCAATAACTTGGTCCGGATGGTAAGAATGGTTGTAGAAATAGGATAAAACTTCCTTACTATTCCAATGATCCGCACCCAGAGGCTGTCTACTGGAATCCCTGACAGGTTCGGTTCGAACATCCCCCCACAGGATACTGGGATGATACCTATCCACCAGTTCCTTAATGGAATTATTCATATACTTCACCCACTCCGCATTTGGATATCGCTCGTCCCAGAAAGAATACGTCGTATTGTGATAAAGCCCCATCTTCAGCCCTTCATTCCGTACCGACTGGGTTAGTTCACCCACTAAATCGCGGTGTGGTCCCATGTCGCCGGCGTTCCGGTCAGTGCAGTTAGAGGGCCAGAGCGCAAACTCGTCGCCGTGCTTGGCTGTCAATACTACATATTTCGCTCCCGCTTTCTTGAAAAGTCTAGCCCACTCTGCCGAGGCATATTTTTCGGCTTTGAACATTGGGATAAAAGCATCGTAAGCGAAGTCAGTCCCATACTTCTCCCGATGATAGTTATATGCGTTTTCTTGTATATTACTTTTGAATACATCTTCTTTTAAATCGCCGCGAGTTGCGGTATAGGGTGGTCCTCCTAAATTACGACCGTAACGCGCTTTAGGGCTCATAAAGGTCAGATACCATTCATGATAGGCTGGAACTGCATATACACCCCAGTGGATGAATATCCCAAATTTTGCGTCATCAAACCACTTTGGAAGTGGGTGCTTGTCAAGTGATTCCCAAGTCGGTTTATATTTTCCCATTTTGTCTTCCTCCCCCTTTATGAAAGATTTTCTCCTTTATCTATAAAGGTTTTCATAATTCTTTCATTTTATTTTTGACAGTACCCAAATCTCTTCTCCTGGCCAGCGGAAGATATGGAGATAAACGATATTATTTTTAGCGGTGGTTAAACCAACCATTCCTCCGCCAAAGGGAGCGGCTCCTGTCCCATAGATTGATTCTTTATTTTCTTTCATCCATGCCCCAATTTCCTTAAGGCGGTTTACCGAAGGAATCGGGATTGTTCCATCCGGTTTAGGACCAACATTAAGAAGAAAGTTACCACCTCCGGAAACACAACGGATTAAATTTATAATCAGTTGCCGGGTTGACTTCCAGTTTTTATCTCCGGCAGAATAACCCCAGTTATCATTCATCGTCATACAGGACTCCCAGACTCTTCCCTCTTTTGAAGAGGCAATATTTTGCTCTGGGGTATCAACATCTTCATCCAGGCCGGAGCGGTTATTAATGATAATAGAGGGTTGAAGTTTTCTTACCATTCTATTTAATTCCTTAGAACGCCAGCATTTAGCTATTTCAGGAGATTTTCCTTGCTCAATGAAACCTCGGTTAATTTTAACATTTGGTATCCACTCCCCGTCATACCAGAGAATATCAATCTTGCCATAGTTAGACATTAACTCTTTAACCTGGTTATGTGCCTGTTCCACCATTTCTTTAAAATTTTCAGGATATTTCTCTCGGTTATGATAACCAGGGAATCTCCAGTCTAAGAGGGAATAGTAGAATCCAAGTCTTCATTCTATACTTTCTACAGGCTTTAACATATTCAGCAACAAAGTCTCTTTTTGCCGCCGTTTTGACCGAGGTAAAGTCAGAGACCTTACTATCAAAGAGACAGAAACCATCGTGGTGTCTGGTAGTAAATACCATATATTTCATCCCTGCCTGCCTTGCTAGGAGAACCCAATCTTTTGCATCAAACCGAGAAGGACGAAATTCTTCTGCAAGATGACTATACTCTTTAACGGGAACCCTCTCGATATACATTACCCACTCACCTCTTTTTAGGAGCGAATAGAGTCCCCAGTGGATGAACATCCCAAACCTTGCCTCATTAAACCATCTTACTCTTTCTTTACAGTTTCTTCTGTATTGAGTAGACATTTTCTCCTCCAACTACGCCTAAATAGTTTATTGCTTTTCAAACTTCCTGTTTTGAGAGTTCGCTAAAATTGTTGCATGATTTAATTGCGTAGAATGGTTACTTTTCAAGAATCTTTTAAGAGAAATCTTTCGAGAATATTTGGGTCTTCATCAGCTTTTACCTGCTCTGGTGAGAATTTAACAAAGTTCCTTTCTTAATTCTTCCGATTATTTCTTCTTCCTACTGTGGTTGCATTATCTTTACGTCTTCTCGGCGTGACCGGGGTGTTACTTTTAGTTTTTGAAATTTACCATCGCTATATTGGCCCTCCACGGTTGTGTTCACAGGTGCATGCAGTTTGAAATCCACATCCCAATCTTTCGGCCAAGCAGGCAGAAGCAAAATTTTCTTACCCTCAGATTGAAGGAGCATACGCTGTAATGCGATTGACGCCACGGAGCCATGGTCCTGGTCAGGTATCCAGTCGGAATTCGGACCCCAGAAGGCATCGAATCGGCTGCAAGGATCCTTTTGGGCAAAATTACGACCTACATCGCACGCTGCTTCCCCCGCCAGACCTAGGTATGCGGACTGAATCGCATCCTGCCTCCACCCACTGGTCTCCTTGTGACAACGTCGCCGCCAGGTTTCCAGAGCAATATCCAACTCCGATTTACCGACCCCGAAAAGCCGATATGGAAAAACGGCATACAACTCAGGATTCTCTGTATTTCTTTTTGTGCTATATTTTTCCGCCGGCAGAAGGAACCGCTTATTGCCTTTAACCTTTGACGGCACCGAAGGTAAATCACTGAGAATTTTCTGCCACACCTTTCGCTGTGTTTCGGAGGTCAGTTCTTTAGGAATCTCCAGCAACCGTCCAAGAATATACTTTAGCCCGGCAATCTCCGGCAAGGGATTAACGCATTTCCACCAGGTCTCCAGTGCCTGAGCCGGCTCAAAATGAATCTTACTTCCTTCAACACGCTCCCAGTGCTGGTCAAAAAAAGTGGTAGTTCCATTAGCAAGCGGCAAAACTGTTTTACGAAGAAACTTCTTATCTTGCGTGATGGCATAGTAGTCGAGCATCAGCGCAGTTAATTCAATGCCGCTCTGCCAATATCGGCGGATATATCGGTTTCTCGTCTCAGGCCCTGTATACCCCCAGCCAAAATCGCAATTTCCAGCCGTACCCCAGAAATACATCGTCTCTGGAAAAAAGACGCCGCCGTGTTTATAATACATCTTTATCTTATTTCTGCATAGGCCAAGCATATTTTTGTACATCCGGAACAGCGGTTGCATCAAGTCGAAATCTCCCGAGGCAAGCATGGACCAGTAAATCAGGCGAGTGTTCTGCCACCAATACATTCCGCCCCAACGTCGATAATCAGCGTCAAAATGCTCCTCACCTACCTGGGCATCAACCGTAAAGATTGAACCATTGAACTTGATGGGGTAACCCCCTCGGCCGCCGCAGGCATTTATCCAACGCTGTAAGATATAACCGCGGGTAACCACATCAGCATCCTTTGAGCCGCTCACAAAAATCCAGCTCCGCTTCCAGAACCTATCCCACCAGTAGCGGTGTGCCTCGCGAGCAGATTCCAGGTCTTCTACATCCACTCTGGTAATGAGTTTGTTCAGCAATCTCAGCCACGCATCGGCTGTTTTGGTCTGGGCAGTCAAAGGATAAATCGAAACCATAAAACGATTACTCGGTTTAGCCGATTTCAGAGTCTGGCTACCAACTGATTTCAGACCATCGCCTTTGATGCATCCACCAAATGTCCGGTGCATAAGCGGATCGAAATATTTGGCTAGCAATCCCTCAAGGTGCTGATTCTTTAGCGTTATCGGGTAACAGGACTTCTTATTTCGATGATACCACACAATACACTCGTTTTTAGTAGGCACAATAGTATCAGGATAGACAATGATCGGATAATCGCCCTTGTTATTGCAAGTTAGCCCACGGGCACTCTCCGCCTCGGTTCCCTTAAGTTCACGCCGCCCTGTGCGCCATACCTGGAGACCGACCTCCAGATCAAAGGATTGCTTACCTTTGGCTTCAACGCAGATAACTGGCCGATTGGCATCCACCCACATACGCAGCCTTATCTGCTTTTGCCCTTTTCCCGCCGCAATCTCAATCTCGCCTTGGCGCAGTTTCAGCGACTGTAGAAAAGGATTTCCTTTCTCGAAGGGATTTGGCCAGAGTCTCACATAGACCCGGCCGAGCTTGAGTAGCCGGCAGTTCTCGCTCCACGCATCGGTCTTGCTAATATAAAAAAGAAGGTCCCCATTCTCCCCCACCCAGACGTTCAGACCGATATCGCCGTTGCCAATAGGCATCGAACCGGAGGATTTTTTGCTGGGTGTTTTCCAAACAACGTTGTACTTATCCAAAAACGGCTCCTTTGTGGTTCCTTTCATGTTTAATTATCCGAGTTCCACCATAGTATGTCCTGGCTTTAAGATATGCTTTACATCAGTTATCCATATGGAAGACTTCCTCCATTTCTGCCCACCATTCCTGAGTCTTTGGGTCAGCGGCCATTCTGGTCATACATTGGTATGATATTTTCTGTATTCATTCAGTTTTCCAAATGGGTAGAGATTGTCGTTCGGCAATTTTCCGTAAAATTCTTACCGCAACCCGACCGGAATCTCTCTTACTTCTAATCCCTCAAAAATCGCTTTTCCTTTTTGAACAAACAAGCCTACCTTCCCGCTGATGGGGTAATCTGATGCATTAAGAACAAATAATGGTCGGCTGTCACAGTAAATTTCCACATATTCCTCACGAAGAAAGATTTCAACTTTTGACCGCTCTCCAACTCCGACATAGACATTGTCGAGAGGTTTAAGCATAATGGAGCGTCTGGATTCAATTTGTGCTTTACATAATTGAATTACCCCTCTGCTGCGGTTTAGACATAGCGCCAGCCCTTTAGTTGTTACAATTTTCGGTTCCCTGTTCAACCCTGTCTCCTGGGCAGGAGCAATACGGAGTAAAACTCCTGCGCAACAGGCCTCCCTGAGATACACTTCAACCTGAATGGCACAATCTTTCACCATCTCATCAAAAAGCCAACCGGAAATAGCAGACCCGGCATCTCCTATCAATCGTTTATCGTCATTCCGCCAGGTACCAATCGGAATATGGTTGTAAGCGTTGACAACTGACCCGCTTGTAGTCGCAGAAATAACTACTCTACCTTTAAGTTTATCAAGACCTTCCCATCGCTCGAGCCATAACTTCCCTTGCTTGTCTTGCCGCAGCACCTTAGGTGCTGCAAAAGATGTTCTCTCCACGGTAATATGATGATAGAGCAAAAAACCATTGTCAGTAGAAATTACTTTCCCGACATAGCAGTCAAATCTCCCTTCTCCGCTGCCAATAAGCAGATTGTCTTCAGGGATACGATAATCTCCATACTTGCTCTCGGATACCAGGTAATATGTACCCCCAGAACGCACACGCGAGGGGATATCAACAGGGCCTCCGGTCGAGAAAAGAAGATAATGATAGCCATTTAGTTCGAAATATTGCGGCACTTCCATGTCTACATATTTACCTGGAGAGGCAATCGGCGGAAAATACTCCCAGTGGATGAGGTCTCTGGAAAATACTCTCGCCACGCAGCCGTTCACAGTTTTAGTCTTCGTAGCATCGTTAGCTGCGATAAAAGCTTCATAACCATTCTCTATGGGTATAACATATGCATCCCTCCAGGCAATGCTGCTTTCCGTGGTGGTCTCGGGGTCATCCTCATAAAAAGGGCCTTTCGGAACAATAACCGGGTTAGCCGAATATTTTTCCCATCGGTGGAGGTCCTTTGAGAAGGCCATTCCGATCTTTTGCACTCTGTCACCATGCCGAACCGCTCCGTAAGTCATACCATATCCTCGAGCACACCTAAAAACAGACCCGGTTAGGATTACGCCCGCATCCCATTTACCTTTATCTTCCTTTTCCTCTAAAATGATATCCTCGCAATCTTCCCAGTTTATCAGGTCGGTGGAAACTGCATGACATACTCTGTCCCAGTAACCCAATTCAATAGGCTGGGTGAGGGTAAAAAGGTGATAGTTTTTGCCTTCCCTCAACATCCAGGTGTCCCAGAGCCGCAAATGCGGCGGTAGCCGGTAAATCATTCTCCTCCAGTTCTCCCTGATTAAATCAACTAAGGGAGCAATCTCAACGTTTCTTCACCCCACTAGAGGTACTTTTATGGGGTTCATTATCCTTTTGCCGCATCAAGCATAGCAATAATATTCTCCGGGGGAACATTAGCCATAACATTATGAATCTGATTGAAGACAAAACCGCCTCCCTGGGTAAATACCTCTATTCGCTCTTGAACATGTCTTTTTATTTCTTCCGGAGTGTTACCTATGTATCTCATCTTTTGCAGTACTCAATAAAAATTTTCCCGTTTTTTAGAGTTTCTACGGGCTACAACAGAAAGGACATTATGGTGCGTTGAGGAAGAATTCCGGTCTTCCCAACCCCCCATTTCCAGGGTATTCTATCCTTCCTCCCTTTGAGAAAACCCCTTAGAACACAAGTATAGAGGCGGTTTTCGGGATTTGTGAGGAAATACAGGGGTTTGAAATTTTCTTGCATCCTCTCCGTATCCAGAAAGAATTCTTCCTGATATTCCCGGAACTTCACCGCGGTCCTTCTTATAGTAAAAAGGCGAAATGGGAGGTTTCTCTCCCTTCATCAACTTTTTAGCTAAATCTTCATAATGCGGAATTGTATTTCCTTTATCCTTCCTGAAATCTATTCTCTTTATCCTTTCTTTACCATCTTTCGTCTTTATTTTGATACCAATAACAGGGAGGGTATTATCAACCAAAATCGTTCCTTTTGTTCCACACACATGCCATAAAGGTTTCCCATACATTGCCTTAAGCATTTCTCCCTCTGCTACTAATCTATTATCGAATTTAATGACAATTTTAAAGCAATCTTCGGTATCTCCTTTATCTAAAATCTGATTGAATTTAGCAAATATGTATTTTGGTTTAGCAGTAGTCATTTGTAGTAAGGTATCTACGAAATGAACTCCCCAGTTAGCTACTGCTCCTCCATTGAATTTCTTCCAGATTTGCCAATCGGTTCTTTCCTCAAAGCCATGTCCTCCCTTATAAATTTGAAATACTTCTCCGATAAGACCACTTTCAATTGTTTTCTTGATAAAGAGAGTATCAGGTTGATAACGCATGCTCTGGTTGACAGTCAAGTATTTCTTCGCCTGGTTAGCTGCCATAATCATCTTCTTTGCCTCGGCAGCATTTCGAGCCATAGGCTTTTCCACCATGACATGGTATCCTTGCTTAAAGGCTTGCATAACCATCTCAGCATGGAGATGAGAAGGAGTGGCAACTACCACCATATCACCATTAACCTGAGAAAGCATCTCTTCCGAAGAGGTAAAAACTGGCACTTTAAAGGAAACTTTAGCCTTTTGTAAAACATCTTTATTGGTATCACAAACCCCTACCAAACTGAGGCCCTTTGTGTTTCCACAACAGTCTGCATGATGCCATCCGATGCGACCCAGTCCGCACACAACCATTTTAAAAGAATTTTTATTCATCTTTCACCATAATGAGCAGAATTAATCATTAAAGGAGGTGTAAGGTTCTTGTGGCCGGGATGGCGCAGCCTGCTCACATCTCTTTAAAAATTCTATAGCCCGGCTTATCTCCTCTTGCAAGTTTTCTTTGCCGACAAAAAATTCTTCCAGAGAAATCCAGCCACTGAAACCAACATTTTTAAGGGCAAACAATATTTCGACATAATCAACCATACCGCATTCCAAAGGACACAATTTGTGTTCCCATAGGACCCGTTTAACAGAGCCGTCAGCATAGCTTCCGCTGTATCTGAAGAAAAGGTTCTTGGCATGAACATACGCCAGATACTCCCCTAAAATTTCAACTGCGCCGCGGGGACGTATAAGCCCCTCCAATACACAATTTGCAGGATCATAAATTACGCCGAGATATTTGCTGTCCAGACCCTCCATGAGCTGGTGAATACAGGGAGCAGACGCTGCAACACTTCCAGAGTGCATTTCCAGGACATAACGTATATTGTATTCTTTTCCTAGTTTTTCCAGGCCCTCGCGTGCACGCTTCATCAGGTCTAAAAAGGATTCTCGCTGATGGAGAGACTCTTCATAATTCCAGGCAAACCACGGATGGGCTACCCTGAGCGTTTTCCCGCCTGCATCTTTAACTGCCTCGCTCCACTGTCTCATAAGTTCAGTTTTCCAGAGATGCCCTGCATTGATGTAGCCCAATGCCTCAAGACCAGCATCCTGCGTGATTTTATACATCTCTTTGGCAGCATCCGCGGCTTTCTTAAGTTCAGGTAGTCCCCATTCAATACCATCTGCTCCTACCATGGAGGCTAATTCTACAATTTCCTGATAACTTTCATTCTTCAAACTGTTGGTATTTATCGCATACTTGAATTTGTTCTCCATCATTTTCTTTCTCCAATTTTTTACATAAGCTGTGTTAGATTTGGCCAATTAATCGTAATCCTTCACCAATTACCAGGTACCAGGAAAGATATCCAGAAGAGAGGTAACTTGTCGCTGAACAGTCCGGGCATTTATTCTATTCACGCCTGTTCTGGATGCAAGTTCATCAGCCATGTCAGAACGGTATAGCGTCAATTGGACTGTTGCAGGCAGAGAAGGTTTATATGGCTTGAATGTATCTATGGAAGTGATAGCTTTACGTGTTGCCTTACGTATTATTTCATAAGCCTTTGGAAGAGACAAACACTTAGCTCTATTACATCCAATACCCCATTTCACTATAGCACATTCAACCTCACCTAATTGTGCTTTTGCTTCTTTTGTTGCTGCTTCATCACCTGAAACCATAATAACAGGAACACCGTAATAACCTGCATAGGCGGCTTCGATTCCGATCTCGCCCATGACCTTATCATTGATTTTATACTCAAACCAGCTTGTTGAACTCATAGTATGATCCAGAAATCCGTTCAAGGTTCCAGCCCGAGCGTGATGTCCAATCAGAATGACTCCATCGAATGAGTTGTCAAGAGATGGCATGAGTTTCCCATAGTCGGGCATCTCATAGACTGCCTTGGAATCCATATTACCAATCCTTACTTGTCCGCCACCACCGTGGGTATCGCAAGCGACCACCTCGGTCGCTCCACCAAGAAATGCGCCATCAATGGCAGCATTGATATCGTCCATCATTAATTTGCAACCCTCGGCGTACTCTGGTGAGTCAGCTTGAACCTGTTTGATATGTCGAATACCCGATATACCTTCCATATCGGCAAGGATATAGATTTTCATATATTTTAAAGATATTTTTATTTCGCTAGATTCTCCACTTACCGTTTCTGTAACAGTTTTTTTATTTTAATAATAGTTTCTGCCACTTGAGAGCGCAAATTCTCAAAATCCTCGGGAGTCAATTTCCGGTCTAAGGTATTGAAATCGCTGTGGAATATCTCTGGTAGAGCTAAGAGCTTTTGCGCTTCTTCAAGAACTTTTTTAAATCCAGGTTTTTCTTTAGACGTTTGCGCTTTTTTAACCCAGTATTCCAAAGTAGTTAAGTATCTGACATCATCTATTCCCTCCCTTACCGCTTCCCACTGGATAGTGGGAATAGGACCATTCTGGG
>SDBU01008583.1_pt1 | contig 11589 bp, 20 predicted proteins | sample 2277071 | NCBI WGS metagenome assembly SDBU01 (sample SAMN10397929, study PRJNA504765) | marine sediment metagenome | isolation source: marine sediment core GS08_GC12, 126 cmbsf | place: Arctic Ocean: Gakkel Ridge, Loki's castle | collected 2008 | reverse complement strand
TGTCTCAAAGCTATGCTCCTGGTAGTATTAGTCCGCTTTCAGTTAGTCTCTCACCCGGTCTGCCACCCTTGCGCCTAGCCTTCTGTTGCTCTTGATTAGACCTCTTGAAAAAGTAGTTCATATCACTGAACAACTGAGTGTGCTTGGCACAGACGCCAAAGGAAGAGGTAAGCATTATATTGTTATAACACCCGGGCACTGGGCAGGGATTTTTTCTAGCCATCTTTAATTCTCCCGACCGGGCAAAAATATCTTTGGGGCTTGCTGTGCTAGTTGCTTCTTAGCCTTGCCAGTTATCACCATGGGGGCATAGAGACAACCACAATCCACGCATATATCAGTCGCAACTGTAATGGCTGGTATCTCAGAACCGAGGGGTAAAATAGCTTCCATCTGAGGGTCAGCGATTATCCCATTGGTATGCTGATAAGCGATTAGAAATCCCTCTTTTGCGGAGCCAGACTTTACCGCCTCCTCTGACATTTTCTCGAAGTGCCTATTCTCTGAACCACAAGCCGGGCATTTAGGATACTTATACTTTGTATTCCCTTGTTTATCAGTCTCCTTTTCCACTGTCTGCCTCCTATAGTCGCACTATTATCGCTATGTAGACTTGACCCGTCTTATACCATAAGGCAAGCACCCGAAGCGTATATCGTCATCACTATCACCATTCTTAAAAGGATACTGCTCACCATTTAATCCTGTTACAATGAAACCATCAGGTATTATGTTATACCACTCACCAGGTATCAGGATTACATCTTCATCAACTTCAAGTAGTTCAGTAGGGTAGTCTTTTCTACCCACATCAAAACACAATGAACCACTTGGATATTCTGGTCGCATCTCCATAGGTATGTCTTCGGAGTTTAAGATTGGTATTTTAACAATATCATGCTTTGGCTTTGGCTTGTTTTCAGCAATAATTGAGTTCATAGTATCCCATTTACCAAAACCCAATCCTTTTAGTATATTCCAAGGAGCTTTGTTGACGATACCATAGAATTGTTCATCCGTCTTGGGTAAAAAATCATACTCTAAGGGCTTATCCCTCTCAAGCTGTGGCGTTATGATTTGAACATCATCCCCGAATGTATTCTTGAACCAGTTTATTATTTCTGTTTCTTTCATATCCCCTCCTTTTGGGTATAGAGTTATGTTGTGGCTTTATATTCATTAAGGGCATCGGCAAGGTCTTTTTCATAGATAGTTCGGGCTTCACCTGCCATTCTTTTAGCTTCAGTTAATCTTGTCCTATAATTAGCTTCTGCCAATGCTGTCCTCTCGTGATATTTCTTTTGTTTATTCATACCCCCTCCTTTTGGGTCGCACTAGATATTATATCATACGCTTCTGAGTCGCTACGCTAAGTTCGTCAAAGAGCCTAAGCGGAACCATCCACTGCATACCAGCTCCCTTAATCGGTCTGAGCTTGCCCGATATCTCTATCCTCTTGTAGTCAATCTCAAGGGTCTGGTGGTCTTCAAACTCAATACGCCAGAGTCGGCACTTACCCCGGAGCTGCCTGTGTAATCCAATGTCCATACCCTTCGCGTTCATCACTCGGTAGATGTGCCGACGCTGCACCCTCTGAAAGAACACGCCCTTCTCGAGCTGACCTACTACTTTACCATTTACAAATTGTGGCTCAGACATTACTCACCCCCTTCAGTCTTCATTCAAGCAACCGCTTTTTCACATCCCTTGTTCTTGCCAAGTAAATCAAGCAATCTTGACAGTGTCCTTCTTGGCATATAATTGGTTTATAAGGACACCTTTGACCTTTCATTGATTCTATGTTCATTCCAATATCCTCTTTACCTCATCAAACTGGCTAGGTCGCCAGAGATAGACTTCGGGTGTTAGGAGAACAGGGATTGCACAGGTCATATCAAGCGTAGCCTGTCTAGTCTTACCATCAACAGTCAAAGGTTGCCCTACAAGAGTTCTCTGGCAATCCATCAATACATCAAACCAAGCCTTCTGGTCGTCAGTCATATCCTTGACCTCATCCTTTAGCTCAGCAAATATCAGGCGTGGTGGTCTGGCACAGATATAATCTAGCATCCCCTTATTGCCTGTCATAGCTGTTCGCCATCCTGCACCTGTTAGGGCTGGTCTGAAATGACACCACCGCCAGCCAAAGAGTTTTAACAAGTCCTCTACCTGAGAGGCGAAGGCTGTCTCGCTTATTCCCTTAGACATTCCTTCCCTCCCCCTGTTTCCTTTAGGGCTTGTAGAAACCTATCAGTAATACCATTTTTAGTTAATCTAACTGTTGATTTCATAGCCTTTTCAGTCACATCCCTGTTCCCATCAAGTTCCTTCCAGAGTTCATCGGGTATACTTGAGGGATATTCTGGCTCATCTGCTATAGCTTGAAGAGCAAGAATTTTAACCTGCTTCTTGGCTTCTTTAAGCTTATCTTCTATAACTCCTACAGCCATACAAACAAGTATTTCCTTTTCCGCCTCTCGCCATATCTTCTTGGCTTCTTCTGTATCAGGAATGAGGGCTAGGATTTCATTGTCAGCCCTGCATCTATAATAATCACGCATCTGTTCCTGTAGCCCATCCCAACTTGACTTCAACTTACCATAAAGAGCTATGGCTATCTTCTCCCTCAACTCAGGTCTATCCAGCCTCTTCTGTTTAGGTTTATAGAGTGGTATTACTTCTTCTGGGTGTTCAGTTCCCTTAACCATTAGTGTATTGTTCTGTTCATAGTGTTGCTTGGCTTTGGCTAGTTGGGCTTCCAATAAATACTTTTCCTTTTCAAAACTAGGGTGAGCTTTGTGTGTCCAACTTAACCTTACGGCTTCCGCCTTAGCCACTTTTATTTCCTCATCTGTCAACAACAATTCATCCTGTTCACTCATTAGACTTCTCCCTTTCAATTTTATATTTAGGGCAGTTTATTGATGTGATGTTCTTGCCAATACCCATTTTAATAGCAAGCAATAGTAACCTCATAGACTCATAGGTAAGGAACTCAGGGCAATCGGGGCAAGGCATTTCACTCATCCTACTTCTCCTCCTTTGGTATCACCTTCCTCCTGTAACTTAGTCCATCCATACAAGCTGACTTACCGCCTATCATTTCAAAGAATCGGTCAAAACTTGCCCCCTCTAGGTGAGCCTTCAATCCGTCAGCATTGACATTGGCTGTCAAAACTATGGGTAGCTGAAGCTTGTAGCGTCCATCAATCAGACCGAACAATGTCCTCTGAACAAAGCGTGGATCCTGTCTCTTTTCCTTACCGACATCATCCAAGATGAGCAAGTCGCAGCGTGTTAGCTTCCTGATAATATCATCCTCGCTATCCTTATACTGTTGCTCTTCTCTAGTGTAGTTGTATGTGCCTTGTATCTGTCGGAAGAGGTCAGACTCACTCACAAAGTATATCCGCGGGCAACCCCTATTCCCACCAGCCCACCGGTTGAAGATACTCAGTGCTATAGCACACGATAAGTGAGTCTTGCCTACTCCCCATGTCTTAGCTGACCACAGGTATAATGACCGATATCCGATTGGGTGCTTATCTACAGGGAACTCATCGGCATACTTCTTACAGTAAGCCAGTGCCTTATCCTGCCATCCCTTATCAAAGGATGAGAAGCTCTCAGTTAGAAATTTAGGCGGTATAGAGCTTGAAGCAATACTATGAGACCTTATAGTCTTTATCTCAAGCTCTTTAGCAGCCTTCTCTTTGGCTACTTCCTCTTCTTTATACTTAGCTGAGCAATCAGGGCACTTCTTATACTTCTTGATAGTGCCATCAACTAAGCGAAAAACAATGAACTCTATGCCCTTCTTACCGCAATCAGGGCAATCTCCGTATTCAGGCTCAAGTCGTTTTAAGCCCCCGAATGATAATCTTTCTAGCTCTCCACTCATAATATATCCCTTTTAACCACATCATAATACTGAGGTTCGTATTCCTCACCGCACTTGATACACTTTCTAGTCTCAGTCATAGCTCTATATCATTCTCTACTTCTTAGTAGTTCTCGTGTAAACAATTCTATTATAGGGTGTCCACCAGAAGTCAAAGCCTTCCTTCTTTTCACTATGAGTAAGAATAAACCACGTCTCTTTTACCATCAGCCATAATCTTTGCCACCAGCGGAGAAAATACCAGCGATAGAGGAAATAAAGCCTGTTAATCTCATAAGGGTTTAAAACTCTCCCATATATTCTGACATCTCCTATTGCTTCCTGAAAGTAAGTTTCTGTGTTTTTCATTCCCTCTCCTTTCATCATATACTCTCAATCCCCTGGTTCTCAGGGCTAGTCTCTTCGGGTTGGTCTTCCTTGAGCCAGTTCTCCATTATCTTCCCCATATAGGGTATCGGAGCCTTGATATTCTTTTTAGCCTTGACCTCATTGACTGCCTTCTCAAAGTATCCGTCAGGGTATGTATCCGCAAAGTCCTTTAGCTTCTCAAGGTCAGCAGGAGTAAGCATCTTCCCGAGTTCCTTCTCATAATACTTAATCATCCCAGCCACCTTGAGGTCGTCGGTCTTTATAAGAGGGGCGAAGCCCCTCTCCTTTGAAGGAGAGGGGGGCACAAAGGGTGAGGGTATTGAGATACCATACCGGTCCAGGTTATATTGCAGTAACTCTTGAACAATGTGATTCTCTTTAATCTCAGTTAGGTCTTTAGCCACCTTTGGCAGCCACTTCTCCGCCGATGTTAATTGGCGCTTGATAAAGTTCTTAATCCACACAAGACCATATTCCTCATACCAGACTATCTTCAGTTCAAGAAGCTTTAATAAGCCCGGCAACTCGCTAACCTCTATGCCTGTTTCAAAGCAAATCGTCTCAAGGGTGCTGTAATAAAGACCACAGGCAAGGCAGTGTTCATTGTGAGCCAGATACCAGAACAGGAGCTTGCCATCTTTGGGCAATTTCTGAATAAAGGAATCACTCCAATAACCTGTATCCCACAGCCTTTTTGTCGGCATCTATAGCCTCCTGAATGAGATCACCCATACCCAGGGATTAACTTCCCACCCATACCCTCTCTTGGCATTGAGGGAGTCCCAGAGCTTCTTGAACCACTCCCTAGCCTTATCAGGTGCATTTATCGTAGGGAATAATTCGTTATCTGTATTCCAACCTTCTCGCATACAGTCGCTTGGCTTTATCTCGTGCACCCTCTCCACTCTAACCTCAGTAATCTCAAGCCAGATACGAGCATCTTTCTTGAACATATGAATTGATGGTCGCCATTTGAGCTTAGGAAAAGGTGATGGTTTGGGCAACCAATCTGGTCTATCGTCATCTTTACCAAACATCGCTACAAGTTCGTCATACTGCGTCTTGAATAATATCTGTTCAACACCATCCACTCTCTTAGTAAATGTCTCCCTCACCCACAGCCTAGCCCCTACTTGACCATAGGGGCATTGGGCAATTTGTTGTCTAGTGGCTAGTCCGAAGCGTGCCGTAAATACCCAAGAGTTACCATACTTAAAAGGGGCGTGCCAGTCGCTTGCAACTATATTTTGGACTGGTTTGAATTTAATCACCCTTCTTGTTTGAGTTTTAGTGCCATCAAGGATTAGCCTTGGGTGATTCCCCGACATTATTATTCCTGTGTTTTTCATCTAATTTCTCCTCTCACCACTGAGCTAGAACTGGTCGAGGCTCTAGCCCAGTTCGTCAGGGGATAAACTATGCCTTCACTTCATATTAAGTCTATCCTGAACTTCCTTACACAATTCTGCCTGTTGCTCTTTGCTCAGGCGATCAACAACATCACCCAGATTGCCGGATGTTTTAACCTTATAGGTGTCCTTGATGTATTGGAGGATGTCCCACTTGAGCTTATTCACCGAGTCAATCAGCCACGGCATATCTACTGGGCTTCCACTCTTTTCTTCGGGTTTCTCTTCAGTCTTCTCCTCTGACACTTCGGCAAACTCAGCCTCAACAGGCTGTTCCTCTTCAGTTATCTCGCCAGTTTCAAGGTCAACGCTACTCTTTATCTCTGGTAGCTTGGCATAGGCTTCATCAATTATCTCTACATCAGGGGGCAAGGCATCAGGTGAGAGACGACCGAAGGCATTACGCTCACTCCGGATGAAAGCCATATTTGCCTTCGTGTTACCCTTGTCGGTGCCATAGGGTTGCTTCTCTTTCGGCCATCTGCCATAGCCTGGTGCTTCCAGCCCATCCTTTGTCCGTAGCTTGGTAATGGCTACTATGTTAGCCTTGTCGACCTCTCCGAATATCCGCATCTGTTCCTCATCGGTCATTAACCTCGGAGTGTCATCAATATAAGAATAAGTCCCCCTTTGTGCCATCAGCTTCCGTGTGGCGTTGATACCCAAGACAGTAGCATAGTTCGCCTTGCCATCCTTGTCTTTGAAGGGGATGAGGTATACCTCTTTCATTAAAGGATGCAACCCAAAATCCCTGCATAGGATAGCACACCTGATAACCTCATCCTTCGGGCAGTCAGGATAGACGAGGCTCAGTATTCTCTCAGCCTGTGGTTGAGTAAGTTGTCCCTGTTTTGGTATATCTCCAACTGTCCTTGCTACCTGAGTTCCTACTTTTTGTTCCATTTCTATTTCCCTCCTTATATTAGACCTGTAGTCTTCTATCGGTGGCTGATATTCTCTTGTTATGCCTTCGTGTTCTCCACCAGAGCAAGCAATATATTTTCGCTTGTCCGTAAAGTCTAAGTAGACAACTACCTGCCTACCACAAACAGCACATACATTCTGCCTCATCAGTTTCTTCAGGTTATCAGGGCTATCATCTTCCGGGTAGTAGTGCATCATTCCACCTTCAATTCAGTTGCAATAGTGGCTATTGCCTCAGTGCTGACCTTAACGAAGTCCGGGGTATCTGCCTTCGCTATCTTCTCAAAGGCAGAGGTATCCAGCTTCAATGCCATCTTATGTGCCTTAGCCCAATCAAAGGCAATCTTGTTATCATAGGTCAAGACTGTTCTCTCCCTGATACCTACCCCCGGTGCTGGCGCTTTGTTACCTGTCTCGGCATAGGCTTGTAATGTGAGCTCTCTCAGTTTATCCTCAGTTTCGTTTACCTTACTGGCTGCTGTGGCGACATCCGCAAAGAACTCAGTGTGTTTAGATATGAACTCATCATAGAGTGCCTTCCTTTTAGCAGCCATCACTTGTGATTGTTGCCTTACCCGAGCCACCACCTTGATTTGTTCCTCTAGTTCTGGCATCGTTCACCCCCTTTCTTTATTTAATAATATCGTATTGGTATGCCATTAAATTCAGTAAGGTAGGGCAGTTGTATCCCCTTGACATTCATCCCTAGCTTCTCAGCCTTGTCTATCTCTGCTCCTAACATTTCGCCAAACCTAGTCGCTGGCGTAAGTGTTATTCTCAGGGTAGAATCATCAAGCTTATCAGTAGGCTTTGCCCACCTATTGTCAGGAGGGAAATCTAACTCAGTTCTAGCACATCCACATCCAACACTTAACCCCGCCACATGCTGAGTAAGTAAAATAGGAGAGCCACACTTTTGACAGATAGGTGTATTCTCCTTTGGATACCAAATAGATGTGCCACAGTTAGGACAATGCTCAAGCTTAGCTGAGGGCTCATCAGCATGGAATGGCTCATCACGCCAGAAGCAGGTCGTTTTTCCGCATACAGGACAAGTGATACTGTGATTATACTTGAATTTCAGTATTGAAGCTTGTGTCTCAAACCAAGCTTCTTGCCAGTGGCCTGTAAAGAAATTAGCAATGCGGTCAGCATGTGCTTCCATATTATCCAGAATTACCCTGAACTCCTTATCCTTATCAGGATGAGGAACTATCTCAGGATTGTCGGTAATCATCCCACAAAATTTACAGCAAAAACGATTCATAGCTTACCTCCTATCTAATTAAACCCTTTCAATAAGCCTATTCAATATACGGAGAGCCAAGTTACTAGGCCTTTGCTCTCCCCTCTCCCAACGACTAATCGTAATAGCATCTACCTTGAGACGATTGGCGAACTCTTTTTGGGTCAGTCCCAGCTTCTTCCGTAGCTTTCTTATCTCATCTGATTTCATTATGCCCTATTATAACACCGCCTAGTCGTCTGTCAAGCCCCCCTCAGATAGGGACACTAAAATATATTTTTGAAATAAAAAAAGACCCCCGATTAAGGGGGTGTTAGTATGTTACTAATAGTAGATTACTTATGAAGGTAACAATGCCACTACAATCACGACTCAGCTCGTCTGGGGATGGTCTGCTACTTGTTCGTGAAGTAGTTTATTACACCTATGATAGCACCACCTATTATAGTCCCAGCTCCACCAGTAATAGCAAAGACTTTTTTATTCTTGCCTTCCAAGCTTTTGATACGGCTGGTGTTACTATGTATGTCCTTACGAGCTTCAAAGACCTGTCGAGCAGTGAACTCACCTAATCCCCGGTCGCTCAACTCGCCTATCTGCCTCTCGAAGTCCAGGTCATCAAGCATATTATCTTCGCCCATAGCTAATCTCCTTTTAGAATATCATTACCTTTGGGATGAAGGGAGTCTCTCCTATTGTTTTGACAAAACCATCATCGTCAGTCCCTGTATACGCAACTGCGATTACTTTATCTGCTATCTTAATCGCAGTAGGGCTTGCCCCTTTGTCAGTATCCCACTCAAGGCCGCTACTTCCTATGGCAACTGCCGTGATGTTTCCTGACGCATCTATAGTTACTGTTGATGCCCAACCATCACTAGCTACACCTTGATAAAATATGGCAAAGGTAGTTCCAGAGAAATTAAGGATATTTGGGAAGTAACAAGTGCTTGTTTCAAATTCCAATGTGTCAATTACGGCAGCACCTATATTGCCAGAACCATCAATCTCTACAGTAACTAACTGTCCATCAATGTCTGTGTCCCTATAGACGATAGCGTAGATATCACCATCCACATTAGCTAAGTAGGGAGTTCTGCAAAAGGTGGTCTCAAATTCTAGCTGGTCGACTAGAGCTACTCCTATAGTTCCGTCAGTTAAGATGCTTATTGTAGATACATAGCCATCGCTGCCGGAGCCGTAGGCGACAATAGCGTAAATAGTTCCAGAGATATTTATTATCCGGGGATCTCCGGATATGTTAGAGACAGAGGATGAGTCTGTAATAGCAGCGTCTATATTGCCAGAACCATCAATCCCTACTGTAACTAGGGGAGGGCTCATACCCCCCACAATGGCTACCATCGCAGTCCCAACGGCTATCATATCTAACTCTACAGCAAAGGTTGGCTCAAACTCTAAGGTATCTATTACAGCACTGATAGTCCCAGCAGAGTCTATATCTACAGTGCAGACCCACCCATCAAAATTGTTATCGGTATAGGCAATTACATAAATATCACCAGTGAGGTTCACAATAGGAAAGCGAACTTGTGTATTGCCGTCTGCTGGTCCCGTAGCAATTTCTCTACTAGCTATATTTGTTACTACCCCAGCAGCCGTGATGTTTACTGTGGCTACCCTTACCTTATCCCCTTGCCCATAAGCTATGGCATAAACCTCACCAGAGACATTTACTATCCGAGGATAGTTACAATCAGTAGCATCAAATTCCAATGAGTCTATCAGAGATAAAGCCATTCCCTGCTCCTACGGCAACCTAAAAGTCAGGACAACATGAAGCCCCTTAGTTCCCGTGCCACTGACATCAACATCTATCCTCAACACATCGCCAGTAACCACATCGTCTTTAGTGTCGTCAATGACTGGTGGGGTAGTCGCATCGTATGAATTGAATTCATTTTCATCTATCGTTATCCGAGTTGAGAGCATATCAGCAGTTCCGCGAACTCTATGAATCTGAACTGTCGGCAACCCGGAGCTAGACGCGGTGGCAACCATAGCATCAGCATCTACCAAGTTCATCCCATTTAGCAAGGGGGGAACGGTAAAATACTGCTTGCCATCTTCTACAGTTAGAGCCGTATCATCGCCAATGGGAATAAAATAAACTGCCCTTCCCGGGGTAACTTTATATTTATTGCCATCTTCTCCGATAAAGGCTATTGCTTGTGCGTCAACCCATATCCACGGCATCTATATACACTCTCCTAAAGCGTTGTGAACTCTACCTCTGTCCCATAGGTTGTGCCTTCAGCATTAGTGGCATAAGCCCTGACATAGTATTTGGTGCCAGTTGTTAGCCCTGTCATACTGGTTGTGAAAGCTCCTGTCGCACTGGCAGCCCCTTCATCTGTCTTGCTATCAGCAGTAGTAGGATACCGTGATTCACTCCAGCATACTCCGTGAGCTGTTGGGGAACTGGGGAAACCTAGATACCTGAGAGTCCCATTCCCTGTAGCCGTAGTAGCCGCTATATCTGAAACATCTTCAGTGGTTACTAGCGGGCTATCCCCATACTTATCTGTTCCTTGAGGTATCCTTAGTCGCTCTGAAACATGAACCTTCTTGAAGTAAGCATCTTCTAATAGAGAATCCCTACTATTGAAGAGTGTCTCAATATTATAATCATTGGTCACTACAGAGCCCGCTAATTCTATGACATAGTCTGCCCATTTTTTGAATTGTTCATTGAGTTGCTCAATAGTCAGACCAGTTTCAACGCCATAGCCTTGTAATGATGGAATCCCAATAGGCACTTTGCCGAAGCCAATACTCATATTAAACTGACCGGGTTTATAAACCTCGTTAATAGATCCTACATTCCCAGCCCTGTTATCTCCTGCCCTGGCATCAACGAAGTTCACATAGTCGTATGTCTCTTGCCCGAAGTGAACAAAGGGGAGAACACCAGCTCCCTTCTCGGCTGCCATCTGTAGCTTGAGTAGCTTGGCATTGGCAAGGTTAGTGCATTGAGCAGCACTGGTAGCCCTCACAGTAAAAGTCTGGCTCTCTCTCATCCCAGTTAAGTCAGCACTGGCATCTTTGGCAAAGCCAATATAAATGTCTTTGTAGTCAGTGAAGATGATGTAATTAGGTGAGACTACTCTTCTACGAAACCTCTTGTTAAAGAAGTTATGGTAGTCTCTACCCTGAACCAGAGTGTATTCATTATTATAAGTAGTGCCTGAAGTTACGGGAACACGGATATGAATTGCTCCATCACTCTCTATCCTAGAAACACAATCCGTATACCCCATTAACTCCTTCCACTTGGCCAGGCGGCTATCATTCTTATTTACTCTAAAGCTATCAGCAGGAATGAAGGAATCAATCAGGTCATCCTCGCTATCAAAGGTAATAGTATAAGCAGGGTATTTGGTATAAGGTGGAAGAGTAGCCTCAGCTATCTTGGTGAGTAAATCCTTGACTGTATTGGTGTCATCGTCTTCTTGAGTATAGATTGACTCGGCTCTGTGCTTACCCATCCGGTCAAAGATTCCCTCAAGGGAGAGGCTACATTCTAGGTGAGTGCGGTAGGAATCTCGCTGTTGGCCAACAACCCAGAGAGGGGGTAGAGCTACCCATTCCTCGCCAGCCCTAGTTATCAAGCCACGACTAATGACAGCCTTGTAGCCTTCCAGGTCAAGCCCATGTAGCACCTTGTCTGTATCATCCAGCATCAACTCGGACTTATGGCTAAATACCTGCTCCATGCG
>SDBU01008582.1_pt1 | contig 11591 bp, 9 predicted proteins | sample 2277071 | NCBI WGS metagenome assembly SDBU01 (sample SAMN10397929, study PRJNA504765) | marine sediment metagenome | isolation source: marine sediment core GS08_GC12, 126 cmbsf | place: Arctic Ocean: Gakkel Ridge, Loki's castle | collected 2008 | reverse complement strand
AATTGAATATTGACAGCCGGGGTGGTCTCGGCTATACAGTGAGTGGGTGGTACATTTTTGTTCCGCCAGGTGGTACAATTTTACTCCGCCGTTTACACTTGGGAAGGCTAGAATATTAATTGGGTCATATGAAACGATTTCGGCCGATCTGAAGCGTATCTCTAATAATGGCAAAGTTTTTTTTGATATTGGTGTGGATTTAATAATTTTGGATGAAGCTCAACGGATTAAAGATTCATCTTCTATTAAATCACGCATTTTAAGCAAATTGCTTGCTGCTCGAAGATGGGCCATCACTGGAACTCCTCTTGAAAATCATCCTCGTGAACTTGCGAGCATATTGCGATTTCTTTATCCAAATGAGTTGGGAATGGATCGTGATATTCAAAACAATGTTTTGATTCTATCGCTTAAAGACAGGTGCATGCTTCGAAGAACTAAAGTGCAAGTTAATATTCAATTGCCTCCAAAAATCGAGGCACAAGTGCCGGTTATTTTGACTCCTAGTCAAGCGGCCGAATATTCTCATGTTTGTTCACAAATAAGACAATCAATTTTAGGTTCAAGTTCCTTGTCCCATGCTAGATCCAATCTTATTGCAGGTTTACAAAAACTAAGAAGGACATCTACAATTTCTTCATCTGGTGATAGTGCAAAGATAGACTTTATTGCAGAGGAAATGGAAAAAATCTCTGAAAATGGAGAAAAAGCAGTGGTTTTTTCGTCTTTTCCAAATCTAATTCGAGCCCAGATGGCAGATAGATTTCAGAAATATGGGGTTTTGTTTTATGACGGTTCTATGAATATTCAACAAAAAGAAAAAGCACATTTTCAATTTATGAATGGAACTTCTAGCCAATTAATGTGCGCCAGTATTCGTGCGGCTGGCGTTGGATTGACTTGGACTGTCGCATCTCACGTATATCACCTAGATATGTGGTGGAACCCTCAGGTTCTGAGGCAAGCAGAAGATCGTGTACACCGAATAGGTCAGAAAAAACATGTTTTGGTTAAGCGTCTATTCGCTGAAGATACATTGGATTGTGGAATATTAAAACTGTTGGAAGCAAAAGAAGACATCTTTGCATTTGTTATTGATAATAGAATTGACGATAATCTAAGAGGCATTGCTATGGAAGATATGTTATCCTTGATCGGACTCAGGCTTAATGATTTGTCGGAGATCAAATAATTATTTTTAAAGATTTGGAAATTAACTCCCAATTAGGCTCCTCCGTCATATGGCACCAAGACCATCGCAATGCAGTGTCCGATTCAGCTTCACTTAATCCCATTGCTGTAAGAACATGGCTTGGTTCGTAACTCGAAGATGTACAAGCCGATCCATTTGAAATCGCAACTATTCCTTTCAAGGCCAGCATTACTGCTTCTGAATCAATTCCGGCAAAAGAAAGGTTGACCGCATTAGGCAATGTCCTGGCTTGATCACCATTAATAGATGGTTTTAATGGGGATAGTTCTTGTAACATTTTTTCTTTAAATTCAGCACATTTTTTTGACCATTTGCCTGCTTCATTCTTTGCAAGTTCAGCTGCCTTTCCTAAGCCAACTACTAAATGTACAGGTACAGTTCCAGGCCTTATACCCCTTTCTTGACCGCCACCATAAAACAGAGGTTCAATCGGTGGCATCTTAAACCTTCGGCGCCTACAGACAAGAGCACCAACTCCTTTGGGGGCGTATATCTTGTGTCCACTTATGCTGATCAGGTCGATGCGACTGTTTTGTAGCTGATCAATGTCTTTGCCAAATCCCTGTGCGGCATCGCAGTGAAAGTACGCCTCATGCCTCTTTAACACTTCTATGATCTCGTCGATTGGCTGAATGACTCCGGTCTCATTATTTACGTGCATCACTGATATCAGAAATGTGTCTGGCCGAAGCAACTTTCTTATATCCTCCGGATCAACCCAGCCACCTCTGTTCGGTGAAACCAGAGTTATTTCAAATCCATCATCCGCCAAGTGTTTCAATGGTTCCAGTACAGCCTTGTGTTCTATTTCTGTGCTAATTATATGCTTCTTTCCGCTCTCTTTGCCAAATTTTGCCAATCCAAGAATAGCAATGTTATTGCTCTCTGTAGCTCCGCTGGTAAAGATCACCTCCTCTTTTTTAGCATCTAACAGCTTAGCAACATGAGCCCGAGCTACTTCGACAGCTTTTTTTGCTCTTGCCCCGTATTCGTGGGTACGGCTACCGGCGTTGCCGAAATCCTCCCTAAGATATTGTATGACAACATCTTGCACGCGGGGCTCTATTGGTGTTGTCGCATTGCAATCGAGATAAACTGACATAATGAAAAAAAACAAAAAAAACCTTGCAAACTAACGTACGTACGTTATTGTTTTAACAAACACAGCGTTACTTACATTTTATAAGATTTGTAAATAAAAGCAAGAAGGATTTGAAATGTCAACCACACATGACGGTTTTGGGTATACTTTCCCTGCGATCCGTGGCATTCAGGCTAATAGAGAATATTATGTTTCAATGTGCCCACTGCGGCTAATTCCCAGGATGTTCCTGTTTGATGAAGAGGAATTGCAGCCGGAACTTAGAGCTCAGCGGACTTTAAATAAAGCAAGAATACCTGAGATGGCCCGCTACATGCTGGATAACAAAGACGGCTATGTATTTTCTGCCATCACTGCCTCTATTGATGCAGAGGTTTCATTTGAGCCAATCGGATCGGCAGGGGAAGCAAGCCGAGTTGGCCTTCTACATGTCCCTTTGAACGCAAAGTTTATAATAAATGATGGTCAACACCGCAGAGCTGCGATTGAAGAAGCGATACGCGAGAATTCGGACATCGGCGACGAAACAATTGCTGTTGTGTTTTTTCTTGACCATGGCCTATCAAGAAGTCAGCAGATGTTTGCGGACCTTAACAGATATGCAATTCGCCCAAGTAAGTCACTTGGGGTGCTATATGATCATCGTGATGAGCTAGCTCAAATTACAAAGCTGGTTGTCCTTAAATCCGAATTCTTTCGTGATTTAGTAGAAATGGAAAAAAGCACTCTCTCAGCTAGGTCTCGAAAGCTCTTGACACTAAGTTCTATGTATCATGCAACATCATCACTTCTAGATGGTCTTGTTTTTGATAGTCATGAACAAAGCGCAAAACTTGCGAGAGACTTCTGGGAACACATTGCCAAACAGTTTAGTGAATGGGGAAAGGTTCGAGACGGCACAATTGTTTCAGGCGAAGTACGTCGAGATTTTATACATTCTCATGGTGTTGTTTTACAGTCTTTGGGGATTGCTGGTAATGCATTGTTGCGAGAAAAAACGAGCGGATGGAAAAAGACTCTTACTGCTCTCAAAAAAATTGATTGGTCACGGTCAAATACACACCTTTGGGAAGGCAGAGCCATGATTGGTGGCCGCGTATCTAAGACTACGCAGAATGTAACTCTTACTGTAAATATCATAAAGAAAAAACTTAAAATATCTCTTACGCCAGAAGAAAAGCGGGTAGAACGGATTTACCTGGGGGGGAAGAATGGTAAAAAATAAAGCCAATACTCCAAAATCTGCATTTCAGCAGTACGGCTTCTCTGAGACAATTTCATTTTTAGCAGATGAGATCAGGGAATTGTATCTTGCCGACAAAATCCCATGGGTCATAGGTTATAGCGGCGGTAAAGACTCCACTGTAATCGTTCAAATGATCTGGAATGCCATTTTTGATCTGCCCCTTGAAGAACGCACTAAAGATATACATGTAATAAGCACAGATACTTTAGTCGAAAATCCTGTAGTTGCTTTGTGGGTAAGCCAATCATTGGAAAAAATGAAAAAAGCATCGGCTAAGCAGCAGATGCCAATAATCCCACATCGCCTGACTCCAAAGGTAACCGATACATTTTGGGTCAACCTGATAGGCAAGGGTTACCCAGCTCCGCGTAACAAATTCCGCTGGTGTACTGAACGATTAAAAATCAGTCCATCCCACAATTTTATTTGTGATATGGTAAGGAACAATGGAGAAGCAATATTGGTTCTTGGCACACGAAAAGCTGAGAGTTCTGCCCGTGCCCATAATATGTTACAACATGAGAAACGAGCAATCAGGGATAGGCTTACCCCAAACTTGAGCCTTATTAATAGTCTTGTCTATACACCCATCGAAAGTTGGTCAAATGATGATGTCTGGACTTATTTGATGCGAATGTCCAATCCATGGGGTAATAGGAACAAGGACTTGCTAACCATGTATAGAGGTGCAACAGCAGATGGTGAATGCCCACTAGTTGTTGACTCTAATACACCAAGCTGTGGAAAAAGTCGTTTTGGTTGCTGGGTTTGTACCCTCGTCGAAGAGGATAAGTCGATGGCGGCAATGATTCAGAATGATGAAGAAAAAGAATGGATGCTGCCATTATTAGAATTTAGAAACGAGTTTGAATTCAGATCACCCAAAGCTCGTAAGCTTGAGCGTAGCCGCAGAGACTACAGACGCCGAGCAGGCCATATTAGTTATTACACTGATGTTGCAGGCAACTTCCAACTTGTACCTGGACCCTACAAACAGGATACGCGAGCGTATTGGCTAAGAAGATTATTGCAAACACAAAATCTTTTACAGGAACTGGGACCAAAGGCCATTAAGCATTTAGAGCTAATCACTATTACTGAACTTCAAGAAATTCGACGTATTTGGGTGGTAGAGCGGCATGAGATTGAAGATTTAGTAGTGACGATCTATGAAGAGGAGATGGATAAACCTTATCCTTGCCAATCAATAGAAGACAATTTAGTTTTTAATCGTGAGTCACTTTCAACTTTAAAAGAGGCATGTGGTCAGGATGAACTTCATTACGAGTTAGTGAGGAACTTACTGGATATTGAACGCAAATACAGCACTATGAACTCAAGACATGGCTTGTTTAAGGATATTGAAGCCGAGATCAAGAAATGTTTCTATGAGAATGCTGATGATGCTCTCGAACGTGCAAAAAAGAAAAACATTGCAAAAAATGCTGGCGATCTTATTTCAGAGGACGGTCTTCAGGAAAAACCGGAACTGCTCTTTCAAATAAGTGAACTTCCGAGTAATAAAAAAAACAAGAAGTATGTCGCTAGCAAATAATTACTAAATAGACAGATATATATGATTATAGATAAGCTTACATTACACAATTTTAAAGTTTACAAGGGACAGCACACAGCGGTGTTGACACCTCCATCCCAAAGTAAGACAATCGTACTGTTTGGGGGGCTAAACGGTGGAGGCAAGACTTCGATCCTTGAAGCATTGCAATTAGCTCTTTATGGTAAACTTGCGCCATTTTTATCGAGTCTTTCTTATGGATATAGTGAATACTTGAAACGTTCAATAAACAATGAATGTAACCCTAATGAGGGCGCATCTGTCGCAATTGTGTTTCGATCCGTCGAACGTGGTGAAGAACATGAATTTCGCGTTCATCGCGAGTGGGCAAGTACCGGAAGTTCAATAAAAGAAGCTGTAGATGTATTCCTCGATGGTCAATACGATCCTGTTTTATCAGACACTTGGATAGAACAAGTTGAGCGATTTATTCCGGTTAGATTGTCTAATCTATTTTTCTTTGATGGCGAGAGGATTGAATCCCTTGCGAACCCAAAGCAATCTGCTTCATTGCTTTCAAATGCAATTAACTCTCTCCTAGGTGTTGATTTAGTTGAACGCCTCAAAGATGATCTATTAGTTCTGAACCGTCGAAAGAGCAAAGAACTAAAGACTGAGGTGGAGAATAAGGAAATTGAAATTTTAGATAAGAACCTCAAGCAAACCAATGAAAAAGTCATCACTCTCAAACAAAAGGCTGCCAAAATTCGCTCTTATATGGATCAAAAGTTAAAAGATTTCAATCAATTTGAAGAAAGCTTCATTAAAGCCGGAGGAGAACTCGGGAAGGATCGAGAGAGCTTAAAGCAACAAAAGACAGAACTAGAAGCCTCATTAAAAAAATTACGACAAAGTTTTATTGATCTTTCATCTGGACCGCTTCCGCTGGTGCTTATTAAGGATATCTTAAAGTCTATTAACTCTCAAGCAGAAAAGGAGTATTCAGCAAGAGAAGCTAAAACACTCGCTAAAGCTATAAATGCTCGTGATAAAAGACTTTTGCGTGTACTGGCAAAGTTGAAGACAGATGAGGAAACTCTATATGAAATATCCAAATTCATTAGCCTCGAAGAAAAGAAACACGAGAAGGCTTGTAAAAGTGAAATGTATTTAGAATTAACACCTGCATCCCAGAGGCAACTGACACTTCTCTTAGGAAGTGTGCTTTGCAATGAAGGTGGAAATGCCAAAGAAACACTTGACAGATATCAAGAAACAGAGAGCACTCTTGACAACATTGATCGAAAGCTTGTAATCATACCTGACACAGACGAACTCAAAAAACTTAATGATGAATTTACAGCTAAGCAAAAGAAACTTGATCAACTCAAGGCAAAACTTTCAATCATTGACAGAGAAATCGAAAGCCACAAGTTCCAGCGTTCAGAATTGATGCGACACCTAGAAAAAGCTATCCAGGTAATGCAGGAAGCCAGTATTGATACAGAAGATGCTTATAGGCTACTAAAGCACTCCGAGCTTGTAAGGAACACTTTAACAAAGTTCCGTATCAATATGATCAAAAGAAATACTGATCAATTAGAAAAGTACATTTTAGATGGTTACCTTGCTCTACTTCGCAAAAAGACACTAATCTCTCGTCTTGAGATTGAACCCGATACATGTAAATTAAATCTATATAATCCCAGTGGTAAGCATATTAAACCAGACCAAATTTCAGCTGGCGAACGACAGCTGCTTGCTGTTTCCATGTTATGGAGTCTTGGTAAAGCTGCAGGCAGGCCTCTACCTGTTGTGATCGATACACCCCTGGGCAGGTTGGATGGTACGCATAGACACCACATGGTTAACCACTATTTCCCCAATGCCAGCCACCAAGTTTTGCTGCTTTCTACAGATGAAGAGATTGACGAGGATCACTACAAAACACTAAAACCTTATATTGGACATACCTATACCATAGATTATGATGATGAAATTAAGTCAAGCTGTATTACACCAGGATACTTCTGGTAGGAGAGCAAGAGATGAGTATACAGACGGTAAGGATATCTGAAGATGGCCGTAGTAGCTTGTTGACCCTTAAACGGCGTACAGGCATTCCAACGTGGAATATTCTCTGCCGCTGGGCCTTTTGTGTGTCCTTGGCAGAAACAACGCCGCCCGGCAAGCAACGTGTTTCAAAGAGCAGTCCGATAGAGATGACATGGCACACCTTTGCAGGTGAGTATGCAGATATTTATATGGCATTACTCAAGGAGCGTTGCCATAGAGATGATCTAAAATTAACCGAAAAAGTACTATCCGAACAGCTTCGCCTTCATATTCACAGAGGCATTGGATACCTTGCTGGTGACCCGAATATAAAGTCTATTGAAGGCTTAATCCATAGGGCAATTAATGATTAATTTTCACAGGACGCAAAATGCAAACAAATCAAGTTTCTGCAAAAATGCTTGGGGCTCTTGCATTGAGACCATATTGTCCTCGCTGTAGCTGGATTTATTTGCACTGCCAGCTCCCATACCAAAGGTTCCCAGGAATATTCAGTACAATAGACTCATACACTAAGAAGGTTGTGCATGGGTATTTTGACCTGTTTGAAAAAAGCCCACCCTGGTTAGCTGACATTGGGAATATTGTCGGATACATTGACCCGCCACATCATTCAAAATTCAGGATGTCTTTCGAGGATTACGGTATTCTGATGACTGGCGTTGCCGATGCTATTTTAAAATTGGATGATAGCTCGCTTTGCATTGCAGATTATAAGACTACCAGATTTTCGAAGGCCCAAAGTGCTTTAATGCCGCAGCATCTTGTCCAACTTAACGGCTATGCGAAAATTGCAGAAACAATCGGCTTGGGAAAAGTGTCGAAGATCGCCTTAATCTTCATGGAACCCCAATCGTCTCAAGAGTCAGCAAGCAATGAGTTAAATAGTGCTGAAGTTGGCTTTAAAATGCCTTTTGCGGCCAAAGTATTAGAAATAGACCTAAATCCTCAAAAGTATCTAAATCCCGTCCTCAAAAAAGCAAGGAAGCTCTTAGACCTTAAAATTCCGCCCCGAAGCACCGCCAATTGTAAAGAGTGTAATTTGCTTATGCAGCTATATGGTAGTTGTCACTTTTCTACCTGCGATCATTAAAAAAGCGGCCTTTCCATTCCCCTTTTAGAGCAATCCCTTGTGATCTTGCTTTAGAATAGTCGAAGCTGGTCCTTATCCGTAATGGTTGAAGCGAAATACTTGTACTATTGTGGGCACTCGTCAGCGACTAAACGCAGCCAGGGGCGTCCTTGCATTATAGGGCTGAGCATGCGGGCGAGTTTTCCTCTGTCAATAACTTTAGTCATTAGGGTAGTTAAGACTGCCCCAATGATTCCGCAAATCATCATATTGCTCATGGGGAGTATGGTGTATTGACTTAGCTTTTCCATAGGCAATAATCAAGAGGCTCAAAACCTCAACTGTCCGCCTTGCGGTTCTTGCTGTATCCGAGTAGAAATACCTTGGAATGAAGATGTCGACTTAGTTTCCTAATAACTAAAGAGCATCGAGTTGACACCTGTAATATTGCGGCGGAAGAAAAAACAGGTAGCCCTGTACAGAGGGCTACCTACATAAATTACACCAATACTAGTCAACACGAACTTGGTCACGCTTGTTAATGTACACAGCAGCAAATTTACCCCAATCTGCTCGCAGTTCTCCATAATCATCTTCAGGATTGCGACTCTGGTTTTCTGCCTTTGCGTAAGCATATATCAGTAGATCAATTCCATCTTTCGCTGTTTCCAGCAGATTCTGAATGGCATGCTCATCCAGATTGTCAACGCCTTTTGAGATCGCTTCTTGAAGAGGCAAGTACACTTTCTGTATTAATGGATGACGTCGGTTGATACGAACAAGAACTGTTCCATTCAGGTGATCGATATCAACTAACTCTTTACCCGGCCAATCCATGTCCAGTGTAACCATTGATTGTTTACTGCTGGATTCAACGAATTCTTTTTGTTTTTTCTCATCAGTTATTCCAGCGTCTTTTGCGGCAATCTTCAGCTTTTCATTTGTTTTCTCCGTCGAGACTGTGTTACCAGCCCTACCTGGTGGCATTCCAGGTCCAGCTGCCTTTACAACATCCTGAACCTGATCTCTGCCGCCGCTAATATCGTTAGATGGTTCTTCGTTTTTCTTTTGTTTTTTTGTTTTCGCCCAAAGAGCCCTAACATCCTTACGTGCTTTTTCAATAGGTTTCTTTAGCGTTTCTCTCAGGTCCTTCCTGAGCTTATCGATTGGTTCAGCACCGCGCTTTACATGCTTAACCTGAAAGTATTCATCTAACGCTGGAGGGAAAGAAACTTCAATGCCAATATACCGGTCAATTTTTTCTTTTCCACTAGTATCTGATGGTAGCATCCAAGGAACTTTTGTATAACTTATCTCTCTTTCATGCCTTAGAAAGCTAAGTTTTCCAGCATTGTCTGGGATCCATAACTTTTTGAACTGATTTTTATCTTCGGGCCCCTTAGTACCGCCACCACCTGACTCAAGCCTAGTTACTTCTGGAGTCAAATAGACTCCCCATCCTACTTCGTGTCCCTCGATTGGAATCACACCCTTTTCAATTTCTATTCCTTTCATGACCTCGCTTCGATCTTTTTTATGTTCTTTTATATATTTGTCTGAGACAAGACTATTCGCTTCTTCATTGTCAATTTGAAAAGTTGGGTCATATGGGAACAAATGTTTATCGTTTTTATTATCGTCCTTACCAAAGTAGATTTTTAAACCTCTGTCGACATAAACACGGTATGTACGCCTTAGGAATTGCGGTACAGCTGCTATTTTTTCATCCACTTTTTTGGCATATTTTTCGATGTGGTTAAGACGATCAAGATCTCGCCAAACCACAAGGGTGCCATATTTACGATCACCGTTTCCCATAAGGTGTGCAAATTCCTGAGGATAAGATTCTACTTCGGTCAGTTCATAACAACTCTGCTCTCCATCGCATATTTTTACGATATCAAGTGAACTCATGAAAATCCTGGCGTCTTTATTTTCTTCACTGCGAATCCATTTAGAGCTACCATCATCTTGTTTTTCTTCTGTAGCTTCCAGATACGCTGGACACGTGTAAACCTCAAGCTTACGTGCCTGGCTAATTGCACCGAGCTTAAAACCAACGCCAAATCTGCCGATATTGTTACGGCTTCCATAACGGGTACTAAAACCGACCGTAAGAATGCTAGGCAATAAGTTAGCAGGAATCCCATCACCATTGTCGGCTATCGCAAAAGCTGTAACTCTTGTGTTCTTCTTTTTGGATTTGCCTATTTGAATGTTCTCGCTGACCCAATCAATACGTACTTCTGTGGCACCAGCTTCGATACTGTTGTCTATACTTTCAGCGATTGCATCTTCCAGATTGTAACCGGCGTCACGAAAGCTCTTTAGTGCGGTATCAGCTTTAATTAGCTCTGCATTTATATTTGCCATTTCAGTATTCATTTTATGTCTCCATTTTTATGTTAAATTAATATTAATAATTAGTCTATTATTCGATCAGCTGCTATCAACTGAACACTTATGCCGCAACTTTGTCTTCCTCCGTCAACTTCCAAAGGAACTCGTCGATATTCGTACCATCCAAGCTACTGCATTCCAGAAGTGTCTGTAAAGCTTCAGGAATCCCTGGAATGGCAAACAAGGCCCTCCTTGCTTGCATAGTGAGGTTTCGGAACTGTCGGCACTTAACGCCCAATTCTGATTCGACAACAAATTTGGAAGCATTTTGTGCCTTCAAGGCAAGTATTTTGCGATAACGTTCTTTGAGTGTATGCCAAGACAAAGAAATCTTTTCCTTTGCCAGAGAAAATTGTTCACGATTTTCTAAATCAGTTCTAGGATATGGCCTATGGTCTGGAATCAATTCGGCGTCTACAAGCTCCTTGGATTGTTGTCGCTGAACTCTTGAGCTTCTTTTCGCATCATGAAAAACATTTTGAGCGAGTTTGGCCCCCTCAGCTGAACGGCATGGATTCGATAGTAGCCGGTCAAGAGCGTCATCAAGACAATTTAAATTGAATGAATTTGCCTCATTTTCTCTCATCAACTGAAGTTGCTCAAAAGCTTCCCAGTCAACTTGAGGAGGCGATACGTGGCTGCTTTGCGCAACGGGGTGTGGTATAAACATACTTTCTCCTTTTTTTCTGCAACGTCAGCATTGCTCAACGCTGCCATAAAAATACACATGAGAACGATTTCTGCTGGCTTCAGACAATCTGTAGCCAACCTGTCTCACAAGCAAACCAAATAAAACTGTCCGCCATCTACCCTTATAAGGGGTCTTTTTGATGCTAAGCGGCAACATTATCTTGATTTCGCTGCCTCCTGTAAACGGCGGAGTAAAATTGTACCACCTGGCGGGCGGTTGAAAAGTGTACCACTGTAACTAAAAGCCTGTGATAATTGATTGTAAAACGTCATTTT
>SDBU01008581.1_pt1 | contig 11592 bp, 28 predicted proteins | sample 2277071 | NCBI WGS metagenome assembly SDBU01 (sample SAMN10397929, study PRJNA504765) | marine sediment metagenome | isolation source: marine sediment core GS08_GC12, 126 cmbsf | place: Arctic Ocean: Gakkel Ridge, Loki's castle | collected 2008 | reverse complement strand
TCGGGAGTGTCTGAGATGTCTGTCCATTTATGCCCGCCAAGTATTTTCAAGGCGTCGGCTGGCTGTACCCCGAAGTCAGAGTGTACTGCCTTCTGCATATCGGTCAAGGACTTCAAGGTGGACAGGTTGCGGTCAGTGATGGGTCGATGCAATTCCTCAGGTGGGGTTTCCGGAGGTTTGTTCGGCCCTAGTTCTACGTCAGTTTGCTCATTACACCAACCCCCTCCTTGTTTGTGGGCGTAGCCCTTCATCTCGCCTTTCTTGAAGAATGGAGTCCTGTGTTGGTAGCAATAATGCTCTCCCTCAGTCTTTTCGATAGTTTTCTCCAACTCTTCTTTGGTGGGTTTCTCCACAATGGCACCTAGGGCATAACGCCTCACGGACATATCGGTATCCGCTGATGGTTGATTGCGTGAGGTTGCGGCCTCAGCGTCATCGTCTTCCGGTGAGATACCGACAATAGCACTCAGAGCGTAGCGTCTGGCATAAGTAATAGCTGAACCGATGCCTTGAGGGTCTTGCTTGGCCAGAGGTACGGCAAGTTCGCCCCGTATCCACTCCCCGGATGAGTGCATCAGGGTGGTAACGACTACCAAATCTCTGCCTTCTATGACCGTTGATGTCTGGGCTACTGCCAGTTCGTTCTTGGCAAGCAGGTCACGGCAAGCGTCCCATACCGAGGAGAGGTCGGCGTACGTTGAACGGAAAAAAGGATTGACACTTTCGCGCCTTGCTCCCTCTAGTTGTGACTGTACGGTACACAGTGCCTTTGCCAGACTCCCGATATTCTCTGACTGGTTCATTCTATCACCACGTCATATATGCCATCGTTTTTCCACTTTCTGATACTAGCCTCAGCCAAATATCCACTGATTGTAATAAGTTCCCCTCTTTTCACATTACCCTCCAAAAGGTTCCGATTGAGCGTTCTGGTTCTTCCATACGTCTCTTTGGTTATCGGCTATTACAGCATCTTCACAGATGGCCCTTAGCAGTTGTTCCTCGGTATCGTTCCTTACCTCCGCCCATATACACAGTTCCAGTAGATTGTAGTTCGATTCCGGTATGTTCATCTATTCACCTCAAAGCGTTCATTCTCAAAGTATTTGTCTTTGTCTAACTTAGCCATTTCAATATCGTAACACTCTTCGCAGTAAGTATGAGTGAAATCCTGGGAGTGTTCCCCGTAAGGTTCTTTAGTTCCTAGAATGTTTCTACACCAAGCACACATGATAATAATTTTATTTTCCTCCTTTTCGTGCTACCCATGCACATTTTTTAGAGCAGTAGATTGTTTTCCTGTAATATCTCGGCATACTTTCTATTGTGGTTTAGGCTACCCTTTAAGATTGCAAGTATTGTTGGGGACGGGCTTCTCAATGGCTCTCTAGTAGAAACTTCAAGGAACTTTGTCCGACCTGCTGGGCGAAATTCTGCTCCAGCCTCTAAGAGCATATTTATGTAAGACGGGACCGTGACTATTAGCACCGTTGAATTGCCCTCTGCTTGCTCAGTAATGGCCTTACGGACAAAAGCCGTTGTTCCATCTGTGTTGCCCTCTGTTTTACGGAAAGGTGGATTGCAGTAGTTCATCTTGCCCCAAGGTATTAATAGGCTATTAAAACCTTCAGGGCGTGGATTGGGGCAGGGGTCATAATCAAAGTGAAACTCATTGTCTAATTCCCTATATAATTCCGGTGGTGTTATCCAGTATTTTGCCATCATTCATCTCCTTTATACATATATTTGACTATGGGCTAAAGCTCTATATCACTTTCTACTTCGTTGCCCCAGCAATCCCAACCGTCCACTTTTTGTCGGGCGAATAGTTCTATCTTTCGGCCACTGAACTTTCTGGATATTAAATCACGGAATAGTTTAGGCTTGATGCTGTGCCCCGTTCGCCTTTCGGATACCAATGTCTTAATCGGACTGCCACTGCCGATGTCAGGGAACTTGCCATTATACCCGAATAGCAAAAATTCAGTTACCCTATGGAAACCCCTCATTGTTATCCCGCCCCGTTTATCCCAAGTAATCGCACAATGATACTTAAATCCCCAGTCGCTCATTACTCTTATGGCATCAGGCAGGAATGTATTAGTTGCCCAGATAAAAATAACAGCATCATTGGTGGTAATATCACGAACAGGTAGTCTGCAGATGCCCTTTACGCTCATAGTCTTATATACATTAAACCCGTATTGACCATCAGTGTTTGTTCTAAATGTGCTTATAGGCCACGGAGGGTCAGCGTATATTATCTGATACTTCTTCATTCTCTAGTTCCTCCTTTATATCTGACTGTTAAAATGGTTATGGGTTAATACTCGTTTTTAATAATCTTTATGTCGTACCCTTGTTCTACTGTTAGGGGCAGATCGTCATCACCGTCTAGTAACCCTTCTTTGACAGCATAGACGTTTGTACCCGTTAGGTCGCAGTATTCCGTCCACTTGCACATAGCCATTAGTTCATTCGGCGTTATTTTCATTATCCCATATCCTCCTGTTACTTACCTTCGGCTAGGGCTTGTTCAGCCAGTTCTATTGTGTGGTTGATAACATTTTCCAGGTACGTGACTTTGTCATTACTCCAAGCCCCGGCAGGTTCTTTAATCGCCTGCAATGCTTCTTTCATAGCATCGTAAGAGTTTACCGCTTTGACTATGCGCTCGGCTACGGCTTGGGGATTGTCCGGGTTAATCTCTTTGCAGGCTTTAACGGCCGTAAACTCTAGTTTGTACTTGGCTGTACTTTCTGCCGTTTCTTTATCCCATACGTCTTGCCTAGCTTGTAGTTTTGCCTTGACATATTCAGGGTCGTGAATCCTGCAATACAACCCACCCTCGCCATGCCCACGCTTTTTACCACACTGGTAAGAATGCATATCCCTGCCTGATCCCATCACCTCTTCTATGCAGCGAGCCGTATCTTCGGGTGTTCCCGCAGGGTCCCCCGCCCATGCCCCATATATCCTTTTTCCGTTAGAAATCTTTGTCATTGTAACACTTTCCTTATCTATTTTAGATTGCCTTATGCTTTAATGCCCCATTCTTTTAACTGCTCGTGCCAATCATCGTCAATGTGTTGTTCGTAACCGCATTCGCTACAATTATAATGTGGCCCATTTTCGCGTATCCATTTCACCACTTCTTGTCTGCCTGCCTGCTTTATGGACTCTTCATTGGAGTCAACCATGCAATCGGGGCAATTAGTTACCCACCAGTTCTTGTGCTTCCCGCACCAATTCAATAGAAAACTATCTGTAACGTTCATATCCATACCTCCATATATAATATCCATGAGTGTTAGACTCTACTTGTTGAAGCCTTCGTAATAAACCCCGATAGTTCTTTTCTTAAATCCAAGCCCTTTTAGCTTTTCAATGGTGGCAGCTTTGGAGGTTCCCCGTTCTATTTCCGCCTTAACGAAACGTGCTAATTGTTGCTTATCGTCATTCTTCATAGCCAATTCCCTCCTATTTACTAACCGCCTTACCTACGGGCCGGAATCACCAACCCGTCCCGTAAGATGGTTAGCTTGAGTAGCGTGGTACATTGTAACACTTTCCTTATCTATTCCGTTTTAGATTTCCTTATGCTTTGAGTCTCAATATGTAACATTCTTCCTTCTTCAAATCCTGCCTTGTAAGCAATGTCCCATGTGATTTCGGCTTGCTTCCTTACTAGGCACCCTGGCTTCACTTTAGCTGTCTTCATTTCCTCGGTCTGTTCCTCAAAGGTCATTAATGTATCTTCTGCTTTCATGTCAAACACTCCTATAAAAACTCTCTATTAATATATGGGGTTAGCGATTAGTCCAGCGTAGTTTACCAGTCTTGTTGCATATTCTCGGTACTCTCATGTTCATACCCCCTTATTTATTTCCTGATATTAGACTATTGATTACCATTCAGCCATGCCACTCGTTTTGCAGCGTCTTCTCTGATGTTGTGGTCGCTCTCTGGCCCCCACTTGCCATCCGGTGAATAAAACCCTACTGTCCAGAGACTACCATCGGCATTGTGTTCTGATTCAATATAGACGTACATTTCTAACCTCCATAACCATTGATACTAGACTATGATAACCAGACGTACTTATTAAACCTTAGGAAACCGAATAGACCATTATTGGCATATAGCCGATAGCCTACCGTCCGCCCATCTCGTTCTATAGCCTCTTCGTAGTGCTTGAATATATGGTTGAGTCCTCTCGCCTTAATCTCTGACTTAGTCAATTCTCTTTTCATTTTGTAACCCTCCATAACCATTGATACTATTAGACTACTGCCTCTCAAATACAAACGCATGACCGGCCTTAGTTGCACCGCCCAATAGTTCAGTAGACCAGCCCATCTTCTCACATAGCATGACGGCGACCTCTTTTTCTAGCGCCTCACCCTCTAGCTGGCCAAGTCTCTCGTGGTATCGCCCGACTGTAATACTATTGCCGCCCTCAGTGTATGCCTTGATTCGTGTCCCCTTGAAGTTGGTAGCTGGTAGATACTTTGTCTCGATGGCTTTCATTTCATAACCTCCAATACTATATTTGTGCTACTACCTGAATAATGATTGTAACTCTTTTTCTAACTGGCGGGCTTCCCGCTTCTCTTCGTCCCATTTGATGATAGGCTCTAGCTTTTTAAGTATCTTGTCTAATGACGGTTTCTTTTTCATATCATCACCTCACACTCTCATTATAAAGGTTTATAGTCACTTGTCAATAGATTTAGTTTACATAATCCGTATTTATTTTACAGCTGGTTTACAAAAGTTGAAGGTTGCAAGTCTAACGTTCACATAAAACTTTCATGTCTATCACTCTATCTATTATAAGAAGGTACTATCAGCGTAATAAGGTATAGAGCTTGGGGTTTACTCTAGGTCATTACAGCTTACCACTGGACCAGCACCTTACCTTGTTACTGGTCTAACACTCACGTTCCTTACACGTAATTACGTACTTAACGTGTAAATCATACTAGGGTTCACAGAACGTCACATCATTTGACTGGTACGGTAGAGAAAGCGTGACATATCAAGGTTATATCGTAGTTGAACGGCAAACCAGGCGGTTATATTGCCGCATGAAATGGGTAAAGGGCTGGAAAAGGCGGGCTAACGCCCCGTTTACCCCATTATGGGCGGAACCCCCTTGCCGTATAAAGGAAAACCCGGCGGGTTAGACCGGGCTTAGGTTGTGACCGAGGTACTTATAATGCAAATTCCCTTGTGCTTATCTCGATGTAATTTTGGTATGGTAGTGATTTTAATTGTTCATGGATTGCAGGCATTATCTTGTCCAGCCCACTGACGAGAACTTTAAGCTCTTCCTGGTTTAGCCCGTCACATTGTATGTGGATGTTAAGTAACTCCTTATTCATTACGACAACCCTAGCGACCATTTTAAGGCAAAGATTCTGGTATAATTAAACTCCGATTTTATCTTGGTATCAGACTCTAGTATAACCAGGGCTTTCCTTAATTGCTTCTGTCGCTTCTCCGGTAACTTGCTCAGGTAGTCAAACCATTCTCTCTCTGTCATTGTGTGCCTCCGGTGCTTTTCTTCTTAGAATATACCCAGGCTACCCGGTTGTCAAGCCTATTATGTAAACTAAACACCCTGTTTTACGACCCAAAAAAGAAATAACTTACAAGTCTAACACTCTCATTCGCCCCCGGATATCGAGCTGGGATCGGCCAGTCATGCTTATCAAGTATTATCCGCGACATTAGCCCCTCACCCGGCTAGGCTCACGCCCCCCTGCAAGGCAACAAACATACAACTAAAGGTTTACAATATGTTAGACCCTTTGATCCGTACGGTGGACAAAGTGCCCTAAAGCGCAACATCCGTGACTAAAGGGGTCAACACAAAAGGAAAGCCCCGGAGGTTAAGCCGGGGCTAGGGGATTGATGGGGTTAGGTGCTATTCCACGGGTTTCGTAACCGAATGTTTCTCACAGTGACCTTTAATGTGACATTTGCGGGAACCATGCCGTAACCCAAGCCGGCAACCATGCTTAAAGCCATAATCACTATCCCACCAATGCCAACAAGTCTTTTTATTACGTAGAGAATTTCTCATGTTCATACTTCACCCTTTTGATTAACCTTATCGGCAAACGCAGTGGCCTGGAACTTGCGCCAGAAGAATTTAAAAGTTACTTCGGATGTTTTAACCATCCAATTGCCGTAAGATGAGCTACTCTTGACTACTTCGACTTTCTCGTAAGGTTCGTATGTAAACTCAGTATTCATAACCTTATTCCTCCTACTTTCAGACTAACATAGATACGGCTGATTGTCAATAGTCTGGCATATTTATTATGATTAATAGTTTATGGTAAGCTAGACTCGGATATACCTTACATAATAATAATAGTGCGCCCTTTGAGTCACAGATACGAAGGAGTAAGGTGGTTTACATAATATGTTGTATGTTTAACCAATCCCTAACAATTGAAGTTTTCAGTAATTCCGGGTATTGACATTTAATCAAATATGTGGTAGGCTATAGATGGTGGGGTGAAGGATAACCCGCATGGGTTAGCGCCGCGAAGCAGTAATGCTGTCGGGGATATTAAGCCCCACTACTTAAGAATGTAGATGGTGGTGGGATGGCGGAATAGGTAGACGCTAGTATGGTTAGTGAGACACCGCAGGGGGATTTACCTCACCACGTATACTGAGGAAGCTGTAAACCTGTAAGGCTTTCAGGATAGTAGGGTGGAAAAGGTCTCACATCTAGGGTGCAAATCCCTAGCCCCACAAGAATAGGGAGGGATATGGATACATCGGAACAATATATAAAGATGTGTGAGCAAGCAGATAGAGCTGGGTTACATAAGATTGGCATTGGACAAAACGAGCATTGGTATTGCTCAAAGCACAGATGTTTTTTAACGGTTACCGACCACCTGCGAGGGTTAGCTTGGCTATCTTGTCCTAAAGCAAAGTGGAGCGGAGACCGAGAGCACTATCGCCCTGACTGTAACGGGGAATCATTCTGTGTTTATGCACAAGACGATTTACAGGCGATGGTTAGTAGTAATTATTGGGAGTTAAGGTCCTATCCGCCGGGACGACGCCTTGACGAAGGTTTGGGTTTTGAATTCAACCTGTATAGTGACGGGGTGATAGAGGTTGGGGGAGCGTCTCCGGAACAGGCGTTATTAAAGGGTGTGATGAAGGGGGAGTATAACAAGACGTGGAATGGTACAGAGTGGGTAAAGGGGTAATAGGATAATGATTAAGAGATTAACGGTTGTCGCTCTAGTGGCTACCATTTGCGGGGCGGTTATCGGGTATGGTTTAGTCTATCTGGTTCGGACATTCGCTTGACACAAATAAGAACCACCAGGATATTCAAGGATGTATTAAAGGCGTGGGATGGCGATAAGTGGGTATTGACAAGGTAAAACAGATGTGTTATACTAAAGAGATGAACGTTAAGGGAATGGGGATTAAGGGAGTGGCCTACGGAGTCCTATTGTGGGCATGGTATCAGGTTTGTGTTACAATAGGCACTCACGTTAATCCTAGTGCGGCTCACATGGTACGGGATATACTTGGGTAGGAGATAGATGAGGGATGGAGATAAGTGGAATGTCTGGTGTAAATGAGATAATGGCATGTGTTGAGTACCTTGATGCGGCTGATGTGCCTACTGAGAATAGAATGTGTTGGTATGATGGTGTTCTATATTCTAACGAGACTGGAAAATGGTTGGAGGTTATAAATGAGGAAGGATAACGGGAGAGTATTAATAGGAGAGGCTGGTATATAGAATGAAAGATATTACAGAACTGGAAATCAAGGAAATAGAAGATTACCCCGTAATTGATATTTCGGATGAAGCCCTAGGTGAATGTATGACTGATATAGATAAGAAGAGAGGGGAAATACGGGACGGGTTGACTCGTATTATAAACGAGGGTAAGGTTAATCGTGTAACTGCCGGAGTAACTGCCAAGAAAGCCGTCAGATTCCTCGTGGATGAGGGAGTAGTAATCAAGGTGGATAGGAAGCATGATAGCGATTGCTCTGTTCACAATATGCCAGCATATCCTAACGGCCCATGTGATTGCGTGGTATTACCGGTAGGTTGTGTAACCGTAAAGCCACTGATAGGAGGGAATAATGAGTAACCAGTATCCATTTTGCAATGAGTGGGTTAGTGGTTGGTTACATTGCTGCGAGGGGAAACATCGCAGTGATTGGATAGAGGCAGAATATAAGACTATGGGCTGGGACAAGGGGATAGAACCCATAGCCGCAGAGCCATTGATTAAAGATGAAACCGGATAAAACGGCGAACTCAGGCACGAAAATCAGAAATGGAACGGGAATGAAATACTTAATCCGATTGATAGTAAAGTTAGCTCCGATGCACTTTCTGATAGCGTCAGTTTCAGCTATGGGATGGGGGATTTCGGTAGAGACAGACTTTGATTTAGTCGAAGGCTTAGTCATAGGTACGGACGATTATATTGATAGACACACGGAGGCGTTTTGACTGATATAGATAAGAAGAGAGATGAGATACGGGAAGGAATAGTCAACTGTCTACGTATGCAAGTGGGAGCAATTCCTAATGATAAAGTAGAGAATTGTTACGAGATACAACCATACTGGAAAGGAGTATTAGTTACTAATATCCTCAAGTATCTCCATTCTCGGGATGTCTGTTTCAAGGTGGATAGGGAATTACCGATAGAGGTTGAGTGCGAAAGTGGGGTTTTTGAACTTCTACATGAAAATGAAACTACTAGATTTCCAGCCGTAGAGCCACTGATAGAGGTTGAATGATACCACTTAATTATCTGGGCGGTGCATTGATAATGATGGGTACGGTGAACTTTATGGATGGGCTGTATTCTATATTGCTTTATCTTGGTAAACCGTCGTGGCGTGGCGCTCAGGCGCAGACATGGAAGAAAGACCACTGGGTTCGGGCAGTGCGAATGATTATTTCTATCGCCGTTATCGGTATAGGATGGTTATTACTATAGGTCTGGAGATACAGTACGAACCAGAGGGAGACTGATGAAAGGTGTCATCGGTTAAGGCAGGAATTAAAACTAAGGGTACTTACTCATTATGGCAGTGGCGTTTGCTCTTGCATTAGGTGCCACTATGATGATTTAAGGGCATTGAGCATCGACCATATTAACGGTAATGGGCGTAGGGAAGGTAAATCTGGCGTTGCATTGTATGAATACCTTAGGAAGAGCGATTTCCCCGAAGGGTATCAAACTCTCTGCATGAACTGCCAGTATATAAAACGCTTTGAGAACAAGGAGCATAACAATGGTGGACGAACAAGAATTAAATCGTAAAATTGCGGAATGGTGTGGGTTAAAGTGGTTTTGGAATCACAATCCAGAGTGTAAGTGCGGTGCGAAAGACGACGATGACTCCGCAAGAAGTTGGCAGGTCAAGAAGGACGGAGAGTGGAAACTTGCAACTAGATTTTGGAATGAGGATATTTCATTCACCACCTCACTTGACTCCTGTTTCGAGTATATAGTGCCGAAGTTACACGCTTGGGAATTGCATAATATAAACGATACAATCTATGCTACGGTATGTCGTGAAGACCAGACATTCCCGGATGTAGGTAAAGCCGAAACACCAGCCCTGGCATTATGCAGGGCTGTGGAGAAACTTATTGATGGGGAGGTTAGTTGAAGATAGATTTTCAGGGAACGGCTTTAATCTCTCAAGACCACCAAATCCCCTTCCAAGACCAGAGGGTCATAAGAGAGGTTGAGTTGTTCATGGAAGAACTACAACCTGGTCTGTTGTTATATCCAGGCGATATTGGCGACTGGTATGGTATATCTTCCTTCGATAAGAATCCCAATAGAGCCGACCACTTGCAGTCTGATTTATCCTCGGTCGGGGCGATGTTCAAAAGACAGCGGGCATTATGCCCCAATGCCCGGATGATAGAGGAAGACGGTAACCACGAGGACAGACTCCGTAGGCACTTATGGGGTAAAGACCCTGCACTCGCCTCTCTTGATTGCCTGACGGTTGAGAAACTGTATAAACTCGAAGAGTCTGGAGTGGAACATATCCCTTACAAAGAAGGTCTACTGATAAATGACAACTTCCTGGTTACACATGGTGACTTGATAAGGGCACACTCAAGCTACACCGCCAAAGGAATGTCGGATAAGTACGGCGGTTCCGGTATGCACGGGCATACGCATAGAATGGGCAGTTATTACAAGAAGAACTATTTCGGGGTGTACGGTTGGTGGGAGAACGGTTGCCTTTGTGATTTGAACCCGGACTATGTGACTAACCCCAACTGGCAGCAGGGGTTCAGTCTCGTACACTTCACCAAGTCGCGGTTCTGGGTCGAACAGATGCAGATTATAGATAGAAAGTTCATGTACGGCGGAAAGACGTATGGAAGCGGTGGTAAGAAACGTGAGTGAATACAGATGGCTAGAAGATGATGAGTGGAAGAAGTTGTTGTGGCAATTCAGGACGAATGTTAATGAGACATTAAGTTGCTTTGATATGTACGGAATGGGGTCATTGATACCCGGAGCAGTCGCAGAGATAGAGGAACTATTTGTAGACGGTACTCAGAAAGTACGAGGTGCTGATAAACCATTCAGTAAGATAATCAGGATACCCAGAGTGGATAAATGATAGTGAGTGAGGTGCATGACACAGCCGAGGTCATGATTAATTAGTATCGACGGCCCCAACCCACTCAAGGAGAGTATACGCTTCTAGGTGGGCGAGAATGTGCGACGCATGGGGGAATTACGCAGCCTCACTCTTTATCGGAAGGAAACCATGACAGTAGAATTCGGTACAGATAACAAACTATTATGGACACTACTTGAGAAGAGTCAGGCGGATGAATACATTGACTTCCTTGAGAGAGAGAACGCTCGACATCGGGCTGCTATCACCAACGCCCAGTATGAACTAATATTCTATAAACGAGATAACCTGGTGTGGAAACTATGGGAGTCATCTATTAAAAGGCATGAGGTGGATATAAGGGATACCCAGACTAGAATTATTGAAGTAAAACACTATTTTGGAGTTGAAGATTGAAAGTTAAAGTGCCTAGTGAGATTAAGATTGCCACTCATACATATCGCGTAAGGTATGATTCCCACATGAGGCACGATGAGGCTTGCTACGGACAGGTGAACCACCGTGAGCAGACAATAGACATTGAAACCTCTATCCCGCCGAGCGTAATGAATCAGACGCTAATTCACGAAATAGTACATATAGTAGATAAGGTTTATGTGTGCCGTATGGATGAGGATGATTTGGAACGTCTATCTAACGGAATGGCGGAGTTACTCTTTAACAATCTGGGGATAGAGTTTGACTGGAGCGAAATAGAATAATGCTAATCAAATGGTTCTGGTGCTTTAATTGTGACGGAACTCATTGGGACGCAGAAACACAAAGCGATATACCTCACCTCATGCCTTACGTGGGACAGATATTATGTAGAAAGACTTGCAAATCCTGCGGGGAAACCGGCCATATTTTACAGTCCTTAGAGGTGGCTTAGAATGAACGCTACTCAGGAGTTACTTG
>SDBU01008580.1_pt1 | contig 11593 bp, 6 predicted proteins | sample 2277071 | NCBI WGS metagenome assembly SDBU01 (sample SAMN10397929, study PRJNA504765) | marine sediment metagenome | isolation source: marine sediment core GS08_GC12, 126 cmbsf | place: Arctic Ocean: Gakkel Ridge, Loki's castle | collected 2008 | reverse complement strand
GCTGAACTACACCACAAGCGTCCTCGACGTTGTCGATGTCGAAATCACAAATGCGCTTGGGGTTGACCTCGTTTCAAGTTCTAATGTCAACGAGACGGCAGGTCGCGTTGGCATTGGCATCAGCCGTAAAGACGGCGCAGGTAATACCAATGTCGCGGGTTCGATTGCGCGTGTAAAATTTGTTGGCAATGTCCAGGAAGATACAGTCGTAACGTTTTCGTTTAGCGATATTCACATCTACCAGGCCGATGGCACTGGACTTCCTGCTGGCTCTGATTCCGCCGATGTCACGATTTCGATCGGCACTCCTCCTACCGCTTTAGCATCAGATATTACCAATGTTCCGACGGTCATGTACCAAAATACGAGTTACTCTATTTCGAGCAAATACAGCGATGACAACGGCTACGATGACCTCAATTATCTCTGGCTGACCTTTGACAACGGAGACAACGATATTACTTTGCAAGCAGAAGCCGGAGCATCTGCAGATAATCAGACAGCCACAGTTACCGAAGGTTCGAATTATGTCACAAGCGCAACTTATGACAGGAGTTCAAGCGGGACGGATACAACAATAAGCTGGTATTTTACACTAAACGATACATGGATAGAATCAACTGAAATTGATTTTATTGTGCAATGTCGCGATGATGAGAACAATCTGTCTCAAGCCAGCACGCTCGACGCTAACATCGATTTCGTAATCGACCAGACCGCGCCGACGAACGTTGGCTTGAATACGCCTGCGAGTAACACAACAGATGTTCCCATTGATACTACTTTGACGATTTTGATTGCTACGGACTCTGGTGTTGGATTGGCAGACCAGCCTTACCGAATCGAGATAGCAACTGACACGAATTTCACCGGAAACTTCCAGGACAGCGACTGGATTAATTCTACAAGCTGGACGCCACCAACGACGCTAACCCTAGGCACAGTTTACTATTGGCGCGTCAAAGTTAGAGACAAAATCGAGAACGTAAGTCCATACTGCGGACATACTGCTGATACTGAAGGCTACGGTACATTTACCGCATATAACTCCCCACCAACCGCCCTTGCATCTGACATCACAGGAGTTCCCACTGTCATATTTCAGGACAAGAGCTACACAATCACCAGCAAGTACAGCGATGATGACGGATACGCAGACCTCGACGAATTATGGCTGACCTTTGACAATGGCGATAACGACATTGCTTTCAAAGCAGAAGCCGGCGACAGCGGCACATCCATCCAAACGACAGTCGAGAGCGGTTCTAATTACGTCACAAGCGCGACCTACGGTCGAACATCCGACGGAAATGACATAACGATAGATTGGACTTTCACGCTAAATGGCACTTGGGTCGAATCCAGCGAAATCGACTTGATAGTTAAATGTGACGACAAACACGATGCCGCGTCCACGCCCGATACACTTGACGCTAACATCACCTACGACAACGACGTTGAACCACCAACAAACGTTGGTCTGAATACGCCCGCAAACAATGCAAAGGTTATTCTTACTGACTCGACCTTGACTGTCTTGATTGCAACGGACGCAGGAATAGGATTAGCCGACCAGCCTTACTTCATTCAACTTGCTACCAATGCTGAATTTACCGCAGGCGTCCAGGAAAGCGGCTGGGTTAGTTCCACAACTTTCGACCCAGATTTATTGCCAGCGACCACGTACTACTATCGCGTCAAGGCCAGAGACAAAATCGGGAACGTAAGCCTATACTGCGGACATACTGCTGATACTGAAGGCTACGGCACATTTTCTACAGCGTATTACGTCTGGCCCGGTGACATGGACAACAACGGCACTGTCAACGAGGAAGACCTGCATCCGCTAGGCACGTATTGGGATGGCACGGGGGTGGCGAGAGCAAGGTTTTATCAACTCTGGAATGGTGAACCAGCCGAACCATGGAACATTCCTGAAATGACCTACGTGGACGCCAACGGTACGGGCGTGATAGATGAGGCAGATATTTTGGCGATTGGTTTCAACTGGGCAAAGACGCATCAAGTTCCACCGCAGCCACAGGCCATTTTGGTGGCAACTGCGTCATCGCCGCCATTGACTGTACATGCGCCTCGAATTCTCAAACCGGGCGAAAATTTCACGGTTTCTGTTGAACTAGGTGACGATGCGAGAAAGGTCAAAGAACTGTTTGGTGTGAGTTTTGCTTTGCAATATGACCAAACAGGGTTTATCAAAGCTACCGAAGTCCGGAAACAAGAACTCTTGGGTGAAAATACTCTCCACATCAAACACATTGATGCTGAAAAAGGCACGATTAGTTTTGGCACCACGCGTAAGGCAGGACAAGGTGGTGTTGATAAAAATGGCATCGTCGCAGAGATCGATTTCAAGGTCTCTGACGAAACGCCTTTGGGAACACCTATTGTTCTTTCGATTATCAGGTCAACTGTCAAGACCGCAGACAACGAGCGGATTCCGGTCAACATTAACTCGGCGTCGTTCGTGGTTGGCTACCTAGGCGATGTTACGCTTGACCGTAAGGTCGATACGCAAGATGTGGCGTTAATTCTTCGTCGTGTTGTCGGACAACGCACACTTTCACGCGGTCAGCAGATGCTCGCAGACGTAAGCGGCGACGGTACAGTTACTGCCTACGACGTAAGCCTAATCTTTCAGCGGCTTGTCGGCGTTATTAATCGATTTCCTCAATAGCATATGGATAGACACGGATGCGACGGACCTAGTACTACCTTAGTCAATCATGATTTGATGGGTAGCCGAACTCCCGAATTCTGTTCGCTTCGCTCAGTGGTTTACAGAAAGACGTAAACCACAAAAGCGCGAATTCGGCTACGTGGAAGCCAACATGAAAAAGATATCGATATTCATTAAGATTTCGATAATAGTATCTACATTTGTGACAACTGCGGTCGCTGAGACGATTATCCAACCTATTGCGGATTCTCCACAGGTTTCTGGAATTGCGTTTTGGGTCGCTGTTGAAATCAAAGATGCTGATGAACTCTTTGGGGTAAGTTTCAAGCTTCGCTATGATACGAGCATACTCAATGTTGTAACACCCTATGAGGAGAACATTGCGCTTGGAAGTTTTCTTGGTCCAGACCCTGTTTGGAGCTACAAAGTTAAGGAAGATGAGGGCATAGTTGCTATTGGCATCAGTCGAAAGGATGGAATGGAAGGTGTAAGCGGGACCGGTATAATTGTCAGTGTGAAATTCATTCCAAGAGTGGATAGGAACCTTATAACGACATTTGAAATCAGAGACATCGTGGCTGACGACATTACTGGTTCGTTAATCTCGACCACTGATGTCGAACTCGTGCTTGATATCACGGTGGCTGTATTTCTGACTTCATTTAGCACAGAGTCGACCAATAATGGCATTATGCTGTCATGGCAAACTGCATCTGAATTGAATAATCTCGGCTTCAACGTATTCCGATTAGACCTGTCTGCCGTGCTTGTGCAGACGGATGAGCCAGAAGGAAAATTCATCAAAGTCAACCGAGCATTGATTAAAGGTGCTGGAACCGACGCAACCCCACACGAATATCAATTTGTAGATGAGGATGTTGAATTCGGCAAGATGTACTACTACTATTTGGAGGATGTGGATTTCAACGGTCAACACAATAAATCCCATATAATAAGGGTGACAATTGGAAGCTTGCCTACGACATGGGGGAGTCTCAAAAATGTTCTCTATCAAAACTATCCCAACCCTTTCAACCCGGAAACTTGGATACCATATCAATTATCAAATAATACCGAGGTCACAATTAACATCTACAATGCAAAGGGACAGCTTATCCACACCATCGCATTAGGCAATAAACAAGCAGGCGTCTACGTCACAAAATCCAAAGCCGCCTACTGGGATGGTCGTTTAAGCTACGGTGAGAAGGTAGCATCAGGTATGTATTACTATCAGTTGCGGGCAGGTGAGTTTAGGGCTACGCGCAAAATGGCAATTATGAAATAAACGGCATTCAATGCTGTTTCTAAAGGCTGTCCGACCCTAAAGAAATGTTGATGGAAACAAGATTTCTTGGGAGTGTTATTTTGCGTTTCAAAAGGAGAAGGTTTGTAACCAACAAAAATCGCCGTAAGACGAAGTCGTCGGGCTTCATCCGACGGTTTCGTTCCCCAAACCTGCAAGGTGTGTAGATAGTTAGTGCACGCAACAAGGAGCTTGAACGTAAAATACAATGCGTAAAGTAATAATTACGTTTTACGCATTACATATCAAATGAAGGTGTGAATTTGAAATTTATCTTTTCTACAAAATATTTCGCGGATATCGGTATTCACGTTTTCCCGATAAAAAAATATATTATAGTTCATCAGAAACTCATCGCAGAGGGCATCATTACGGAACAGAATATTTTAACTCCTGAACCCGCGTCGGTGGACGATTTATTGCTTGTTCACGAGCAGAGATATATCGACGACTTTTTGAATCTGCGACGGACGCCAAGTATCATGCGTTCAGAATTGCCCATTTCACAACCAATTGTCGATGCCTATCTGCTAGCGACGGGGGGGACAATTTTAGCCGCGCGAAAAGCTTTGGAGGATGGCATTGCAGTAAATCTCAGCGGTGGGTTTCATCACGCATTCGCAGACCATGCAGAAGGATTCTGTTATGTCAACGATGTTGCGATTGCGATTCGATGCTTGCAGCATGAAGGCGCTATTCAGAAAGCAGCCGTGGTAGACTGCGATGTCCACCAGGGCAACGGCACAGCGTATATCTTCCAGAATGCCCCGGATGTTTTTACTTTTTCAATCCATCAAGAATATAACTACCCGATAAAGCAACGCAGCGACATCGATATCGGACTGGACGACGGCGTCGGTGACAAGACATACTTGCGGCATATACAACAAGTGATGCCGCGCATCCTAAATGAATTTCAACCGGATTTTATACTTTATGTGGCGGGCGCCGACCCGTATAAGGAAGACCAACTGGGAGGGTTGTCGCTATCCATTGATGGATTGAAACAGCGAGATTCGTTTATTATCAGTCAGTGTATGGAGCATCAAGTACCTACCGCTCTCGTCCTTGCAGGCGGCTACGCGTTCAATACAGCAGATACCGTTGAGATACATTGTAACACCTGCGAAGTTGCGTTGGAGTGTGTAGAAAATCAGACCTCACAATGAACTGTGCCTTAGCTGAAGTAGCGAGCTTTAGCTTTTTCCATAGCCTTTTCAATCTTAACCCTTTCAAACTTAACTTTGTCAGGCGGTATTCTCCACACCTTCGTGAGCAGCCAATCCGGAACAGGGCTTAACAGCATGTGGCATCTACCACATAGCATGATTAAATTAGTAAACTCATTTTTGCCTCCCTTGCTTTTTGGCACTATGTGATGAACTTGGGCACTGTTTTTTTTGCCACACAGTTTGCATTGGCGCTCATCTCGTTTTAATACAAGAAGCCTAATCTCTTTCCATTTGGTTAAAAACTCATCAACGATGAACGAAGTGAATCGCAACTGAGTTTTTCCGTCTTGACATGCTTCCCTTGCCTTAGAATGCGGTTGGCGAGGTTGCCATGTAGAGTTTTACGATGGGCAGCGAGCTTTCTTTGGAGTTCAGCGAGTTTGCGTTTCGTTTTCTTGTATCTGGTTGATTCATGCCAGGTCTTTTTTCCGGGCTTGATTGTTCCATCGGGGTTATAGTTTTGTGGGTTGTTCGCACGGCGTTGTCGGTCTAATTTTCGTTGTAGTCGTCGGATTTCTTTCTGTTTATCTCCGCGCGTGCGAGTCGCAATATTGCGCTAGCACGCGAATGTCACCGCGAACAGTTTTAGGCATCTTACGGGCTTCTTGAAAATCTTTACTTCCTCCCCCGTAAGACGAAGCATGCCCTCGAATCCTTCGCTACGCTCAAGGATAAACTTAGTGAAGGGTCGTCGGGTTTTATCCGACACTTGAAAGTGGGGGCTTCCGTAGCGCAAAAAATTGTGGGTGAAAGCAAGAAGTTTACATTGCCTTTTATCTGTATCCATGATATAATTGACATTCAAAACAAAAGGCGCTAGAATCTTCGGTATAGAAAAGGGAGATAAATATGTCATCAGAATATCGTGTTGGTGTGATAGGATGTGGCGGCATCTCTCGCGCACATGCAAATGGACATCGCGCGGCGGGATTGCCTATTGTCGCCGCGGCGGATATTAGCCAAGAACAGGTAAAGAAATTCGCTGCAGAATATGATGTCGAAAAGCTATATACGGATTACCGGGAGATGCTGGAACAAGAGGACCTAGACATTGTCAGCATTTGTACGTGGCCGCCATTGCATTGTGAAATGACAGTGACAGCGGCTGAAGCCGGCGCCAAAGGTATTCTATGTGAAAAACCGATGGCGGTAAATTTGGTTGAGGCGGATAAGATGATTGAAGCTTGTGATAAATCAGGGACCAAGCTGGCTATTGGTCATCAGCGGCGTTTTGAAGCGCAATATGTCAAAACGAAGGAATTGATTGATAGCGGAGCAATCGGTGACCTCATCCAAGTTCATGGCTGCTGCGGCGGTGACCTGCTTTCCGATGGCACGCACAATGTTGACCTGTTGCGCTTTTACGCCAGCGATTCGCCGATTCAGTGGGTAATCGGTCAGATGGACGCGCATCAGAAGCGCACTCGATATGGACATTATATCGAAGATGCCGCGATTGGATACTTTCAATTTGAAAGCGGAGTGCGAGGTTTTATCGAAATCGGCGGAGCTTCTTTACCCGGTTATCAGCGAGCATACATTTACGGCACAGACGGACGCATTGAGGTAAATATCCCCGGCAATCCCACCGTGCGCGCGCGACGCAAAGGGGATGCCGATTGGCATGTTCCAGAATTGCATGGAGACAACCCCTTCAAGCTGGAAACTCTGGCGTTGATAGAATGTATTGAGCAGAACACGGAACACATATTGAGCGGCAGACAAGCGCGGCGGGCATTGGAGGTGCTAATGGCAGTTTTTGAATCCTCGCGCCGCAGAGCGTTAGTAAAATTGCCGCTGGAAATAAAAGATTATCCGTTGGAAACGATGATAACGGCAGGTGAATTCTAAAAAAATTGTTGGGCGGTACTCAGTCACCGCCCGAACATAGTGTTAAGAAGGGTTTTGGGGGATATTTTGATGGAAAAAGAACTCGAAGCTGACTCTTTATTTCAAGTGTTTCTCAAACTTTTTTACCTTGCCTTCGGCATTGAGCATCCTGGACAAATCAATACAGAATTGAAGGAAATACTTGCAGCATCGGTGCGAATTGACGCTATTGTTACTTTTGATGATGATTTTGATTTCACCAAGCTAAAGAAGCGTATCTTCCCCTGGTTGGGAAAGAATAACGTCTTTGAGTATAAGGGAAAATTCGACCTACTGAAAGTCGGGCAATATTGCCAATATGCTTTTGTGGAACTAGGACTGATACTTACCCGATGTCTTAGCAAAGAGCGAAAGGACCGGGCAGGAAGAGAATGGCTAAGTCAAAAAGGTGTTCGTGATTATTGGAACAGGCTGAAAAATCAAGGTGCCAAATACCTGTGTACCACAACTATTTTGAGCACAACTGACCCGAGAGGTATACGCGAAGGTTTGGGGTTCGAACCGGTGGGAGAGTATCCCCACTTACAAGGCGCATTGTATCGGAATATTATTTCCAACGATGAATTTCTTGGCACTGTGGCTGTTTATTTGGTCGTGTTGAATAAACTAAATATCTGTGCTATCAACACACCATTGCTTTTACTTTCGACAGGTGGGAAGCAGAAGGAATTTTGTCGATGGCTCATAGCCGATGCCGAAGGATTGACAATTGAAGAACAGGTAACATATAAAGCTTACATGCTAGCTTACAACATTGTCGAAGATGAGGAGGTGCAAAAAGAGATGGGAAGGAAAATCTGGAGACCTAATTATGACAAGTTAGCTGAGTATTTGCATGAGGGTATGCCGCCAGAGATAAGGGATAAATTTATTCAGGCATTTCTTCGTGTTGATTCGCTAGAGGAGGGCGTTCAGAAACTTCTCAAGGTTGACTCTCCAGAGGTGGGTGCTCAGAAGCTTCTTGGGGTTGAATCTCTAGAAGAGGCAGTTCTCAAACTGGCAAAAACAAAGGAACAGCAAAAAGAGTTGTTAGAGTTTCTTCGACGAAATCTTGAGAAAAGTGGAGAATAATCAGTTCATTTCCGTTAGGTAATTTTGATTATTAAACTTAAGATTTGAGAGAAGCACCGGAAAGTAAATAGCAGGTATTACCGACTGAAGTCGGCGTTCCAAAAGCGCAAGTGTTCGCAGCCATCCCGAGAATCGGGGATTGTTCGTCAAAATTACCTAAGACAAATCGAGATATTCCAAATTACCCATTTTCCAAATTAAATTACCACCTAACATGAAATACACTTTTAACATCCACGCTGAACATATTCCTCCGAAGTTGGTTTTAACAAAAGCAAAGGGCGAATCGGAGTCACATATCATTCTGAAATTGCTATCATATCTAATGTTTTACCGGAATGGAATCAAAGTGGAACATCGGGTCGAACAACACTTCAAACCCGATTTGGTTGTCGAAGGCGAAAATTTTCAACCGGTGTTATGGGTTGATTGCGGGAAGACTACTCTCAGAAAGCTCGACAAGGTTGCGACGAAAAATCATAAATGTGACATTTACATTGTTAAAGAAAATAGACGTCAGCTTCGGGATTACTATCAAAAGGCGCGAAAACGCGTGAGGCGGATTGAGCGTGTGCAGTTTATCTGTTTTGACGATGGATTTGTCAACGCGCTGGTCGATAATTTGCAACGAACTAACAAAATTCTGGTCAATAAATTAGAGCAAAGAAAACATCTTTCTCTGGCATTTAATTCGCGGGAGTATGAGAGCGCGATTTATGTAATATATTCCTTAAAAAATGAAACACCTACTAAACTCACTACGCAACACAGAATTGTATCAGACTATAATCGCTGAAATACAATCCGGCAAGCGCAGCATCCAATTAAAAGGGCTTTATGGCTCATCGAAGGCGTATTTTCTCAGCACGCTCGCTGAAGATGTGCCGGCGACTATACTTGTGGTGCTTCCTACTCAAGAGGAAGCTGAAAAGTTACTACAGGATACACTAACCTTTTTGGATGAGGACAATCCCCTAAACGGTCAGGAATATATTTTGCCCTTTCCTGAATGGCAGCAGTATCTCTATAGCGGCGCGTCGCCAACAAAGAAACTCATCGCCGACCGGATGCTCTGTTTGGACAAATTGATAGACGCCCGACGGTGTATCGTAGTCACTTCCATCAAAGCATTAATGCACAAAGTTTTGCCACGCGAGATTTTTCAAAAAAGCTTGCTGCGACTTGCGCTTGGCGAAGAGATTGACATAGATGAGACGATGGATACCCTGATTTTGAGCGGTTATCAGCGAGCAAATATGGTAGAAGTGAAGGGTGAATTTGCCCGGCGCGGGGATATTCTGGACGTTTATCCGCTGACTGCTGATGACCCGGTTCGCATTGAGTTTTGGGGCGATGAAATTGATTCTATCCGCCTGTTCGATGCCACATCCCAGCGCTCTATTGAAAAACTTGATAAAATTCGCATCTTACCGATTCGCGAATTTATTCTCACACCTGATGCTCTTGTGTCTTGGCAACAACGCACTGAGCAAATAGCTTCGGAGACCGAATCTCCAAAGCTATTAATGAATTTGCGCGCCTTGACGGAGAGATTGGAAAATCAATTGACTTCCGAGCTTGATGGTATCGAACCCTATTTGCCGTGGCTGTATCCCAATATGGATACATTATGCGATTATCTGCCTGAAGATGTAATCGCCTTTGTGGATGAACCGCACTGGATGGGAAGGGAAACAACTGAATTTTGGGAATCGTCAGAAGCGTTGTATCACAAACAGAAAGAGTTAGACCAGGTAGCTGTTGCGCCCCATGAGACTTATGCTGATTATAATAGCACAATGAATGCTCTGCTCGAAAAACAGGTTATTTATGCTTCATTGGCTGGACAACCACCAGATGGTGACGCAAAGAGTGAACCCATCGCAATGAACGTGCACCCCTTGGGAACTCATCGCGGGAATTTTCAGTTGTTTTTTGAAGACTTCAAACGCTGGCAGGAGGAAGGATATACAGTCAACATTCTGTGTGACAATCCCAAACAGGCGGAGCGGATGCGTAATATTCTACATGACCGCGAGCTTGATGTTAGAAGTATTACAGTGAGTATCGGCATTTTAAGCGAAGGATTTATCTCCGATGAACTGAAACTGGTCATGATGTCCGATGACGAAATATTTGACCGTCAGCGACGGCGTCGCCATAGGGTGAAATTCAAAGAAGGCGCGCCGATTTCCAGCTTTCTCGATTTGAAAGAAGGCGATTATATCGTTCATGTTTCGCATGGCATCGGCAACTATCAAGGTATCAAGCGTCTCGACATCGACGGAAAACCGCAGGATTTTCTGATGCTGCAATACGCCGGCGGTGATATTCTCTATGTTCCGACGTATCAGATTGACATGGTTCAGAAATACGTCGGCGGTGGAGATGATGTCAAACTCAAGTTAGATAAACTCGGCGGCGTGTCATGGAGCAAGGTCAAGGCGCGGGTCAAAGAATCCGTCCAAAAGTTGGCGAAAGAATTGCTCGACCTGTATGCCGCCCGCGAAGCATTGCCCGGCTATGCCTTCTCCCCTGATACTCCCTGGCAGGAGGAATTTGACACATCTTTTCCCTACGAAGAGACACCTGACCAACTCAAAGCTATCGAAGAAGTCAAAGTAGACATGGAACGAAGGCGTCCGATGGATAGATTAATCTGCGGCGACGTCGGTTATGGTAAAACGGAAGTCGCAATGCGCGCGGCATTTAAAACCGTGATGGGCGGCAAACAGGCCGCGGTGCTTGTCCCCACAACCATTCTTGCGCAACAGCATTTTCTTAATTTCTCCGAACGATTCGAGCCATTTCCCGTAAAGATTGAAATGCTCAGCCGCTTCCGAACATCCAAAGAGATAAAACAAGTCCTGGAAGATTTGGAAGCTGGAAAAGTTGATATTGTCATCGGCACACATCGATTGCTCTCTAAGGATGTTAAATTTCACGATTTAGGATTGCTGGTAATCGACGAAGAACATCGATTTGGCGTACGACATAAAGAACGCATAAAGCAAATGAAAAAAAATGTGGATGTGTTGACAATGTCCGCAACGCCCATCCCGCGCACAATGCACATGTCGTTGGTGGGCGCCCGAGATATGAGCATCATTAACACACCGCCCGAAAGGCGACTTCCGATTGAGACCTATGTGATGGAGTTCAATCCCGATGTAGTGCGAGATGCTATCCTCAAAGAGATGGACCGCGGCGGGCAGGTGTACTTTGTGCATAACCGTGTGCAGAGTATCGCCAGTGTCGCGATGATAGTTCAAGACTTGGTGCCGCAAGCGCGCATCGCTGTCGGACATGGTCAAATGCACGAACGACAGTTGGAAAAGATAATGCTGGATTTCGTCGATTATAAATATGATGTGTTGGTTTGTACCACGATAATTG
>SDBU01008579.1_pt1 | contig 11595 bp, 12 predicted proteins | sample 2277071 | NCBI WGS metagenome assembly SDBU01 (sample SAMN10397929, study PRJNA504765) | marine sediment metagenome | isolation source: marine sediment core GS08_GC12, 126 cmbsf | place: Arctic Ocean: Gakkel Ridge, Loki's castle | collected 2008 | reverse complement strand
GATGTAAAGATCGGGCGCGGCGTAAAGATTTTTCCCAATTCATATATCTTCAGCAATACCCAAATCGGGGAAGGGACAGAAATACACATGGGTGCCGTGCTCGGTAATGTGCCTCAGGATTTGACTTTCGAAGGCAAGAAGTCTTTCCTTATAATAGGAAAGCGTAATATAATAAGGGAATACGTAACTATACACCGGGGCACAAAAGAGAATACCTCAACAGTTATCGGGGATAACAATTTCTTAATGGCAACATCTCACGTTGGCCATAATTGTAAAATCGACAACAACGTCATAATAGCCAACGGTGCGCTCCTGGGGGGATACGTAACAGTAGAAGACGCTTGCTTCATATCCGGAAATGTTGTAGTGCACCAATTCTCGAGGATCGGAAGACTTTCCATGATCGGGGGGTTTTCAGCTGTAAACAAGGATGTCCCCCCATACATGTCAGTAAGGGGCCCTTCTGTAGTCTGGTCTATTAACCTTGTGGGATTAAGGAGGGCCAAATTTGATAAAAAAACTATAAATGATATAAAAGAGGCATATAATTTTATTTATCGTTCGGGTCTTAATACGGAACAAGCCATCGAAAAAATTCTGGAATTAAAACCCGATAAAGAAGTAATGTACCTGGTGGATTTTATCAAAAGTTCAAAAAGAGGCATTTGCAAATATCGATTTGGGGGGGAAGATAGGAAATATTTTGAGTAACACAGATTAACAAGGGAGGCGCGGATGGCGAAGAAGAAGGATTTTCAGGAAGAAATGAATAAACTGATGGGGCAGTTGAAACAGAATTTAAAAAAATTCGGCAAAGACGCCGGCATTTTTGCGAAGAAAGGAGAGAAAGGGCTTGTAAAAGCATCAAAAATAGGACGCCTGCAGTTGGATATAATAAGTTTCAATATGCAGAAGGAGAAACTGTATTATGATATGGGTAAGAAAATAGCGTCTTTAAGGAGCAGTAAAGAAATATCAACCGCCGTTATAAAGCCTTACTTACAAAAAATAAGGAAAATTGAAACAAGGGTAAGAAATAGAAAAAGAGCGATGTCAAGGGTAAAGAAAGAAGGCGCTGAAAAGTAAATTCGCACTCATTTTAAAAAAAGAGGGGATTTCGATGAACCCCGTTAGACCTCAAGGGAGGTTTGGTGGGGGGAATAAATTAAAGGGAGGTCTAACGGGGTGAATAAAAAAATTATAGGCTTGGTTTTAGGTATAGTTATATCTCTATCAGTTTTTAATAATTCATTAGCTGAAGGAATTCGTTCTTACGATGAATCTAGAATAAGGCGGTATATTGATGAGCTGCGCGATAGAAAAACCGCTATGCAGGCAAGGATAAATCTTGCAACCACCGGATCGAAAGCCGTTCCTTCTCTTCTTGGTGCAGCAGTTGATACGGATGAAAAATCAAGCGTAAGGGTAATGGCAATAAACATTTTAAAGGAAATAAAAGATCCATCTGCCGCTGAAAGACTTATACCGCTTTTAAAAGACGGTGATGTAAAAATCAGAAGGGCTACCGCAAAAACGTTGGGCGCATTAAAAAACAAAAAAGCAACAGAGATGCTAAACGAGGTATTATTAAACGATTACGACCCGCAGGTTCGATTTTTTGCAGTGAGGAGTCTCGAACAAATCGGCGATCCCAGCGTTTTAGATACGTATATACTTCTCTTAAAAGATAATGATTCTCGCATAAGACTTTTTTCGGTTATGGCATTGGGTAAAATAAAAAGCACAAAAGCCGTTGGTGCATTATCAAAGTTAACCAACGATGTGGATGCCAATATCAGATTAGCCCTTGCCAAAACGTTGGGAAAGATAGGAGATGCTTCATGCATAGAGCCGCTTGTAGCCCTTTTAAGCGATCCTCATCCGAATGTCAGAAGATATGCTATTGAGGCCGTTTCTTACATAAAAAACCCAACCTCTACAGAGGCGCTTATGGATATAGCTAATAAAAGCGGCGATAAAAATATGCGTTATTTTGCAGTTTTAGGATTGGAAAGGTTGGGAGATAAAAAAGCAGAAGGTTTATTAATAACCCTTCTAAATGACGAATCAATGAATGTAAGAGTTGCTGCTGCTAACGGGCTGGGGATAATAAATACAGAAAAAACAAAAACCGCTTTAAAGAGTGTTTTAGACGATGAATCCAGCAAAGTAAGAAATGCCGCAAGGAGATCATTAGAAGAACTGGAGGCAAAATAAGAACCGCAGATTACTAGAGATGGTTAACGATAAAGCTAAAAAATATGCGCACCATAGATATATCTTATTCTTTTTAGATATATTATTTATTACTTCATTTCTTCTAATCTTCCAATTTTTTCTCTCTAAGTACTTTGCCAATCTTTCTAAGTCTATTTACCCCAATCCATATATAGCTCTCACAATTTATTTTATAATTTTTAGTTTAATATATTATATATTTAATTTTCCTCTGAATTTTTACAGTTCATATATTTTAGAACACAAATTTTCATTATCCAATCAGAATTTTTTTGATTGGACAAAAGACGAATTTAAAAGAAACCTTATTTCATTTATTATATCCTTGTTAATAATCCACGCTTTTTATTTATTATTGAGGAAATCCGGCGCCCTGTGGTGGATCTGGACAGCTTTGGCCTGGATACTTTTTAATGTTATTTTGACAAAAATTTTCCCAATTTTTGTCATACCGTTATTTTATAAATATTCAGAATTAGGTGATATAAATTTAAAAAAAAGAATTAAAGAGCTTGCGTCGAAGGCATCTATCAAGTTAATAGATGTATTTCAGATAGACTTAAGCTCTAAGACAAAAAAGGCAAATGCCGCTTTAGTGGGTATGGGCAAATCAAGGCGTGTAATCATCGCAGATAATTTAATAAATGATTTTTCCGACGACGAAATTGAAACAGTCTGCGCTCACGAATTCGCCCACCATAAACTCTTTCATATCTGGAAAATTATCCTTACTTTTGGAGCATTCAGCTTAGTCGGATTTTATGTTCTTAATTTCTTAATGCATAGAATAATTCTTAAGTTTGGCGCAGAGGCGCTTTACGACATAAAGATATTTCCTCTAATTTTATTGATATTATTTATAGTCACTATCTTTATTAAGCCGATTCAAAATGTTTATTCAAGAATGCTGGAGAAAAAAGCCGATAGATTCGCCCTTGGTCTTACGAACAATCCGGACGCATTTATATCGCTTATGAGGAAATTTTCAAAAATGAATTTATCCGACGAGAACCCCCCAAAAATAATTAAATACATATTGTACGATCATCCACCTATTTCAGAGAGAATAAAAATGGCAAATCAATGAAAAAACCTACCTCGTATATAGGTACAAGCGGATATAGCTATGAAGATTGGAAAAACGGGGTCTTTTACCCCAGAGGCTTGGCCGCAAATAAATGGCTTGGATTTTATTCACAAATATTTGATACGGTAGAATTGAATGTCACATTTTATAGACTTCCAAAAGAAGCGGCATTTAAAACTTGGCATAAAAAAACGCCTAAGGATTTTTCTTTTTCAGTGAAAGGAAGCAGATTTATTACACATATAAAAAGATTAAAAGATTGTGAGGATGCCATTAAATTATTTTTTAAACGCGTAGATTATTTAAAAAATAAAGCGTCGTGCATATTATGGCAGTTGCCGCCAAAATTTAAAAGTGATCAAAAAAGACTTTTGGATTTTATTAAGAATTTGGCGAAAGAAAAGAAGAAAAGGCGGCATGTATTCGAATTTAGAAATGAAAGCTGGTACACAAAAGAAATATTTCGTCTTTTAGGAGATTTCAATATCTCCCTATGTATTGCAGATTGGCCCCTGTTTTCTAAAGATGGCCCCGACACCGCCGATTTCGTCTATATAAGACGGCATGGCACGGGCGCAAGACTCTATGGCGGATGCTATTCTCATGCGCAATTAAAAAAGGATGCCCTGATGATTAAGGATTTTTTGCGCAAGAGGAAGGATGTCTATATTTATTTCAATAACGATGCGCATGGATATGCGCCGAAAAATGCGCTTACATTAAAAAAGATGTTGTCGAGCCGTCATTGCGAGCGAACTATAGTAGAGCGAAGCAATCTCAAATTTTAGAGATTGCTTCGTCGCCCCTTCGGGGACTCCTCGCAATGACAGTAGTAAAACAATGAAGAAAAAACTACTGTCAATTTATGAAAAACTATACAAGGCCTTTGGCCCCAGAAATTGGTGGCCCGGAGATTCGCCTTTTGAGGTAATGGTCGGCGCTATCCTTACCCAAAGCACAGCCTGGGGAAATGTTGAGAAGGCCATAAAGAATTTAAAAAACGAAAAAATGCTTTCGCCGGCTAAATTAAGAAATATAAAATTAGGGAGATTAAAATCTTTAATAAAACCGGCCGGTTTTTATAATGTGAAAGCAAAAAGGCTTAAACATTTTTTGAGTTATTTATTCGGTACTTATCAAAATAATATTGACAAACTTAAAAAAAAGAATTTATATAGATTAAGAAAAGAATTACTTGCGCTAAATGGGGTAGGTAAAGAGACAGCGGATAGCATAATGCTTTATGCGTTGAACAAGCCAATATTCGTTATAGATGCTTATACCAGAAGAATTTTTTCAAGGCATGGATTGACAGATAAAAATGCGGATTATGATAGTTTACAAAAGCTCTTTATGGATAACCTTCCTAACAAGTATAAATTGTTCAATGAATATCATGCGTTAATCGTTGAACTCGGAAAAACGTTTTGCAAATCCAAAAAACCGTTGTGTAATATATGTCCGTTGAAGTTTGATTTGCCTATTTGTCCTACATGTGGTATATTTAAACACGGAGGTTAATCATGACAAACAAATTAAATTTTGCAATAATATTAATTGTATTAATGACTGTTTTTACTGTATTCGCATATGCTGATACCCCCTTGAAGAAATTAGGGCGGGGTGTATGCAATATTGTTACATGCCCGCTTGAACTTCTCAAGGGAATACAAGACGCCCATAATGAAAATGGTTTTTTTGCTGCTCTCACATGGGGTGTATTGAAAGGCGCATTTAACACCGGCGTAAGAGCAGTTGTCGGCGCTTATGAGGTTGTTACGTTTCCCTTCCCCATTCCGAGTGATTACGAACCTATCCTTACTGACCCCGAGTTTTTTGGAGAAGAGGCGTTGTTCTAAACGGTTTTTTCTTCCCAACCTTATATTGATTTTCGACTTATTTGGTGGTATTATTATGTAATTACGCTATATAAGGTCCTTCGGTAGTTATCAATCCGATCCTTAAGGAGGATTGATAACACTACCTCAGGGTCGAATTTGCTTCCCTATAAAATGCGAAGCATTTTACAGGACAGTCCTATACAATTCTTCGAATTGTGTAGGGCGCAACTTCGGGAAGTAGCGCAGTTTGTTCAATGAGTCCCGCTTTAGCGGGACGAATTAATCCCGCCACACGAAGTATGGCGGGACTTCGGGAAGTAGCGCAGCTTGGCTAGCGCGCTTGCTTCGGGAGCAAGAGGTCGCGGGTTCACCCGAATGCATAAACTACTTTGAATTTCTGCGGGTTCCCATAAAAATTCTTTGACAAACAGTATTTCGGGAAGTAGCGCAGCTTGGCTAGCGCGCTTGCTTCGGGAGCAAGAGGTCGCGGGTTCGAATCCCGCCTTCCCGACCAGTAACGGAACAAAGAATTTTTGTGGGATAATCCCGCCTTCCCGACCACTAACAAATTTGGTTTCGCCGCCAAAAAGTGTGGAGAGACTTTTTGCGGCTCAACCCCTGCCTTCGGCAGAGGGCTTGCGCCCAAATTTGTCCAAGGGGAAAACCTAGGTTTTCCCCTATGGCGCCCTTGACATTGAAGATGTCAAGGGCTGTTACCCCTTTCCTAAGAGGAAGGGTTCTAGATATGAAAAAACGCATACACGTTATATATTCCGGCACAGTACACGGGATAGGGTTTAGGTTTACAGCGGAACGCATAGCCGTATCTTTGAATCTTACCGGATGGGTCAGGAATGTGCCTGATGGGACGGTGGAAGTAGTTGCCGAAGGCGAGGAAAAAGATATCGTTAGTTTTATCGATAAAGTAAAAATGGTAATGGAGCATTATATACGCGGTACAAAGGTAAACTGGCAGGAATATACGGGTGAATTCAACTCGTTTAATATTAGATTTTATTGAATCTGAAACAATAAATTTCAATTAATTTCGCGAAGCGAATTTCTATTAATTTCGATATTTATAGAAATTGATAGAAATTTGTAGAAATTCATTGTAAGTTATGCGTTACGGAATTATATCTGATATACATTCTAACCTGGAAGCCCTTGAAGCAGTTTTAGATGCGTTTTCAAAGGAGGAGATAGATATATATATTTGCGTGGGCGATATTGTTGGTTATGGCGCAGATCCGCACGCTTGCATAAAAAAAATTAGAGGATTGAATATAGTAACAGTTTTAGGAAACCATGATGCTGGTTGCATAGGTTTTACGAATTTATCCTATTTTAATGCACATGCTAAGGCAGCCGTGGTTTGGACAAAAGAAACATTAGACCAATCGGATTTAGAATATCTTAAGACCTTGAAATTAGTCATAGAAGTCGATGATTTTACAATTACTCATGGCACACTTGATGATCCGGAAGCATTTCATTATATACTTGATACATATCAGGCCCTGAGATCATTTGATGCTATGAAGACAAAGATTTTATTTGTAGGCCATTCTCATGTACCCGGAATTTTCGTATTCGAAAATGACAATTTAAAATATTTTTATAAAGAAAAAATAAAATTATCCAAAGATACCAAATATATAGTGAATACAGGTAGTGTCGGTCAGCCACGCGACGGTGATAACAGGGCCTCTTTTGTGACGTATGATACTGACCGTAAAGAAATTCATATAAAAAGGATCGGATATGATATCAAGAAAGTTCAAGAGAAGATATTGAAAGCCGGATTACCTTCATTTTTGGCGGATAGGTTAGGTAGCGGGACATAAATGAAAAGTCAAAAGTTAAAAGTTATGAAAGAAAAAATAAAAGCCAGAATCGAGAAATTAAGAAAACAGATTAACAGACACAATAGACTTTATTACGTTGAAAACAAGCCTGAGATTTCAGATGCTGAATACGACCATTTATATAAAGAATTAGAGCCTTTAGAGAAAAAGTACCCTGAATTTATAACACCAGATTCGCCAACGCAAAAAGTGAGTGGGGAGGCTATAGAAGGCTTTGTAACGGTTAAACATTTGTCTCCCATGCTCAGCATGGACAATACCTATTCACATGAAGAATTGAGAGAATTTGATAAACGGGTTAAAAAGAATTTAAAAAAGGGGAAAATAGAGTATACCGTGGAACTGAAGATAGACGGAGTAAGCGTTGCTTTGTTATATAAAAGCGGTAAGTTTATCCGTGGAGCCTCAAGAGGTGATGGCGCAAGAGGAGATGACATCTCTAATAATGTTAAAACTATTAAAAGCATACCTATGAGTTTCTCAGGCGGTAAGCATGGAAAACTCCCGTCGGTAGCAGAAATACGCGGGGAAGTCTACATGAGGAAGGAAGGCCTTAAAGAATTGAACAAGAAAAGAAAGAAGAAAGGGGAAACCTTATTCGCAAATCCCAGAAATGCCTGCGCAGGTTCTCTTAAACTCCTAAATTCAAGAATTACAAGAAATCGGCATCTCGATATGTGGATATGGGGAGTTGGTCACTTTGAAGGAATAGATTTTGACACCCACTATGAAGTTTTAGAATACCTTAAAGATAGGGGTTTCACAGTAAATACAAATTATAAACTCTGTAAATCAATAGAAGAAGTCATAAAATACTGCGACAGCTGGGAGAATAAAAGAGAAAATTTAGATTATGAAACCGATGGTATGGTGATAAAAGTAAATTTACTTAAACAACAGAAGGCTCTGGGCAGAACAACAAAAAGTCCCAGATGGATGATTGCTTATAAGTTTCCGGCAGAAAAGGTGTTAACGAAGCTTTTAAAAGTGAAGATGCAGGTCGGAAGAACAGGCACTGTTACACCAGTTGCTATCATGAAGCCGGTTAGAGTTTCCGGAACAACTGTTTCCCGGGCCACGCTTCACAACTTCGACGAAATTAAAAGATTGGATATCCGAATAGGGGATTATATTTATATTGAGAAATCAGGGGAGATAATACCGAAGGTTGTGAAAGTTGCAAAAGAAAAAAGAAAGGGAAAGACCGCCTCTATAAAAGTTCCAAGGGTATGTCCGTCATGTGCCTCGCCACTTCATAGAGATCCGGAAGAAGTAGCGATTAGGTGCGACAACGTTGCATGCCCGGCGCAGTTAAAACAAAAAATTCTTCATTTTGTTTCTAAAAATGCCATGGATATAGAAGGCATGGGCGATGCCATTGTAGATATGTTGGTTAAAGAAAATTTGATTAAGGATTTCAGTGATATATACCATTTAAAATTGGATGAGATAAAAAAACTAGAGAGATTCGCCGATAAAAGCGCAAAGAATCTTATAGAGGCAGTAGAAAAAAGTAAATCAAACGATTTACACCGGTTGATATTCGGGCTTGGCATAAGGCACGCGGGAACGCGCGCAGCCTGGATACTTGCCTCTAGATTTGGTTCGCTGGATAAGATAAAAGATACCTCACGTGAGAATTTTAGCAATATTAATGCGATAGGGCCGGTTATGGCGGAAAGTATTTATGATTTTTTCAAGACACCTAAGAATATAGAGATAATAAAAAAATTAAAACTTGCGGGGGTTAAAACAGAGGAAAAGGTAAAATCAAAAAAGAGAGTTCTGAAGAAATTGACAATCGTTGTGACAGGTACGCTGGAAGGTTATACCAGGGGAGAAATAGAAAACTTGATAAGAACGTCAGGCGGAAATGCATCTTCAAGCATCAGCAAAAATACAGATTTTCTTTTATGTGGTAAGGAACCAGGCTCTAAGATTGAGAAGGCAAGGGCGGTTGGCGTTAAGGTAATAGATGAAAAGGAATTTAAGCGAATGATAGGTGGAAAATGAAAAAGATAATTATTTTTTGCATTCTTTTTATCTTTATGTTGAATCTGACGGGTTGCGCAAATTTGAGAAAAAAATTTGTAAGGAAAAGGACGCCTAAGAAAACCTCACCGCATTATTACCGCATGGAAAAATATACCGTAGTTCCTTCAATAGAGCTTTATACCGAACACTACACCTATTGGAGGAGCTGGCACAGAGAGATAATAGAGCTTTTAGGCGAGAATACAAAAAAAGATAAGAGATGCATACGTGAGATAATAGGCAACTTAGAGGATATGAAATCTATGCTGGTTGATAAAAAAGGGGATACACTGGATGAGCACATTCAGGTATTGAGGAATATCGAAGGGGACATCAAAAGAGGTTCTCTTACCCTTGCAACAAGGACACGCATAAGAAGGACTTTGGAGAAAGAGTTAAAACTTATTAAAATAGACTTTAGTTATAGGAAAATGGAACCGTTTATACGGGAGGAATTCAGGCGTTGAAAATTCAAACCTTCATAATCGGCCCTCTCGAGACTAACTGCTATGTGGCCTATGATAGCAATACAAAAGAAGCAATCCTAATTGATCCGGCAGTTTATGATGGCAGCGTCCTCGATTTTATAAAGAGCAATCATATACAAATCAAATTTACAGTTAATACCCACGGTCATTTTGATCATATAGGAGGAGATAAAGAATTTAGCTACCCCGTTCTTATTCACGAAAAAGACGAAGGGCCTTTAAAAGCTCATCGCCTTCTTAGAGATCAGGATGTAATAGAGATAAAAAATATTGTTTTTAAAATAATTCATACTCCGGGACATACGCCCGGTAGCATATCTCTTGAATGCGGTAATGTGCTTTTTACGGGAGATACGCTGTTTTGTGAGGGGGTGGGCAGGACAGATTTACCGTTTGCGAACAGTAAGGATTTAGAGAAGTCTCTTGAAAAGCTTATGCGTTATAACGATGATACGTTGATTTATCCTGGCCACGGCCCAGCGTCGACAATCGGGCATGAGAGGAAGTATAACCCTTATGCGTGAATGGATAAACGAATTCTTAAGCTATCTTTCGGTCGAAAGAGGATTGAGCAAAAACACTATACTTGCCTATGGTGAAGACCTGAAGAAGTTTGCGGATTATCTGGAGTCCAAAAATATAAAAGATCTAGACACTGTAAAAAGAAGCGATATAACAAAATTTATGTTGCAGTTGAAGGACAAAGGCCTTTCTTCAAATTCAATATCGCGGAATACAGTTGCCATAAAGGTTTTTTACAAGTTTTTAGTCCGCGAAGGATTATTGAAAGTTGATATTGCAGGGGTTCTGGAATCACCTAAACTGATAAGGCCCCTTCCGGAGGTTCTAAATCTAAGAGAGGTGGATAATCTTTTGAATATTCCAAGCGGACGCGATTGGATAAGCATTAGAGACAAGGCATCATTGGAAGTTATGTATGCAACGGGACTAAGGGTTTCAGAAGTCGTTGAACTTTTGATGAATAACGTTAATCTGGAAATGGGATTTATCAAATGCGTCGGCAAAGGCGGTAAAGAGCGGATAGTTCCATTGGGAAAAAAGGCAGTTTGGTCTGTTAAGAGATATTTGGAAAGAGTAAGACCCCAACTCCTCAAGAAAAGAAGCAGTATGCATCTTTTCTTGTCGAGATTGGGAAGGAAGATTTCAAGGCAGAGTTTTTGGAAGATGATAAGAAAATATGCACGCCTGGCTAAAATTTTAAAGAAGATAAAACCGCATACGTTAAGACATTCTTTCGCAACACACCTTCTTGAAAGAGGAGCGGATTTGAGAAGTGTTCAGGAAATGCTGGGGCACGCAAATATATCGACAACGCAGTTGTATACGCACATAAGTCGGGAGAGATTGAAAGGAATTCATAGGAAGTACCATCCGAGAGGATAATATGGATCTCATAGTTACACATAATAATGCTGATTTCGATGCTTTCGGCTCGGCCATTGCAGCGCACAAACTTTATCCAAATTCAAAAATACTTTTACCGGGTTCCCAGGAACAGATGGTGCGCCGGTTTTTGAGCCTTTCAAAAGACAAAATACGGGTTGAGTCGGAAAGAACATGCGATTTTTCTGATATAAACAGGCTCATAATTGTGGATACGAGACATAAGTCCCGTATAGGCCGGGCTAAAGAATTATTGGATGAAAAAATACAAGTGCATATTTATGATCACCATCCTCGAATGTCCGGGGATATAAAAGGAGATTTAGACGTTCACGAAGAAGTAGGCGCAACGGTTTCGATACTTTTAAATATTTTGAAAAAAGAGAAAACTCATCAGATAACGCCTCTTGAGGCTACTATTATGCTGTTGGGCATATACGAAGAGACAGGTTCTCTTATCTATAGGACCACGACAAGGCTGGATGTCGATATTGTAAGTTTCCTTCTCGGCCGCGGCGCAAATCTCCAGGCAGTTTCAAGTTACCTCAATAGGGAATTGACCGAAGAGGAGCTGGGCTTTTTAATCGAGCTTATAAATAAAACAGAAGTCCACCTCATAAACGGCATAAACA
>SDBU01008578.1_pt1 | contig 11595 bp, 22 predicted proteins | sample 2277071 | NCBI WGS metagenome assembly SDBU01 (sample SAMN10397929, study PRJNA504765) | marine sediment metagenome | isolation source: marine sediment core GS08_GC12, 126 cmbsf | place: Arctic Ocean: Gakkel Ridge, Loki's castle | collected 2008 | reverse complement strand
TAAACAAATGGTTAAACAATTTAAAATTAATTGATTTTATATATAAAGGAGTTTTGAGCTTTTGTTTAACACCAAAAAAAAGTACGCGACAAAAGAGATTTGAGATTTGATACGCTTATTCCAAAAAAAAGTTGTACCTTTTGGGGTTTTCGTTACTCAAAGATACTTTGATAGGAAATCCCCAAAAGGAACAACTTTTTAAAAATTAGGTTTGAGTATTAACTACAGTAGGATTTGAAGCGTTTTTAAAAAAAGGTGTTTTGATGTTTGCATTTTCCTTTATATATACTTTGATTGTATTACCAATAGTAGGCATGACCTCATAATCAAACATATATATAAGCATGTCATTAACACGTTTTCTTCTCTCAGCTTCTTTTTCGGGAGTTTCTATCCCCATAACCCATGAGATTTTAACATTAGGATAATATTTATGTAAGAAATCTACTGCGTCTTCATGGATTTCATAGGATTTATATTTTTTCCATTCTATTTTCCATTCGTTATTTTTGTTTAATTTGCCTTGTATATTATAATAGACTTCTTTAGTCTTTAAATCCATTCTATTATAGCTGTAAGGTATTTCTGCTTCTAATAAAATTTTATCACCCTCTTCTACATTTTTAAATTTATACTCTATCCAAACACCAATTTTAACTATTTTTTTAGTTAGCCAACCTTTCATGCGTAAATATACATAATCGAATATAGGAAAATTATTTCTTCTATTGAATTGTATTTGTGTTGTTTTAAACGATTTAAATATTATATTCATTTCAAATTTCTTTCTAAGGCGTTTTTTCTCGGTTTCTGAAAGAAATTCGGTTTTATAACCAAGTTGTTTTAATTTTCCAATTTGCGTTATTGTAAAGAAGTTAAAATAATCATTCCGTTGTTCATTTATTTCATTAAAAGAGCCAAATGAGGGTAATGTATCATAAGAATATTTAACTATAACAGTTTTTAATTCTTTCCTTATTAGCTCATGATGTTCTTTTAAAATCGGTTTTTGTTTAATATTAGTTAATACAAAATATTTGTTGTTGAATGATATAAATTTGAGAATATTTTTGTCGGTTTTCTCTTTTTGAATACTCTTATTATTCTGAATAATTCAATCACTTTTCTTTTTAATAACAAGTAATAACGGGAATAATCTTATTTAAACTCATTTAAAAAAGTCGATAAAAATCCGAGAGAAAGAAAACTTAAGGAAAAGAGAGATTGAACGATAAAAAAAAAGGTAAAAATTAGGAAAAACTCGATTTTAGAGAAGGAGATTGTTATTAAAAAGTATCCGAGCTTCCTTAGTTTAATTAGGAAAAGGACAAGACCATCAAATAATACTATTTAAATCACCTATTTAAGTTTACTCATTTATAGCATAAAAAATTTTAAAAATATTCATTTAAAGCATATTTCTTGATTTAAACAGGAAATTAGGAAAAAGCATGTTTATTAGGATGAGGTGTTTGCTTTAAATTTAAAAATGGCTTTTTCCTTAATCCCTATTAAAAAAAGAATTAAATGTTATTTAAATAATTGTTTTTCAATTATATAAAGTTTTAGTGAGAATAGAGAGGAAAAAGTTTTGAAAAAACTCTCTATTCCACTAATAAGCGTTAAAAACTTATAGGTTCTCTAACTAAGAATTTGATTTGAGCTTTAACACTTGGCGTTCCTAAAAGGTATTCAAGCCTTTCTAAGCCTCTCGGTGTTATCCAATATACAAAAACATTATTCTCTTTCTTTCTTGATAACAAACCATATTTAGTATATTTTCTCAAATAATCGCATATATTACTTAGTGAAACGGGATAACAAAAATCAGTAATCTCTCGCGCTGTATAGGGATGTGTAGCATAGCTCATAATAGCTAATATTTGTTTTTTCCTAAGATTGTAGTTTTTCGGTTTCATATCTATTAACCTCTGATACAATAGACTTTACTTCTTCAGGGAATATTAGTCTAATTTTATCAAAAACCATATCTAAAGCTGAATTCTCTTCTTTTAGTTGATTATTAATACTTATTGTTTCTTTAAGTAGGTTTTTAATCTTAATATTTTCTGTCTTATGCTTTACTGTCTCATTTGCTACTTTTGATAATAATGCTTTTAGATTATTAATATTTAGTTCCGCATTTTTGAGCTTTTCCAAATTTGGTTTTTCTAATAATTTCTTGGTTAAAATCGCTTCCATACTTGTTAAATTTGTTATTTTCTCTTGCATTATTATAATTTCATTTTCCAAAAATTCCTTTTTCGCTATATAACTGTCGAGGGTTGGAATGATTTCATCTTTAATATATGTTTCTGTATCATTTAAGAATATCCCACGTTCATAATATTTTTCTACAAAAGACAAGAATTCTTTAGGTTCAATTAAATCAAAAATTAGGCTTAATTCATTACTTATATCCAATAAAAAATCAAGTAGTTTAATCGGATTATCTGTATGTTTATTATATTTATCAAAAATAAATTCAATATCATCTACAAACGCTCCTAAATCCCGTCCTGCATTTTCACCGATTCTGCGTAGGTTAAAAATCAAATCTAAAATAGATTTCTCGGTATAATTCTCATAGGAAAATATTTCACTAAGTTTCTTCTCAATAATTTCATGATTTTCTTGTAGTTCTTCTTGATTTTGTTCTTTATTATTTTCACTTAAGATATTTCTTATTGTAGGATAAGAAATTTCCTCAATTCTCACAATATCTTTTTTACTTACTCCTTTATTATATAACTCTAATATTTTCGTTCTTTTCTCTTCTGAAATTGTCATTAAATTTTCACTTCTATTTTTTTAGTATTTTATTGAAAGATAATTGAAATTTTTAATAGGGTTCTTCTCTTGCACATAAGTTTTAATTGAAAAATTGAAGTTTTTATCATTTTTTTTCTAAAAAAACTCTCATTCTTTTATGTTTTTAGCTTTATTTTAATTACTATTTTTTCACCTTTAAATATTTTAATATTTATCAATCTATATAACTCATTCATTATGATTTATTGGTTTATAATAACGGGCAATTTCGATAAAAATCTTCCCTTAGCCAAATTTATAATTCAAATCCGATATGTCTTTCGTTTTAACCTATTTGTCATTAATCTTGTATCTTTCAGCTTTAGCCAATTTTTAAAAATTGAAGATGTAAGAACTCGGATAATAGACAAGGGACAAGGGACAAAAAGATTTAAATAGCTGGCTTCTAATTGTATATTAAATCTAAATAAATACGATTTAAAATTAATTTGAGGTAAGAAAACTATGGCAAAAAAATTAAAATGTGATGAAGGGGAAATCGCAACAGCAATAAAATTGGCTAAGAATGCTTTTGAGACCATTCCAGATGCTTCAAAAGCTACAATCGCCAAAATGAAACAAGTTTTTGAGAAAACCATTAATGAGGTTAAAGGCTGTCAAAAGAAACCCAAAGGCGGTGGAGGAGCAAAAACAAAAGAGTATTTTGCACATTATAGAGCGATTGAAGAGAAAACGGGTAAGAAATTTAAGGATTTTAATTAAATAAATTTTTTTCATTTTTTATTATACATGCTCGAAAATTAGACTTTAAATGTGGTCTTTTGGGCAAAAACAAGAAAAGGTTAAAAAAATGAGTGAATTCGAGGAAATTGAAAGATTAGAAAAACTTTTAGAACGCTATCAAAATAATTATGCCTTCGCTGTCAAAAATAACAATTCACATTCCCAGACTAAATATAAGAACCTCGTTCGTAAAACAGAATTACAAATTGAGAATTTAGAAAAAAAAATACTCAATTCGAATGACCGCTTAGCTGAAAAAATTACTGAGCTACATTCTACGTTTAATATTTTAACGGAAAAAGAAAAATTAGCTAAACTAAAAACGGAAGAATTAAAGAAACAAATTTCAAGATTGTTTTTACCAATCCCAGAACCGATATTAGAGGTAGAAGATGAACCAGAATTAGAACAAGAACTAACATCGATACCCGAAATTATTCCAGAAACGGAAGCAATACCAGAATTAATCTCAGAATCCGAATCCAAACCAGAATTAGAAGAAGGGAAGCTTATATGTTTTGATTGCGGGAAAGTGGTAAACGGAGAGAGGGGGCTGAGAACCCATCAATCTCAATGGTGTATAAAAAAAGAGGCGAAGATATCGTGAATGAAGTAGAAAGATTAGAGAATCTGATACAGCGAAATAGAAACAAGTTTGAAACAGCCCTTAATACAGGAAGACGACAGAAAATTCAAAGGGATATAAATTCATTAGTATTTGAAAAAGAAGAATTTATGAAATATGGTAATAAAATAAAAGAAGCTAAAGAGCTTAGGGCAGAAATCAATGATTTAACAAATATAAAGGACAGAAAAAGCAGACGACTTACAATTCGTAATGAAGTTAACCAGATGGTCGAACAAATGATAAACGATTTAAAGAATAATTCAAATCAGAAATTTGCAGAAATGGAAGATTTATTAGAGAAAATTACAGTTTAAATTATTTTTTTTATTTTTATAAGGTGTTAAAAAATGGATAAAAAACAAAAAATAGTTATTGGCGGGGTTGGTATTTCTATAGGTGTAATTGGTGTAATTGGTTTGTTGTACAATTATTATAAACGAGTTGAACCCGAATTGACTAAGGAAGAAATCAGAGAGCTTGAATATGACGAGTATGTAAGACCAAGCTATAAAAATAAGCATTTTGAAGTGTTTACCTCTAATAGAAACGATGTAAGAGAGGAAGGGCGTTTAAGAGTAAGCGGGAATAAATATGGACGTAATAGGTTCAATGTAATCCAAGCAAGGGAAGGAATGCGGGGAGCGAGAGAAAGAATTCGTTTAGATGTTCATGGAAATTTATAAATAATTTCAAATTTAGGTTAAGAATATGGAAAAAGAAGTTAAAAAACCTAAAACTGTGCTGTTTACTAATCTCTTATATCAGTTTGTTATAATAGTATTTTTCACAGTATTTTTTATGGTATTTGTTGTCGAGTATTTTCTCTTTATGTTTATTAGCGTTGTAATTGCAGGAATAATAACATTATTTTTAAAATCAAATCCAGATATACTTCCAGATAAGATTTTAACTCAACAAATTGGTAATTTGTTAAAGGCAATAACCGATATTGTTGTATCTAACGATTTAGGCAAAAATGAATTAAGGGATATTTTACAGAAAACTGTGATATGGAACCTGAGAAATGTAAAAACTATTCCCTCCTCAAATAAAGAAATTCTTGAAGATGTTAAAAAATATATTTTAAAAAAATTAGCTCCTGAGAGTGAGGAATAATTGAAAACGATTGAAAATATATTGGCGGAAATATCCAAATCTTTAAAAAAGTTAACGCAAATTCAAAAAGAACGGTTAGACTTAGAGAAAGAGGTAGTTAAGGAAGATAAGAAAGAGACGAAAATGATTGAAGTGTTTCAAGATAAGATTATTGGAAAAATAGGAAAAGACGAAAAGATGCAAGAAAAAGTACAAAAGGAATTTTTTAAAATGCTCGGAGTTAAAGAAAAGATTGATATTGACGGAATTGACTTAGGAGGAGGATGAGAGTTAAACCATGACAGCAAATATAGAAGTGGAAGAAAATTCTCTTGAGAAATTTGTTTATGAATATGCTCAGAATCACGTGTACGTGAGTAAGAGAATGGTTAGTGGAATTTATATTTCAAGATACAACCCCGAACATAACAATTTCACTTCTACGGAGCTTCAAAGAAGGGTTAAGAGAAAATTAGCAAGAATTCTTATTACCTATAAAAATTTAGGCATAGCAGAAAGGAGAGGGAAAAATACCTATGAGATTAACCGAGGCAAGTTAAAGAAATTTACGCTAAAACAAATTAAAGCTTTCTCATTAAAAAACTAAAAATTTTTTATCTAACAATCTTGTTATTTTGATAAAAATCAAAATTTTTTTTATCGGATTTTAAAAAAAATCAAGAATATTCTTGATTAAAAGATTGAATTAAATTTTTAAAATTGTTTAAGGGTATTAAAAAATGAAAAAAAAACTATTTCTTTGCTTTGTCATTAACCAATTTTTCATACTTGAGAATTAAAATATGAATACAATCTGAAAGCGATTTTGAACCGAATTTTTCTTTATATTTTAATAGCATATCTCGAATTTTAACATCTATTTTTATGGTTGTCGATGGCATGATTAATTAAAAATATAAAAATGATGCAAACATTTAAATTGTCGGATAATAAAGTATATGATATACTAAGAATATATTTTTAGTATAATTCAATCAATCGAAAATGACTAAAAATGATGCAGAAATAGAATGGGAAAATTTACAAAAGAGAGTTAACAAAATAGACGAGAGAAACGAAAATATTGGCGTTAATATATTTAATGCTGAACTAATAATTAAAAAAATATTTAATTAACTCCTGTGATACGTTTTATGAGAAAAAGAAGTTTTTGGATTTTAGGATTTATAATAATAATCGGTTTTACCCCAGTTTTACCGATTGTTTTTTCACATCCTCACGGAAAAGGAAAAGCAAAAGCCAAAGGAAAGGTTAAAGAAATTAGTGTCTTCTTGGACTACACAGACTCACCAATGCACACAAATGATTACCCAGTTGTAGGTATTCCATATATCGTTTACGATGGGTTAAACGCTGTAATTGGTGACGGAACAACTGATTCGCTCGGAATGATGACTTTTATCGTTCTTGCGAGTTATAACCAAGACGATTTAGGTGTACATATCACCTTTATGTGGCAAGGAGCATTAGTTTCGATAGATAATTTAGTCGGTGGAGCAATACGAAATGTAGAGGTTAACGACTTTGACACAACTTTCACTTTCTTATGGGAAGATTTAACTCCTATTATAGGTGAGAATGTTGATATGTGGTTTAACGGCGTAAAAATTTCTGGGTTATTAACTAACGGAGCAGGGAGTTTTAGCCTTAACCATCTTGTCGATGGTGTTTATACCTTTAAAAGTGCAAACGCTCTTTTCGATGATGTGAATTATACCATATTAGTAGATACTTCAGTATTAGAAATTTTTGCGGACATTATAGTTTCAGCTAAATTTGAGCGAATTTCTCGCTATTTGGTTAATAAAACTGGGATTTTATTTTTTTATAATAGATAATAAAATCAATCAAAAATAAAAGTGAAAAAAATGTCAAAATGTCAAAAATGTGAAATTTCCGTTGAATATTTAGAAAATTACTGTCTTAAATGCAGAAAAAAACTAGCTGGCATTAAACCTAAAAAATCTAAAAAATTATGTATTGGATGTACTAATAATTGGTATAATCATAATAGAGAAAACGGATGTTATGCTTACAATAAAGCAAAAATCGTTATACAGTATATTTACCATTCAATAAACCAAGTAATACCTAATCTAAAATGGAAATTAAAATGTTTTAACCAAGAATATTAAATAAAAAAAGAGGTAAAAAATTATGGAAAAACCTAACAAAAATAATGGAAATAATAAAGAATTTTGCTATATAATTAAAGAAATTTGTAAATTCGAATATTTAGATTGTCCAAATTGTAATATTTACCACGATAATAGACATAAAGCGTTTAAAATCCCTATAATAATACTATTACAAAAACCCGAAATAAAATTAAAATTTACTAAATTAGATACTTCCTTAGACCTTAAAGTATTAGAGAAGTTAGGGATTAAACCAAAAACATAACGCTTATCCTTTCATTCGAGACTCTCGATTCTGGATTTTTGTCTTTTTGGTTTGATTTCGCCCTCTAACCCCTCTAAACCTTTCATTATATCGAGAGTCTCTCTTTATTTAATCAGAATAATGATAAACATGAAATATAAAAATATAGTTATTGGAGTGGTATTTATTATCATAAATTGGGGTTTTTTATCGTTTATAGCAGGTTTTCTGCATAAAATCGTTTTAGGTATGATAAGTTTTAGTGTTGGTCTAATTCTGTTTTTAAAAACAAGTAAAAAATGAGATTTATTTTTTCATTTTCGCTAAATTTTTCTTGAAAGCTTCCGTAAATTGAGCTAATAAGATGCTTCTTTTTACTCTCGTACCTTTTCCGAATTTCAAGCGATATAATAACCATAAATCATCTTGAGAAATATTCACATTAGAAATATCAAACTCAGTTATTCTTTTTAATGGTTTAGTTAATAATTTTAAATCTATATCAATTTCAGAGCCAATTTCCAATTTTTTTGGTTCAATCAACGAATCAATCTTTTTCTCAAGCTCAGGAGCAATTTTTTTAATTTCTTTTTTATCTTGAATCTTGATTTGATTTTTCTCTTCCTGAGGTTTTTCTTCTGATTGTTCATTTTCCAACCAATCTAAATCGTATGACATAATTTTACAGCCTCGCTTATGTTATTCTTATTTATATCTTGTGGAATTATAGGTTTAATAATAGACATTAATTTATTAAATTCTAAAATTCCCTTTTTTAAAGTTTGAAGTTTATTATCTTGCTTCATTGCCGTATATACAATTTCTCTCCCATCTTTAGGAAGTTCTTTTACTTTATTTTCATCTATCAATCTTTTAACATACATTCTTGCTTCATTTATAGGATATTTACCGCTAAATTTCATATTAACAACAATTTCTTTAATGGTACGCCTATTATCTATAAGAAATTCATAAATTTGCTCTTTATTTCCCATTATTTTTTATCACCTGAGAATTAAAATTTAATTGTTATTTTTAGTTATTTTTTATAATATTTAAATGTTGTTATTTGTTGTTTTATACCTAAGAACAACAATGTTGTTGTTTAATATTTTTTCGATATTTTCTCAAAAACACTTTTTATATTCTCTAAAAATCGACAATTTAATTTAATATCTTGATTTATATTCTTTTAAGAATTTAATTTGTTTATTAGCTAATTCGGAAAAAAATGTTAAAAAATAGCCTTAAAAATCGATTTTATGCAAAATAATCATTTGTAAATTTTACCGAAATTTTTCTGAAAGTTATAAAGAAGTTTCAGATTTTTTTCCGATAAATTTATAAATTTTTAATTTATATAAAATTTATGGCAATTAAAAAAAATAAAATTGGTCAATTTGCAAAAATAAATGATTTTTCTAATATAGAAAATGATAAATATGTGCTAAAATGGTTAGATGGGATAAAATCCAAAAGAGAGAGAGTTTCACTTATGCAAAACTTATGTAATTTTCTTGGTAAAACTCCCACCGAATTAGCACAAGAACATCAAAACGATTTAAAATTAGATGTTCTAAAAAGAACTAATATAGCAAAAATTCAGTTAAATAATTTTTTTGGATATTTAACTAATACTAATGAAGAGAATTGGAAAAACACACTAAACGATAAAGTAATTAAGAAGTCTATAGCTTGGAATTCTGCACTACAATATGTTTTCTCAAAACTCTTAAGTTTTTATAGTAGATTAGGAATTCCTGTAAAGTATAATAAAAAAGAAAAGCCAAAAGAATTAAGCACAAATGTTAGAGAAAAGACATGGAGAAAAGATACTAATGGAGAGAGAAAAATAATCAAACATATTGACAAAAAAGAATGTTTAAAGCAAATTAGAGATTCTTTTAACTCTTTAAGAGATAAAACAATATTCTTAGGAAAATTAAGCTCTGCATTAGATGACGTAGATATGTTTAACCTAAAAATCAGAGATTTTAAAAATGGATATTTATCAGATTATAATATCTGTTATTTACAAGGTAATAGGCAAAAAGATGGCGTATTATATCAAACCTTTTTCGGTAATGAAGCTTGTAATATGATAAAACTTTACTTAAACGACCGATTAGATAAAATCAATAAAAAAGGAAATAAAATATTAACTGAAATTCCGAAAAAAGATTATTTATTTGCCACTAACAAGAATAAAAGAATGATTGAGAGATATTTTACCGAAAAAATGAAAGAAATTATTGATAAATTGGAATTAGGAAATATAACTCCAAAAAGCTTAAGAAGATGGTTTAACACTCATTTAGAGAAAAATTCTGTTAGAACTTCTATTATTAGGCGTTTAATGGGTCATAAAGGTGATATTGGTGATGAACATTATAATCAAATATTTGAACAAGCTAAAGAAGGCGAATATGAAGAATTAGCATTATTTTTTAATGAAAATGTTGATGTATTAGTTAGTTTAGGTAATGGAAATCGGAAATTTACACAAGTAGATAAAAGAGTTAATGACTTAGAAGCATTAAATAAAAATTTAGTGGAAGAATTAGCAGAGACAAATAAAAAAGTTGAGAAAATGGAAGAAATCATCGAAAAAGTGCCTAATCTCTTAGAATCTTATAAAACAGTAAAAGAGCTATTATCATTACCAAAAAATAAACGATTTTTTGAATTTATTACTGAAATAGATAATGATAAATTAGATTTGTTGATTGAATCAATTTCTAATCCTAAGCAAATTCCTAAAAGCTCACATAAGTACGAGAAAGAAGAAAAAGACAAAGAGATTAAAGGCTTTAATCTCAAATCTAAATAAATAATTTTTTTTATTTCTTATTCTATTTTAAATTGGTTTAAACACTAAATTTAATTTCTGTAAAACATTTGTAAAACACTAAAATAAAATATCAGATAAAAAGTTTCAAAAATAATATTAGAAAGCTGAGAGATATTATTAAAGGTGTTAAACACTTAAAAATCAGATTACTCCCTGAGATAAATTAAAAAATATATTTCAATCATTTAACCTTAAATAGATATTATCAGAATGGTAGTTAATAATATTAAATTGATAATCATGACAACAATAGATTTGAATGAAAAAGTTAAAGAGAAACTCATCGAATATAAAGAAGAAAATGGTTGTAAAACATATTCCGATGCAGTAAACCTACTTTTAAAAGGAAGTGAGAAATAATGGAAAATAACAGAAAAGCGTTAGAAGAGATTGGTGAGAAATTAAAACACCACGAGCATAAAATATCTAATTTACAATATTTAAATTTAATAAAAAAAGGCTCAGATACAAAACAACCTCAAATAAAATTACAGATTAAAAGACTTAATAAAGATATTTGTCCGTTTTGTTTGAATCGAATATATTGGGATAAGCTAAATGCTCTGATAAATGAACATAATAAAATAATTAATTTACTCAATAAGGAATTAGCAGAAATCATATTAGGATGTGAGTTAGATGAGGAAGCAGAACTAACAGAAGAGGAAAGAAAAGCAATCCAGAAAGGGAAACAACTGATTAAACTTTATGAAGCAGAACGAGAGAAGTTAAAAGTTAAAAGAGCAAAAAACAATAATTAAATTTTTTATTATGCTTTGGTAAAAATAAATAAAAGTTTTTGTAAGGAATGAAAGAATAAGAATTGTACGCTTAACAGAATAAGACTTTTTAGAAAGAAAATAATTAAAATGAATATTTTGCTATATTCTATCAAAAAACCTTACTTAAAACCTAAATTGGTATCAAAATTTTAAGATTTTTTAGTTTAATTTTCTTATTTTTGTAAACAAATGGTTAAACAATTTAAAATTAATTGATTTTATATATAAAGGAGTTTTGAGCTTTTGTTTAACACCAAAAAAAAGTACGCGACAAAAGAGAT
>SDBU01008577.1_pt1 | contig 11595 bp, 9 predicted proteins | sample 2277071 | NCBI WGS metagenome assembly SDBU01 (sample SAMN10397929, study PRJNA504765) | marine sediment metagenome | isolation source: marine sediment core GS08_GC12, 126 cmbsf | place: Arctic Ocean: Gakkel Ridge, Loki's castle | collected 2008 | reverse complement strand
CGTGACGTCATCGTAAGGCGCGATCGTGTTGTTGGTGAAGAACACAGTCGTTGATGGGACCGGGAAGTGCATGATCTGGATCCCCGGGGCATCTTTGAGTGTGGTGGTCAGGTCGATGCCCGGGACGTCATAGGCCATGTCGATGGCACCGCTCAGCAATAGCAGGATGCGATCCTGGGCGGAGGGCACAGTCTTGTAGATGACCTTCTTCAGCTTGGGCGCACCCTTCCAGTAATTCTCGTTGGCGATGTAGACCACCTGGTTTCCGGGTTCGTACTTGTCCAGGATGTAGGGGCCGCTGCCAGCGACGTGATTCCTGAGCCATTTCTCGGCGAAGGGGTCGTCTTCGGTCACTTGCGCCTCGACCACCTTGGAGTCTATGATGGGGGCGTTGGGTCCCAACGTGAGGATGTGAAGAAGCAAGTTGTTGGGTTCTTCGAGCACGAACTGGAAGGTGTAGTCGTCGACGACGACAGTCTGGGCCGGGTCCGTGATGCCGGCGAATCCCAGCATCGTGTTCTGGATGCCCTTACCCATGTTCAACGCGCGGTCGAACGAGTACTCCACGTCGGCTGCGGTCAGCTCGTTGCCGCTGCTGAACGTCACACCCGGGCGCAGGTTGAAGGTCCAGGTCAGGCTGTCGTCTGAGGCACTCCACGATTCGGCCAACATGCCCTTGAACCTGGTGGTGTCGGCTACCGCCCTGCCTTCAGCGTCCTCGGTCACTTCATATTCCAACAGCCGGTCATACAGAGTCTGGATCATCTCGTTGGCGGTGAAGTAGGTGGAGGTGGCCGGGTCCCAGCCTTCCAGGTCGCCAGGGACAGCCACGATGAGCACCGTGTTGGCCTCATCCTCGGCTATCACTGGTGGTGCCAGCAGCACTTCGGCGTCCTCGGCACTGGGGATGCAGATCTTCCAACCGACCTCGATGGCATCAGCGTCGTCAATCTCTGGGAACGAGTCGTCCTCAGCATGCATTCGGTTGGTGGCCACCATGATGGCTTGGTATGCCAACACGTTGCCCAGATACTTGTCCGCGATCTTGCTCAACGAGTCGTCAGCTTGAGTGGTGTACTCGTTGGCGCACGGTACCGGGGATATGTCTTGCGCCGGTGGTGCGGCCGCGGCAGCCAGCGGCAGTAGCATCGACAATAAGATGGCCACCCCCAGCAAACTCAATACTCGTGGTGCGCGATGTGATTTCCTGTGCATTTTGATCTCCTTTTCTGTCCTTTTCATACAGTGGAGTGGAGCGGTATCCTCTCAATGGTCTGGCTGGCCAGACCCGCGCTCTGCGAGACGATACCGGGCATACAGCCTACACAACGACTTGCTTGACTGTGATGGTTCTCCTGGCCTCACCTCCTTTTGATGTGGCCTCCCTGAATGGTTTCCTTCTCCCGGAACGTGCCCTGCACAGGACAGCTCTCGGGAAAAGACGGGACACTGTGTCCCCGGCACCGGTGCTAAGTGACAAGGGTCTCAATGGGACGGTAAGGCAAATCGTACCCGAAGTGGGTCGGACCCAGAACCGCAAGACCTTGCTCAGTTCGATAACGGTCATCGATCTTGGCCCCAAGAATGGTGACCTTTCGCCCTTCTGGCAAATCCGTGTTGACATACGGCTCCCCGCTAGTCTGGTCCACAACCATGATCAGGTCCGGGCTGGTCACATAGGGTTCGTCATCAAGCCAGGTGATGTGGTTCTCGTTCTGGAGCCATATTTTGAACTTGTGTCCCGTGAAGTTCCCTGTGCCCTCAACGTACGTAGTGCCGAACATGTACCCATCGCGACTCTCCCACTCCCGGCGAGTAATCGTACCCTCAAACAACAGCCAGCCGTCCAGAGCCTCTGTCGCTGCTCTTAGGGGATCCTGGCCGGCCTGACGAGCTTCACGAATGGCCGCGCCTATTGTCAAGGCTCGAGTAAGCGTTCCTGCAACCAAGACGGGCTTCAGCTGACCGGCCTGCGTCAGAAAACCGGCGTGGGCGCAGATGGCAAAGGCGTCCGGACGTTTGGACACGGTACTGATCATTTTTCCCAGGTTCTCTGCAACCTCGGCACTGGGCGATTCCTTCAGAATCAATCGGTTACCCCAAGTATCGACGATGGCTGCTGGCCATAGAGTGTGACCGGCCATAGCTGCCAGTGTCTGGGTCAATTTGGGCACGGCTCTGCCGCAGTTGTCTGCATCCATAACGTCCAGGCCCAGCCGTGTGGCCACGTCCAGCGTGCCCGACGTGGCGACAGCACCCGGCTCAAAGGACACCAGGGCCTGGACGCTCACCCCCGTGTAGCGTTCCAGCTCCTGGACCGCTTCTACCATCGGATAGGCCACCTGGTCTCCCACATACCCCAGGCGATTTCGCTCATCGTCCGACAACGGGTCGTGAGGAGCGACCGATCCCATTCCGAACACGCAGCAGGTCCAGGCATCGTCTGGCACATTTGCCAGATCCTTCCACCTGATTGCCTGTCCGGCTTCTATGTGACTGAGTAGGTATTGGCGTCCCACCTTGGGGTGACCGCCCCCACCGGTGCCCAGCAGAACCAGCCCACGCAGCAGGTCTTCAACCTCTTGTTCGGTTCGTATCGTCTTGTCTGGCATCCCCTCTCCTCTCTTGTTATGTGCTCCAGTGACAACCGGGCTCGGCAGGGAGCGTGTGTCTGGTCACCGGGTCCATCCCTGGCGCTCCCGGGCGGCCTACACTGTCGCCACAGTAGGTTCAGCCCCCTCCGACCAGGGGGACGACGGAAACCCGATCACCTGCTCGCACAACAGTATCCCACTGCTCCAGGTCCGCAATGCTGCGGCCCTGAACCAGGATCAGGTGCTGTTCCGCAAGTTGCTCTGGCGAGACAGCCACGCCGTGAGTCTCACTCACCAGGCGCAGCAGGCCGCGCACCGACATCGATCCGCTGACGGGCACCTGATATTGCTTGCTCCCTCCTCCAAGGGCCGATACGCCCAGAAACTTGACAGTTATCTCATCCATCATTACTGCCTCCGGCCGATGGCAGCCGTTTCCTGACCACACATCAGCCTCACTCCGGCAACCGCCCCATTCTTTCCAATTCATCGGCCACCTGCCCCAGGTCCAACGATTCCAGTGTCTCTCGGGTGGGCCAGCTGGACTCCAGGTCCCATCCGTGGAGAGCATAATACTCGTCCAGCATGTTGCTCAGCTCGTCCGGGGAGTTGACAGCGTTCTCTCCGGGACGGTCCGGGTTCTCCTCGTGCATCAGACGCCAGGGCAGGCGATCATCGGCGCGGGTTGCCCCTTCGCGGACGTTGAAGCACTTCTCCAACGTGAGGATTCGCCTTCCGGCGTGCAGCATTTCCTCGGCCGTGATCTCCACTCCCAAAGTGGCGGACATCAGGCCGGCCATCATCTCGGGCATAATGGCGAAATCGGCGGTGGTGGGGAAGGAACAGAATCCCAGGCTGTCTATGGCAGCGTACCAATCCTCGTGAAAGACGATAATCTCAGCCCGCTTCTCAGTCATCAGCGGGTTGGCGTACTTGCGGCTGCCGGTTATCCGCTCGATCAAATCCACACCCAATTCGCGCAAGCCAAACTCGGCGATGGGCTGCGTGTGCAGATGGTCGGGGCCGCGAGGGTTGACCGCAAAAGCCAGCGCATAACCCTTGGCCGAACGGGTATCGACCCGAGATTGCTCCAGCCCTTTTGCCTCGACGGCCCACTTCTCAGACCCCTTCCCCAACTCGGCAGCGGCTGCTCTCACCCCGTCAGCCAGCAGATCACCGATGCCTTCCCGGTGTGCAATACGCCGGACAAGTTCCAACACCGTCTTGCCGTTGCCCCACTCGAGTTCCAGACCATCCTGTTGGGCTTCAGACAACACTCCCCTGGTATTGGACTCGATGAGCCACTGGATCACCGATGCCGTGGAGATCGTATCCAGACCATACGAGTTGCACAACTCGTTGGCCTTCAACACCACCTCTGTCTCGCTGATGCCGCACCCGGGTCCGAAGCCGAGCATCGTCTCCAGCTCCGGGCCACCGGAACGCGTGCCAGCATACTCCCCTTCATCGACTTCCGTGTAACGATGGCAAGCGATAGGGCAAGAATAGCAGCTAAGCCGCTTCTTGAGGAATCCGGCTTCGACCAGGTGCTGTCCACTGAGATTGTAGGCGTCCTCAAAATAACCACGCTGGAAATTGAGGGTGGGCACCAGGCCAATCTCGTTGAAAGCCGGTATACTGCCAGAAGTGCCGTACAGTGTTTTTTGCTTGGCAGACGGAGCGTTCGCTATGCCCTCGCGAACCTTATCGGTCCACTCCTTGAAGATCTCAACGTCTCGGACCTGAACACGTTTCTTGCCAAACACGACGATCGCCTTGAGGTTCTTGGATCCCATGACTGCCCCCACGCCCCCTCTGCCGGCAGCGCTGTAAGTGGACATCATGATGGCAGCCATCTTCACCAGGTTCTCGCCGGCCGAACCGATGCAGGCTACCTCGACCTTCCGATCCCCGGCTGCTTCCTGGAGTGCCTCGGTCGTCTCGCGCACGTCCTGTCCCCACACGTGCTCCGCCGGCAGAATCCGTACCCGATCCTCGTCCACATCGATGTACACCGGGCTGGGCGCCCGCCCGTGCACCACCAGGTTGTCGTAACCGGCAAACTTTAGAACCGCACCCCATTTGCCGCCAGCGCTCGATTTCAGATAGAGGCCGGTGGCCGGGCCTTTGCAGGTGACGGTCGTGCGACCTGACGACGGAGCGCGGGTGCCTGTCAGGGTGCCGATGCCGAAGATCAATACATTGTCTGGGCCCAACGGATCGGTGTGTTGGGTCACGCTGTTCCACAGGATGTGTGCGTTCACACCGCGGCTGCCCAGCCAATGGCCAATTTCATCCAAAGTGAGCGTCTCATTCCAAATGCGCCCGGTTGTCAGGTCTACATGAAGGATCTGGCCCTGATACGCTTCCATCTCAAGAAGCCTCCCTATAATGTCGCTCATCGCCTCAGATGTGTCGGGGCAGCTATGTCCTGATCGAGCAGCTGCCTTCTCCCTGTCACCCACCGGTATTCATGCAGCCATACCATTACGGTCTTCGGCACCAATGGCAGCGATGAGGGCTCGTTTGGAACTCTGAATGTGATTCCGGATCGCGCTCTTCAATGCTCGCTTGTCCCTGGCCTCCAGCGACTCGAGAATCTGGCGATGCTCCTGATCCACATCGTCCAAACGTCTGTCTTGCATGGGATAGAAGACAATGGCCATCTGCAGGTTCAGGTTCAGTCCATCGTATACCTCGAGAAGCAGGTTGTTTCCGGTGACGTGGACCATGGTGCGGTGGAAGTCGCGATCCTTGGCGAGAAAGCCGAAATAGTCGGATCCCGTCCCCTCCGGGGCGATGAGCGACCGCCACTCGGTGTACAGCCGCCGCAGGTGATCGAGGTGATCCTCGGTCAGACTGGCCACAATCTGGTCGACCGCGCCGACCTCCAGGACCTGACGCGCTTCGAAGCGTTCGGCCACACCCTCAGGGGTCAGCTCGGTCACATAGGACCCACGCCGGGGCACCACAGTGACCAGTCCCTCCGTGGCCAACCGATTGATCGCTTCTTTCAGCGGAGTGCGGCTGACACCCAGTCGCTGCTGCAAATCGTCCAGGTCCAGGCGGCGCCCTGGCAGCAATTCCTTGTGCAGGATCGAGTCCCGCAGCGCCTCGCACGCCTGGTCGCTCAATCTGGTGCGGACGACCGGACGCAGTAGATTCTGCTCCAACATGATGTTTCCCTTACTCCACACGTTGATGTCTGTGTTTCATTGGCGTGTTGCCACTTCACGCCTGCTGGGCGCAGTCCAGAGGATAACGACCATATCTTTGCACTGCCCTGGTCATTGCCAGCACGTTCTCCGGGCGCACATAGCCGGGCAGGCTGTTGCCGCTGGTAACAATGTATCCCCCGCCGGGGCCCACATCCCGAATCAAATCGCGTACCTCCTCGTCCACGTCATCCGGCGTGCCCTGCCCCAGTATGTTCAGATCCACATTGCCCAGCAGGCAGAGCCGATCCCCATACTCTCGTTTCATCTGCCGGATGTCCATAGGTCCCTTTTCGTTCGGGTGCAGGCCAGCGATGCCCAGACTCATAAGGTCCTCCAGCAAAGGTACCACGTTTCCGTCACTGTGAACAATCCAGGGGATGGTCACCTTTTCCGCAACGCGCCGGAAGTGGGGGAGCATCACCTGATGAAAGACAGCAGGGGAGAAAAAAGGCCCCGTCTTGAATGCCAGATCATCAGTGGACACGTAGACGTCGAATCCCATCTGACAGACGCGCTCCGCCACGACCAGGGCCCAGTCACTATACCGCTCCAACACCCTCTCGACGAGGCCAGGGTTGTCGTACAGGGCCAGGCAGAATCCCTCTGTTCCCATGCTCAACATCGCAGAGAGTATGCCGATTCGGGTCACAAACCAGGCGCAATAATCTTCCTTTTGGCTGACGAATTCCTCTGCTTCTGCATACAAGGCATCATCGTAGGGATCGGGCAGTTGGAGCAAACCAAGGTCAGCATCGGTTCTGATCATCCCCTCGCCGTGGAAGAGGCACCCATCCTGGCCAACGAACGTGTGAGCGTACACTGGTGCCCGAATCGCGCAGGATACGTTGTCCGTACCAAGGAACGATGCGATTGCCTTGGCCTCATCCACCGTGTATCTGTAGTTGTCAACGTCCTGGCCTGAGACTGGTCGTCCAGGTTTGTCCCACCCCATTATCTGTTGGGCGAGGGTACGGTCTATCGCTGTCTCGCAGCAGGGAACGCGGTCCGGCTCTTCACCTCGCAGCGCACACAGCACCCTCTCACGTGAGTTCACATCTGCTCTCTTTCAGGCCATTCCTTGTGCCGATGTCGGACATCACCGGTTGCTCCCGTCTCTGGCCCCCAAGGGCGTCGCCTTCACAGGTCTTCAGAGGACCATCACGGGCTATGTGGGTTCACATCGATCCATCACCCGAGTGGTAAGGTTGGCTGTTGCCTGCCACAGCTCGTTCTCTACCTGTACGAAATTCCTCTCTCTGACCCCGGGCCAGTCAGAGTGCCACTCGTCGAAGGCGCCGAAGTCCGGCATCTCCCACATGGCCAGAAACCGACGCCCGGCCCCCACGAACTTATGCTCGAACAGACCTATGAACTTGTTGCTGGGCCAGATGGCTGACCACTCAGCCGCGACCTGGAAGTACATTTCTCTGATCCGTTGGTTGCTCACGCCCGATTGGGCATCGAATTCTTGTACGAAGATCATGTGTCACCTCCGGCATAATATGGGTAGGACAGAGCTGCTGTGGGTCTAGAACAGGACACGCTCGCCACCAATCCGCGTCAGAATGGCCTGAATCGCCATCTTCACCTCCGGCTCCAGCTCTGGTGGACGATGCGTGGACAGGATGTCCTGGACGCGGCCGCGTGCCTGGAAAACGATGTCTTCACGCTCTGAGGCGGGCCATTCGAGTTGATACTCTCGGCTCAGCAATGGCGAGATGAGGTGTTCTCGTCTGAATCGGCTCAGCGTATGCTCGTGGTCCAAGAAATGCCCGCCCGGACCGACCGTCTTGATGACATCAACCGCCAGGCTGCTTTCGTCAACCTCGATCCCCTGGAGGAAGCGATTGATCCACTTGGCTATCTCGTTGTCGATGACGAACTGTTCGAAGCTGATGGCCATGCCGCCAGCCATCAGCCCCGACACGCCATCGTGAATGACCTCTACGCCGCATAAAGCGGCTGCCAGGTTGGTCAGTCCCTTCTCAAGACCGGTGCGTACGTCCGGCACGCGGGAGTCGGCAACACCGCCAGTTCCGTAACCCAACGGGATGTCGTACATCTGGCAGATTTGGGCGCTGGCAGCGTTGATGAGCGACATCTCGGGCGCGGCCGCGGCCCATTTGCTGGTGCGCATATCCATCCCGCCCACGAATGTGCCGTACACGACCGGGCAACCAGGGTTCGTCAGCTGGCACAGGGTGATGCCGGCCAGGACTTCGGCATTCTGGGTGACCAGCGCGCCGGCCAGGGTCACTGGTGCTGTCGCTCCCGCCAAGGCACCGCTGACCACACGTAGTGGGATGCTGTGTTGTGCTGCGTGGATGATCTTGCTCACCATCTCTTCCGAGTAGACCAAAGGCGAGTTGATGGTGCAACCCAGGGAGTAGACCGGCCCCTCAGCCCCGGCCGCCTCGGCGACCAGCTGACCCATCTCCCAGACCTCGTCCAGGTACTTGGGTGTGGGCACTCCGATGCCGACGTGCTTCTCCGTACTGTTAAGCTGGATGGCCGCCGCGTAGATTTCGGCGATGGCCGGTGGGACATCCTGGGGAATGAAGGGAGTGAGCACGTAGTGGACATTCTCCAACTTGTCCGCCAGGAGAACATACTGGGCCAGATCGTCCAGTGTGGCCTTGCGATAGGTTTTCCCCTCCGGTTCGCACACGAAGGTGGCGCCAAAGGCACTGGTGTAGTAGACCCCACCTTGTCCCAAGGCCAGATCATAGGCCGGGTTGCGCGCGTGAAGGATGAACTGCCCCGGCGCCTGGCTGATCGCTTGTTCGACGGTCTCAGGAGCAAGCTGAACCCGGCTTCCGTCCACTGTCGCGCCGGGACTCCGACGGAACGTCTCCAAGGCTCCTTGGTGCTGGAATTCGACACCGACCTCCCACAGCACCCGCAGCGATGCGCCGTGAATCGTTTCCAGATCAGGTTGGGTAAGCACGCTTGCGGTTCGTCCGCCCAATGGTCTTGTTCCCGTCAACACATGTCTTCCCTTCGACCAATTGTCACGCACATTTTCCCCTGGCGGAGACGGTGACTCGATGCCAGGCTACGGCCTGTTTCCAATATGGATCAGGCCGCGGCATCGTTTGCGGATTGCTTCTGGCCGATTCACGGGGAAAAGAGGAAGTGTACCCCGTTTGGGCACGACGGACGGCCATACCGTCTTCACCATTCTATATATATCACATTTTTAATTTTTTGTCAACAATTTTTGGCTTGACAAGGCACTGCATTTGTGATACGCTGTCAGCAGTCAAGCAAACGACGACCTAGCCATCCACTCATCCACTTCAGAAAGTCCCGCGCTTCTGACCCAAGAAGGGAGTCAATCTCCCCCAGGTGTGATCTCGGTCGGTCTGGACAAATGCAGATGAAGCTGGAACACCCGCAGTACTCTTCAAAGTCACCGCTGATTCTTGGGAGGGTTGGTCATGTATCTTGGGGTTCCAAGGGAGATCAAAGATAACGAATATCGCGTTGCCATGACGCCGGGGGGAGTGCGCCAGTTGGTAGAAGCCGGTCACCAGGTATTGGTTGAGACCGGCGCCGGTGAAGGGAGCGGGTTCTCTGACGCGCAGTATCAGGAATCTGAAGCCAGAAGTGTGTCCACCGCCGCCGATGCCTGGAGCGCAGACATGGTGGTGAAGGTCAAGGAGCCGCAGCCGAGCGAATATGAGTTCCTAAGGCCATATGGAACCAAGGAACAACTGCTTGCAGCTTCTGAGCACGCAGGTTTGGTAGATTGGCGTCCTGTCCTCGTAACTGGTGTGGGTGCTCGCACCCGGCAAAACCGTTAGAAGCAATGAGGATCCCATTATCATCGGAGACAGATTATGGAAGCACTTATGGTTGATAATGGCTTAAACCCTGACACAAAGATATATCGGTACATGAGAATTGAAACTTTCATGTCGTTTGTTGAGGCAAGGCAAATTCACTTGACAAACATAAATCTATGGGATGACAAGTGGGAGGTGATTCTTTCAAAAATACCAACCGTGGACGACAAGGGCGAACTCACGTTCCCTCTCTATTCCTTCCATGAGAATCTATATGGTCAGTGTTGGAGCTTAGTTCAAGAATCTGATGCAATGTGGCGGATTTATTCACCTGGTAGAACCGGGGTACAAATCGCGACTACTGTTGAGAAGTTCAAACTGATTGGTGGTATTAAGAGGTCTTACCTTGGAAAGGTAATGTATTTTCAAACAATCAGCGATTTGCTGGAAAAAGTAAAAGCAGCATCTCACAAGTCTCCCTTTGATGATGCTTTGTACAAAAGGATTGCTTTTGACCACGAGCGTGAAGTTAGGTTCTTGGCACATGGAGATTATCTTTGTGAATTTGAGCCGGAATGGACACACGTTAGCTTACCAGTAGATCCATCTATGTTCATTGAAGGCGTAACTATTGATCCTCGAGCTGATGATTGGTACGTAAATGCAATTACAGGATACTGTGAGAGACTTGGTTTAGCTGTTAAGCCTGTCAAATCGAGCTTATATGAATCTGAGCCTCATCTTAGGCTGGGTCTGGCAAGAAAATGGACAGTAGTAAAGGATGAATAAATGGTCTTGTATGCGGATTGCTTAATCTGCTCAATAAAGGACTGAGACAGCCCGACCGCGTTAGCTCAGACTGGCCTCGCCAAGTACGAGTATTGAAACGCTGAGGGTTTTCTGTGGCCCAACAAAAGCTTCCAGCGGACATCGGCTGGTGCCACTGATGCCGACCGTGAGGCACTGATTCTTGTCGCACAAGGTAAGTTTGTCTGAATAGCTAACTCTCCAGCGTTGGGCTGCCGGCTCCATACCCCTATCCCTATCAAGCCCGTCAGCGACGTTCATTTTCAAGGTGGTGCCTGCTGGAGTAGTTGTTTGTGGAGGAGGAATTCTTTATGGCCGACGCTAAACTGGCCTGCATTATCTGCCAAGGTGCTGTAGGTGACCAAGAACTTTAACGAATCCAGATTTGGCAAGATGTTCATTGGCGACTGACTGTGAGCCTGTCCGCTGAAGTGCTTGGGTTCAGTTATCTGGAACCCAAGAGACATATTCCGTACATTACTGACCTGAACGGCGAAGAAGCCCACACGCTGGCAGAAGTCCTGGCGCGGGTGACAAGAGTGCTAAGTGAGGAGACGGGGGCAGTCCCGGAGAAGAGGGTAGAGCTGTATTGGAGGAGCCCGTGGCAGAAATCGTTCTACGCTCTGCGGCCGGGGAGTATCAATTACAGGTCCAGGATGATTGCCTGTTGCTGCATCATCCTTTGCCGGAAGTGGCACCCATCCCCAGTGGCCGGGTGGAGGTGGCCATTCGCCAGGCGGTGGAACGCCCGATTGGTGCCGCACCGCTTTCGCAGTTGGCCAGGAATGCCAGCACTGCGGCCGTCATCGTTGATGACTGGGCGCGGCCGGGCGTAACCCGGCACACGGTGGCTCCCATCATTCTGGACGTGCTGAATGAGTGTGGCATCGATGACGAGCAGATCACGGTGGTCATGGCCCGGGGAGTCGGTCTCGCCCCCCCGGCGGAGGCTGTCAACTCAGCGTTCGGCCCGGCGCTCATGGGGCGCAAGGTCCACAAAGAGATCAGCAGCTATCATCCCAGTCGTCTGGCTTTCTTTGGTTACTCGTCACTGGGGACGCCCATCTGGATTGATGATGCGGTCGCCAGCGCAGACCTGACAATTGGTATCGGCATTACCTTCCCCTCCCCCTGGGGAGGATGGTCCGGTGGCGCCAAGATACTGTTGCCGGGCGCGGCTGGAGCGGA
>SDBU01008576.1_pt1 | contig 11595 bp, 10 predicted proteins | sample 2277071 | NCBI WGS metagenome assembly SDBU01 (sample SAMN10397929, study PRJNA504765) | marine sediment metagenome | isolation source: marine sediment core GS08_GC12, 126 cmbsf | place: Arctic Ocean: Gakkel Ridge, Loki's castle | collected 2008 | reverse complement strand
ACCCCCTTGCATTTCAGAGATGTTTCCCCGAGAGGTGAACATATTCTAGCGCATGGGGTTACGGAATGCTGCGATGTCCGGCACAGTGCAACAAGACGAAATTGTCTGCGCTGTGACGTCAAGCCAAATGGCCAAGCCGTTCCGAATTGCCTGGACACGTCTTTATGACCCTGCGATCCCGATTCTCCACGAGGGCAAGCAACCACGAAAGCCAAGCGCCGGTTGTTGTGGAGATAGTGTGTGGCCCGTTTTCACCGCCACAAAACGCAACCCTTTTTGAGTCAGGCTTTGTTAGTATGATTCAATGCCATACGCTCCACGCGCCTGTGAGAGAGGTCGACGGACAACGATGTCACTGCTAGAGGCGGCAATGAATACCAAGAGTCGTCTCCATGACGACCATCTTGGAGCCTTGACACCGGGGACCAGGGCTTCTAGCCTGCTGGCACCAGACTTAATACCCACCGTGATTACAAGCGGCCTCGTTTGGGGAATCTCGGTTCAGGCTGCCATATCGCGGCCATTGCTTTTGGACGACAGCACAAATACACTCACCCTTGGGCGAGATCTTAGGGGTCAAGAGCATCAAACTGCGGCAGGCGGCCTGCAACAATCGGAGGAGGCAGCTGGGGCAGGAAATGTCCAACTAGCAACCAACGTGCCACTAGCGTGAGGGGCAGATTGCTGGACAACTACAATCTCCACTCCGATGAGATCAAAACTGGTGCGCTATTGGAGATCAACAAGAGCAAGGGACGAGCAAAAGGAGGGCTGACGTATGGCACAGCGATATGCCTGGGAGGCGGTGGTGGAGGCTTTGGAAGCAGAGGAGGTTCCTTTTCTTTTTGGCATCCCGGGGGATCCGCGCTTCTTATATGATGCCTTATATGACAGCAAGCGTATTCGTGCAGTTCTGGTACGTGAGGAGACCTCTGGCGTCTTCATGGCTATAGCCTACACTCGCCTGATAGGCAAGCCAGGAGTCTGTTTTGGAAGCCCAGGACCTGGAGTGGCGAATTTGCTTCCAGGCCTGATGGAGGCATCCGCAACGTGCGCCCCCGTAATTGCACTGGCCTCAACCGTCGATGCGAGGTATGAAGGTATGGGCGCTTTCCAGGAGGTTGACCAACTTGGCCTGGTGGAGCCTGTCACCAAATGGAGCACCAGAGTGTCGCACCCTGAGAAGGTCGCCTGGGCCATGCGGAGGGCGTTCTCGGCGGCTACCAGTGGCAAGCCAGGCCCTGTCTACGTGGAAATCCCCAAGGATGTAGCCCTTCAACGAGCGGAGATACCTCACTATGTCCCATGCCCCAGGCCCCTAAGACCAGCCGGTGATCCGGAAACAATAGAAGCAGCGGCACACTTGCTGGCGCAGGCTGAGAAGCCCTTGATAGTGGCGGGCGGCGGAACGATCCTTTCCGGGGCACAAGCGGAGCTGAAAACGCTTGCAGAGTTGCGTGGAGCTCCAGTCATGACCACACCCTCGGGACGCGGTTCCCTGCCGGAAGACCACGCTCTCTCACTGGGGTCGGTGGGCCTCTACTTCACAAAAGTAGGAGAAAAGGCATATTCAGACGCAGATTTGCTCGTGACCGTCGGTTCGCGGAACGAAGAATTCCAGACCGGATGCTGGCGGTACTTTCCGCGCGGTGCCAGGTTTATCCAGATAGACATCGACCCCTTTGAGATTGGACGCAATTGGGTTCCGGACGTGGCTATCGTTGGAGACGCCAAGCTGGTGCTGCGGGAACTGGCGGCAACCCTGGAAAGAGTGAGCTCAGCCAACCGCTGGGAAAGGGGGTGGGGCGAGGAGTTGTCTGCCCAGAAGAGAGCATATGAGGCTGATGTGGAAGCGGAATGCGCCACCGAAGCAATTCCCATTAAGACCAAGCGCGTTGTCAAAGAGCTGAACCGGGTATTTGGTAGCAATACCGTCCTGGTTAACGAGAACGGGGGCCAGGACCTGTGGTCCTACTACAGCCCATATTATCAAGTGACCCTGGGGGGACACTGTGTGCCTCCAGGGGAGCAGACATGCATGGGATTTGGGGTTGCTGGGGCCATTGGGGCCAAGCTAGCTATGCCCGGGAAGAATGTAGTATGCGTCACCGGCGACGCTGCATTCCAAATGTTCATGAAAGAGCTTCCGACGGCCGTCCAGTATGGAGCGCCTGTAACCTGGGTCGTCCTTGACAACGCAAGCCTGGGGTGGCCCAAATACACTCAAAAAGAGCGTTTGGGTGGCCGCTATATCGCTACGGACTTCGAGGTGCAACCGGACTTTGTAAAAGTTGCCAGGGCAAACCGGTGCTTCGGAGAGCGTGTGGTCGAACCCTCCAAGGTGCGCCCTGCGCTTGAGAGCGCGCTACGAGCCAACGAAGATGGAATTCCGGCAGTACTGGATTTCGTTATTGACCCCTGGGACTTCGGCCCAGGCTTTGAGCGGTTTCACCTCGTGTAACGCAGCATCATGCCTCTGGGTTTGGGCCCTGTACAGGAGGGTCTTTGATGCAAAAGGGCAGATCGTAAGAGACAACAGAACACCTTGTAGTGTCATGAATGGCACGACGCCGCGACGGTGGATCCCCGCCGGCCAGAGCCCGACCGGAGGTAATCCTTTTGGAGAAAACCTGACCGCTCCCGTTTGCAATTGGCGGAGCAGCATCCGCTCTGGACGGCCTTCGCATCCGAGCGATCCGCAAACGAGCTCCTCGCTGTGAGCTCTCTTCCCGAATAACCGTCCAACCCCTAGCTACCTGGCACCAAGTATATCCGTAGGCGTGGCCCTCCGGGGCGCCCATGAACGCTTGCATCGGTGGGATCACTTTGATAGGCTCGACGAGAACAGAAAGAACCAGTCGAGCCTACCTTCCACGCTGGCTTTCTGTCCCCAACCTCTGGAGGTATCGCAAGGAGAGATGGGACTTAGAAAGATCAAGCTCTGGCACGGAGCAAGCAAGAGATGCAGATGACGACCCTGGGTAACACCGGCCTCAATGTCAGCCGCCTGGGGGCCGGCCTGTCCGAGATTGGCCAGTACACGATAACTGAACGCGACATTGCGGAGGCCAGTCGCGTGCTTAACACCGCTCTAGACGGCGGCATTAACTTCCTCGATACTGCCGCATGTTACGGCATCAGTGAAGAGCTCATCGGGCGCACCATCGCCCACCGGCGGGATGACTACATCCTGGCTACCAAGTGCGGCCATGTCACCGGTGGGTATGCTGGCCAGCCCTGGACGGCCCAGACTATCAAAGACAGCATCGACCGCAGTTTGGTACGCATGAAGACCGACTACCTGGACCTGGTGCAATTGCACTCGTGCGATGTCGCCGTGCTGGAGCGGGGTGAAGTCATAAAGGCGGTACTGGATGCGAAGGATGCGGGCAAGGCCCGTTTCGTAGGCTACAGCGGCGACAACGACGACGCGCGCTGGGCGATAGAAAGCGGCTTGTTCGATACGCTTCAGACCAGCCTCAACCTGGTAGACCAGCAGGCTCGTACAAGGCTATTTCCCCTCGCCAAGGCCAGGGGAATGGGCATCATCGTCAAACGTCCTATCGCCAACGGAGCGTGGGGCGCCGAGGAGAGCCCTTCGTCATATGCTGCCGAGTATTTCCGGAGGGCGCAAATCATGGCTCGAATGGGCCCCATCCCTAGTGGCCCCGATAACCGAACACTATTGGCGCTCGGTTTCGTTTTCGCACACCCGGAGGTGGACACGGCCATCGTGGGCACTCGCAATTCCTCACACATGTTGGCCAATATTGAACTGGTGGAGGAGCATCTGCCCATCGCCACGGAAGCAGTGGAGGAGCTGCGCCGTCGCTTTGACGAGGTAGGAGTGGACTGGTTGGGACTGGAATAAGTGCAGCACCTAGGGCAGCCACCGGGGGCAGTTCTAGGTTGTAGCAGGCGAACTGTAAAACCTCCAGCGTAGCAGGCACTCCGGCCCTTTGTTCTCATCAGGCCTGCGGGAGCGTAACCTTTGCACCGAGCTGCTGAAGTATTGGCAAACGGGCGTAAACTACATAGGCTTCAACGATCTTGCCGTTGACTATGCGGTATATGTCAACGCCCCAAAAGGAAATCTCCTTGCCAGATGGCGGGACACCGAACAATTCGCCCTTGTGCACGCCTCTGGCTGTCCAACGGACTGCCACCATGTCACCTTCGGCGATGGCCTCATCATGCTCGAAAAAGAGGCCATCTGGAAAAGCCTGGTGGTCGCCCCTGGCCATTGTTTTTGCTCCTTCTGGACCTCGCAATGCTTCGCTAAACGGTCGGAACGGCGAATAAATGGGTGCATCGGGAGCGACAATCTCGTCTGCTACTTCCAGTTTCAGGTCTTGAATGATGTCTAAGTGAAAGCGATGAGCTATTCTCTTGTTTTCTTCTAACGACATAAAGCACCCCTGGTGTTACAGAATTGCCTGGTACTGAAGTTGGCTGGAACATACCACACTCTTGCAAGGAAATCAACGGGACTGCCATCATAACACTGCCTGAAAAGGCCAGGAGAGGGAACCCCATCTCGCATATCTCTAGACTGAGGCCAATATTCCGGCCCTTCCACTCGCCCAGGCCGCGGCTACTGCCACGGCCAGATATGGTTTCAGGGGGAGACTGAGTAGAGTGCGAACTCCACCTGTACCCTAACGCCGTGGGAACATGTGAGATCGAACCGCTCCCAATCGAACACCCGATCTTCATGCGTGAGCCGGTTGAGCCGACGCGTCCCTTTAAGCAATTCGTCGGCCATGGAAGCAGATAGGTAAGGAAGGGCATGCATTATTGGCGCAGTCTCCTAATCTCGTTGTGTACGACAAGCATAAGGAGGCATGGATACGTGCGTCAACATCACTTACTCCCAAATCGGGTTAGTAAATAGGTGCCAACAGGCCACATCCAGGTGAGCCTTGGCCACATCGATACCAACGTACAAGGCCTTTTCATCCACCGTCTTCTCCTTTCTGGCCCGGTCTTGCATAGCCCAGACAACTGTTCGGGCTCAATGGGGACGGGCGTGACGACCTTGCTGGCGACGGTCTCTGCCGACCTGATATGATTCGGCCTGTCACACACGTAACAAAGATACAAGTTATGTATTCAGGGGCAGCTAGGGTCTTCTTGGAGTTGGCCAACTCTGTGAAATGCTCCAGCATCCCATACGTTAGGCTGGAGTAAACCCGACCTCTTGGCATATCTAGACCCCCAATCTGTGCCTTGCGCCCTGAAATTGCCGTCCGCATTCTCTCGATAGGGCACCATCCTGTTTGGCAAGATTGTGGCCTGTCAGTCAATTGTGGCTCACAGTCCCACTGAGTTATAATGCAGTCGTAGCCTAGCAATACTAGGTAGTACCCAAACCACGCTACGGTGTGGGAAGTCCCGGCAGATGGGATAGTCAATGAGCGCTTCCTGGTCTGTGGCTAACGTGGTCTATTGGCTGCACGCGGCCCTGCCCGTAGTGTTGGGTATGGGCGTCATAGTTGCGGCCTTTGGCACATTGCGACGATATCCCCGAGTGGCCATGATCTTTTGGGCAACGCTGCTGCTTTCGATTCTCTGGCAGTTTCTGCCTTCCTGTATCCTTACAGACGTGGAAGGATGGCTTCGGCACACGGTAGATCCGGAGTGGGTCAGGACGGAGTCGGTACAGAAGATCGCTACCCGAGCGCTCACCGGAGTCGAACTACGAGAAGGAGCGTCAACGGTGCTGCTGGCCGCGGGTGTTCCAGTGGCTGTGTACGCTTTTTGGAGATACCATCGAGACCAGGCGCGAGACACCCTGAGGAAACTACTGCGGCGCTCGTAGTTTGGCCTTGGCAAAAGAATCGCGCCTGCGGTGTGCGAAGCACCAACTCTCTGTCCTCATCGCGCTACTACAGCCCATCCTGGTGCTGCTTCCCTTTGCCACTACAAAAGGTAGTTCTTATAGCAAGGTCGACGATAGGGGCCTCTGAAACAGCGGGACAGGGTCGGCCTTGTGGCACGCCGTCAAAGTCAAGAGGTAAGGAGGAGTGATGATGCGGCTTTCACTGAAGCAGGAGACCCTGAAGAGGTTCTTTGCTCAAGTGCGCCCCTATCTGGTCAGTCTTGCCAAAGCTGGCAACACCATACCCTACGGTGCGTTGGGTTCCGAGTTCCGCTTGTCCCGCCAGAACATTGGTGAAATCACAGGTGCGATATCAGAGGCTGAACACCAGGAAGGGCATCCCCGCCTCTCTGCTATCGTTGTAGCCAAGGCTACTGGTTTGCCGGGCAGCGGTTTCTTTGGACTCTCAGGTGTTCCCAGCGAGCTTCGATGGCAAGGCCAGGGCGAGCGAGTAACTTGTGAAGTGGCCGAAGGCCGCAAGCGGTTTGCTCGGCTCCAGCAGGCTCGCGTGTTCTACTATTGGTGGGAGCACCGTACCGAATCCTAGGCGGGTTCCCTACCGAGTTGCCCGACCAAGGGTGTGTCCGGGCCAAGGATGTCCAGCATACGGGGGCTGACTTGCTCAGGGGGCCGGGCCTAGCCCAGCAGCAGCTCGATGGCCTTCTTGACGTCAACCTTGGCCGACAGCCTGGCCACGCTGAGCCACCTTGAGCAGTTCTGCCGCCATGTGTCAGAGGGACTGGACGCATTGACCTTCGAGGAGTGCCAGGAGCTTCTGCGTCTGGTTGTGGAACGCATCACGGTAGATAATTGTCGTGTACGCATCGAGACCATCATCCCCACCGGCGGCGAAGACGAGCAATTGCGTACGCTTCGCCCTGAGCCGTCGAAGGGTTAGCGGGCCAAGTAGCTTGCCACGATGGTTCGACAAGCTCACCATAAGCGGCGTTTAGCATAATCAAAAACGGGTGCAGGGCACACCCTACCGTTGCGGAGGTAATCCGAGATCAAGGTAACAAATGAGTGGGTGCAGGCCACGTCCTGAGCATGTCGAAGGAGTGAACCCCGCCTACTGGACCGCCTGTCGCCGCTTCTCCGCGAGGGCAAAAAGGGCCTCGACCGACTCCATGGGTGGGCCAACAGTCCCAGGCCCCGGCTCTCCGGGGGTGCCCAAGGCGTGGTAGTCGCTGCCGCCACAGGGTACCAGTCCCCACCTGTTGGCCAGCCCCAACAGGTACCGCGCCTGGTCTGGAGTATATTTGCCGTAGTAGACCTCCATGCCGACCAGCCCTGCCTCCTTGAGCTCGGGGATTATCTTCTCCCGACCGTCCACCTCCACAGGGTGGGCAAGGACGGGCAAGCCTCCCAACTGCAACACCATCTCCACAGCCTCCATCGGCGTAAGTTTTTCCCGTTCTGCGTAGGCCGGGCCATTGCGACCGATGTACAGGGTGAAGGCCTCTTGTGAGAGCTTAACGTATCCCTTTTCTACCATGACCCGGGCTATATGGGGCCGGCCCACCGCGCCCCCGCCAGATAGCTCCTTTACCCTCTCCCAAGGTACGTGAACCCCCAGGTTGGCCAGCTTCTCTACCATTCTCCTCCCCCGCTCCTCCCTGGCGTTGCGGAACCGGACAAGGGCACGCTGAAACTCAGGGTCGCGGTAATCGGCGCCGATAAAGTACCCCAGTAGATGAACCTCGTTGCCAGGAATGTCCGTGCTCAACTCTATACCTGGGATCACCTTCAATTCAGGGAAGGCCTTGGCGGCTTCCAGGGAGGCTTCAATGCCTTCGGTAGAGTCGTGGTCTGTGATGGCGATGACCTGGAGGCCCCGTTGCACCACAAGCCGTATCAGCTCCCCTGGCGTCAGCCTGCCGTCGGAGAAGGTCGTGTGTAGGTGTAAGTCCACAAGTATCATAGCTAGTCCAGTTCTCTATCAACCCTTTTGACGCTGGTGGCCATGCCGGTCTCCTCGTCTACGTCTAGGAGAACGCTGTTGAATTGGACGGGGCCGCCGGGCACCCTTAGACGGCGAGGTGTCTGTGTCAAGAAGCGGACCAGCACGTCCTCCGGTTCATTGCCAATAACCGAATTGATGGGCCCAACCATGCCTACGTCGCTTACAAAGGCGGTTCCCCGGGGTAGAATCCTTGCGTCGGCGGTTGGGACGTGGGTGTGGGTCCCAAAGACGCCGGTGACCCGACCATCCAGGTACCAGCCCAGGGCGTACTTTTCAGAGGTGGCCTCGGCATGGAAATCCACGATGGTCACCTTGGGGCGGTCGTCCATCTCTTCTAGCAGATGCTCCAAAGCTCTGAAGGGGCAGTCAAAGTTGCCTACAAAGACGCGCCCCACAGCGTTGACCACCAGGACGCTGTTGATGACCAAGAAACCCCGGCCAGGTGCCGAAGGCGGGTAGTTCAGCGGCCTGAGGAGAGGTATCTGGCCGTCCAAATAGGGTACTATTTCCTTCTGGTCATAGATGTGGGTGCCCGAGGTTATGACGTCTACCCTGCTTCTAAGGAGCTCATTGGCTGTTTCAAGGGTGATGCCAAAGCCCCCTGCGGCGTTCTCGCCATTAGCGATGACAAGGTCAACCCCAAGCTCACGGCGCAGGTCGGGAAGGATGGCCCCCACCGCCCCTCTCCCAGGCCTGCCGACTATGTCCCCAATCATTAGAATCCGCAATGTCGTGCCCTATGAGCCAGTTGGAAGACGTAAGCCGAACAAAGGCAGTAGAGCCCGCTCAGGGCGGGCCCTACTGTATGCTAGACCTCGCCTTCCTCTACTTGGCGTACTCTACGGACCTGGTTTCCCTTATAACCGTGACCCTAATCTGGCCGGGGTATGTTAACGTCTCTTCTATCTTCTTGACTACATCCCGGGCCAGCTTGGTGGCGCCGACGTCATCGACGTTTTCTGGTTTGACCATAATGCGCACCTCTCTACCGGCCTGGATAGCGAAACACTTCTCCACACCGTCGAAGGCGCTGGCCACGTTTTCTAACGCCTCCAGGCGCTTGACATAGTGCTCGAGGGTGTCTTTTCGTGCCCCCGGCCTAGCGGCGCTGATAGCGTCGGCAGCGACCACAATAAAGGCTTCCACAGAGCCCATTTCTTCATCGTGGTGCTCCACTATGGCCCTGTGCACCTCTTTGGGCAGGCCATACTTTTCCACGACATCGCCGCCGATTTCGGCATGAGGGCCCTCGACCTCGTGAGTCAGGGCCTTGCCGATGTCGTGGAGCAGGCCTGCAGCCTTGGCTACCTCTAAGTCAGCCCCTACCTCGGCGGCCAGCATACCGGCCAAAAGGGAGACCTGAACGCTGTGCTGGAGTACGTTACCCCCGTAGCTGAAGCGGTACTTCAGCCTACCCAGTAGCTTGATGATCTCTGGATTGAGACCCCTGACACCCGTCTCAAAGACGGCTCGCTCCCCCTCTTTCCAGATGGTCTCTTCCACCTCCTTGCGAGCCTTCTCCACCATCTCTTCAATGCGGGCCGGGTGAATGCGCCCATCCAGAATGAGCTTGTTGAGGGTCACCCGAGCCACTTCTCGACGTATGGGGTCAAAGCAGGAGAGCGTCACGGCCTCGGGAGTATCATCGATGATCAGGTCTACCCCCGTTGCGGCCTCGATGGCTCTTATGTTCCGTCCCTCACGGCCTATAATGCGACCCTTCATATCGTCGCTGGGAAGAGGGACAACAGTGACTGTGGACTCCGAAACTACATCAGCAGCCAAGCGATGAATAGCCAGGGTAATGATCTTCGTGGCCTTTTCGTCGGCCTCTGCCCTTACCCGCTCCTCCGCATCGCGGTAACGGCGAGCCAACTCATGCTGAATCTCCTCCTCGGCCCGACGAAGGAGAAGGTCTTTGGCATCATTGGCAGATAGGCCAGAAACGCTTTCCAAGAGCTGGAGTTCCTTCGTTTTCAGATCTTCCAGCTCTATCTTGATGCTCTCTGCCTCCTTCTCCTTGGAGGCTACCTGGCGCTCTCGGCGTTCCATATTATCGCTGCGACGCTCCAGGTTCTCTTCCCTATTGGACAGACGCCGCTCCCTGCGTGTTAGCTCAGAACGCCGCTCCCTTAATTCAGCCTCCCCCGCCGATTGTAACCTTAGGGCCTCCTCCTTCGCTTCCAGGAGGAGCTCCTTCTTTTGCTCCTCCGCCTCCGCCAAGATACGAGCCGCCCCCGACTTGGCAACCTGATAACGCTTGCTGCTGAGCAGTCGATGGATAAAATACCCAGTCCCTGTCCCTCCTCCCAGAGCCGCCAGAACGGCTAGGGAGAGGACAAGTATATCCAATGCAACTCACCATCCTTTCCATCTACTCAAGGGGTCTAGTTTTCATTAGACCGCTAACCTTGTTATATTACGCTTACCCCTATACGGTGTCAAGGTAGACCACCCCGCACCATGACCCGGAACTGACCCCAGGAAATCGACCCCGGGATAGTGTCCTCCTGGCCTGCGTCCGGGTGAGGAGGCGGATAAGATGACCTCGAGGCGGGGATACCACTTCTCAAGGACGGGGGGAATTCTGCGACAGACTGTGGTTATATTGAAGGAGGCATACACCTTTGATTTTTCCCCCTTTATACAGGTATAATATACTTTGGGGAGGCATTAGCTATTTGGCTTCCCCTCGGAGGGAAAGATGGGCTCGCGCTGGATGCGAAATAGCTTTATCTATCTGCTAATCATAGTAGCAGTAATGGCTATTTTCTTTACATTCTTCGGCGGCGGAAGCGGCGCTACCGAGATATCCATCAGCGACCTCATCGCCGAGGTCAAGAACAACAGCGTCGCCGAGATTGAGGTAAGGAAAGACGACCTGACGATAAAGACCACCGACGGCCAGACCTTCAAGTCACGTAAGGAGGAGGGGGTCAGCATCTTCGAAGTCTTGGAGCGCGGCGGCGTTGTAGATACCAGTAACCTCAATATTACGGTCGCAGGTTCTGGGGGCTTCGGCAATGTCTTTGGCATCCTCATCAACTTCCTGCCTATCATCTTCTTCGGGGCCATCCTTCTATTCATGATGAGGCAGGCCCAGGGGGGTAGTAGTCAGACCCTTAGCTTTGGGCGCAGCCGTGCTCGCATGTTTGTCGGCAATAAGCCCTCCGTGAGCTTCTCAGACGTGGCCGGCGTGGATGAAGCGAAGGCAGAGCTTCAGGAGGTGGTGGAGTTCCTCAGGTTTCCGGAACGATTTACCGCCTTGGGAGCCCGTATCCCCAGGGGTGTGCTCCTGGTGGGACCCCCGGGTACAGGTAAGACCCTCCTGGCCCGTGCCGTCGCCGGCGAGGCTGCGGTACCATTCTTCTCCATCAGCGGCAGCGAGTTCGTGGAGATGTTCGTCGGCGTGGGGGCAGCCCGGGTGAGAGACCTCTTCGATCAGGCCAAGCGGAATTCCCCGTGTATCGTATTCGTCGACGAGATCGATGCCGTGGGACGCCACCGCGGCGCCGGCTTGGGGGGAGGCCACGATGAGCGTGAGCAGACCCTGAACCAGATCCTGGTGGAGATGGACGGCTTCGATACCAGTACCCACATCATTCTCCTGGCCGCTACCAACCGACCGGATATCCTGGACCCCGCACTGCTACGGCCAGGCCGCTTCGACCGTCGTGTAATCCTGGACAACCCCGATATAATGGGCCGTACCCAGATCCTGAACGTCCACTCCAAGGGCAAGCCCATGGAC
>SDBU01008575.1_pt1 | contig 11596 bp, 5 predicted proteins | sample 2277071 | NCBI WGS metagenome assembly SDBU01 (sample SAMN10397929, study PRJNA504765) | marine sediment metagenome | isolation source: marine sediment core GS08_GC12, 126 cmbsf | place: Arctic Ocean: Gakkel Ridge, Loki's castle | collected 2008 | reverse complement strand
TCATGTTGCTATAGTTGAAACAACTACTCAGAGCAGTATTAATGTCCAGATGATCGAGAGTGGATTTGCCATTCCAGATAAAGATCAGATGATTAACATGCCTTACTCTCAACAACAGGCAATGCGCAATGCCTTGATTGGGACCAGAAGAAAGAAGAAAGGTCTTTGGGGTGCTACAGAAAGACATGCTCTTCTTGGTACAATCAATAAAGATTTTCCTGGAAATATCGAAGAGATTGAAGAGCTAGAAGGACTTGACCGAATTCCTGGAGCTACTAAGCTAGGGACAATTTGGCTTTATGTTCCTCCCGCACAGATTACTGTTACAGAACGGAACAGTAATATTTCATTTCCTACCGTACGAACCCCTGGTACTCCAAAAATCAAATCTACGCAGCAAGAACAAAGGATCGAGATGAGTGTCATCTTCCCTGATCTCTGGTCTATTAATTATCAGTTTCGTGCAATTCTTGCACAATTCATTCGTAGTCCATTCCTTCCTCTAGAAAATGATCATATAAAAGATTTGCTGTTGCCAAGTTATGTTCTATCAACAGAGGACGTACGTGCTCAGTTAGGTGTCGAAGCTGAAGAACAGGCACGAGTGGCTAAAAAACATGCGGAGAAGGAAGCCGAAGCTGGTCGTAGTGTTGGAGAAATACCTGTTAGTGCTGCTAGTCTTCCTCCTGTTGTTCCATCACAGAATACTCCAAGACCAACATCAATCAGAGTAGATAGTTTAACTCTTTTTGTAGCATTACGTAACATGGTTGTTACTACAGTTCCTAATATTCCACAAGCCATTCAGGCTACATTTGTAATGACTGTATATAACTATCTTCCACACACTACTGATATTGAATATCTTCACAAGATGCCTGATGTTGAAAATCAGATTACATACTTGCGAGAACTGTCTAAACTTCGATTTCCTGACGAACTAGATCCTGATATCAAGCTCAGTAATATTGCTGGAACTACCAAGGATGTTTCCAAGAGCGAGCCTTTCAAGAGATACTACAAAACACTTTTATCTGAAAGTGTAATAGATACTGAGGATGGTGGACTTACCTGGGGTAAGGGATCTACGCCACGTCTATTTCCTGTTGATGAAAATAATATGAATGGAATTTCCATGGAGCTAGATACTAATGAGATCTCTAGCGAACAGATCGCTGGAAATCTGGATACAATAAGAGCTTTAGAAGCCGGGATCAATGAACGTCTAAGAACAATCATAGGTACTCCTGAAAGACTAAAAGGACTTGCTGGTCTTACACAAGACACAATAGGAAACCTTACTGCTTCTGTAACAGGACTTGTGAATCTTATTAGTGAGAAGATGTTCGAGACCATTCCTCTTGCTATAACAAATATGGAAACTGCTTTATCTTCTCGAAATCTATTAGTCATCAAAAAGAATATCAATGCTGATCCAAGGATGAGGGATATTCTTGTAAGTGTCCAACGAACTCTTCTTAATGCTGATACTGCATCTGCACAAGACATCATAGATGCAGCCGTAAACGGAGCATTAAAAGCTGATGCCACTGTACTTCGAGACATCAAAAAAATATTTGAGCTCGAGCATACAAACCGATATGGTACGGAGGGTACGTTTGATGTTAAACTGAGAAATGGACCCAGCACAGTCATCTCTGGATTTAGTGCATCATATTCTCCAAATCTAGTTCCTGTTCCTATCCTTGAACATTTGAATCCATCTCTGCAGTACATGGGAAAATCTGACTGGGTTGTATCTCTTAATCTTCAGACAGCAGATCAAGATCTGATGCGTAAATTAATGAATCTATCACAGCTAGCTCGAAATACAAGACTTGTTAGAGAAAAAGCTGCAGACAGATGGTTTGCTATTAAGCTAAACTCAATCAAAGTCGTCGGTAATGGAACGAGCAATGGGATGTTTAATCTTCTTGGAATAGGAAATGTATTGGTGGAAGACTTTGTATATGAATCAATTAAGGATAAGCCTGGTTGGTTCAATGTCTCACTTCGATTAGTTCAAGCAGATTTAGATATTTTGGAATACGAAAGATTGATTCCAGCCAATGTTATTGGTGATGGTATTATTGACCAAATTTTACAAAATATTACCTCCGGCAATTTTTCTCAAAAGAATAAGACAGTTACAAGCATTCTTAAATCAATTCGTAATGCAAGTCGTCGAGTTCCATTTCTGATCGGAAAAGGTTTTGATGGGGTACAAGTTGACAGATTTCTAAACACTGGTTTTCTACAGAAGAAATTGATTTCGGGCGCCTCAAGCAAGGGCGAATGGAAAGATGTGACAGAAGAGTTATTTGGACCATCACCAGACGAAGGTCTCATTGGAGATGTTTCAAGAGGATTCACAACACCACAAGCCTTTGGGCTTGGAGGTCTGGTGTATGCTGGTACTGCCGCAGCAGTAATTGGTAAAGTATCTGTACCGATTGCAGCAACCCTGGCTGTCGTAGGAAGTGCCCCGATTGTAGCAAAAAGTGTTATTGGAATATATAATGCTCGATTGGAATTTGCAAGAGGTGTATTTCGTCAGGCAGTTGGGGCTGCAATAAGAGAAGGTATAGCTAAGAATCCAGAAGAGATGTTAGCTCTCTATGATCCAGTATTGGCAGAATCAACAAATAAAGATGACAGAGCTTCTGCACTTCGTAGACTTGCATTTTCTAACGGGAGCAATGTTCAGACTTTTCTTCATGGATGTTATCCTGATCTTGAGTTACCCCTATTTTCTGATAGCCCTCTTCTGACTTCTCCAGATTTTTTCTACAAGAAGGAATCTAGAATTCCTGACAATTCTGTTGAATTTGTCAAGAAAAGGTTAGACAATATCTTCAACGCTATCCAGACGAATTTCAATAATGGTCGAAGTGTTCCTGGAGATACTATACCTGATCTTCGTTTACTTCGTATGTATCGTGGTATAACTACTGGTAAGTTAGCAGAATTACTTAATGGTAGTAACGAAGAAGTACCAGCGTCGGTAGATGTTAATGATATAGTAGAGGCAGTTGAAAAAGAGGTTGATGGTGCTGCTGGTAAAACTTTAACTGATCAAGGTCTCGATCTTAAGAAACTAAAAGAATCTGGTAACCTTGAGGCAGCGCTAGCTCAAGTCAGAAGTAATGCATTCAATCCTAAAACAGAAGCACAGATTCTTGATTTTATAAAAGAACAGGATTCAATTGAATTTGCAAGTGTATCCAAGAAAGAAAGAGTAGCTGTCCATAAGTTTTACGTTCTACTAAAAATATATGAACTACAACAACAGATTCTTCGTGGCATTGAATCAGGTGGTATCGTAGATGAGAATCTCAAACACACATCAAGCAAAGACCTAAGAATAAAACAAGCTGATTTGCTTGCTCAATTTAATGCGTCTAATGGATATGGTGCAGCCGGTTTACTTGATGGTTCATGGGGAGCTGTAACCCCTTCAAGTCTTCGACTCAATAGATTTATTCTTGACAAGACAACAAGAAATCAGGTAAACAGATCTCGTGCTGAGGGTGCTTCTGGATCAATTGCCAGATCCTATCCAACTGCAAAGCTTTATTTTATTGAAGAAGATGATAGAAAATGGGAAATGTTTGACGATTACTATTCTTATTCTGCTATAAGAAGTATTCAGGTTGTATCAGCAAAAGATTCTGCATCCAAAGTAGCGACAATTCAGGTTTCTAATATAACACAACGTTTAACAGATAATCGTCCTCAGGGTGGAGAGAACGTATTCAAGGATCAAAGTTCCGACGAGCAAGTCGTCAATTCATTCTTTCTAAGAGAAGGCATGACTATTATGTTACGAATGGGATATAGTAATGATCCTAACCTCCTTGAAAGAGTGTTCATGGGTAAGATTGTATCAGTGACAGCCGGCGATGTGATCCAGATCGTTGCACAAAGTTTCGGTGCTGAGCTTACGGCACCAGTATTTGGTGGTCAAGAAGGAAAGCATGGATACTGGGGATCTGCAAGATCCCATGGTGATGTAGTATCTATTGCCGTAGGAACTGTTGAGGGACTAGATCATTTTGGAAATAAGAGCTGGTTGGAAGCTCTTAGTGTTAAGGATGCACCATTTGCAGGTGAGGAATTTGAAGGTCTTGCCTATAGTGCACCAAAGTATCGAAAGTGGGACTATTGGATTTCTCTTGTAAATCCTATTGGTCAGATCTTTAAATTTGGAACGTATGATCCTCGTTTAGAAAATGTCTATCTTCCATATACTGGCATCGTTTTTAGTCCCGCGGAAGCAGTGCTAAACCTTACAGTGGCGCCGTTCCTTGCTGCAGTAAAAGCTCCAGTTAAGTTTTTAAAATCTCAATTAGATTTTGGTAAGGATCTAAACAATAAACGAACTGATTCCGCATTGGTGGATGGTGCCTTCAATCTTTTGAATGCTGGAATGAACGTAACTACAGTAGTTCCGGATACACTAGTTGATGAAATTGAAAGAGCAGGTGCAACTGGCAAGTCTATTACATTCAATGGAACATTTGATTGGTTCTATCGGCCGGGAAATCTCTGGAATCTTTTACAGGAAATCTCTCTGCATCATGATGATTATATTGTTACCACCCTTCCATACAATGATGATATCTGGGGTTGGCAAAGAGAGACACTCTATGTGGGTCCAAGAAATGGATTCTATAAGTATACAGAACGATTTGATGACGCTGAAGTTGCAAAAAAGATATTTGAAAAAAATAAGAAACATAGTGGACTTCCTCTTGATTTTTTCCGGAAGAGTCTTAGAAGACAACAGCAAGTTACTCAAAAACTATTTGCACAAACTCGTGGTTTTGATAATGCCAAAGTCAGAGGAGTAACACCATTACTGGGTAATGGTGCTCGTGCTGGATCACAATTTTCTTTTAGTGGTCCACCAGACACAGCATATATTGCCAATCGTGAAGAGGCTGGTCTTATTGAACAAAGTAGTTATGTTTCTGGTAAGCCTCATCCTAAGTTTGGACATTACGTTCTGATTCGTACTTTAGGTTTGAACGACACGATTGCTGCTAAGTCAGTCTTACAGGCAAAAGGACCTAGTCAGCCTACTGGACCAGAACTTCTTCGACAAAAAAATGAAATCAGATCATATACAATTATCTATGGTCTACGTGATCCTCGTGAGCTTCTTCGTGGATCAGATGAACAAAAACAGATTGCACGAGATGCAATTGATACTGTAACAGAGAATCGTACAGTTTCTCAAGGAGACATCATAGGAATTCATAAGTCTGGATCTCTTACAAAACAACTGTTCTTTGTTACACATGATAATAGTATTCCACCTACTGTTGAACGATCTGGCCAATGGGTTCCATACAATATTTTACAGCAGCTTAATGACAGAAATATTGAAGACAGTAGGGCTGGTGATGAACGATTTCGGGATCCAGAACAAAAAGAAGCATCTAAGTTCTTGATCAATATTAACAATCCAACTCATCTTCTCGATGGAAGCAATAACATAATTTCTGGATATACACCAGTACAACAGTATCACTGGATTGATAGTCGTCATGATATTATTGAGAATATGATTACTGCATCAGCAGAACAGATTCATAATAAAGTGACTATTCGTTTTCCTAACGAGCCTGGTAATCCAGCAGAGAATGAGATAGTGCTGAAGGCTGATGATAATATTAGAGCAGGACATATTCGTCATCTTGTATCAGAACAACAAAATGTTGATCCTTCAAGATTTGAAGATCATATTAAACTTCTGACACGAAGATTTATTGCTGGTCTCACTGGCAACATAGGTTCTGCCACGCCATTACCTACTAAATATATGGTTGCAGCAAACGTACTTGCACGAGAAATGAGACCGATGTATCGTGGGTCTATAAAGATTTGGGGCCGGCCGTCTATTCGTCCTTACGATATCATCTATCTTAATGATCAAGTAAACCAAATGTTTGGGCCCATTGAGGTTGCTGAAGTTATACATGACTACAATTCTGAAAATGGTTTTACCACTACCATTGTTCCGAGCGCAGTTATAAGCGTCCGTGATCAGTCCAGGATTTATCAACACATAGCAATGAATGGAATTACAATTCCTTATTTTGACCAGAGTCTATCTGAAATGGTTGGTAGTGTTGTAGAAGATATTAATGCAGCAGGTGAGGATATTATATCGTCAGTTCGTAGGACAGTAGATCCACCACAAGTTACCGGAAGATCATGGAGTACAGATGAATTCAATAATCTTGAAGCTACAAGAGATGGTGGTGGTAATGTTGCTGTGGCTGGAGTTGGTAGTGTATTTGGTATGTTCACTAATCCAAGACAGTTTTTTAGAGGACTTGCAAGAAAAGTTAATTTGAACAAGGCTGTTGCTGATATGACGACTAAGGCCTCAGAACTAGCTGCGAAAACTAAGGAGGCAGCAGAGACCACAAAGGGTACACTAAAGGGTGGCAAAGCAGCTTTAGGAAAGAAGGCTAAAGATGCGGCAGCCCGTGGCCGGGATGTTCTATCCAAAATCAAGGCTTTTAGGAGCTCTGCTAGAGGAATAAAAGTCATGGGGTCTGGTCGAGCTTTAGTTGGTGGTGCAGCTAGACTACCTGCTACAATAGGTGGCGGTGGCGCCGTTGGAATTGCAGGAATTATAGCACTTTTTGCATTAAATACGGTATGGAACAAAGCCATAGGTAAGATAATGGGACGTGATATAATCAATGTAACAGGTCTTTTTTATAATGGACAGCCATTCTTGGCCGGCATGGAGGGCGCCTACAAGGATAGCTATACCGTGCATTTCATGCAATGGGTAAGTGATCTTCATACATTTTCAAGCCTGGAAGATGATTGGGCCCATGGGGTGGATTTCAACGAATGATTCTAAAAGTTAAGAGTTGGAGAATACTTGAGCAGGTCCCAGACTCTGGTAAAGAACCAGAGTTCTCGGTTATTGTTGCAGATCCGGATCTTTCTACTCGGCCGATCCTGCTTAAGGTTCCCTATAGTGGAATGACTGATACTACTATTGATCCTGCTAGCCATGATCTGTATGTAAATCCAGACAGCGCACGATCTAATGCACCAAGGGCTGCTAAAGAACATGTCTTCTTCAGAAAGAAAACTGAAACAGATGAAGGTGGAGCAGCACAGAGATCTTCGTTTAATAATACTCCAATTGGAGCAGTTCTTGGAGACAGAGTTGGCAGCAGAAGAAAAGCAATCATTGATGATACAACCGGCGCTTCTGTGACAGTATCACAGAACGCTGTGGCGATGGGAGCTGTTGGTCAAGAACTTGTAGCTGGTAAGGAAGGCGTACTGATGAACTCCGGAAGTCCTACGATCCCTGACCTTTTTTCAGAAGATCATGTGCTCGCAAAGGAGACTGGTCTCTTAAGATTTTTACCGAAGTGTTTCCTACCACCATTTGCTATTCCAGACTATTTACCAAATCTAAAATTTCTTACACAGGTCGCTGGAACTGTTGCTATCTTTAAAGCAATCCGAGATGCTACAAAGAGGGGTTTATGATTGGACGTGATATTAAACTTACACTTGAAGGAAAATCGGTTATCAAGAACGGAGACTTTGATCTTGATGAAGATCTTGATGCTGCATTTACAAATCGAATGCTCCGAGCGAGTAAAGGCGCATGGGAGTTTGATCCTGATATAGGTATTGGTCTTCAGGATTTTACTGGTTTGCCTAATACAGCAGAGACTGCTCGTCAGCTAGAAACTGACATAGTCAGTGGTCTTCGAGATATTGGAGTTGTGGCACAAGCTGTTGTATATCCAATTGCAGCAGATGCGGTGGCGATTAGATTAAGTGTTTTTACGACGGAAGGTCAGAGAGTCTTTACTTTCTCATTTCGCTATGAAGATGCTAAGGTGACATATATTGAGAGCAAAGTTAGCGATACACAGTTTGCTACAAGAGAGTCAGTAAACAAATATGACAGGAGACTTAAAGGAGATTCATAATGGGTAAAACAGCGAAGGAGTTATTTGAGGAAGCAAAACAACGGATAATCGGAGAAAGTGCGATTACCAACCTTAGTCCTGGATCTGTTGCCAGAACTCTCCTGCAAATATCGTCTGACCAGATAGGAGAACTTTATACTTTTATTGACGATCGTTTAACTCAGACATTCGTTACAACCGCTACTGGACAATTTCTTGATCAACTAGGTGAGTTAGTAGGAGCAAGCCGGACTGAATCCACGTTTTCTAATGGAACGGTCCGGTTTTTTATTAATCCAGATCTTGATTTAGTTTTTCAGGATATACTCGATCTCTTGAATGATCGAGATGGTGGTGCTAGAACTGAAGTTGTTATACCAGCAAATATTACTGTACGAGCTGGGGATCAAGCATATATCACTACCGCGGCCGTTACTCTCAGTGCTAATGTCCAAACAGTAGATGTAGAGGTTATATCCACGCTTTCTGGAGCAACAAGTAATGTAGAACAAGGAGCAATCGACGCAATAGTATTTAACGATCCATTGCTATCTCTTCTAACAGATATTGTTAAGGTAACAAACGATGCACCAATTGAATCTGGAAGAGATATACAATCAGATGAGGACTTCAGATTCGTCATTATAAACTCTTTCTTGTTTGGAGCAAAAGCTAATGAAACTGCAATTCGTCTCGCAATTCTTTCAACACCCGGTGTTGCTGACATCTCAATAGAAAACTTTGCATTTGGAATTGGAACCTTCGCAGTATTTATTACCTCCACTTCACCGATCACCACTGAAGGAACTCTGGCATCAGCGCAAGCTGCTATCAATGCAGTTCAGGCAAAAGGTGTTCGTGGCATCGCAGTCTCTCCAGACCTTCTTGGTGTCCAGACCAGAGTCGTTCTAACGTTTCTCCCTACCACTACTACTGATGATAAGAACTCAATTACTAAGCAGGTAGAAACCAATATTATTGATTATGTAAATAACCTTCGCTCAGGGGAACCGTTGATTATCAACGAAATTAGACAAAGGGTAATGGAGACGTCAGATCTATTACATGATATGATTATCACAAATTTGATCATTGGAGATTTCAATGTCAGTACTGGGATTATTGATAATGCAGATACTACACTCAGTATTGCAAATCAGACAGCCGCCCTCCGGGAGAAGTTTGTTACTTCCAGAAATCTGATTGAAGTCTGTTGCGCCTAAGGGGAGCTTAGATGGAGAATCGATCCACACGTAGAGGAATAAGAGCTTTTCCTCCGGATTTTGAGTTCATTCAGGATCCCAAGGATCCTCTTCGAAAAATTCTTGATATACCAGGAAGACAGATTCAGCTAGCTTCCGAATTTATTGATGGGCAGTTAGACAATACAGCCATATCGACTGCTGATCCAAATGAACCTTCTATTGCATGGACAAGTGGTCATCTTATTCCTCAAGATGCAACAGTCAGTGGAAACTTAGTTGATGATCTCCAAGATATTGCTAGTCAAAGAGTTACTGGATTTGATTTCATCGGTACACTAAATCCTCAAGGACTAGCAGATACTGATCTTGTTGGTGTATCTTATTCTGAAAATCCGGTGCCCAGTGGAGAACTTCACATTAGCATCTCTGGTGTTCCATACATTTTCACATATGACTGGCAAGATCTTTCTGCTCCTAAAGAGTCTGGTGTGTTCGGGATTACAACTCAAGATTTTATTAATCAAAATAGAGACGAGTATCTTGTTATTCAGAAGGGTACAGAATTTGGAACGATAGCAGTTCTGAAGAATACACCTCGTGGAAATATTGTTCTAGTTGATTCCAAGAATCTCCAGGCACCTTGGGATCCAAGTACATCGGATGGAATAGTCGTTGATCCAGCCGAGATCCAAGTCTCTGGTAGAACTCTTATTTTGACTACACCTCGTCCGAGCTTCGAGCCCGCATTAACACTTCCGGCAAATCTTTCTGGAGCCTCAGTTGTGTATCCTCCAGGTTATCAACCAGATGAAAATTGGAATTCATCATTCATTGCCGAGTATGATTACAACACTAGAGAGGCACCATACGGACTTAGTCAGGAAGAAATTTCTCATAACCTAGGTAGAGATGGAGTCACAATTGGAGGAGCAAACTCAGTATGAGCGTAAAATTTTCTAAAACTAAGGTTGACTTTGATGGTGCCTTAACACCTATTGCAGGCCTAGTTTTCTCTCCATGGGAGATTCGTCCTGGTACAGTCGTCACTATCACATATGACTTTGTTGAATCATTTGGTGATTCATTCTGGGATAGTAGCCAACCGATTACTGTTGTAACAGATGGTATTATATATCCTACATCCATCAAAGCACCAGATGCAATAATTCCCGCGGCCAATGTATCAATAAGTGCAGATCAGTCAACTGTAACGATTCAGCCAATTAATGCTGGGACTATAAACCTTACTGTATTTGCAAAAAAGATAGATACAATAGTATCTGTTGCTAGGGCGGCCATCACTGAAACAGACGCCACATTTTTCAATGACTTCTTTATTGATCAATTCGGAAACATTGTTCCAGAAACGGTGCTCCCTGTAACACTTAAAGCAAATCTAATGGACTATAAACCAACAGATTTTTCATTCAGCTTCACGCAAAGACAGAGAGGAATATCAATCCTTAACGGAGATACCTGGACTTGTAACGAAGTTGGGACAATAAAGATGGTTGATAATTCCGATGACTTCTCTATGTCTCGAAATATTTTTCGTAAAGGATTAACCGATGTTGAAGTTCCAATAGCCTTTCCCCTTCCAGGAAAGCGAGATGTATTCCAAGGGAATGCAATAGTTGCTAAGATTGTTGAGATAGATCTTCAGGATTGGATTGATGCGCCAAAGCTTATCCGTGGCATCTTATGGCACAGAGACTTTCTGTATGTGCTGACCGCTGAGGATGGACTCTACTCTTTCGATCGATTCAAGGAATTTAGTGTTCCTGATAATCATTATCCAAATGTGACTGGTACTGATCTGACATATGCAGTCACAGATAGATTTCTCGTTACAGATACAACAGGACTCAAAGAATACAAAGTCCGTCATGACTTTATCTTTGTTGCCCCAGAAACTGGAGATCTGGTTACCAGAGAGGGTAACCCAGACTTTAGTATAGAGGAGTAAAATGCCTAGCACAGACCCATTCAAAAGATTACGTATCTGGAATCAGTTTGATGAGTTCGGACTTCTGTCCGGTCTTGATCGGATTCCGAAGGAAACCAATTCAGATTTTCGGAATCGGATCACTGGTCATGAACCCTATAATTCTACTGAGCAAGGTCTTGTCAATTGGCTTTCAGATACTTTGCTTACTGCAACACATAATGTACAGGCCAAGACAATTTTTACAAGTATTAGAGAACCTCTTTCTAATGCAGAGTATCAGAGACTGGAAGATAAAAACCAGCTCTACTTTGCACCAAGAATTATTATAGGTTCTACTACTTGGATTATTCCAGCCAGTGATGATGCAGAGAAGGATTCAGTTGAGAATGTTGGAATTACCTGGACTCTATGGAAGCAGCCAGATGGTATCTATGATCAGATTTGGTCAACGGATATTGCACCAACAGAGGATATTGAAC
>SDBU01008574.1_pt1 | contig 11596 bp, 12 predicted proteins | sample 2277071 | NCBI WGS metagenome assembly SDBU01 (sample SAMN10397929, study PRJNA504765) | marine sediment metagenome | isolation source: marine sediment core GS08_GC12, 126 cmbsf | place: Arctic Ocean: Gakkel Ridge, Loki's castle | collected 2008 | reverse complement strand
CGATTAACATGAGAATTAATGAAATTCCCTTTGTACCTGTACCCACTGAAATACTTTTCACTTGATATAAAACAAACATGAAAGTTCCCCAGGCACCAATCAATAAAATGATTAAAGCTATCATCCATATATAAAAGCTATTTGGAAATTGGATACCAACCAGAGTTTTATAAAAGGATACACTACCCCCGGTTATGCTGATTTCTTTTTCTGTCTCAACCAGGCCAAAGCCGCTGATTGTTTTATACTGGACCACTGCCCGTATAATACCTGCCCGGGCAGGGATATAGTCTGTTTTAGCTAAGCCCTGTTCATTAGTCATTACCTCACCTATCTCCATAAGGCCATTGACAAAGAAATCAGATTCGATAAAAAACTTTATCGGGGAGCCAAAAACAGGTTTACCAAGTTCATCCTTAATATGAGCGGTCAGAGTCAGCGGCTGGCCGGTCTCAGCCTGATCGGCGGCATCGCCGACTGACATGACGCCGACTCACGCGTGTCGCCCTCGTCTGGTATGGGAGTCTGGGCACTGGCAGGTCGTCTCGCTATCCATTACGTTTGCACTTGAGAGAACCACGATGCAAACGTGTTGATTGATCGTCAACGAGAACAAATTATTGTAAAAGCAGACTGGCTCATTGGACTGGACATTGGGTTGATTAGGTATGCTAGAGCTTCATCAACACCAGCGTAGTAGGGTGGTAGGTCATGCCCCGATTTAGATTTCCTGCAACCTTTTAATTCATAACCGACTACCAACCCATTAGGCCTTACCTCCAATAGGTCTATATCGGGAGTGAAGTAGAAATACTGATGACCTCCAACATCCTTGCTGCCCCTTACAGCCTTGAGGACAATACTGTTGTTACGTCTGAGTATTTGACGCAGAAGAATAAAAACGGCATCCTCAGTTAAAGGCTTTTGTCCATCAATTATTCGTCGCACAACATCCCATTCGTGATAGTCTTTGGGAATACTACGCCCGAACGCACCCGTTCCTATTGTGGTTGTTCTCCGTGGCATGACTACATTCCTTCTATCAACATTGTCTTTATTATAACAAATTAGCTTGAGGGTAATAGATTACAAAATACGAGTTGTTTTTCTTATTGGGCTAGTGGCGGGAGCGTATGGGAGTCGAACCCACCGAAGACGCTTCTAACGCCCCCCAACGGATTTGAAGTCCGCCTGCCAGCTAGAGGAATACTTCCACTTTTAGCTACAAATTGAGGGATTTGATTAGTATTTTGAGGGAATTGGTTAACACTTTGGTTAACATTAGTTAACGCTCTAGCTATCTTGTTACTGAGTCGTTTCTTCCCATGATTTACCTGACTGAGATAGCTAGCCGATACCCCTAGCTCCTTGGCAAGCTGCCTTAATGATTTATGCTTCATTTGCTTACCTCCTTTTACCTCTTCTATCTGTCTTGGGCGTATCCCAGTGCTTTGTCTTACACTTGGGGCACATGGTAACTTCCTCTTGCTGCGGTATCCATTCATGTCCACAGCGCAGGCACTTTAGTCTGGGTAGCTTGACTTTTACCATTGCATCACCTCCCCGCTATCTGAATCTTACCTCAAGGTAAACATAGAAGCAACTCAGACTACAGGCGACCTTCTCGAAGGGTCGGCGACAGTCTAGATTGGGACTATGAATGACCAATGATTTCAGCCATTATCTTTGATTCTCTGCATTAAGACATACCTGCGGCACAACAGTGTTGTGGATATATGAAAGCATGAACTCTATATACAAAGAGATATATTTTATGAGAACACTGTTGGACCATCACTTGTTGCAGCGTGTGAAGTACAGTGAGATTGGTTGCGTATATTGGTGTGATATAATATTGGGCATAGGGATAAGATGAATGAAGAGGTGAGGTGACAGAAAATGATATTGTTTCTAGGGGCAGGTGCATCGAAAATATTCGGAATTCCTGACACTAAGGGATTCATAGAGCTATTTGAGGGGGAAATAGGAAAAAGCGAGCTCTTCCAAAAAGTGAAGAGCGCATTTGTGGACAGACTAGCGGATGGGCAATTCGATATTGAGAAGCTACTGACAATATTGAATGATTTGTCAAAGTCAAGGGATGAATTAATGAAGACAATGGCGCCACACACTGCGGCGTTTCTTCTTACAGATATCGATGAGGCTTGGGATTTAATCCAGGAGGAAGATATAAAAAAAGAAGCTAGTGAATTACTTAGTAAAACTAAGCGGATGATAAGAGAGAAGTGCTTTACGCAAGTAAATAAGGAAAAACCCCAAATATTGGAGGTATATGATAAGTTCTTCGGCTCATTACCAGTGAGGAAAAGTCAGACATCGGGTTCGATGCCACAAAAAGTATATCCAACAATAAAGGTATTCACAACCAATTATGACACATGTATAGAGGCGTACTTTAATGAGAGACAAGTAAACTACACTAATGGCAGTTTGGTGCAATATGGAGAGCTAATTTTCGATGTTAATATATTCTTGAATAATGTGCACCCAATTGAGCTGGTGAAGTTGCACGGGTCGATAGACATGTTTGTAAAGGATAGAAGAATACGGTTCTTGCATGGTATGGAGCCGGTGGGAACTGGAATAATGACTAACCTTGGCGTGGAATTCAAAGAAGAGTTCATGATATATCCGGTTGAATCAAGTTCGGGAGGCGAAGTTGTGCAGAGTCCGATTATAGAGTTACTATATATTTTTCGGAAGAGGCTTTCACAAGAAAAGAGCTGGGTGATAATTGGGTCAACATTTAGGGATTTGACACTAGCTAGCATAATGAACGATGTAATAATGAGTAAGAACGAAGCGAATTACCCGAAGGTAATTCATATCAATCCTGAAGCTAAGAAGATAAATGAGTATATAGCTAGTAAAGGTTATGGGCACCTTGCTAAAGTAATGGTACCTGTAGAGGGATTATTCTTTAATGAGAAAAGCGAAGAATGGATAAAGGCAAATCCCCTCGCTGGTGACTAGTCAAACGTTTGCCACACCTCTCCGCAGGGTGGATAATTCTTCAGTTCAGACCAGCAACGTGGGGGTTGTCAGCGCAAGTTATGAACCTGTGTGACACCATGTTTAAAAGAAATAAAACGTTGTATCTTGAAGTAATAATAACTAGTAATTATACCTCGTTTATGGTCATTAACTTCAGGGTATTTTGATACTATTTCCCCTTTGGTGGTGATAAAAAGTTCGTTAGCTAATTTGTTAGTATTAGTGGGAAGAACGTTACTCACTACGTTTCGTTACACGTATTAGGTAAAGAAGATTATTATTGCTATGAAACAGAATCGATTAATGCTGCATCCTCAGGTGCTGGTCTATAAAAATAGTATGATAATTTTTCGCGAAGTATCAATCTTGCATCACCTGATAATTCTAAGCGTTTTGATTCAATCAGCGGTCTATCATCGTCTGTTAAATCGCTGCTCCTTTTTATCATGTCGCACATTAAACTATATATCTTCCTAAAATCTATCATGTAATATTTAGTTACAATGTTATCCTCTCCCCGCATATTGACAACATATTCTGAGAAAATATCATTCTTCTCATAAACAAAGTAATCTCCGAAAGCATACGCTTGCCCTTTGGCTAAAAGCTTTTGTTTTGCTCCTTGAAAATCTACATTGTTCCATACGGATGGTGGTAAACTTAATTCTGGTTCAACTTTTTCATTAATCCTTGTAGGGTCTTCCTTGAAAAAAGGGGGTCGAAGTATTTTGTTATCAATTTCTATTAATGGGGTTAAGCAAATAACACCACTATCGATAGAACAACAAGGTGATAAAACGACGGAATATGCAGGAAGTGCAATATCAATATTCGCAAGTTGCCCAGACTGTGTGATTGATGCACATGGGCTTATTATTGTTGGATGAGTTGAAACGTATCCTTCAACAACATCGCCTAATCTAAGGACTGAACTGTGTTCTGATATGTAAAACATATGTAATAAATATGATTAAAGGTAGGACTCAATATCGATAGAATTGAGAGACGCCATTTTCTGCTTGTGGGAGAGAAAATCCTTATTTATTTTTATTTCTAACACTTCAATGAACTTGTTATCTGAGGTCAATTTAATTTTCATCTCATATTGATTAAATGGGAATTCGATAATTTTGTAAGCACTAGAAGATAAACTCCCTGTAACACCAAAACCATCGGAATGACTAACAGATTCATGTATTTCATTATACTGAAACATATAACCTCCTTGGTACTATTGACGCATATGTTCTTTAAGCGGTTCTTTCGCTGTGATATTGAACTCTTCCGATATTAATTTGTGCAAATCATCAGTTACAGAGAGATAATCTTCCGGTTTTACTTTTGAAGCTACCCCATCAAAATCTAAAATTAGTTTAAACTCATTATCCTTAATTCGAGCTGTTTCTCGATAGGATAAGTAATAATCTCCTCGTTTCACCCGTGTCTTAAAATCCATATTCTCTGCGCTTTCTAAAGAGAATCTATCAAGAGGAAAACATGTATTATAGTACTGCCGGTAAGTTTCGTTATCCTTCGAAATAATGGGGCAATGGTCAATGTAACGTAAACCTATACGATTGATAATTGGAATGCGGACAGATTCTAAAAAGTGGTCAAGAGAGAACTTTATTATATCGCGGAATTTATCACCTTCCCCCATGTCATATGTTTTGTGATGTGTTGAGCTAATATCCAGTGAACTTGTTTGGATATTCAATTTAACATCATTTTCAGATGAGAACTGCCATATTTTGGCAGAGTTATCGTTCTCAATTTCAGGTGGGAGTTGAGCAGTGGGACCAAGAGTTATATGAAGTCCCTTGCTTAATATAAGCGCAGATTGTGGAAATTTTTCCATTATTTTAATCTGATAATCACCTATCATCTTTTCAATATAAAACAGATTTGGATACTGTATTTGAAAAACCACGGTTTTTACTGTTGGATTACTAAATATTTCACCAATAACCATTTAATATCTCCCTTAAAGGATTGTATATAAGTGTTATGTTACTTAGAGTTCAACATATTCATGCTACTATATAATTAGATATTAATCAATAGGCAATTTTTAATAAAGATTGATAAATATTGGTAATAATTCACAAATTAGAACCACCGTGAGATTTATGAACATTATAACCATATTTATATGGATTGTGTAGACGCTTACGCTGCGGTTTAGCAGGTCTACATTAGCAGAGTAAGACCATGAAGTAAGAACTTCATAGGGTATAATAAGGTCTAGTAAAAGTTAGTATTGAGAGGTCAACTATGAATGATGAAATAGACCAAATAATTGCCACTGCAATAGCAAGTAATATGCAGCAGGAGGAGGCGGAGGAGTGTCGTAAGTTTCTACAGCATATTCAAGACGTGGCTATTCCAGACGAAAGAGAGGGAGAGGAACCTGCGGGATTACCAACGGACAAACCCTCTCCACTCCAAGCTCTATTTAATGAAGCAAAAACGAATGCATTCTTCTTAGACCTTTTGCTGGGTGAATACTGGGAAACAATGTTCTGTGACCAAATCTCCCTGCTTACCGAGGATTGTTATACTAGACTATTACAGAGATATAAGGTTTTTGGGACAGCTCATGCCAGTAGGAATGTGGGACTAGTTGGTAAAAAGCGACAGGACATCTCGTTACCGGATGTTGAAATATATCAGAGTGGTAAAGGTTTAATTGCACATGCTGATGTAAAGCATAAACTACCCCTACGAAACTGGTCACGGATTGGTTTAGATATAGATGTTTACGAGATAAGGGTTAGGCTGTTTGGGGATTCACCCTGTTATTTTGTTATACATAACTATCTGCATTATTGGGACTTCCCCTTTAATAAGAAGATATACGATGCTGTAGACAAGGAAAAGAAAGAAAAATGGAACTGGCATAACAAATTGGAAGACTGGAAAGCAATGCAAATTGCCCCTAGTACCCCAGTGTCTTATCGAGATGACTCCTTTGTTTATTTCGACCTAGAACTGTTTGTTGGCTTAAGCAAAATACTGAAGGATTTACAGAAAGAGTAGAAAAGCGCATGATAGTTTACTATATCAATCGACTGTTATACTGAAGCCAGTGTGTCGGCTGTACACGTCCTCCAGAACGCGCTTAACCGATTCCTTATGTTGGAGAGGGGCGATGATGGAGTCATGCACTGGTAGGGCAGGGATACCGAGTTCCATCAGTCTAAGCAGCACCAAGGTCATAATGTTAGATTCCTCAAGCATCAGCCTGTTAGCCACTCCACTGTAAATATATTTCGCTAGAACAGGATGTGCTTTCTTGACCGACTCAATAATTTCTCTGGGGTGTAACTTACTTTTCTTTAGTTCGTCATATAGGATGGGTTTTTTAGTTGCTCTCTCTTCGTTGGCCCTCGCTTGTCGACCTCTATCCAGGTTGATGGCGCCAACAAAACTGCGGTAGCTAGGAGCGTTTACTGCTATTAAGGTAACCGACTTAGCTATAAACCTGCTACACCCAGATAATTTCATAATCCTCTCATAAAAATCGTCCGAGCATTGTTTGCCTTTCCAAGCATACATGATGTGTGGGTGCATAGCAGGGTAGTCTAGCTCCACTATTTTTTCACCATTGAGGAGTAACTTTAACCTTCTTTCCTCAGGAAGTTCTTGGTAGGATAGACCGCCTTTCTGGAACCACCGCCCCACTCCACCCTGCTTGAATACCCTAGTCAGGCCAACGCGGCTAAGGCAATGTTCTGTGGCTCTAAGGTTTCGGCGGTCAATTTCCATATTATTCCAGTATTCCCTATTGAGTCTCAATGCCTCACCGTATATGTGATTGAGTTGGCGCATAAGAGTACGTGATTCGGGGCTCATAGGATTGGAGCGACCTACGACAAAGGTTAATCCTTCATTGTCGTATATAGGCTTTTCGTCTACAACTAATAATGGTAATGACTCTATGTCGAGTACCGTCTCTTCGGGTAATCCAAATTCCTTGAGCCTGGGACCTACAGCCAATGTAGATGCTTGTCCTGAGTCAAAAGCCCTATTCCAGTGGCCCTTTAGTGATTTGATGGCATAACCTTTTGCTTCAGCTATGTCCACGGCTTTCAGCATGTTTGTCCAAGTATATTTACTTGTTCGGTTTTTAGTGTAGAAGTTCTTGTCGCGGGAGTAGGCCATTTCGCTATTCATCAGCAAGTTTACAATGATGAGGCTAATACAGTGGCGGGTGCTAACAGACTCCATCGAATGGTTCACGTTCACCATATCTGATATGTGTTTTGGTATCTTTATATACTGGTTAAAGAAAGGATACTTATACCTTAACTTATCTTCAGCCATCGTATTCTCCGGTTATGTTTGTACCTTAAATCATCCTAATCATTAATCCTTTAGATACCAATCTACCTCTCGCTCTATGCCTTAACCTCTACCTCTACCGTTACCATACCGTATTTAAGCTAAAGCTACAAACCTTTTCGTAGACCTCAGCTAACAACGAGGTTAGTATAATACCCAATCTACGTGAACGCATCCTAAACGACCCTACAGGCGTAATAAGCGGTAATCGGCACAAAATCGGCACTCAAACGAGGCGGGATGTGCCGATTTCTGTAAATCCCACTACTAGCGATAAAAGTGACCAGCTACAAAAGGGGGATGAGGCCCCCCTCTCTACTCCTATAGCCTATAATTTTATTTCTTCTATAGGTACCGATTTAGGCAACATACTACCCGTAGCTGATTTAGGTAAACCGGGTGAGGCGCTATGCGATAAGTGTAAGTTGAAGGGTGCTGAGGGTGGTGTGGTGGAGGGGCGGGGGTATGAAGAGTACGAGTGCTATCTTTAGTCTCTGACGTAACGCACTGTAGTGGAAATTTAGGTGGATGGCACCAAAGACTAGAGTAAATCTATGGAGGTGGTATAGTCCTCCCCCCTGTCACTAGTTGCTGGTGTGTGGGTAATAATTCTCTGCCCTACTCCGCCTTTTAATCCGTTTCGGGCCAACAACCTGTGCGTAATTAGCCCGAAGTTACCCTGAGTTGGGTGCTAGCCCAGAATTACCCCCCCTATGCCCCAACTATGCTGGCGGCTCCTATTTTACAGGTGCGGTGCAAATCATCCTCTGGTAAGAAATAGCGAATAATTCAAGGCTAACATGGTTCCGTGTAGGCATACATTTCTTAGAATTTGCTGGTAAACACAAGGGCGTTTATTGGATAATGCGGGACGATTAGTTTCGATGGTAAGCGCAAGAGAGGGGAGCTTCATATGGTATAATACATTGACATGAAAGCCTTTTTTAGTAAGAGACATGAACACGCTTTGGCAATGAAGGAACTGGGAGTTACCTTTGGTTCTCGATGTAGGTTCGCAGTCGAACGTGTGCTTCAACAACACTCTGACTGGGGTGGTTACGACAATAGTGACAACTTTACGTTTGAGGGAGCGGAGGCGGATTTGATAACGTTTTATGGAGAGTCTACGCTGTGGGCATACGACAAAAAAGGCCAATACACTGAAGCATCAATCTCCCAACTAATATTGAGTGGGCGTCCAGCTCATGTTCTCGATGTTATTGAGGCTTGGTTCTATCAAAATCCCAAGAGAATGAGTGAGTGTGAAAAGGAACTAAACGACATATTTTTCATAAACGACTCGCCGTGGCGCGTGGTTAACGGTAACGTTATCCTCGTCGATTCTGATTACTTACATCGCGAGGTTCGTGCGAAAGGTATTCGATTACTGGCAGAGTCAGATATACCAGGCGCATTAGAAGAATATCAAGGGGCAATTGACGATTTGACATCGGGCGAGACTAAGGACGCTGTTTCCAAGGCTCACAAATCGGTTGAAAGTGTTATGAAAGCCGTACTTGAAACCGATGAGCATATGCGATACGGGCAGCTTTTATCAAAGTTGATTAAGTCAGGCGTTATACCGAAATACTACGAAGATTTCTTGAAGCATTTCGAGCAATTGGCGCTAGGTGTGGTGAAGGAGCGAAATCTGCCTGGACGTGGTCATGGTCAGGGTAGGGAAACGAAGAGAGTGACACGTAGCCTTGCCGAATTTGCTGTAAACTTAGCCGGCGCGATAAACGTATTCATCATCAAACACTCAATAGAAACTAAGCAGGCGGGTAACGATAAAGAACACTCATTATCGGAAGATGACGTACCGTTTTAGATAGATAAGTAATTAATGCTTATCTAGTATTGCTAAGGTCTTGCACCGTTTCTGACGATTCAGATAGATAGTCGCTCCCGATATCTTTCACTATCGCCTCATAAAATCTCATACTATCCTCAAACTTCACCGACCTTGTGTAGCGCTCTACCATAGCCAGTGATTCCCACCTGCCTAACCTCATAATGTGCAAGCTGTCAACTCCCCTCTTAGCTAGGATACTAGCGAACGTTCTGCGGAAGGTGTGAGGGTTACAAGGCAGTCCAGTCTTAGCGGATAGTCTATCCAGCATGTCTTTGATTCCCCACCAGTTCAAGTTCCATAACCGGCCATTAGCACGGTACACAGATAGCCACTCCCTTAATAGCTGTTCTGTCCTCTCTCCGAAAAGCGCGAGCCCCTCTTTGTTTCCTTTGCAGATGACCTTAATGACCCTACGTTCCCAGTCTATGTTATTAGGATTGACACTAGCTAGTTCTGATAGTCGCAGCCCGGTGTCAGCAAACAGGGATACTATTGCTTTGTCCCTTACGTACCCCGCCTGCTCAATTAGGAAATCCACCTGCTCCACTGTGAGGCTCGGTAGTATCCTTTTCTCTACCTTTGGCGATTCAACGCAGGTGATGGGGTTGTGCTGCGGGTCTAGATTCCATCCAGACTTCGGGTTGTAAAGCCATCGGTAGAACACTTTGAGCACACTAAAGTAGGCGTGCTTTCCGCCGTTTGTGCAGGTAAGAGAGTCTAAGAACTTAGTTATGTCCTGCCCGGTGATGTTGGTACCTATTACCTGCTGAGAGCGTCTGAGGTAACCTTCGTAGAAATCTATCGTTCTAGGGGAGAGACCTTCACGTCGGGAACTCAGGAAAGTGTTAACCAATTTTACATAAAGTGTTAACCTTTTTTGTGTAAGTGTTAACCTTTTTGCTGGCGGGAGCGTATGGGAGTCGAACCCACCGAAGACGCTTCTAACGCCCCCCAACGGATTTGAAGTCCGCAAAGCCCACCGGGACTCATCCGCTCCCCAGCCACTGTCAAGTATATACCAGCCGCTCAGTGAACGCAATAATCGCTCATCTGTATCCGTAGTTCATCCCGGCTAAAAGAAGATAGTTTTATCAGTGTCGACCACCCAGTTGACTAAATCATGCATGCTGCTGATATTTGCTCCATCAACTAGTTCCTCCTGACTAAGACCGCGTTCAGAGGCGCAGACACCGCAAACCTTAACTTGAGCACCCTGCCTGATTGAAGACTTAAGCATTTCCTCACAATTAGGCATATAATCGTGCTCCAGTAGACCTGGTAGCTCCATAGGTTTCTGTCCCCTTTTGGCAACAAAGACGGAGTCCTCAAGAATAAAAAGATTCACTGCATGACCGGCAGCTAGCGCCGCCATAACGAACCGTAGTGTAGTATATAGCCGCTCCTGTCCATAAGGGGATTCTCCCACTATTACCGTAATACTAGTCATTCTTAACCTCCTTGATAATCTATTTTACTCCCGCCTCAGCCTCGCTCTGCTGGAGAAAATCTCCGGATAATATAGGTCTGTGAGGAGATTATGTCTAAAGGAAGATAATGCCCGCCACGATTCCTGCTATCAGAACTGAGAGACCGAGGAGGAGAGCCACCTTCAGGCTTCGCATTGCTCCTGCGATGATAAAGAGGCAGGGTATGCTGACTGCCGGGAGAGTTATAAGCACCACCGCAGCTATTCCAGTAAGCCCGTTATTTATCAACCCCACTGCTAGCGGTATCTCCGTCCACGTGGGCACCATTAGTAAGGTAGCAAATATTGCTGTAACAGCCACGCCGATGATATTGTTTCCAGCATCCGGCATTATCTGCACTATATAGACAGCAATAACAGAGAAGACAATAAACAGGGGAATTATAACTCTAGCCAACCGCCATGCCATGCCCAGCCAATTTGATATCAATGCCACCGGCGAATCTACGGCTCCCTCAGAGAAGAGCCTCTCAAAATGGAAGAGCCGGCTGTAGGCACTAAGTACCTTTGAGGACCACTCAAAGAGCTTGCCGCGCCTTGCTTCTACTTCTCCTCCAGTCACCCATCTTGCTGCGATGAGAGAGACTCCATAGGTTATAAAGACGCTCACTATGATGCCACCCACAATCCTTAAGAGAGCGAACTCGGTTGGCAAAAGCGCAGCCGCCAGAATTAAAGTAGTGATGTTGAGCATAGGGGAGGAGACCGTGAAGGCTAGCACCGGCCCTAGGGAAGCCCCCTTTCTGTATAAGGTTGCCCCTATTGGAGAAGCACAGCAGGAACAAAAAGGTTGTGGCAGGGCTGAAACTACGCCAGCCAGGTGAGCGCCAAAACCTCTACCTTTCAGCCTTGCCAAAAATATCTGCCCAGCTATAAGGAAAAGGCCCCCCAAGAGC
>SDBU01008573.1_pt1 | contig 11597 bp, 6 predicted proteins | sample 2277071 | NCBI WGS metagenome assembly SDBU01 (sample SAMN10397929, study PRJNA504765) | marine sediment metagenome | isolation source: marine sediment core GS08_GC12, 126 cmbsf | place: Arctic Ocean: Gakkel Ridge, Loki's castle | collected 2008 | reverse complement strand
ATCCGCACAGTGGCAAAAGATGTGGGTCGTTTTATTTTGATACTTCGTGCGACAACGGGTATGTGGCAACGCAACTGCAACAGGGGGATTGGCCGCCGCACTGTCGGGAATTGCGATTCTGGGTCCGAGCGTCCGGAGAAGTGCGGCTGTCCATACGCATTGTGGACAGCATGGGGCAGGAACACCAGACAAAGCTGCGTGTAAAAAAAGGACACTGGAAGCACATCACGGTGAATTTGACCAAACCCCTGCCTGAACATTGGAAGGGCAAAAACGACGGGGTAATCCATCCGCCTATCAAAGCCGTACAATTCCTGCGTGAGTGCGGGAGTAATCCGAAGGTCGGAACCATCTATCTCGACGATGTCGAGGTTGTAACCACCACATCCCCCCGAGAACTGATTGACTGGTTCTGGAGTCGGGAACACTCGAAAATCGCATTGGAGACGGGTCTTCCGGGCAATCTGTATTACCCTCTTGACACCGTTTGTGCGCGAGTTGTCGCCATGCCCAGACCGCCCAAAGAATTGGAATTGAAAGTGGCCGTGAAAGTTTTCGATGTTGAGAAAAAGAAGGTAGCTGAGTTTCCATCCCTGTCGCTAAACTATGAGAACGGATTCGCCGCACCGCTGGATTTGCCTGGGAACCTGGGCTTTTACTATGTTGAACTTACGGTCAGCGACGGGAAACACTCAGAAACCGTCGAGAGCCGATATGCTGTCATCCCACCCAACCCTGCGATTGACAAGAAGGAGCCCAAATCGCCGTTCGGCGTCAATACCCATTTCAATCAATGGAATCAAGCCTATCTCGGCTCAATCGCCAAGCGTTCGGGAATTGCATGGATACGCGACTGTCAGGCTAATCTGAGCGACCAAGCCATGCCAGTGGCCAAAGCCAACAACCTTTGTTACATGCCATGTTTCACCCACTGGACAGAGCTCATCACCAAAAGCATGAAAGAGGCAATTGAGAGGGGCAAAACTGTCGGAGAGAATTGGAATTTTAGTGAAGCGGTTGAGTGGCACCGCCAGTATGCTGAAAAATATGGGGCGGATATAGATGTCTACGATTTGATGAACGAGCCTCACGAGCCATGGGGCGGCGTTCTTGGTGGTGGCTGGTGGGGAGGCGAATGGTTGAAAATGTTCGCAGTGTACGGCCGTCAGGTCACCGATGCTATTCAGGAGGCAGACCTCGGGGCGAAAGCCTTGTGGGAGGACATTGACCAGTTGCTGTGGTACAAGGAATGGGTTAAGTTGGGAGTAGCCGAAAAAATAGCCTACATCTCGCCGCATCCGTATAACGGACATCAGGATGCACCTCTGCCAGAGGAGCAGTTCATACTTGCCCGTAATCAGTTTCCACCGTTCCGTGAATTCTGCCGCCAGCATAAACTCCCGTGGAAAGTTTGGGTGGGAGAAGTTGGATTCTCCTCGTTTCAACGTAATAAGACCACACCAACCTCGTATTATTCATCCAATACGGAGAGTCAGCAGGCAGAGAAGTTGGTGCGGATGATGGTCTTGCAGTTTTACGAGGGCATGGAAAAGATATTCTGGTACGATTTCCAAAACGACGGATGGAACCCACACCATCCCGAGCATAACTTCGGATTGATACTATTTAACGACCTGCCCAAGCCCGCTCTGGTAGCTTACGCCAACGTGATTCATCATCTGCGCGGTGCTCGTTGGCTTGGCCGATATGCGATTGGAGGCGGTTGTGACGCTTTGGCCTTCATTTCCCAAAAGAGCTCGAAACCGACGTTGGTCGCTTGGATAAGGCGCGGCAAGAAAACCAAGCAACTGCCAGTGGAATCAGGGGTCCCGGAAGTGACCGTAACGGACATTTATGGAAGAAGCCGGCATGTGGCGGTAAAGGATAATATCCTGAATTTGGAAGTAAGTTCATCTCCGGTCTATGTTGAGGGGCTGAATGAGGAAGACATTAAACCTTATCTTAGTTTTGCAGATACAGAATAAAAATGCCGAAATTGATGATTGACCATCATGAAGTTGAAGTTGAACTGAGGAATACCCTCCTCAACGCGGCTCGCAAACTCGGAATTGACATCCCCACCCTTTGCTTCCGCGAGGGATGTCAACCATACACGTCCTGCTTGGTGTGTTTAGTAAAAGTCAAAAACCGACTTGTCCCCTCCTGTGCAACAATAGCAGAAGAGGGAATGGAAGTCGAAAGTGAAACAGATGAAATGCACCAAGCGAGAAGGACAGCTCTGGAACTGCTATTGAGCGACCACCTCGGCGACTGCATGGCGTCATGCCATAGTATATGCCCGGCGGAGATGAATATCCCTCTCATGATTCGTCAAATTGCCGCCGGCGAGCTTCAGAACGCGATAATCACCGTAAAGGAACACATTGCTTTGCCCGCGGTCTTGGGGCGTATTTGTCCCGCTCCCTGCGAAAAAGGCTGTCGGCGCGGCGTTCATGACAACCCAGTGTCGATATGCCTTTTGAAAAGGTACGCGGCAGACGCTGACCTGGCTTCTAAGAATCCCTATTTACCGTCTTGTAAACCTAAAAATGGGAAGAGGGTAGCAATTGTAGGCGCAGGTCCGACCGGATTAGCGGCGGTTTATTACCTCATTCAGGAAGGCTATGAGTGTGTAATCTTTGATGAGCGTGAAAAACCCGGTGGAATGCTCCAATATGGAGTTCCGGAAGACAAACTCCCGCGCGATGTGCTTGATGCAGAAATTGGACTGATTAAAAAACTAGGCGCGAAATTTCTAATGAAAACGAGAGTTGGCGAGCATCCGTCATTGGGAGATTTGCAAAGGGATTACGATGCTGTCCTGATAGCGATTGGCGTGATTAAAGAAGAGGACGCCGACCGGCTAGGACTCCAAGCATCAGCAAATGGAATCCAGGTAGACAGAGATACACTCAAAACCAATCTCGAAGGCGTTTTTGCGGGAGGCAACGCTACCCGACGAAGGAACAAGATGTCGGTGCGCTCCGTCGCCGATGGAAAAGCCGCTGCTATTTCTATAGACCAGCATCTCTCTGGCCTTCCCGTAACCGGCCCTCACAAACCGTTTACCGTCCACATAGGCAAATTAGCTGAAGGCGAGATTCAGAGCTTCATTGTCAATGTCAGTAAAGACGAGCGAGTAAGCCCTTCGGGTGTAGCGGCGGTGCCTCTGTGCCCGTCTGTGGGCTTTTCTGAGCAGGAAGCTCGCGCCGAAGCAATTCGTTGTTTGCACTGCGACTGCCGCAGGGCGGACAACTGCAAATTGAGGGATTATGCGGATATTTACAAAGCTAATCCGAACCGTTACAAAGGTGACCGCCGATTATTTGAGCAGTACGTTCAGCATCCCGACGTAATTTACGAGCCGGGTAAGTGTATTGATTGTGGACTTTGCATCCAGATTGCATCGGAGGCTCGCGAACCTCTTGGGCTTACGTTCATTGGTCGAGGTTTTGACGTGCGGGTGAGCGTGCCCTTCAACCACTCCATTGCTGAAGGACTTCGAAAAGTAGCTGACCGATGCGTAGACGCTTGTCCAACAGGTGCATTAGCGTTCAAATGATTGCGCGATAATTGAGTACTGTTCCGCAAATAGCATGATTTTTCTGCTTGACGGAGAGAAGCAATAGCGATAGCCTCTATCCGGAGTACGATGACACTAACACAATCAGAAAGGTCAAAGGCTATTGCAAAGCGCACGGCATTCCCTATGCTATCTTGCGGAAGAGAGCGAGTGAAAATTATCTGCCCATTAGCGCCATTCAGGGGAGTACGTGCAAATTCAAAGAAACCCGGAAGGCCTTCTTAAACTTAAATCAAAAGCAGAAGGACTACTACAATATGAAAGGTGGGTTCAACAGGGACAAACGAAGGCCTGTTGCCGAGCGCACAGAGCAGAAGGCTTTGTTTGAATGCATCCCTCAATGCGTTTTAGATGCTCTGTGCGGCGGATTTGGTAAGGAAGTATGGCGATATTTTGAATCTGCCCGCGACGTAATTACAGCAGATGCTATAAGCCTCACCTGTGAAATTAACTCCGACGAAATTCCAAGAATCCTTGACCGTATTGAAGAACTGCTTTGAAAGGAGGCAGTAGTTATGTCTGCACCCAATGCGCCGATTGTAAAGCCGGAAGTTGTTTTTATTGAAGATCTTTTGGATGAAATTGCCGCCGGGAAGTTACGCGTTCCGCGATTCCAACGACCATTCATCTGGAAACCTTCCGATATGCTGGCACTGTTCGATAGCATTTACAAGGGGTATCCTATTGGGAGTCTGCTGCTATGGGAATCAACAGAGGATTTGCAAAGCCTTGATAAAGTTGGTCCGATTCGGATACCCACCCCGAGTACCACTCCGCTAGCTTATATTCTGGACGGGCATCAGAGGCTGGCAACACTTTTGGGGGGACTTCGTCTGCCAAAGGACTTTCCGATGGGAACTAAACAAGAATATTGGAAATGGTGGATTTGGTATGACCTGGAAGAACATAAATTTATCCATGTCACAAAAAGCAACCCAGATCCATGGTTGCTGCCTCTACGAGCGGTGCTACACACCATGGATTTTCTTGAGGAAGCTCGGAGGCTCCAAGATGAATGCCCGGATAATGCGTCCAAATTTATATCCGAGGCGGAACAGGTCGCCCAAAGAGTGAAAAACTGTAGAGTTGCTATCATCAGCATCAAGGGTGGTAACCTGGAGCAAGCAGTGGAAAGTTTCTCGCGGCTGAACAGCTCGGGACAATTGATAACGCCAGACCAGATGGTTTCTGCGCTCACTTACAGCGAAGAACAGGAAGGCTTTAACCTCGCCCAGCGGATAGATGAAATCCTGGAGCATCTCTCCGACTATCATTTCGACAATATCAAGCGCCAGACGATGCTCCGCGCTATCCTGGCGGCTGCCAATATGAATATCGACACCAGCGACTGGGAAAGCCTTGCGAAGAAATTAGGCCAAAACGCGCGTGCGGTTGATGATGCAGAGGAGGCACTTGTTGCCGCGGCCCGATTTCTTTATGAGACGCTTAAGGTACCTGGGGACCGTCTCCTTCCATATACCAACCAGATTTTGCTGCTCAGCGAATTCTTACGCCATTGTTCGAGTCCGGATAAGCAACAAGAGGACATCCTAAGACGATGGTTTTGGGTTACCTCCCTGTCGGGTTGGTTCGCCGGGGCGAGTAACACGCAGGTTAATAAGGGACTCCGTGAAATGCACGAGCTTGCCCGGAAAAAGAGAACAACGTTACAGGTGATGCCCCTTACTGACCCGGCAAGACCGTTTCCGAACAGTTTCGACATGCGTAGTTCCCGGGTGCGCGCGCTACTCCTCTTTATGCTCACACTGGAACCTTTGAATCCGGCCACAGCGGAGTACCTTGAAGCAGGTCAGATTCTCAATGAGCATGGAAATCGAGCTTTGCTCTATGTATTTCCTCGCGCCAAAGGAAGTCTGTTGTCTAATCCTGCAAATCGAATCTTACTAAAAAGAATACCAGGCAAACCAGCGAAGGAACAACTCCGTTCAATTAAGGAACAGAATTTGGACATAGTTTTGGGTAGCCACGGAATCCCTAGTGAGGCTTATAAAGCACTTATGAATAACGATGCCCGCGATTTCATTGAAGCCCGGGCCCAACACCTAGCGCAGCTTGAACGGGAATTCATGAAAAAGATGGGAGTCCCCCTTCCGACAGAGACAGATTTCGGTGAAGCGGATATTGATACTGACGAGGTATGATGGCGTGGGGCTAGTAATTCATTTCGTAAATCCGATGTATCCATTAAATTTGCATGCGCTTGCAAGTAAAACATTAGGCTTTGCGAACAACATGGAATTGACCGTCCCGAATTTATCGAAGAAGCCCAAAATTTCAAGGTGATATTTCACAGTGGTGTCACCGAAACTTCACCAGAACGTCACCGAATGTCACCAAATGTCACCAATATTGGTGACATCAAAGAGAAACAGTATGCAGGTGTCACCAAAGAGGAGAGAAAAGAAATAATCTGCCAGTTTATAAAGGACGGAATTGAATTTAGGTATTTTTGAAAAAAAAACTTTAATCACGAAAGAAAGCTTTACATTTGAAACAACTGCTTGATGTCGCCGACCTTCCGTCGACCAGGAAGGATGCTATTGGTGATTGGTGATTGGTGATTGGTAATTAGCTATTCCTACCATCCCAGTAGGCTGCTTTGTCCTTGGTCAGATAGACACCCGCTCGCTGCATTCCCAGACTCATCAGGCGTACAAGTTGTCCCTTCGCGTTGTAAATCCTGATAACGATAGGAGTATCTTGTGCCAGTTTGTATGGCAACCATGTTTCGGGGTTGAACGGATTTGGGTAGTTTTGCAACAACCGAAATTCCTTCGGAATCAGCAGCAGCGCGGTGCGATGCCGTCTGCCGACGGAACGCCTTCCGCGCACAGGTTTAGCGGGTGGCACAACCACTTCGATAATCGGTTCATCTGATGGGGTTTTCTCACCAGATGGCACGACCACCTTGATAATATCTGATTGGTTTTTCTCACCCCCCAGGTCAATGTCCTCCAGATAGTAGAAATATGTCTTCCCCGCTTCCACTTCTTTGTCCGTAAATTGGTAGTCATTGGACATCTCCCAATCCTCTGCAGCAGGGAAAAAGCCAATTTTGATGTAGTTGCCATCCTTTATGGCGTTGCGATAAAGAGCGAATCCAGCGTTGTCAATTTCCACTTCAGTGTGCCATTTGAGAATGACTATCCCATCGACTATCACAGCAGAAAAGGATGACAACTCCACGGACGTCGGCCCACCTTCGCCGGCTATGACCCAGTCGGAGAAGGTGTCGGTGGTGGTTGAGAGCGTATTATTTTCCGTGTCGCGTGTGGTCGGCATAATCGTCCATGTGCCTGAATCATACCGTCCGAGAATCAATTGGCTCTCGTTGAGACCGGCAGCACTGACATCCGCATCGTCATAATAAAAAGTTAGCATAGCTGAGAAAGTGCCTATCGCTTGTTCGGTGCTGACTTTCCAATAATACGAAAGCACATTCGGACCGGAAGCAGGATGTTTGGGGGTGTGCCTTTGGCCCAGCAGGCGCCCAGTAAAGCCAGAGGATTCGGTTGTATTGAATTGCAAAGTCATACTTTTTGTACCAGTACCAAAAGACACTGACTTGGCATTTTTGCCATTGAGGGTGACAACCTTTTTATCGGAGATGTTTGAATCTGCGGTAGGGTTGACTATTCCCGCACGCAAGTCAGTAGGATAACTGGTATCGGAGATGCCAGCGGTGGAAATGAAGAAGTTCTGGGTCAGACTGGGACCGAAGCTAATATTGGTTTCATCTGTTTGTAGCACTGTGAATTCGAGGATTCCCAACAGGCCATTTCCCGAGGGCGCACCAGTGGTGCCTGCCAGAGATGCGGTCAAAATAAGTTCTCCTTGTGCTTTGTTATCTTCATCTACCTGAAAGGAGAGCAGACTTCCCCCAGCCGATTTAAAAATATTTTTGAAGAAAGGTGCGAATTCCGAATAGGCGTTGGCATAAGTGAGAGCCGTTGTGGTGAAGTGAATCACACAATTGTAGGTAGCCAAATTCACCACATCTTGGGCGATGATGTAAGCATAGAGAGTTTCACCTTGAGTTATTGTGACTGTATCCTCAATGCTATCAGCCCCTGCATTATTTGCATAGACAAAATCTACTGCCATAATGGCGTCATCATTTGACGCGGCGAATGCAGAGGGAGAATAAATCTGAATTCCCACGATGGTTATACAAAGTAGGATTATTATGTATCTCACTTGATTGTTCCTCCTTGTAAAAGTTATTTTACGAGAATCATTTTCCTGGTAGCAACCAGGTTGCCCGCCTGGATTTTGTAAAAATAAAGGCCGCTGCTTGCTTTTCCACCAGCCTCGTTTTTCCCGTTCCAGTAGGCTGCTTTATTTCGATTGATGTAATAGCCTGCGGGCTGGAACCCCAACTGAAGCGTCCTAACAAGTGTTCCGTTAATGGCAAAAATGCGGATTGTCACTTCCGAGTCCTCTGCTAATTGAAACGGAATCCAGGTTTCCGGGTTGAAGGGATTTGGGAAGTTCTGTAACAGTGCAGTGCGTTTAGGTAGCGATTTTTGGAAAACTAAATGCTTTAATTGCTTTAAAACCTTTTTTTGTTCTCTGTTTATAGCAATGGCTTCAAGTTGAGCAATGGCTTTTTTTAACGCGTCTTGTTCAGATTGAGTTGCTAAAAGGGGGGCGGCAGTTTTAGTTTCAACTGGGAACTGTGTTATCAAGAAAACGGTGTATTGCAAGATTAAAGCCGCATCAAGAGCAGTGACATTGCCATCGTCAGTAACATCTGCGACCTGTTGTTGAGTTATTTCAAAGTCAGTTAATCCCACGATGTATTGAAGAACAAGAGCAGCATCGTAAGCTGTGACATACCCATCGCCGCTGACGTCTCCCCAATTCGTTTGATTAACCACACCAGATAGCAACTGCCCATTGCTGATAAAGCTGGTATCAGCAATTCCTTCGATGGAGATGAGATAGTTATCCTTAACGCCTGTTCCAAAAGAAATTGTCGTTTCGCCCGCCGATTGACCGGTAAATGTTATTATAGCAAGTAATCCATTTCCCGATGGAGGATTTTCTTTTCCCTTCAATGTATTCGTCAATTCCAACTTACCATTTTTACCCTTTGAATCATCTATTATTAAACCCAACATTTTCCCGCCTTCGCTTTCAAGAATGTTTAAGCGCGATAATTGAGAACCACTGTCCGCTCCTATGTAGGTCAATATGCTTGGGTCAAAGTTGATAACAACGTTATAGGTTGCCAGATTCACCACATCCTGGGCTACAATGTGTGCATAGAAGTTCTTACCGACAACAATGTTAATAGTATTTTCAATAGTATCCGCGCCAGAATTGTCTTCATAGACAAAGTCAACAGCTAAGATTGCCCCATCGTTTGAACCTTCAGGTGTGATAGCGGTAATGGTGTCTGCTGAAGGCGTTACTCCTTCATGCCAATGCGCCCCCATAGTGTATAAATCAAAACCATCTACATAGTCATCTGAAATGCCTTCTCCTTGCGCACTGGCAATGTCTGCGACAATATCTGAACTGCTTTCATGCCAATGTGCTCCCATTGTATACAGGTCAAATCCATCTACATAACCATCTGGAATACCTTCACCTTGCGCACTGGCAATGTCTGCGACAATACGATTCAGCATGATAATTACCCTCCGCGCAGTTATATCCTCCGCTGTAACAGTGTATGGGTCAGAACTTGCCAGCAATTGCCCTTCGGGAGATTCTGCAGTGATTTCGATCTGGTCACCGACTGCGGCAGCTCGACTTTGATTGAAATCAACAAAGACTACAATGTATTTGCCCGGTTCAGCCGCGTCAACTGTTTTGGATAAACTGGTACCTGTATTCAGGTTTGCTACGGTAACAATCGTTCCATCAGGAGCGCATGTAACTCCGTCAGAGAGAAACACCTCTCCAAATACAGTGAATAAACTAGTTTGTTGTGCATGAGCGGGAGCTATCCATATCAACAACATTATAAGTAAAAAAAACATCCATTCTTTTCTCATAAGTACCTTCCTTGACGGTATCACAATATTGGGTTCCATCATTATTATGCATCTGATGAAACCCAATATTTATGGAATCAAACGCATCCTATTTCAAAATTACCATTTTCTTTGTCGCGGTGAACTTGCCAGCTTTGATGGTATAGAAGTAGAGGCCGCTGGCGGTTCGTTCTCCCACATCGTTTCGCCCATTCCAATAGGCTGTTTTTTCTTTTTCCATATAGTACCCAACGGGGATGTATCCCAAATTCAGGGTACGCACCAATTGTCCGGCAACGTTATAAATCTTAATCGTCACGTTGGCATCCTCAGACAATTGATATGGAATCCATGTATCCGGGTTAAATGGATTGGGGAAATTCTGACCAAGCCAGTTTGTTTTTGGAATCTGTCGTTGCAAGCTCGCATCAAGGCGAACAAATCGTGCCTTGATTTCATCCTTTGTGAGAGTATGAGTTATGGGAACTCCAATAACTTTCCCCTTAGAATCCATTATCATCACGTTGATGGTATCGCCCTTAGAAACCGGATGTTGGTTTGAGATGTCTACCAAGGCTATAGCATACTGACCACTTTCAACATCCGTCTGGGTTTCCGCCTTAGCTTTGAAACTCTGGTTTATCACCCGGATGTCATAGGGCTTTGAAACCGGAGTCTTACCGTCTGGTTCGCAAATGTAACCTACAATGCTGAACATGCTTGCCTTATCAGCAATATTTTCAGGTGGCTTTATCAATAGAGGTGACGAGGACGGCGACTCGCTGTCCAGCCAACCTTTACCCGTGAAGGTGACGCTTTTATTTTCTGTTCCAACCACAATGTATCCTTCCCCGCCTTCTATCTCGAAACCGCTACCGGTGTAGAAACCGGGAATAAAACCTTCGAATTGTCCTGAGGTAGTGTCATAACGCACAAGCGTACTGGCTCCCAGTTCTGTTCCCCACGTTTTGGCAGTATACGGCGTATCTGGTTGAAGCGGCAATCCTAACATGTTCATGTCGGCCTTCACCTGCACGGCGCCTAAGTGTGAGATACCTTCAAAGATGACAGATTTGGCTTCAGGCAGTATGACGATATAACCCGCGTAACCTTCGATAGGGAACCCATCCGTGGTGTGGAAATCCGGAAGGAACGATTCGAACTGTCCTTGCTCTGTATTGTATCTCACAACGGTATTCGCCCCTAATTCATTTGCGAGCGAACGGGCAGTGTACTGTGTCTCCGGCTCAAGGGGTAAGGCAAACATGTTGATATCCTGTGCTAAGTTCAGGGTGAAGAAGCGTTGATTGAGAATAAGTGAGGCGCTGCTCGCGTTGTTCTGGTCGTTTGTCTCTGGTACAGAGTCTTCCGGGTCGATATTCACATAGACTTGTTTCTCACCGTGAAGTCGGGTCGGCGTCCAGACCACTTGCGCGGTTTGAGTACCCTGTGCGGAAATGCTTGTAATCGCTTGCGCTTCCCCGATTTGTGTGCCACTATCGTTGGGGTCGCCATCGTAGAAACGAACATTGAAACTGCTTGCGGATGCGTCGTTGTTGTTCTTAATCACCGCTTCGATTGTGATGTCTTCTCCTTCAATCAGCTTAGAGCGCTCAGATTGAACTTTCAAGGAAGAAGCTGTCAAGTCTGGTAGGATGGATAGTATCATGTTGGTTACCTCATTGGTATCAATGGGTTTATTGTTGTCGAAGACGATGGTAGCTTTGTTGGTTATCTTCGTTCCATCAGCCAAATCCGGCTTGGGTTTGATTCTGAAGATAACATGCCCTTCGCCGCTGTGGTTTTCATCGTTTGGGGGCAGAAAACCCTTCATTGGGTCTATCGGTGGTTCACCTGTATCTGGGTCAATGGTGCGTAATAAGTAGGTCGCCAAAAGTTTTGGGCACTTTTCTAAATTGATTAACTTGACCACGAAGGCACCAAGACACCAAGACTTCTAAACCTTTGTGCCTTTGTGTCTTTGTGGTTCAAAAGCGGACAGAACTTTT
>SDBU01008572.1_pt1 | contig 11597 bp, 13 predicted proteins | sample 2277071 | NCBI WGS metagenome assembly SDBU01 (sample SAMN10397929, study PRJNA504765) | marine sediment metagenome | isolation source: marine sediment core GS08_GC12, 126 cmbsf | place: Arctic Ocean: Gakkel Ridge, Loki's castle | collected 2008 | reverse complement strand
TGAAAAACATAACAAACGTCATAGCGAGGAGCGAAGCGACGTGGCTATCTCGTTGACATTCAATATCCGAGATTGCCACGCTGTCGCTCGCAATGACGAAAACGGAACTTTTTCAACACTCCCCGGACGGCGGACCACAACATGACCGGCAATTCCCCAATCGGTATTTTCGATTCCGGTGTCGGTGGGCTGACCGTCGCCCGTCAGATTTTCCGGATACTGCCGCAGGAAGACGTCGTTTACTTTGGCGACGTCGGTCGTTACCCGTATGGCGGTCGGTCCAAAGAGATCATCACCCGCTTCACCATTCAGGACATCACCTTTCTGCTGGAACACCACGTCAAGTTCATCATCTGCGCCTGCAACTCGGCGTCCTCGGTGGCGCTCGATCAGATCAAGGACAACTACGAGGTCGAGATCATCGGCGTTATCGAACCGGGCGCCCGGGCGGCGGTGGAGCAGACAAAGAACGGACGGATCGGCGTTATCGGCACCAACGCCACTATCGGCTCCAACGCCTACGCGCGCATCATCCACGATCTCGATCCGCAACTGAATGTATTCTCGCTAGCCTGCCCCCTGTTCGTGCCACTGGCCGAAGAGGGGTATGTCGACAAGGAAGCCGCCCACCTGATAGCGCGCGACTACCTGCAAACGATGCACGACGTCAAGATTGACACCCTGGTACTCGGCTGCACCCACTACCCGTTGCTGAAGCATGTCATTGCCGACGTCATGGGTGACAACGTCACTCTCATTGACAGCGGCGAAGAGACGGCCAAAATTGCCGGCCAGAGATTGACCGAGCTTAAACTGCTGCGTTCGGAACGTACGGGTAAGGGCGGCGATGCCGCCGAACACAAGTTCTTTGTCAGTGACGTCCCCGAGAAGTTCTCCCAGGTAGCCACCCGGTTTCTGGGCGAGGTGATCGAGAATATCACCAGGGTGGATATTAGTGGGTATTGAGGGGTGAACAGGTTCCGCCGGTATGCGCCCAAGTACGGGCAGGAGATGTTCGAGTTAGTGGACGCAATCGAACGGAAACTCGACCAATATGAATATGTTAATGACCTTAACAACACTATCACTTTGGCCCGCTGTTTTCTGATCTCTATTATCAGCCTGATTCAGTCAGCTTACCAAGCTCTTGAAATTCGCAATCTTCTTGGGCATCGTGTTCTAGCACGTAGCCTTCTTGATTACACTGTGGACCTTATGTACATCGCGTTGCACAAAGATACGGCTCTCAATGATCAATTCGTGAATTACTGCAAGCTTTTCCTCTACTGGACTGCTGATGAAATCAAATCATTCCCTGGGGAAATCCCCCGGTTGAAGCGTGAATACAAAGAATACGTGAGGGTAGCATATCCTGATGTCGTGAACAAGGCAGAAAACGTCTTGGGGGATGATAGTGCCAAGCTATGGCACGAAATTGACAGAAAAATGAACAAGTACCGTAAAGGCTGGACCGGACTCAACTTTCACGAAAAAGTGAGCGTTATTGAGAAGATGATGGGGGGACCTGATACGGCTATCCCAGGATTGCGCTATTTCTTCAAGACCCTATCCAACTATACTCACCCAACGCCATATAGCGCCGTACCTCATTTCAGCCCCAGAGATTGTTCCTTCAAATTCTACTACGATTTCACGGATGAGGCTCTACGAGAGGCAGAGGAGATGCTCTTTAGTCTTCTAGAATTCTCTGTGAGAGGATTCGCTCAGGCTCTCGGAGGAAACCGTGGCCTAGAGTTACACGAGTTCTTCAAGCAACAGACGAAGAGTTGTCCCAATATCCTATCCTGGTTGTTTCCGAAGTAACCTTCAGTTAGAGTGACCTATGGCAAAGTCACGGAAAAAGAAACCCCCACGAAAAGCAGATCGCAGACGACAGGGTGGCAACCACAAACTTGTTTGGGGTTGAGACTGGCCGCAAGCGGCATTTATTGTATCCGTCATCGCTGACTTTTTCAACAATCTGGCCTGAACCCCTGCCTGTCTGAGCTTGACGAAAAGTGGTTCCGAGCGGCAAGCCGCCTTTAATCGCGTAGCGGCAGGGCTTGTCTCTGCCGGTAACAAGCCTAAGTCGGAATTGCGGTTCCGACTTTCCTCTCCGGTGAAGCTGTTGACAACCAGCCAAAATCACTCTACCTTGTCGGTGGATATGACGTCACCTTTCACAATGAAGAAAGCCATCGCTGAGGTGGGACGACAACTTTACGACCGGGGTCTGGTCGCCGGTACCGATGGCAATCTTTCGGTCCGACTGGATGATGACCGGATCATGATTACTCCCGCCGGACTGGCCACAGGCCGGCTGGCGGAGGATGACATGGTAATAGTCGATGGCAACGGCAAGCACCTTCAGGGACGGCTGCGGGCTTCGTCGGAATTACTGATGCACTTATTTCTCTACCGGAAACGACCCGATGTGGCTGCCTGTATCCACTCCCACCCGCCGTACGCCACAGCCTTTGCGGTGGCAGGTGTGGCCATGAGCGAGGACGTTTTGCCGGCAGTGGTGGTGTCGGTCGGTAAGATACCTCTGACCGACTACGCTCCGCCCGGGACCGAGGCCGTTCCGAAATCGCTGGAACCGCACGTGGAAACCTGCAACGCCTTCCTGCTGCGCAATCATGGCCTGGTTACGGTCGGCCGTTCTCTGGATGAAGCCTTCCATCGTCACGAACTGGTCGAGCATTATGCTCGAATACTGTTTCTGGCCCGCCGTCTGGGCGATGTGGAGAGGATTCCCTCGGATGATTTCCTGGGGCTGGAGAAGATGCGCCGCCGGTTGGATGAAACCTGGAACGTCAAAGGTTGAGTCGGGGCACCGGTGCTGGTCAAGAAAGTCCTGATTGACAAGGCCAACCGCCTGTATCAATTGCCGCCCGATATCTATTCCCTGATACCGACCGAGCCGAAACGATCTCTGGTTAGGAAAACGGCCGCAGTAGATCTGGCCTCGTTCAACTGGCCGGTTGCAGGCGAAACGTCAGAAATAGAGGCGGTTGACTTCCTGCCGGCCGTACGGAGCGATCTGAACCATCTCAAGGAAGAGTTGGCCGCCTGGTTTCAGGCCTATCACGGGGTACGTGTGGATCCCGCCGAGGAGCTTTTCATCGGGGGCAGCATCTCCACCTTGATGTTCACGATCGCGCTGGCTTTTATCGACAACGGGGATATCGCTTTTGTGCCGGAGGTGGGCATTCCGCTATACCGGCGGGTCACCACTGCTTGCGGAGGGGAATCCGTCAGCTACACCGTCCGAGCTAAAGATGACTGGGCACCCAGTTTTGAACGAGTACATACCCGCCTGGGCCGCGTGGCCACGCTGTTGTTTCTCAATTCGCCCCATAATCCCAGCGGCGCCGAACTATCCGAAAAGGAGTTGGCTGAATTAATCTGGCTGGCCGGACGGGAAAACATAATCATCGTTAATGATGCCGCCTATGCCGCGGTAGTCGCCCGCAAACAGGTGTCGCTGCTGTCGATCAGTGGCGGCAAAAAAGTAGGCGTGGAGGTTTACTCATTCCCTTACCATTTTGGATTACCGGCAGCACCATTCGGTTTCGTGGTCGGCAATCGTGAAGTCATCAGTGGTATCAAGCTGGCTACCCGATTAGCACCTGGTTTTACCTGCCGGCGGTGGGTCCGACAGGCGATAGACGGTATTCGCCGGTTTCCCAATGATGCGCTTAAGGAAACCCGCACGGCTCTGGCGGGCAGTGCCGCTGAAGCTTCCAGGCTGCTGTCGCAACTGAACCTTCAGAGAACCGGCTCTGATACGGTACCGTTCATCTGGGCCAGAATCGAACGACGGCGGCAGGCGACAACGGCTGCAGCTCTGCTGTACCGCCGCCACCGGATCATGGTGTTACCGGGAACGGCCTTCGGCGATGCCGGCGAAGGTCTGCTCCGGTTTTCCCTGACGGCACCCGCCCAGTCTTACCTGACGGCTATCCAACGTTTGCGCCGAAAGCGGCGGTCGGCAAAGTCAGAAGGTGACTTATGAAGGATGTTATCCGCCTCAGCGGGATGTCGTTCTATGGTTACCATGGGGTCACCACGGCCGAGAAGGAAACCGGCGGTCTGTTTGAGGTTGACTGCGAAATGGAATTCGACCTGGCCGATGCCGGCCGATCCGACCGCTTGAGCGATACTGTCGATTACCTGCACGTCCACCGGGTCATCAAGGATACCGTGGAGGGAAAAGCGTTCGCATTGCTGGAGAGGCTGGCCGGCCTTCTGGCCGCCAAGATACTTGACACTTTTCCAGTATACAGCATAACTTTGAGAGTACGCAAGATGAACCCACCGATACCGGGATACGTCAAATTCGTCGAGGTGGAATTGACGCGCTCCCAAGGGGATCCGTCGAAACTAATAGATGGCGGCAGCCAGGTTTAGCAGAGGTATATTATGGCAGAAACAGTTTACATTTTGATCGGATCCAACGACGGCGACCGGGAGAAAAATCTTTCGTCGGCACTGGCCGGATTGCACCGGCTGGCCGGGTTGGAGATTGTAGCCGTGTCCAGTATCTACCTATCGGAACCACAGGATATGCATCCGGGCAGCCCGTCGTTTCTGAACCAGGTGGTGATGGCCGACTATCAGTATCTGCCGAATGAGCTGCTCAACGCGCTGGAGTTGCTCGAAAAGAACCAGGGTCGCACCGGCAAGGGTCGCAAACTGCCGCGCACCATAGACCTGGACATTCTCCTGTTCGGCGACCGGATCGTCGAAAGCGAGCAGTTATCAATCCCCCATCGGGAGTTGCTGAATCGACCGTTCGCCCTGGTACCGCTCCTGGAGATCGAACCGGACATCGTCCATCCGGTTGTCAAGCGTCCCATCGCCGAGTTCCTTTCGGAAGATCAACGTCAGGCGGTGCTGCTGTTTAAGGATCAAGTTGCCCGCCATGTCTGAGACCAACAACTACATCGCCGTCGAGGGAGTGATCGGCGTCGGCAAGACCTCGTTTGCCGGTATGCTGGCCGAGCGGCTGGGAGCTGATCTGATCAATGAGGAGGTTCTCGAGAATCCCTTTCTGGCTGATTTCTACAAGAATCGCAAGCGGCACGCTTTCAGTTGCCAGCTTTACTTCCTGTTGTCACGGTTCCAGCAGCAGCAACACCTGATGACCCGCGATCTGTTCGCCCAGCGAATAGTCTCCGATTATCTGTTCGCCAAAGATTCGATCTTTGCCTCGGTCAACCTGTCTGATCGCGAACTGACGCTTTATAACAAACTGGCGCCATTGCTGTCCCGCGACGTGCCTCGTCCCGACCTGGTTATCTACCTGCAGGCGACTACTCCGGTTCTGCTGTGGCGCATCGGCAAACGCAACCTGCCGTTTGAGCGGACTATCGATTCGGACTACATCGAGGTGCTCAACAAAGCCTACGACTATTTCTTCTTCGATTTCACGGAAGCTCCCCTGCTGGTAGTCAAGACCGATAGTATTGATTTCGTCAGTAACCCGGAACATTTTGACGACCTGATTGAACAGATCAACCGGCCTCTGTCCGGCAAAAAGTATTATGTCCCGGCCGGCGACCTGGTACGGAGGTAAAGCGATGTCAAAAACCGGCCCTCACAGGAAAAAGACAACGATTCTAACGTTCTTAGCCAAAAAAACCAGGGGTGAAAAGATTGCCGTTTTGACGGCCTATGATTATTTCATGGCCCGTCTTCTGGATCAGGCGGGCGTGGATGCCACGCTGGTGGGTGATTCCGCCGCCAACGTGGTTCACGGCTTTGACTCCACGTTGCCGATCACCATGGACGTCATGGTTGCCCACACAGCCGCCGTTGCCCGCGGCACTTCCCGAGCTCTGGTTATTGCCGACATGCCCTTTCTATCGTTTCAGCCGTCAACTGAAACAGCTATTCTCAACGCCGGGCGGTTCCTCAAGGAAGCACGGGCCGAGGCGGTCAAAATAGAGGGCGGCACCGAAATGGCTGCCACGATCGCTCGCATCGTGGCTTGCGGGATCCCGGTCATGGGACATATCGGACTGACGCCTCAGTCGATTCACGGTTTTGGCGGACCCAAGGTGCAGGGCAAGAAGGCCGCATCCCGTCAATACCTTAAGGAATCAGCTCTGGCCCTGGAGGAAGCGGGTTGTTTCGCAATGGTGCTGGAGTTGGTTGACGCCGAGATTGCCGGTGAGATCACAGCTTCACTCAGCAAGGCCGCCACTATCGGCATCGGCGCCGGATCACATTGTGACGGCCAGGTGCTGGTAATCAACGATATTCTGGGACTTCGCGAAGAAGGTTTTGCACCGCGATTCCTGAGACAATACGCCGACCTCCCCCCTATCATAACGGCCGCGGTCGAGAAGTATATCGATGACGTCAAGCGGGGCGCCTACCCGGACGAAAGTGAATCTTATTGATATTGCCGACCGGCGAATACCGGCAGCCGACAGTCTAAACCTGGCCGGCTTTCATTAGAGCGCGTTGCAGCTTGCTCTCATGGTTGGGTTCAAAGGGGATGTTCAAAGAAACAAACAATCGCCGGAGCCTGTCCTCAACGTTCTGAACCTGGCTTTCTTCGGTCAATTCCAGTTCCAATTCATACTCGATGGTACCATCGGCGAATTCGGTTTTATCAAGTTCCAGCATCAGGCTGTCATCATCAATCTTAAACGTTTTTTTCTGTCTCGTGTTTTCGAATTGCATGAATTTCGCCAGAGCGATATCGCCCCATTTTCTGCGAACGAACTCCACCGGTTCTACCGTCAAGCTCATGACATCCCGGCGCAGGTTCAGAATATCATTGGATACTCCCCGCGGAATTTCGACCTCAATCTCTTCGCGGATTACGGCTGCCCCCAGCATTGCCGGTTGCCCTTTGAGAGTTATCAGTCCGCCCCGCTCAGTCGAACGGACGCGCAGTGCCCAACCGGCCCCGGCAAGCAGACCGTCCTCAGTATCAAAAAAACCGTTGACGTGATGTTCTTCGTGCTCAACCTTACCCAGGAATCCCAGCAGCTTCAGGTAATCGGCGAATGACCCCAGGCGCAGTTTGACCTCGATTTCACGGTCTATACCACCTGTATCTCCCATTACATCTGTAAGGTAGGTATACGCGGACAGAGGAGTCAATCTTTTTTTTGCATGTTAGCCATCGGCTACTGAGAGAATAGCAACCCCCCTTAAGGGCTTGTTCATAAACCTGCATTTCACGTCATCGCGAGGCACGTCTTGTGTGCCGTGGCGATCTCAACGTTACGTCCCTGTGACCGGCAGATGTCCACATCTGCCGGTCACATCTGTTTTTCAGACCATGTATTTGTCGGTGATATCCGCGTTGGTGCCGGCTCGGCACACTTTGAATTCCTGGATGGGGATAGTTGTATCGCGCACCAGGTTGATCTTAAAGTTGTGTGCTTTCATCATCCGCTGAACCCGGTTGGTGCCGTTTTCACACAGCGTTTCGGCCAGCATAGGGCTGACCAGCAGACTGAAGTGGTCGTATTTCTTATCGGCTTTGGCTCGAACGAACCAGCGCTCCACCTTGGTGGACATAGTCTGCCGGGACAGTACTCGCCCCAGCCCATCGCAGTAGGGGCACAACTCCGAAAGCTGGTGCAAATGTGACTGTCGCACTCTTTCGCGAGTCATCTCGATAATGCCGAAATCAGTCACGGGGCTGATAGCTCTCTTGGCCCGGTCGTTACGAAAGCAGGTACGGAACTCCTCGAACAGTCGACGTCGGTTTTCGCGGCTGTACATATCAATAAAGTCGCAGATAATCAATCCGCCGATGTCACGGAGCCGAATCTGACGAGCGGCTTCACGGGCGGCTTCGAGGTTGGTCTGAAAAATCGTGTTTTCCTGATTCCCACTGCCGACAAACCGGCCGGTGTTGACGTCAATGGTCACCATCGCCTCCGTCTGATCAATGACCAGGTAGGCTCCCCTCTTAATCCAGACCTTGCGTTCCAGCATTCGTTCTATTTCCGGTTCCAGGTGGTGCTTATCGAACAAAGGCAGGTTACCCCGGTAGAGTTCAATACGGTTCTTCAGATGCGGAACCACTTGCCGGGCAAATCGGATCAGTTTCTTGTAATCGTCTCGGTTGTCGACCAGCAGCCGTTGAACATCATCCGTGAAAATATCTCGGATCATGCCCACCAGCATCTCGGCTTCCTTGTGGATCAGGCTGGGTGCGGCAGTGTTGTCGGCTTTGCGTTTAAGCATAATCCACAGCTTTAGCAGTCTTTTGATATCGGCACGAAAGTCCTTGGTCTCCTTGCCGGCCGCTTCAGTACGGGCGATGAGACCGAATCCTTCCGGTCGCAGGGGGGCCAGCAGCTTTTTGAGACGTTTTTTCTCGTTCCAGCCGGGGATACGTTTCGATACTCGGATATGATCGTCATCAGGCACCAGCACCAGCAGCCGGCCGGGTATGGATATCTCCGAAGCCACTCGTGGCCCCTTGGTTGATATTGGTTCCTTGATCACCTGCACCAGGATTTCCTGGTTCTTCTTCAGGACCGTCTCGATGCCGGCGCGGCGTCTTTTACGAACGATGTCAATCGGCGCCTCTTCTTCTTCGACACTTTCGGAGTCAAAATGGTGGTCATACTCCTTGCCGATATCCGAAGAATGCAGGTAGGCCGCCCGCGGCAAGCCGATATCCACAAAGGCCGCCTGCATCCCCGGTAATACCGTCCTGATAATACCCTTGTAGATATCACCCACCATGCGTTCCGTTTCGGGTCGTTCCACTTGCAGTTCCACCAGCCGATTCTCTTCGAGAATGGCCACCCGCGTCTCGTAGTCGGTGGAGTTAACTAAAATCTCTTTTTTCATTGTTGGTTTTGTTCCTCTCGGGGAATTTCACCCAGACATTCACCTGTCAGCGGAGTGACCCCGTTAAGGAAATCCCGTCCGCTGATGAGTTTTTTACCCGGTGGCACCACTGAGACAACTTCCACACACGAATCGGCACACTGGACCAGGAATCTTCTGCGATCATCAAGGATGGTGCCGGGGCGTAGTTGTCGCTCTCTCGAAATCGGCGTTGGGCCGGAGTATTCCCGGCAGGCCAGGATTTTGATGCGATTGCCCCGGAAGAAAGTATAGGCACCCGGTGTGGAGGCCAGCCCGCGAACAAAGTCGCGTACTCTTGAAGCCGGCATCCCGAAATCAATCATGGCATCGAAAGGCTGAATTCGGGGAGCCGGTGTAACCAGGTCATCTTCCTGTGGCCGCGGTCGCCGGGGACCCGGATTCTCAACCAGATCCAGCGTTCGCAGCAGAAAGGGACCGGCCAGCTCGGACAATCGTGCCGACAGGGTATCAAATGTATCATTTTCGGTTATGGTGACTTTCTCCTGAAGGATGATGTCACCCGTATCGACTTTTCTCTTGAGAAAGAAACTCGACAGGCCGGTTTCTTTCTCACCGTTTATCAACGCCCAGTTTATGGGCGCCGCCCCGCGGTATCGCGGCAACAGCGAAGCATGTATGTTGATGGAACCTCGTCGAGGCAGACTAAAAAGTTTCTCCGGCAGTATCTTGAATGCCACCACCACTATCAGATCGGCCCCGTAGCTGTCGAGGGCTTGCAACAACTGCGGATCTTTCAGTGATGTCGGCTGGAGGATTTTCAGCCCCAACTTCTGTGCCGCATCTTTGACCGGTGTCGTAATCATCCGACCGCCGCGTCGTGATCGCTGATCAGGCCCGCTTACCACCGCCACAACATCGTGACGGCTGCCATTAAGGTACACCAGAGGTTGGCGGGCAAACTCCGGGGTACCCATGAAGATAATCTTCATCCGTTGCTTCTACCGTGGGAAAGCGCCCCGGTGGTCGGCCGGAGGGCAATATCACCCGGGTGTCGGGGAAGTGGTCGAACAGCGACCCTAAGACACCCGCGCGAGCTTTTTCAGGCGGCCTCTGATGAGCGTTCTGGCAAGCGACGACAGTAAATCCACGAACAGTTTACCCTCGAGGTGATCGAACTCGTGCAGGATTGCCCGGGCAACCATACCATCCACCTCAAGCGCAAATTGGTTGCCGTCGAGGTCCGTCGCCCGCACCCTGACTTTGGACGGACGCACGATCTTCTGATACAATCCCGGGAAGGACAGGCAACCTTCCTCCAACTCTACGTTTCCGCTGGTTTCAATGATTTCGGGATTGATAAACACTCGCAGGGACTCGCTTGCATCAACCACTGAGACATCGACAATAAAAAGACGTTTCAAAACGCCGACCTGAACTGCTGACAGTCCCAGGCCATTAGCTTTTTTTAGAGCAGCCACCAATGTGGCTACCAGGTCCTTAACCTCGTTGTCGATTTCTTCAATCGGCTGAGACACTTGCCGCAGAATCGGATCGCCATACACGACGATCGACCGCTCTGCCACGGTAACTCCTTAAACTATTTTTCGACCTTGGCGGCAATTGACGATTTCAGGAACTCCAAACGGGTATTTTCATTGATTTTCAACACCACCCGATTGCGCTCCTCGTCAATGGCGAAAATAATGCCAAACATACCGCCGCTGGTCACAACTTTGTCGCCCTTCTTCAAATCACCGAGTAACTTCTGGTGTTCTTTCTGTTTCTTTCGCTGGGGGCGAATCAGCAACAAATACATCAATACAAAAATCAGCCCGAACCAGACGAGCGTAATAGCGCCGCCACCGCCGCCATCCTGGCCTCCGGACATCAAAATAGGCCATGTAAATTCCAAAACATTTCCCTCATGTTATCGACAAACTGCTCAAATTCTGAACACCGGCCGGGCCGGTCCTGTTTTTCTAATTGAAATTTACACAATTACTTGTTCTTTGCCAAGATAATAATAGTGTTTACTGTAACCGTCTGAGCCACCAGATGTTCACTCCCCGACATACTCCAACGAGCACCCCCATAGTACTCATATAGTAACAGCATCCTGAAGTTAGTTTCTGCAAATATGCGGTTTCGGTCGGTGTGGTTTTAACAGGATGTTGAGAAATTGCTCTATCATGCTCAATGGCCGACACACTCATCATCCCCGCGAAGGGGAATCCAGGCTCGGTATTTGACTACCGGTTGTACCCCACCCAACGGGTGGGTTAATCACGAAGAGGAAACCGCCATATCGAATCAAGACCCACCTGATAGGTGGGGTACAAGTGAATTCCGTGTCAGCTATCATCCCCGTATATCATCTGTGACAATGTTGCTTTGACCTCGCCTTTAGTGTTCCGGCATAGATGGCTGCCAGCGTTATTACGGCGCCTATGATCTGAACCGAGGTCAGGTACTCATGAAACAGGATGACACCCCAGACGGTGGCTAAGACCGGCTGTAGCAGCAGGGCCAACCCGGCCCGGGAAGCCTCAATCCGTGGCAGTGCCCCGGCTATCGCCCGCCATCCCCACGCCTGGGCCACCAGCGCCAGAATAACCAGCAGCAGAACCGACAGCCAAATCCCCGGTTACTGCCAAATCCTGACTCATTACAATATCACCGTCAGCCTCTATCTTGAATATCTCTGTCGGCGAATCTCCATCGTCGCCATCATTGACACTGATAACAAACTTGCCCTTTTCATCATCAGCGGCCCCGTCGTG
>SDBU01008571.1_pt1 | contig 11599 bp, 17 predicted proteins | sample 2277071 | NCBI WGS metagenome assembly SDBU01 (sample SAMN10397929, study PRJNA504765) | marine sediment metagenome | isolation source: marine sediment core GS08_GC12, 126 cmbsf | place: Arctic Ocean: Gakkel Ridge, Loki's castle | collected 2008 | reverse complement strand
CTGCCCAAGTGTAGATGGTGGTGTTGGATCCGGCAAAGGATACTTGGGCGGTGACAAGGTACTCGCCGTCACAGAGAACGGTGATGTTGTCGTTGGTGGTGGACAAGGTCATTGTCTTGTTGACGCCGGCTGTGGTGGTCACCCATGGGTAGTAGGTGGCGGCGGATGCCATGTTTATTGTTGAGCCGCCAGCGTTGTCTTCGTAAAGCTCGCCGTAAGCCGACTCCATGGAGTCATAGGTTTGGCCGAACAGAGACCATGCGCAGACGGCTAACAACATTACCGATAGCAGTACTAGTATGTTTTTCATTGTAAAGTCTCCCAACAAACCCAAAGATCGACACTTCCTCCTGTCAAATCAGTTGCCGCGCCATCCCCAAAGTTTGCACCAGTTGCAATAAAGTGGGCTGAAATGGCTCCTCCAGCGGAAGCCATCGTTGTTGACTTGAACCCAGTCGCGTCCAGGAAAGCAGTGTCGGCTACGGAGGTGACCTCACCGATAGACAGGATGTTGGTGTACTGGGTGTAGGGTGCGACGGCGTTGCCTATTGAAACAGAGATGTCTGTTATTGAACCACCTGCGTCGGAGTACTGTGCGGAGTGCTTGACTGTTATGCCGGTTACTTTTCCGTACTGGGGGAGGGTGAAGAGGGCGACGTCGGTGGTGGTGGAGGCAACGATGAAGGCGGCGTTGGTGGAAGCGACTGTGGTTTTTGTGCAAGGGCCGGCTACGTTGCGTCCACGATGGTCTATCAGGAAAGCGGATGTGGTTTCGGTTGGTAAAGAGCCTGTGCCTGCGAGGGTGAGCCCGTTAGACAGGCGGATGATTGCGTTGGTTTCGCCACACCATCCGACTGTGGCGTTCAAGGTCGTGGTGCCTTGCGGGACTTGTACAATGTTGTTGCCGGAGGGGAGGAAGCAGACTGCTTCTTGGACGCCGCCTGTAGCTGATGTGACAACCCATGCACCAGTGTGGTTGTTTGCAGGGGTGAAGGTAAGCGAGCCTGTAGTGGCACCAGATGTGCAAGTACCGCCAGTTATCAGTACCGCTTCTGCGCTGCCTCCACCACCTGCTGAGATGTAGACATAGTGGGTGGCATCCGCTCCGTTAAGGCCGAGCGGGCAGGGGGTTAGGGTTATGTCTGCACCTACCGCTGCGGTGAGCGTGCCGCCTGGTTCTTGTGAGGGGAAGTCGAAGTCTGTAGATACCAAGTGGGTGGGGGTGGCGAATTCGTAGGTTATAGAGGTTTGGTTGGGCTTGCGGCGTAGTTCTTGTAGTTGGGATGAAGCTGCTACTGGGGTTAGAGCGGAGGTGCCGGTGCCGATACCGACTCCTGTTAGGGTTGTGACGCCTGTGCCGCCATCGCCTACTGTAAGCGGGTCTGCTGGGAGGCATGTAGACCACTCAGTTCCAGACGCTTGAGCGGAGTTTGCCTTGTAGCATTCCCCGTCAGAGCCAATTGCAAGCCTGATGTTGTCAGAGCCATTACTGACAATAACATCGCCTTTAGTGGTAGTAGGGGAGAGGGCATCGAAGGCGGCAGTTTGGGTGGTTTGGCTAGTACCGCCGTTTGAGATAGCCAAAGCTCCAGTTACCGCGGCAGACTTGCTGATGTCTACTTGTCCAAAAGCAGGCGTGCCACCAGCTCCAGGTACACGTAAGACTTCATTGGCAGAACCGGCTGCTGTGACTTGGAAAGCTGAAGTGGTGTTCCCCATCAGCACGCCGTCTGCTGTGAAAGTCCCCGCACCGCTACCGCCGTCTGCTACAGCCAAGTCACCAGTCCAGCCTAGCGTGTGGGTAGTGCCAGCTGAAGTCATGGTGACGTTGGTGCCGTCAGCGAAAGTCTGAGTTGCACCGGTTAGTGAGTTGAGGGTGGTGATGCCGGCGCCGGAAGAGAAGAGGGTGAAGTCGGTTAAAGTGAAGGGGACGGGAATGCCACCACCTGAAAACTTGATGTCGTAGTCTGCGTCAGCAGCGTAGAAGAACCAGTATCCTGTTGTGGAGGCAGTGAAGGGGTTGGCTTTGCCGGTGCCGACTTCATCAGAGAAGATCGAGGCCAAGTCGGTTGTGCCTACATCGAATATGGTAACAGTACAGGAAGGGAAAGACTGCTGTACTTTGTCGGTTGATTCCACCCCAGCGGTAGCTATAGTTTGGCCGCCGTTCTGACACCAACCTTGCAACTTCTCCTGCACTGCGGACAACATTGCCGGACTAGCAAGCAACACAAATAGTAAGACAGTTAACTTTCTCATGCTACCTCCATAGTACGGGGCCTTCTTTGTTCTTCCAACTCTGCTTTATCGTTGAGGACCTTGAAGTTGCGTGCCGCGGCTGCAAGCCTGCTGTTACGCAGAGAAGCTAAACGCCAGAAGTGTTCATAGTGCTTGCGGGTGGCGGCGAATTCCTGGCCTGACATCTTGAATGAAGCGAGGTGTTGGGCGTACAACAAGATTGCTTCCAGTTCTTCACGTCCTACTTCCAGGAACCCTGCATCTCCAGACGGGATGGGTGCGTTGCGTTGCATGTCGAGTGAAATGCTGATAACAGAAGAGGGGACTTTATGGAAGCCTATGATGTTCAAACCAGCTAGAAAACACTTCTCAGGAGTACCTTGCTCGTTTTGCCAATTACCGTTGAAGGACTCAGTTGCGTGTAAGGAAGTGATGGGTTTGGGTATGTTGGCAATCTGGCAGTCTACTACTGAAGTGGTGATGGAAGCTAGTTGGATACCTTCTTGCCAGCGTTGTTCGCAGTACGCAGAACGTGCGGGGTCGTATGCCTGCCCGTCTTTGCCGAGTAAGTCTGCAAGGGCGCCAAACTTGACAACCCATGTGAAGTCGTCTGGCACGCCTAAGACTACTGTGGCGGCTGGATCCAGCACTGCACCTGAAGATACAGTTATCAAGTCTAGGGTGCCGGATGAGAGAGGCGGGGGTATGAGTTGGATTGAGAGAGGTGGTGAGGTGGAGACTGAGAAAGACTGTGGAGTGAGTGGGTTTTGCAGCCATTCCGGGTTGAAGGAGTTTGCTGCATGTTCGTCTGAGCGCCATAACGGTGTGAAGCGACTGTCAGAATCAAGCCAAGCAGCGCGGCGTACGTCTATTACTGTGTCGGCTAGGACTTTGCGGCCAGCTGGGTCGGCACCTACCGCGACAGTTGAGAGGGTGAGGTGGGAACCTGTCTCGACTAAGAATTGGTCACGGCGGCGTTGTAAGGCTGAAGTAATCTGCGCGAGTGTGAACTGTTCAGTACCCAGGTAAGGTGAAATCTGGGAAGTTTCCAGTAAGTGGTATTGGATTGTGAGAGCTAAGTCGGTGTCAGTGACTATCTGGGTGCGTAAAGCTGATGGGGTGACTGAAGAGGTGAGGTCGTAGAAGGCAGTTCCAGCTGTTGTGGATAACGTACCTTTCTCACGCCAGTACCTTGCAGCCACCCCCCAAGTCCGTAACGCTTCGTCCAGGTAATAATCGAGTTCCCCAGAGGCCCAATAGACGTTACCGGTGTCATGTAACAACCCTGCCAATTGGGTTCTGGCAGATAGTCTGGTGGTGTGTGTGTAGGCCACGGTGTGTCGTCAGTTACACTGTCCATTAGTACTTGCTGTTGCCACCAGTTACGCTACCATCCCTGATCTTCTCAGGGGCGGAGTTGGGTGACTTGGTACGGGGCGGATAACCTTTCTCGCCATCGTACTGTCCAGGACCACCCTTGTGTTTGATGGGCGGATAGCTCGCTGGTGTGCTGATTGGTTCCTTCATGTTTTACTCCCTTCCTAAATTGCGTGCTTCTGTAACCACGCGGAGTCGCCGTATGGGACTGGCGCGAAGTTCATTTCCTCGATGTAGCTGAGGTCCGACATATACGTGTTGTCATCAGTGCGCTCAAGTTCCCTGACCATAAGTTCAGCAGAGGACTTGTGGCGTGCTGAGAGAGTGAGGTCGTAGTATGGGTTTTTGTTAGTAGCAGTCCCCGGCCATGACGCAGCACGTGCGAGTGCGTGTTCTAACAAAACGTCGCCACGTATGTTGCGCGGTATGACCATCCCGTTGTCTTCCAAATCATCTACCTTGGCAGTGTAGAGGAATGGGTAGATGTAGACGGATTTCTTGTGGGGCCAGAGTTCATAGCGGGGGATGCCAGGTGCGGATTGTGCTGACACCCTAATGACAAACACATCACCTGAGATGTATGTGTCTGCCGGCCAGAAGATTGAGATGCCGTTAGACAGAGTTTGTGGTGTGGAGAGAGTTGTGATGGTGGTAGTGTAGCTACCGGAGTCTTTCTTCCACTTGAAGATAGCTGTTTCCACGGCACCTCCAGTGGTGACTTCGATGGTGAAGACGGCATCGTTGGGACCGGTGTAGGACGAGTCAGCTGTCTTTGCTGGATCAGGTCCAGTGCCGCGGACTTGCAGTACTGCATCGACAGCGCCGGAGAAAGACCTGGAGTAGTCAGCTGAGACAACGTAGTAAGCATCGCCGTCATTGGTACGCTGCGCATCCCATATGTTTAACTCTACCTGCTGGCGGTGTAACCAAAGCCTCCAGTTGTTAGCCGGATCCCAGACTGCAATGAAGGACTCGAAGTCTATAGGAGGCGTGACATAAACTTGGTAGATTTCAAACGACGATCCCGAAGCAGTTGCAACACCCCAGTTTTGGTCTAATGTTATCTGTGTGGTGGAGTCGAAAGATTGGATGGTGTAAATAGGCGAGTTGTCTGAAACGCGGAACTGCAAGCCAACCATTGCAGCAGTGAAGGTCGTACCAGAGCCAGTAACGACAGGCGAGTTGAGAGTTACGGTAACAGTCCCATCAGAGTAAACCGCAGGCATGGAAAACTGCCCACGTTTCACCCGCCAAGACCATGCGCGCTTCTCTACTACCTGACGGAAGGCATGGGAAACCCACTGTTGTGAAAGTTCGGGTCCAGCGGCGGGGCACTGTAACATGACCCGCCTCCAGACCTTTTCGTAGGTATCGTGCGCCACATTGAACCCTAAAAACCAGTCACTTCAACCCGTGCGTTAGACTCCGCACCAGTTGTCTGAAAGGTAATGGTGCCGCCAGAGTAGGTCGCTCCGACAGCAGTGTTGGATTCAGGACGGACTGATAAAGCTTCGATTGCTTTCAAGCCTGTATCCCACGTGTCGGTATCGGATGCGATATCGACCTGTGCGGTAATCACTCGGCGGGAACCCATTACCAGAGAACGCCTTTTGGTTACGGTTACATCTGCCATGGTTTCTCCTTTACGGGATCGCCGGGATTTCCAGGTCTACGTTACACATGTTGGCCGTGGTGTCGCCTGTAGCTTCACGGGCAATACCGAGGGGCTGGTATGTGGCTTGGGTTCCAACTGACTCGAAAGCAGCTTCGTTATCAGTGCCTGAGTTGGCAATAGCCGACTGTCCTTCACCACCACCAGTCGCTCTGACCGGGATGTTGTCGCCGGACTGCAAGACGCAGCAAAAGCGGCCCGCGGTGACAGCGTTGCGGAAGACACCGGCTACCTGGTTGCGCCAGGCATTGGTTATAGCAGCACCACTGGCCTGCGCTGGATCATTAGTCACCAGGTAAGCATCCTTGTCCTTCCAGTACGCTAAGTCGTTGGCAGCAACCACACCGCTTGCAACAGCGGCAGTGGCACCGGAGTCCAACTTGACAAACTGGTAGGATCGGTCGTTCTTCTCGAATGCCGCTCCAAGATGGCCGGGAGCGTACAGGTTTACTGTGTTCTCGGTATCGGGATCGCCGCCTTCGAGGTAGATCGTTTGGATTCTATTTGCGTTCGGCATTTTCTCATACCTCCTTTACGATGTAATCCCGTACAACTGTGCGTGGTAGCCCGGGGCGAATGTAACTGCTCCTGCACAGAGGACTTGTCCAGCTACTTCAGTGTTGCCCTGCGCCGGCTTGAATCCAGTGAACCCGTAAGCATACTCGGGGTCGTCGGAGACATACAGGCAAGCGTAAGGTTTGCGTGCGTTCAACCAGAATAGGGTTTCGGCGGTGACAGTCGGGTAGGCTGTAACCACGTTCTTGGAAGTTTCCTTGAGGAATCCAACAGCGATGGGGTCGTTGGTGCCCGAGATAGCAGTGCCGGGAGCGTAACGAGACTTCATCAGTGCCGCACCCTGGAACTCCATGCCACGGAAGCCGATGTCTACGTTGGTGACGTTGGTGAAGCGTTGCTGGGTTTGGAACTGGTTGCGGATGAAGGAGAACCCGAGAGCGGTGGTGATACCGAGGTTGGGTTCAATGGATCCGAACGAAGCTTGGGAGTAGGTTTCCTCTAATGCAGAGTAGAGGATTGGGCCTGCGATGTTGGTTGGGACTGAGTTGATTGCGTTCGCAACAGCTCCACCGCGGGTGATGGTGCCGTAAGTCCCGTAGGTCTGCCCATCCCAGCTATTTGTGGAACCGTCATTCAGAGCTTCAGCCAAACCAGCCCAGTTAGGCGTATAGCCTGCACGTTGCTGGTTGAGGTAGATGCCGATGGCTTGGTGGGCGCCCATGGTCATGTAGGCGTTCTGCATTCGTGATTCTATAAGTCGGAATGCAGCGTTGCCGCCCTTGTTGATGACCTGGATGTCTTCTTTGTAGAGGGTGACGTTGACCTCGAAGAACTTGGGGTCAAACTGAAGTTGCTGTTCGACTTGTTTCTGAGTGATGTCGAACTGCTTGCCTTTTTGGTACGCGCCGCCAACCAACCCGTCGTAGACAAAGTTCTCACCAATAAAACGCCCGCCGTCGTATTCCGCTACAGTGTTAGCGCGTAGAAACGCCCACAACGGGTCGTTCTGGAAAACCAAGTCAATGAGGTTGGGTGTTTCGCGGATGTACCGTTTGGTCGATACGTTAATCTGATCTAATTCCGCCATTTTCTGTCCTGTCTTGTCAGACTGGCGGAGGACTGCAACCTAGACTTACCCGGACGATTCAGCCCAACCATTCAGGAACGCAGACTTACTGTGCTGTTGCGCTTCCGCGGGAGTTGACTTGCCATCTCCCTCTTGCTTGGGCGGGTTGAAGAACGGGTGGTCGGGTTGTGTACTGTCCACCGGCAGGTTGTGTTGAGACAGGGCGTCACGAACGGCTTCTTCTGTGTCTTTCTTATGCTTGACCTCCAGCGCATCCGTTTCTTGCTTATGGATAGCTGGGGCAACCCACATGTCGTAGGCTTTACCGAGAGAAAGTCCGTTATCAACTGCGACCTTTTCAACCTCGTTGATCTGCTCTTCAGACAGCGGTTTCTTGAATCGGTGGGCGTAATCCCCACCCATCAGAGTAGCTGACTTCATGAGCGCAACGGTTTCTTGGCCGCGTTGGTGCATTACCTTGTCCAACTCTTCCCTTGTCACGGCGTTTACTTGCTTGTCCGGCTGTGCGGCAGGCTTGACTTTGGCGGTGTCGTCGTCCAGCGCACCATATAATTCCTGGTACTTCTGGAGGGTGGACACACCTTGCAAGTTCTGCTCGTAAGCCGGCTTGGCTTCCGTGTTGTACCAATTCGTCAGTTCAGTGGCCCGCTTATCAGCGTCAGCCGCCTTAGTGTTGTAATCGGCACGATTCGCGTCCAACCCCTTATTGTATTCTGGGGCTGAACGAAAGCCGTCAGTAAACGTCTTAGCGACTGCTTCATCGCTTAGGGAAGCCACAACTGCTTGAGTTTGGTCGTCACTCAAGCCAGCTTTGTTGGCTAACCCCTGCCAGTACTCAGTCATTTCGTCTTTAGTCATTTGATCTCTTTCACCTTAATAGCTGGCCTTAAGCCTGACTACCTGGTTATTGTTACTGTTGTTGCATTTGCTGCTGTGGCGGCGGCATCCCTGCCCCACCTGGCGGCATTGCACCTTGCCCGCCTTGTTGTGCTTGAAGCTGACCTTGTTGTGCCTGGCCAGCCAAATCCTGTACCATGGCTTTTTCTAGCTGGTTGAGAAACTCTGCAAGCTGTGGTGCCATAGCTGGGTTGCCTGTAGCTAACAGTCGAAACCCCTGTTGAACTGAAGCCATTCCTTGCGCAAGCTGTACACGCTGCCCTCCACCTTCCATGCCGATACCGTTATCAGGAGGGGCAGAGGGACCCGCCAGCTGTGAGAGGGTTGGCTGACGGGTCGCCTCGGGTGGGAGCGGTGGGGGAGAATTTAGGTTTATGCCGGGATTCGGGGTGTTCTGTGAAGATCCCGCTTGAGGTCCGGCAATTCCTGGCATGGGTTAGGCCTTCCGCGGAGGAGTCTGTTTGGCCGGAGTCAGGATGACGTCTTTCTTGCCATACCCTACCATTGGAGTTGATTGTTTCTTAGGCTTTGGCATGGTCACGCTCTCTACCGGGCTAAGAATTGTCATAACTTACCTCATGTTGAGAATAAACTGCCTACCACCCTGTTGTCAATGTTTTGCAATGTCTAGCGTTTCAACAACCAGCTTACTATGCCTGCCACAATCGCTCCCATTAACACACTCCACACCAGTAGCTTGCCTTTGAGGATGTAGAAATCCCTCTTCATCTTCTCTACATCTTCAACGGTTTGGAGGACAATTTGAGCCCACTCCCGCCAGCTACCTTGCTTGAGTTCCACCATGTGACCGGATCCTTTGGACGTAAATGGTTAGTGTGTCTGAATGTGAATGGTCTCCAGGAGCTTGTATGTAACCCTGTCCTATGTAGATGCGGTCTCTCCCCTCAACAACTAACATGCCGGACTCAACTGGTATGTTGTCGGAACTGGATGGTAACTCGCCGAGGTCACTTAGCTGGTTGGTGAGTTCGCGCAGTCTGACGAGCCTGGCGTTTGCCGCGGAGAGTTTGCGTGGATGAAAACTAAACATGTGCGGGAGTTGACTGAGTAACATGCGTAGGATGTAAGACCACCACAGTTTAGTGTGACGCCAGCTGTTTTCTTTTTGCAATACGCCTTCTAACCATGGTTGGGCTGACATGACTGCTACAAACGCTCCTTGGGTTGGAACTCTATGTGGATGTGGTCTTCCTCAACAACTACGTCGAATTCGGCACCTAGAGCTTCACGTAAAGTTCGGACTGTGCTATCGAGTAAGTTTTCCAAGTTACGGCTGCGGATGTCAAAAGCCAACCCTACGTAGTGTAAAGAACCAGGGGAATGGGAGCCGTCGCATGCAGAGGTTATGACTAGGCTTACTTGTATGTTGTTGAAAACACTGTCGGCAATAAACATGCCAGCAAGCGCTTCAGGTCGTAAGCCGGCTATGGAGACTCCCTGCTTGAATGTCATTTACTTATCGCCTGGACGTGGCCCGTACTGTGCAGCAAGTGACAGTGCTCCGAAGAGTACGAAAACACCGAAGCCGGCTACTAACTTCAAGTCTTCATCAGCTTCAGATGCTTGAATGAAGCTGAAGGCAGCGAGTAGACTAAAGCCACCGGCAACATTCTTTCCTAGAGTCAGTTTTGGTAGTTGTGGTAATTTCATGCTTTGCTCTCCTTACGGACATCACGTACTTTCCACTTACGTGTGCAACGAAGATATCTAGCCATGGCAATCTGGTTGGTACGCCGGCCAAAGAGTTTGTTGGGGGCGAAGTCTCTGAAAAGGTGAACAAATACACCTAACAGGTCAGTGGGGACACCCCAGTCTAGATCGGCTTCAATGCGTAAGTAGCCGTCTGGGGAACGGCGTTTGATGAGTTGGATTCCAGCAATGCTGTACTTCTTGTCGCGATAGCCTTCTAAGGAGACACCGAGGAAGTTCTCATGCGCTGAAATGCCAATGTCCTGCCGGTCCGTGTGGTGCTCGCAGAACACCTGCCATTCAGGAGTCCAGCAGAACTCGCAGCGGTCTGATAGAGAACCGGTTAGTTGGATTGAGGGGGCGTGGCAATGCTCACGCCATGCTTCAAAGTTAGCCAAAAACTGCTCGGCTTGCCTGGTGTCTTTGCGTGTCATTTCTCACCAAGTAGCTTATCCCAAAACCGGTCCCACTTTTCTTTGTCGTCAAGCATGTCATTGAAGAGTCTGGTCTTAATGTCGTCTGGTAGATTGTCTACAGTTTTGAGTCCTTGCGTGAGCAGTAAGATGATAACTTCTGGTAGCATGGCTTTCTTCTTTCGCGTGCCGACCTTTATTCTGAGCTTCACTTCACTGTAGGGCGCCAGTACTGCATTATTGGAGTGCTGATGCACTCGTACTTGATGCCGTCGCGTGTCACAACAGTTCCCGGCGTGACGTAGCCGACGCCTGCCGTGTTGACCCAGAAGGCCCCAGGGATGGCGCCAACTGGATTGCCAAATCCTTCAGGAGTTGAAGGTGGGTTGAAGCCCAATAAAGCTAACACTGCGGACGGCACTTTCTCCCAAAGCGAACCAGCATTGTTCTCACGCCACTCATTGTCGAGCAAGGCAACTATCTCGGCCTCACTAAACATCACGCCATCAGGCGTCATGGTTGGGTTCCACCCCGCACCAGTGATCCACCTGATACTAGGTGAAACACGCATCGGGCTTTCCGGCAGTAACCACTTGTTCCCGTTCTCCATGACGCCCTTGACCCAATTGGGAATAGCGGCAGAGAGGAACTCCTTATGGTTACTGTCATTCCAGTATTTTGCCAAGGACAACGAGTAGCCCCGTGCCATTTTCTCCATGTCCCACTGCGGAACAGGTACTATGCTTTCGTTTGGTTCTATATCATTCGGTGCCATAATCAATTCCTTCCTTTTACGGTTTCCACGCCCACGCAGGACGGTAAGGTACTGGGTTGAATCTACCAAAGCGTTCCTGCAATATCCACTGCTGAAAGAGAGTAAGTTTCTGGGGGTAGGGTTGCCGCATGGTGGGCCAGTAGTATTTGTACATCAAACCTTCTGTGTAGTGTCCAAGCAGAGCAAGAACAACGTGGCCGACTTCGTGGGCTGTCACGTTAGTGATGTCCGCCGCGGTCATGTCAGTACGGCGGCTGTTCAGGATGATCCGGTTGTCTGGATACCCCCCAATAACCATGCGTGCTTCACCTAAAGTGTAATAGTTTTCTAAAGGGGAGAATTCAACTAGGATAGCTCCGGCACCGGGTTGCTGGCGTTCCTCAAATGTGAATGATTCGTAAACTTCCCACTTAGCAAAACCTTCACGTGCAGCGTCAGTTTGCCATAAAGGTTGGGTGGTAAGGAAGACGAAGAAGATTGTTATTAGCATAGGTTACTCAAATGCCAGCGACGGGCAAGCTGTGAGAGCGCCAAACACTGGGATTTTGCGCTCATCCCACGCCATGTCTTGAGCTATCTCACAAACAGTTCGCTTGACCGCGGCGGCGGACTGCCCTGAAGCCTTGGCTGTGAGGAGAGCGTTGACACCGTCTAGAAAGGTAGTGCCGTCATACCCAACTCTCAAGTTGGCAAAGGCGTTGCCCGAGGCAGACGTTCCAGACCCATTAGCAACCCCATCCAGATAATGTGTGATTGTGGTGCCAATCTTGGTAATAGAGATAATGTGGTCAAGTCCCGCTGTGATGGCGTTGGTTGCCGTGATTGTGCTGTAGAGAGTTACAACCCCAAATAGAACATAACCCCCTATCTGGATTTTCTATATCGTAAATTACTTTTTTAGTCTGCACTATATA
>SDBU01008570.1_pt1 | contig 11601 bp, 23 predicted proteins | sample 2277071 | NCBI WGS metagenome assembly SDBU01 (sample SAMN10397929, study PRJNA504765) | marine sediment metagenome | isolation source: marine sediment core GS08_GC12, 126 cmbsf | place: Arctic Ocean: Gakkel Ridge, Loki's castle | collected 2008 | reverse complement strand
CTACTGGGCTATTTTATTTAGTTATTTAATATGAATCAAAAATTAAAAGATGCAATTAAGAATCCTCCACCGGAGAGGTTGGCAAAGATAGAGTATCAAAGTCACTTCCTTCAGATAATTGGGATTACAACTGTTTGTATAGTTTTGTTTATGAAAGGTTTCTGGTATATTATTTTTGCATTTATCTTTAGTGTAGGGATTTCATACTCACAAGGAATGACTGCTTATGCAAAATACAAAATGATTAAGGGATTACGACCGGAAGAAAAGATAGAAGATTATGAAAAGGATATTTCATTCACTAGAAGAAGGAGTAAGATAATAACTTCAGTCGTGGGGAGTTATGGTAAGTGGTTGTCAATTATAGTTTCTGTCGTCGGAAGTTATTATCTTTTAGGGATTAACCATTCGAGGTTATTCTTATCATCAGTTTATCCTTTAACTATTTTATTTACTTATGTTCTATTTTATTTCTATATACTTTATTGGATCACTTATCCTTTCTATAAACGGAGGATTAGGAAATGATACTTCAATGGATAATCATTATTGGGTTCTTTTTAGATATGGTATTCACACATTCGTATTTGAAGATGTACAAGAAGAGATTCCCAAAGAATGATTACACCTTCGCTGAAGCAAATGTTTTCTTAAGACTTTGCATTAAGAAAATTGGTCTTGGATTGGGAATGGTCGTCGGTGGTTCTATTCTAGGAGTTTTTATCGCTATCATAATAAACCTTTTAAGAGTTGAGATATTATATATGTTGATTGGTTTTTACTATGCAATTAATATTCAACACTTTGTAAATAACAGGGCATTGAAAAAGATTATACAATCGAAGGGAGGTAAAAAATAAATGGAAGAATACGAAGAGTTTGAAGGAGAAGAAGAAGGAGAGATAGAAGAGAAAGATGTAGAACCAGTTCCAGAAGAACCTGTTGAAAGTAATGAGTTAGAAATAGCTATGGGAAAACTAGAAGAGAAGGTTAAGGAACTTGAGGATAAAATAAATGTTATCCATAAAAACATAAGAGTGCATCATAAAAATCTAGAACATCTAAACGACAATTTTAAAACATTGTTAGAACAATAAAAATGGATTTTGTAAAAGCATTGACTCCGAAAGATACAGAAGAAGTTAAACCTGGATTTTTTATCCAAACAAAAAATCATAAGAATGGGAGAACTAGTTATAGACAGGTTCATCCAGTTGCTTGGAATGGAAAGATAGATTGGAAGACACAAGTTAAAAGTGTTTTTAGTTTGAGAACTATTTTTACAATAGCACTTATTCTATTTATTTATTTTGGTTACCTTCATGATTATAGATTACTACAAGAATTTCATAACGAAGTTATAGAAAATCCAGTAGAGTTTTGCATAGAGATAAACGAGCAGTATGCTCAACCAAATAAAATACTAGGAGGTCTAGAGGTTTATGGAAAAGAAGGTGATCCCAATCCCATATCAAATTATCCTTAAGAAGTTTTGTGACGCAGCATATGAGAATGTGTTGGAGACAAGTAAGGCCAGACACATCCTTGGCTGGGGTATGAGGATGAATAAGCGTAGGGCAACATTGTTATTATTAGAGATGAAAAACTGTGGATGGATAGAATTCCAGAACCATATGAGTATTCTTATGAAAGTAAATGGAAAGGATCTGGTTTGATTAATGTATTAGTGGATTGAGGTGGTTTGATTTTAAAAATGTTTATCGTTAGAGGCCTTTAACGTCTTGAACAATGTTAATTCTCTTAGAGTTGATATAAATATATCCGAACGAAAAACACGCTATTTAGGAGGATATAGGGGGGGAAAATCCGAAAAGGGAAGTTTTAAAAAGAAGTTAAACATAGATTTAGAATGTATGAAGAGAATAGGAGGGATAGTGGAGAGCAGTTGTCATTCAATATGGCAAAGGACTATACCTATAGAATAGCAGAATATCTTCATGAGTTTGAGACTCTTTGGGCTGCTGGACTTTTGAAACCAGCGACTTGGTCTTTAAAAAAGGTTTGGCATATGTTAACCCCCTACTTAAGTGATGATGAAGATAATGAATTGGATAACGCCTTCAATGAAATACAGAGAATGTTTATTCAATCAGGAGTTAGATCAAAACTAAATTCAAAACTAGAAAGCCTTAATAGAAATATCAGAAAGAAGTTAAAGGCGAGAGGATTATTGATCCCAGTTAGTAGTGATCCAAGATTTATGTTTAAGAAGAAGTAAGATGGTAATGTTAAAATATCCAGGAGTAGAGCCTTATGGAATGGACGGATATTTTTATGATAATACTAAAGACGCAAGGACAATAGTGGAGAAGAAAAAGCAATCTTTTATTTTAATCAACGATGGTAAAACTGGTTTGGGAAAAACTACTTTCTCTATTCAACAAGCTTTCTTTTTTGCTAGGGGAGATAAAACAAAGTTTAATCAGAGCCATATTCTTTATGATCCAATCCCTTCAATAGAGCTTGTTAGTAATTCTAAGAAAGGAGACGTTTGGATATTTGATGAGTCCGTTATCTTTAATAGTCGTTCTGCAATGAGTAATTATAATAGGGCAATGTTAATGTTACTTTCAACGATCAGGAGTAAACAGATATTTATAATCTTAAATGTTCCTTCTTTTTTTGATTTAGATAGAAGCATAACTATGGATAAAGCACATATGTTGGTGCACCTTTATGGAGACCATTTTGGAGATAAAGGAAAATATATGGTCTTTGATGAATCTAAAATGAAAGATCTTTTTGTCTATGGAAAGAAAATATATAATTACAATGTTACTAAAGCAAATTTCTTTGGATCTTTTAGCTCTAAGTTTTTAATCGACGAATCTATATATGAATCAAATAAAATAAAAGAAGTTAAAAAACTACTTGGTAGTCAAGCCACACCAACGACCAAAGTTCGTTTACAGAGAGATTTACTAATCAGTTACCTCAGTCAATATTATGGGAGAACTTATAAACAAATCTCTGAACTTTTCCCAGATGATATTTCTATAGATCACCGTTCCTTGACAAAACCTTTAGAAAGAATTTATTCAAGATATAATCCAGAATGGTTTGATAAAAAGATGAGTGACTTCTCCATAGGAAATAAAGATCCTGGAGTTTAATTTCTTAGGTGTGTTTATATAATTAAATATTCTACTATATTTAAGGAGTTAATATAAATGGCATTAGGAAGACTATTAGAAGGTTTTATTACTATACTTATCGGTGTTAACCTTATCCCCTCAGTTGCAGACCAAGTTGTTGCAGCACAAGGAGGTAACGTTACAGGATCTGCATCAACGATTTTAGGACTAGTTACATTGTTCTTTGCGTTAGGAATTATGATAGCTGGTGTAAACATCGCAGTTGGTAAACATAGTGTTTCTCACACTCTGCCCTGCATGGAAGTGATTCTGTGCGGCGTCAACCCGAATATCGGTTCAAAATCCTCACAAGGACAAGACCGAGGCGTAAAACATTTGCACTACGCTGTAGAGACTGACAAGGGGAACTCATTAATTGAGTTTGATATACAGTCCGATCCTAGCGTATATATAAAGGCTAGGAGTGAAGCAGAAATGACTTCACCCCCATTAGTAAAACAATGGGAGTAACAACATGGGATTACAAGATGTAGGTTTGATTTAATAACTAAAAAAACAAAATAGATTTATTTTTATTTTTTTTCTTTTTGTTTTTTTAGAGGACATAATATGCCGAGAAAAGGATATAAACACACTAATGAAACAAAAAGAAAGATTCGTTTAGCACGAGCTAAACAAATAAATACACCAGCATCAAATAAGAAAAGAAGTGAAACCCAGAAAGGAAGGAAGTTCTCCCAAGAAAGTTTAAACAAGATGAGTATCCACGCAAAGAAAAGATTTGCAAATAAGGAGAATCACCCAAACTATGGGAAAACTAATTCTGCTGAAAAGCGAGTAAAAATAAGTAAGGCTTTGATAGGAAGAAGCTATGAAGATTTGCATGGGATTATCAAGGCAAAACAATTAAGATCTGTTGTTAGAATCAATAGAGCAAAACAAATATTCCCTAAAAAGGATTCTTCAATTGAAGTAAAGATACAAAACTTCTTAAGACAATTGAATGTAGAATTCTTAACACACCAACATATGAACATTAGAGATTCATATCAATGTGATATATTCATTCCATCAATGAATCTTGTTATTGAATGTGATGGAGATTACTGGCATGGTAATCTACAAACATATAATGATTGGAATAATCTATCTCAGAAACAAAAGATACAAAAGATTAGAGATTATTGTCGAACAAACGAACTAGAAGAAAAAGGATTTAAGGTTTGGAGAATTTGGGAGAAGCAGATAAAAGAAATGACTTTGCCACAATTTAAGGAAGGTGTTAAAAATGCGTAAGTTATTTTCAATTTTAATCATTACTTTAGTTTTAATCTTTCCCATTATTAGTGCAGCAGTAGAAGATTCCGAAGAGCTCTCATTCCAACACAATAAAGAGTTTGATTTAAAGAGAGCTTGTGCAGATAGCGGTTTCTTTTGTGGGGCTTCGGTTAGTTGTAACATTTCTTTAATCTATCCAGATGGGACAACATTAAAAGATAATGTTGAGATGACCACAACTTCTACCTATAGAAACATAACTGTCTCTCAACCTCTCAATAATCAGTTAGGATACATACAAGCAATTCAATCTTGTAATAATGTAACCGACGCTGATATGGATACTTTTAAAATCGCAATCACAGGTGACGGAAAACCTCCTCAAGTTTTTCCAACACAGTTCTCCATAATACTTCTTGGTTTTTTATTAATAGGTGCAGGTATAATAAATGATAGAATAAGATTATTCAAACACGCAGGATCTATGTTGATTCTAGTAATGGGTGTTCTAACACTTTACCCAGGATATTCTTTTATTAATTGGTCAACGTTAATGGGTAAGGCATTAGGTTTCATTTTCATAGGTTTGGGATTCTACTTTCTAATTGAAGATTCTTTCTCTAGGAATATACAATCCCCTAGATATAATTCTCTTAATGAGGAGGAGATGAAAGAAGAAGAGCTAAAGAGGATAGACAAACAAAGAAATGAATTCTTTGATAAAGCAGATGATCCACAGGATGGGAGGATGCATCAATGATAATTACTAAAAAGGAGGTGGTAAGATAATGAATGATTATTCAAGCGGTTTCCCCTGGATTAAGTTTTTAATATTGACAATACCAATGTCAATAGCTTTATTTATTTTCGCACCAACATTAAAGTGGAAAATAGTGTTTAGTTTAATTGCATCACCTGCAGGGGTTGCTTTAGCGTTAATGGGTAAATCAATGAGGAGAAGAAATTGATTAGACTAACCTTTGCCATCGGTGGAAATATTAGGAAGGTGTATATAGATAAGAGAGTAATATCTATGCTTACTGCTGAAACTGGATTTGTCCCGATAAAGATGGACTTGGACAAGTTAGATATGGGTAAGATAAAAAGTAAGATGGGAGATGAGGGTATACAATTATTAAACGAATTATCTTCTTTAGAGACAGAAGAAGAAATGGCAAGAGATGTTATCAAAGACTTTCAGTTAACAGGTTGGAGGTGTGTTAGGAGAGAATGAGATGACAATAATGGATCTTGTTATTGTGGTCTCAATATTCGGCGGATTCGGATATTTAATAATACACCGTTTAGAACAAAAGAAACCTGGAGCAACAAAGAAGTTTATGGAATGGTTAGGAAATAAAAAAGATGAAATTAAAAACAAACCTGAGATTAGCAACGAAAGATATGTTTTCGAAGGTGATAGGGGAATGATGTAACATGAAATACAATAATAGTAATAGGGCTAAACATTTATTTGTTAGCATTAGGAAGGCAAACACTTTTCTTGATAAGCCCTATTACACCTAAAATAAAAATGGAAGATATACGACAACCAACTATGGAAGATATAGAAGCAATGGAAGATTATCAAGAAGATCAAGCATGGGATAATGCACAGAATCAGATAGAAGATAACTCCGAGTGGCAAGAAGCCTATGGTGCACCCGAACCTGAAGAAAGACAGAACGCTCATAGCTTTTTACATAGGGCTACGTTTGATAGCGACGACACTACAAAAACTTCTTGGCTATCTGAATCTGAACTGGGTAGACCTTTATTTTCTGTGAGATTTCTTTTAGATATGGAAGATATATCTAAATTTTATATTGATCCTCTTGCAAAGCAACTTAATGTTGAGAATAAAATAGCAGATTATTTCCTACAGAAGATTCATAATACAACTGATAGTGGAATGAGTAATAAAGGATTCGCCATGAACTTAAATGTTACAAGGAAGATGGATACTACTCGAAGAAAGATGAAGGAACTTCCACCTCAATTAAAAGGGAAGACACCAGCATGATAAATAATTATAAGGAGGTAGAAAATGTTTGGAAATAAAAAAACTATTGAGACAAAAGTAAAGACTGAAGAAGATAAGAAGAAAGATGCTAAGAAAGCTAAGAAGGGAATATTTTCATTCTTAAGTTCTAAGAAATTAAAGAAGCCGAATATGGTTGCAATTATTTATCTCCGTAATAATGGAATTGCTGAAACTGGAGAAGTGGAATCAAAGAGAGGATTCTTTATTATATCAGGGAAGACTTATCATGAAAATAGAGATTGTATTTATACCATTATAGGAAAGGATAGAGAGAGAATTCCTTTAGCTATAATCCCAGAGTGGAGTTTAATCCCTTTAGGAACTAAGAGATGGGATGACAAACCTATGCTTGAGAAATTTGCAGAGTTACAAGATCATACTCTTCGAGGAATAAGACATGCTGAACTCGTTAAAATGGGAGATAAGTCAGATAGTAAATCTATGACAACAAAGCAGATAATACTGTTAGTGTTAGCGTGTATTGTAGGTGCTGCTGTTCTTTTAAATTATATTTAATATGGGAAATAAAGGTAAACAAAGACATGGTGTTCCGAGTGAAATAGCTAGGCTTGACTTTCATGATTGGCACGGTAATCTTATAGATAGAACAAAGGGAAAGGTAACAGAAAAAGATAAGGGGGTTATGATGATTGAAAAGATCTCTAACAACTTTGGAGTTTCTTTAGACTTTGTCAGAAGAGAGATAGAAAGATTGAATAGGGAAGCTATGACTGAAACGATTGTTCCTGATGAGATGAAAGATGGACAGGTTCAATGGGAGAGAGACGAACGTGGAAATATAGTTAGTCCTTTTAAAAGTCGTAAGTGGAAAGATTCTATGTAGAAATTCTTACTAGTATTTTAGGTGGGTTTAAATAATAAGATGTATATACAATTGTATGAAGTTATTTAGTAAAGAGACAAGAACGGAACAAGTAAATCTTAGAACCACTCCTTCTAGAAGTAAATTCTTAAAGGACAATAAGATAAACAAAACCAAATTATTTGATGAGGCTGTTGATAAAGAAATGTTAAGAGCAACTTCAGAACCAAAATTTAAATCAGAATCTAAACTAGAAAAAAAATGAAAGAGAAAAAAATACATATCAATTCTCGAAATAAACAGATGATGATTGTTATTCCTAGAATAAAATCTAAGAAAGAAACTCTAAAGTTTTCTAATGATCGGTTCGATGCCAAAGTAATTATCAAAAGGAAAAAATAAATGGCATCGCTTGCTCAAACTCTCTCTCAAATAAGAAGAACTTCATTCACTTTGATCACTAGCCAGAACGCTCAAAGAATTAAAGACGCTGCTAGAGGAGAAGGAAGAACTCAATCCGAGGCTGTCGAAATTCTCAGAAAGTTTGAAGATGAACAAAGAACAGCACAGCGAGGACTTAGAGCAGGAATAAGAAGAGAAGGTAAAATTGAAGCAAAAGAAGAAAAAAGATCTGCTGAGTTTCTTGGGAAGACTACAGAACAAGTACCAACACAGAGAGTCTCTACTGTAACTATAGCTCCAACATTGAGACAGCAGTTACAAAGGCAAGTTGAAAAAAAGACTCCAGAACTTAGATTTTTAGGGAATTCCCAAAGAGCTCAATTCTTAAGAGATGTTATAGGTCGGGTCTCTGGCACAGCTTCATTTGCTAAGGAAAAAACTATTGGTAGATTATCTAAGGTAAAGGACATTGAAGGCAAGAGAATCTTCACAGATACACAAGCTAGGAATATAGTAGATTTATCTGAAGAAGTTGTCTCAAATGTTTTAATAGGTAAGGGTGTTGGAAAGGTTGCAACACTTGGAAGGGGGGCTGTTGCAACGGTGACACCAAAATTAATTAAGGGAAGTAAAAAAATTCAGAGTGCAACTAAAATATTAGATGTTGCTATTCTTGGAGGATTAGGAACTGCCGAGACTATTAGATTGAAGAATGTATTAAAGAATGAAGGAGATAAAGCTTTCATAAAAGAACTTGTTGGGACTACCTCCTTTGGAGTTGGTTTTGCTAAAACAGGACTAAAGCCAACTGCTCAGGCTGAACAAGAATTCAAGAACGTAGCCAGTGCTTTAAAACAAACAATACCAAAAGGGAAAAGAGGTCAAGCTCAATTCCAATTATTAAAAAAGAAAAGGAAGATAAAAAGAATTAGAGCAGATGGAACGGTAGAATTAATAGAGGTTTCAGAAGGAGATATATTAGAGGACTTAGTTCAAAAGATATCTCGTAAAAAGAATTTAAATGAACAACTAAAGTTACTTGCTGAGATTAATAAAAAACTTAAAACACCCCAAGCAAAAAAGAATTTTAAACAGTTTGTTGAAAATTTAATAGAGAGAGATGTCTTAAGGGTTCCAAAGTTTGAAATTGTTCCTGGAGTAAAAGTTTCAAGGTTACCAATAAAAGAACCAATTAAAGTTTCTGTCCCAAGAAAAAGAAACATACAAAGAGTAAAGACTGCCCAAAAAAAGAATCAACTAATGAAACAGATTAGTTTGGAAAAAACTAAATTGGGTCAGCTTCAATTTCAAAAAGCATCTACTGTTCAGATTCAAAATCAAAAACAGAAAGTTGAAACAATACAAAAAGAATTACAAAGATTAAGAACAGCACAAGTATCAGCTACAGCACAGAAGCAAGTTAGCAAAGAAAAACTAAGATTAAAGACAGGATTAGCTAAACCACAGAAAAGAATTTCATTAATCCCAGGTATCCCTCCAATTTTATTACCTTTCTCTGGAAAGAAAAAAGGAAAACCATTTAAGAAGTTTTTAGTTAAACCAACGAAAGAAGGATATAATGTATTTGTTAAATCTCGTGGAAAATTATTGAAAGCAAATATAAGATCCATTACTCAAAAACAAGCAGATAGTCTCGGTGCTTGGATAACAGATAGAACAACAAGTAAAACCTTTAGAACAAAGAAGTCTGGGAAGAAAGCCCAAAAACCTTTGATAAGACCTCCAAGAGATTATTTTGGAATCACAAAGAGAAAGTGGAGAGGTAAAATAATAAAAGGTATTGAACAAAAAATTAAGGATAAAAAAATAGAGAGGACTAAATTTGCCATCGACACTCTTGGAGAGAAAAGACAATTAAGTGCTGCTAGAGAGATAAAAAGATTAAAGAAGAGAGTGGTGCAAAGGTCAAAGAATAAACCAATTAAATTAAAATCAACTAGATTGATAAAGAGAAGAAGATGAATAAAAATGCTAAAGTAGTTGTTGGATCAATAATAGTTCTCTGCCTTATGGGGGGATCTTATTATTTAGGATTGCAAACTTATTACAAAGGGTACACCGATTTTATATTGGAGTACAGCGAGGATATTTATTACGAATGTCAAAGACAGTTACCAGAAGATTATTGTAATAATCTAGTATACGAAATACCTTTAGGGATAAGTCATACTAATATGGAGGAGGACACAAATGGTACTGAGTAAAGAAATAGACCTAGCAATAAACTTAAGAAAGCAATTAAAGATTGAACAGGGTTCAAAGTTAAGAGTAGAGAATGAAATACAATTAAAATCAACTATGGATTTATTGGAGGTAAATAATGGTAACAAAAATAAAAAGAAATAAAGGTGTAATAAATAGAATTATTAGAAGGCACTTAGCTAAGAATCCAAAGCTAATTGTACATGGGGCAAGAGCACAAAATGCTCAGATGCCAAGGAACCTTTCAAGACCTTCAACAGTTGATTGGGATGTCTTTTCTCCAAACCCAAAGCAATCAGCTATGAGGTTGGAAAGGAAGTTAGATAAGAAATTTAGGGGAGATGTCTTTGAAGTTAAACCTGGAGCAACTACCAGACTAGATGTACAAAAAGTTAAATCCAAATTAACAGGAGAAACGTTTGCAGACTTTTCTAAACCAGATAGAATAGTTCCCACTATTGCTCTAAGGGGAAAACATTTCGCAACGTTAGCTGATCAAAAACAAAGAGCACAACAAAATATAAAAGACCCATCTAAGGATTTCAGAAGAGCAAAAGATTTAGACTTACTCAAAAGAATTAAAATATTCCAGAGGAAGAGACCTCTAATTTGAGATGGATAAAAGAGGTAATTTTACTTTGGGGTTTGCATTACTAGTTGTCTTCCTCTTATTGATGATAACTACTTTTTCATTCATAGATCCTTTAAAAGAGGCTTTAGATAATAACAGAGGGAACTCTACATTAAATTGTCCAGGAACACCAACTCACGATCCACTTAACTATGCAGACGATTCTAGTTCAGAGAAGTTAGTTAGAAGACCAACCTGTTTCGTTACTGGAATATCAATGGTTTGGTTTATTGCAGCATTCTTAATTGCAGCAGTTATGTGGGTTGTGAAAAATTGGAGGAAGGTAAAGTGAAGAAACTATCATTATGTATAATTATGTTAGTTTTTTTGGTTGGGACAGTATCAGCCTTTCAGTTCGATAACATAAAATCATTCGACGACGAAGTTGGAAATTATGGTAGAGTGGAGATAAGGAATTCAATCTTCGGGTTGCAATGGTTCCAGCTGGATAGAGTTGCAACATTAGAATTAAAAACTAATACTGAAGTTTGTAATTCAGGAAATTGTCTAGCAACCCAAGAAATAATTATGTACGAGGATGGAAAGCTTATAGATGGAATTAGATTCATGAGTGAAGATAAAAAAAGAAATGTAGAATTATCGGAATATAGTATTCAATATAAAGTTGATGGGAAGTGGGTAGATTATAACTATGAAGAAGTTGAAGGAAACTCTGATGGAATAGTTTATGAAGTAAAACTTGAAGGAAAAGTTAAACCATTCCAAACTGTAGATTGGCAAATTAAATCTCAGGGTTCGGATTGGATTGAGGAGTGGGCTGTATGGACTTCTGATTTGAATGTTGGTCTAGTAAGTTATTATAACTTTGATGATAATACTGGCACATTACTAACTGATAAGGTAGGAATTAATAATGGTACTCTAGAAAACATGGAAGAAGGAGATTGGAGGAATCAGACAGATTGTTTACTTGGGGCTTGTTTAGAGTTTGGAGGAACAAATGAATTAGTTAACATTCCTCACAATGATTCACTAAACTTAACAGATGCTTACAGCTTTAGTTTCTGGGCAAAAAGAAATACTTCTGGTGCAACAGTTTTAATATTCAAAGGAACTGGTAATG
>SDBU01008569.1_pt1 | contig 11603 bp, 13 predicted proteins | sample 2277071 | NCBI WGS metagenome assembly SDBU01 (sample SAMN10397929, study PRJNA504765) | marine sediment metagenome | isolation source: marine sediment core GS08_GC12, 126 cmbsf | place: Arctic Ocean: Gakkel Ridge, Loki's castle | collected 2008 | reverse complement strand
GAATTTTCGCTCCACCGCAGTGCTCGGTAAGCTTGCTGGCAAAGTAGAGTGGCGTTGGTCTGCCCACATAATCTTTGAGAAGCTGACTAAGCTCACTCTGGAACGCTTTATCTTTCTGAGCATCCTGGTAGGCTTCTTCCAATTCCTTGAGTGCCCACATAACGGTTTCTGGGACGAACTTACCCCCAAACTGACCATAGTAACCCCGCGAGTTAGGCAGTATGTTCAATTTCTTCATCAGTCCTCCTTACCACACTAATAAATGTCTCTATCTTAGAAATGTCCTTGATACCATTGGTTTCAACTCCGCTGGAAACGTCCACTCCCCAGGGTTTGGCGGTTTTAATTGATTGCTCCACATTTTCAGATGAGAGACCGCCGGCAAGTATCACCGGGTATTTCCGGGACACTTGGCTAGCCAGTTCCCAGTCGAAGGTTTGCCCTGTCCCTCCATAGATATCCTTGCTCCTGGTGTCAAGGAGATAAGTAAAGCTTCTGTGCTTCAGTATCCTGCTCCCGTTAGACATTTCCGTCATAATGCTCTCGATTTCACTAGAATTGGCTACGTGAATGGTCTTAATTATAGGCTTTTCTATCGGCTTACAGTACTCCCAGGTCTCATCTCCGCTCAACTGTACCCAGTCAAGCCTACAGGTAGCCGCCAGCCTGTTTACCTGGCGCGCATCTGTGTTTACAAAAACCCCCACTACCAAAGGGCGTGGCTTCAATTCTTCCAGCACCAAGACTATCTGTTGGGCTGTTTGCGGTGATATCTGGCGTTTACTAGAGGCAAAGACCATCCCGATGAAATCTGCCCCGGCTTCAGCCGCTGCCAGAGCATGGTCAATCTGAGAAATACCACAGATTTTTACTTTGGTCATACCAGCTCCCTCAGCTTAGCGGTAATGTCACTGGCAGTAACCAGTGTCTCACCGACCAAAGCAGCATCTACACCCCACTCTTGTAGTCTTCGTATATCATCCCGTCCTTTAATGCCACTCTCGCTAACGATTACACGGTCTTTAGGAATTAAAGAACATAACTTCTCCGTAGTAGTAATATTTACCTTGAAGGTGTGAAGATTCCGATTATTGATACCGATTATTATAGCATCAGTCTGAAGAACTCTTTCCAGCTCAGTTTGGTCGTGAACCTCAACCAGACACTGCATCCCTAACTTATTAGCCAGGGAAAGAAGTTCTCGTAACTCCTTATCGGGGAGGATAGCAGCAATGAGAAGGACAGCATCGGCACCAAAGGCTCTGGACTGATAGATTTGATAGGTATCGAATAGGAAGTCCTTGCGTAGTAAGGGTATTGCTTCTAGGCCAGGAATCTCCTTGACATCAGTCAAGTGTCTTAAACTGCCCTGAAAATAATTAACTTCGGTGAGCACCGATATAGCTGAAGCGCCGCCCTCAGCATAGGTCTTAGCCAGTTTGACCGGGTCAAAATCAGGACATAGCAGTCCTTTTGACGGCGATGCTTTCTTCACCTCGGCAATGACGCTAACGCCATTTCCACGTAAGGCTGCAGCGAAATCAAGAGGTCGTGCCTGTTGTAGAATCCGCTTTTCTAGTTCTGCCAGGGGCAGTTCTGTCTGGCTTTGAGTCAACTCCTGACGCTTGGCGGCTACAATTTCTTGTAATATCATTCACTTTACCTCTGAGCCTAATAGCTAGCCAAGACTTTGACTCACCTCTATAAACTGTTCAAGTTTTTGTAAGGCTCTGCCACTATCTATAGTTTCTCGAGCCAATTCCACGCCGTCGGCAAGGTTCTCTCCAAGGTCGCCGGCTACTATGCCAGCCGCAGCATTGATAAGAACCACGTCACACCTCGGACCCTCTTTACCCTGCAAGATGTCTCGCAGCATGGTGGCATTATCGCTGGTTGTGCCTCCTTTAATGTCTTCGATTGTTGCCCTGTTAAATCCAAGCTCCTCTGGGGCTATCGTATAGGAGGAGAGAGCATCCCCCCTCAGCTCCCAGATAGTTGTTTCTCCACTGATGGAGACTTCATCCATACCATCCTCACCGTGTACCACCAGGGCATGCCGGCAGCCCAACTTCTGAAGCACCTGAGCCATCTTACGTGCTATTGTCCCATCGGACACACCGATGACCTGAGACTGCGCTCCCGCCGGATTGGTCAGGGGACCAAGGATATTGAACACGGTTCGTATGCCAATCTCACGACGAGGAGTCACTGCATACTTCATGGCAGGATGAAAAATAGGAGCGAACATGAAGCCGATGCCCACTCTCTCCAGGCATTGCTGCACACCTTCAGCATCCAGGTCAATTTTTACTCCCAGAGCCTCCAGCACATCGGCACTACCGCATTTGCTGGTTATGGCACGGTTACCGTGCTTGGCTACTTTCAGGCCAGCACCGGCTACCACAAAGACAGCCGTGGTAGAGATGTTAAAGGTGCCGAAGGCATCACCGCCAGTGCCGCAGGTATCAACTGTAGGCTCGGATACTTTCACTGGGGTTGCCCTGGCTCTCATTACTGTTGCCAGGCCAGCAATTTCCTCCACACTCTCCCCTTTTATCCGCAAGGCAGTAACGAAAGCACCGAACTGGGCAGGGGTAGCCTCACCTGACATTATCTCCTCCATCACCTGCACCGCCTGTTCCATAGTGAGCGATTGCCCTGAAACCAGCGCTCCAATAGCCTCTCTAATCATCCTATTTACTCCTCCTCAAGTAGACGAATCTGGAGTGGTCCTAGTTGCCAACCTTTTTCTTTATCAATGCTTACTTCTCGACTTGATTCGAAGGTTCGACCATGCACATCTTTGTAATAAACTACTAAGGCCATCCGATCGTCTTCATCCCTCAGAGACAAATTCATTCTCTCGGTCTTTCCCCCAGATGCTAATGTGCCAAATTCCCAAGGTCGCCGTTCATGTGGAGGCGTTGGAGTCTGAATGAAAGAACGCAGGTCAATGGCTGGGCCAAGTCCTATATTGTGGAGTATACACGATAGTCCATTAGCTGCTTCCTCTGATGAAGCAGCTAATGCTTCTAATGTTCGACGATCTAGGTCTGCTTTAGCTGTATCCCTCTTAATATCAACTACTGGGCGAACCGTTTCATACCTCTGCTCTTTCATCTCTTTAGCCATTTTCACGCTGGCGTCTGCCTGCTCTTTTGTTGCCTGAGCCTGCTCCTCTGTAGCTTGAGCCTGTTTCTCTGTAGTTTGTGCGATATCTGAAGTTCGGATTGCGTAAAAGATGGTAGCCATCACAAGAACAGTAAGGACTATTATCTCAAATACTTGTCCAGTGTTTATTTTGGTAGACCAATCCCAAACACCAAAGTATACAAGGACAAAGAGCCCTACGATTAGAACAAGAACAGGAATGAGAAACACGATTAGGTGATTCTTATTCATCTCCTTTTCCTCCTTGAGGAAATCCCATAATATATCCTTATCCAGCAAAAGATTATTTTTTGACCTTACTATAATCTAATTGTATAAAGTTTCTCAGAATATCCTTGCCCACTTTGGTCATGATGGATTCGGGGTGGAACTGTATCCCTTCTACCGGGTATTCACGGTGACGCACTCCCATGATTATCCCTTTGTCGGTCCAGGCAGTGATTTCAAGGCAGTCGGGTAAGCCCTCCCGCTGAATGGCTAAGGAGTGATAGCGTATCGCCTCAAACGGATTAGGCAATCCTTCGAAGACTCCCCTGCCGCCATGGTGAATAAGAGAGTTTTTACCGTGCATGATTTCCCCGGCATGGCTCACCTTTCCTCCGTAAGTATAACCCACACATTGGTGACCCAGGCACACCCCCAGAATAGGCAGCTTGCTGCCGAAGTGGCGAATGACATCGTTGGAGATGCCGGCTCTCTCTGGAGTGGATGGACCTGGGGAAACAACAATTGCATTAGGTGATAACGCTTCAATCTCGTTTATGGTTATTTTATCATTGCGTGCCACCGCCAGTTCAGCACCTAGCTCACTGAGATACTGAAAAAGATTATAGGTGAAGCTATCGTAATTATCAATCAGCAGTATCAAGGTGCCTCTCCTGAATTTATTGATTCTGCCTCCTCAATAGCCCTGAGTAGAGCTGTCGCCTTATGAATGGTCTCCTCGTATTCTCTCTGCGGAATGCTATCGGCCACTATCCCACCTCCGGCCTGAACGTAGGCGACTCCCTTATTGATAACCATTGTTCTAATGGCTATGGCGGTATCCATATTCCCTGAGAAACTGAAGTAGCCCACTGCCCCGGCATAGGGTCCTCTCTTGTCTGGCTCAAGTTCAGCTATTATTTCCATAGCCCGTATCTTGGGAGCCCCGGAAACAGTACCCGCTGGGAAACAGGAGCGAAAGGCATCGTAGGGAGTCAGGTCTTCACGAAGCCTACCGGTTATGTTGGATACTATGTGCATCACGTGAGAGTAATGCTCTATATCCATTAGCTGGTTCACCTGAACTGTGCCTGGCTGGCTAACCCGGCCAATGTCATTACGACCCAAATCAACCAGCATGATGTGTTCTGCCCGTTCTTTCTCATCGTTGCGGAGCTCTTCCTCCAGGGCAAGGTTCTCAGCATCGTTATTCCCACGGGGACGTGTCCCTGCCAGTGGATGGTAGGTAAGCACACCATCTTCTGCCCGCACCAGAAGCTCAGGAGAGGAGCCAACAATATAGCAGTCATCCATGTGAAGATAGTACATATATGGGGAAGGATTGATGGTTCGTAATGCTCGGTAAATATCAAAGGGGTGGGCATTTGTCCGCTTTGACAAACGCTGTGATAGCACTACTTGAATTATCTCTCCATTGTAGATGTCTTGTTTCGCCCTATTGACCATAGCTTCGTGCTCTTCCTTGGTTAAATTGGAGGAAACTTCGTTCTTTGATGACGAATTAGATGAGCTACTTATATTTCTGGGCGGTGCTAAGGGTTGTTTCAATCTGTCAACTAAACGTTCGATCTTTGCCACGGCCTTTGAATACGCCTCCTCTACATCACCATCTATGTAGGCATGACTCAGCACCTTAATCTTGTGTTTGAGGTGGTCAAAGACAAGCAGGGTATCGGTGAACATGAGAATAGCTTCCGGCAACCCCAATGGGTCAACTTCAGGAGAAGGCAACTTCTCGAAATAATTTACGGTATCGTACCCGAGGTACCCCACAGCACCCCCATGAAATCGCGGCAACCCATCAAGCGGCACCAACTTATATTTCTCTAATTCCTGTTGAATGAGCACTAAGGGATCCACCGCTCCTGCCTCCTCTCCATGTCCTGTTCTCAGCACACGGTAAGGTTCAGTACCCATAAAGCTATAACGAGCCATTCGTTCTCCACCCTCTACACTCTCCAGCAGAAAAGAATGGTAGCCATGGGCAATCTTGAGGAAGGCAGTAACCGGGGTCTCCAGATCAGCCAGTATTTCCCGGTAGACAGGTATCAGATTACCCCGGGTTGCCAATTTCTTAACTTGTTCCAATGTTGGGTAGTACACTCAAGTTTCTCCAGTCAAAAAATAAAACCCCTCGCCCTTCTAAGGGGCGAGGGGTTTCTCGCGGTGCCACCCTTCTTAGCCACTCTTAACAGCAAGTGAAAATATGGCTTTCTCTTCTCAGGTACAGAAACTCTCAAAAGACTCTCGATACCCCGGGCTCTGATAACGGTGCCCTCTCCGTCATAACCTACATAGGCTGCTCTATTAGCACCTTTCGGTTTTGCGGCTCCCGAGTCCATTCCACTTTTGCGCTAGCATCGGGCTCACACCTTACCCCGACTCTCTGTGCTCCGCTTTTAAGCGTACTAGTCTCATTCTCAGCCTTTACGTATCTAAAAGAATATTATAGCAAATTTCTGAGGGTGATGTCAAGCTTTTTACTAGTTAGAACGCAAGCGTTCCTTTTGATATTTATACTTCAATAGTTTCACCCAGAGCCGGTAGAATAACCTTGATACCACTGCCACTCAGATGGTTAACGTAGAAGTCAGGATGTTCACTATGGACGGGAATGAGAATCTCAGGTTTTATCTGCTGAGCGATTTGAAGCAGGTCCGTACCACAGGCGTGACCTGAGGCATGTAGTCCTCTCTCATCATCAGGGATTTCCCATTTGCCAGGCTTTTCTACAGGAAGCCCGAAAGCTCTGAACTCGAAGTGCTTGAGCCATTCGTGCAAGCGACGAAAGTCAATCTCCTGTTCCTCGTCGTGGGGTTCACTGGAACTGTAAACATAAAGACTACCCGGCTTGGGGCGAATACTCGGTAATTCATTAAGGTCAAAGAAGCTAAAGCAAAGGATGAATTGTTCTTGCGCTGGTCTAACATCCGAAGCCAGGACAATCTTATTGTCATACTCCTGATAGATATTTCGCATCCATAGGGCAGGAGATTTGCTAGCAGTGGTCTCCTGATAAATGACAAGGCTATCTTCCTGAGCAATGTCAGGAATGTCTGTTTCCAAGAGACGTACGGTCTTTAAGAGATAGGCATCCTTGGGTAGTATCGCCAATTTTCTATCCGTATCCCTGGCAATTTGCAGGAAAGTCAGCAAGCGGTCTGCATCCCTTGGAGAGAAATCAGCGATAACCAGGCTATCAGCGCCAGCAATTGCCTTTAGACCGTTTTCGTATACCTCCTGCTCAGTAATATTCGATGTACGTTTCACACCGGTACCTTCTAAGATAAGTGCTTTTGGCCGAAGCTCAGCCGCCTCGGCAATGAAACGTCTAGTGAGTTCACTGCGTTTACCATGCAATCGCAGGTCACCACTATAAATTATCCAGCCCGAGTCGGTCTCAATACCCCATGCACAGGCACCGGGGATGGAATGGTCCACGGGAAAACAGCGCAGGTTAAACGCACATCTATTGTGAGTATCAAGCGGACATGAGAAGAGTTCCGTTTTTTGCTTCGGGCTTTTCTCCCAGAATCCCCAATTCCAGAACTGCACAGCATCACTACTTAAAACTTCTGGATTCATATCGGCAATGCAGAACTGTCGTTGCTGTTTCACGTTGCCCTTACTAAGAAGAGCTTTCTGTTTCAAATCGGTTGGATACTCTTCAGCTTTAGGGCTAAAATAACATACTTGCTGGTCAAAATCCGCCCTACCCGAATCCTGTATTGCCTTGGTGATGAATGCAGTTACCGCTGTCGCATATACCGGAATATCGTCTCTCAAAAAGGAAATATAGCCCGAATGGTCAAGATGAGCATGAGATAGCAGTATGCCATCCACCTCGTCAAGTTTCCGATATATCGGATTGCCTCGAAAATATTCCCACAATTCAGATGACATTATGTCATCTCGGTAAATGCCTTCCAGTGGTGGTAGTAAGCCCATCGCCAAAGGGTCAAGCAATCCGGCACCACCACGTGGCTTCAGATACTCTTCGTAGAACAGTTTGTGTCGTTTATATGGGAAACCAAAGTCTAACAGAAGTCTTCGGTCATTATCCTCTAAGAGTATCTTGTTCCCGCCAATTTCATTGATGCCGCCATAGAACGTTAATTGTGCCATGGTGTTTCTAACCTCTGTCAGTCTAGCGTAATAACTCATAAGAAGCAAGACCATGAAGAATTCTCCTGTGGACATGAGGCTAACGATATGATTAAATTAGACAGTATGTCGAGAAATTGTTGATGAATGAGTGACATTAGCTATTTAATCTACGAAGATAGTGCTCGGTATGACCTATGGCTCAAGTTGATTCTGGGTGGTATTTTGGCATGCACTCTGATCCTGGGAATAGTGCTCCTTTTTATAGACTTACCGGGTGCATGGGCAATGTTTGGAGCAACTGTTTTTGATGCCCTGCTCTTTAACGCAATCCTGCCACGACGCTACCAGGTATTTCAGGACAGGTTAAAGATAGTTCTGGGCAGCCCTTTTTCTCTTAGCATCTCTCTCTCCACAATAAAAGAAGTACGGCCGGCTTCAGGACTGAAAACTTTTGCATACTGGGGCATTCGATTCGCTACTTCTGCTAGCAGTGTTGTAGAGATTGTCCGCAGTAAGGGGTTGAACGTAGTTATCTCTCCCACCAATCGGGATGCGTTCCTAGCCCAACTTAATCAAGCCCTCAAAGAAAATACTGAGAAGTCAAGCATTACTGGTTAGTTTTCTATTCAATTTATCCGGCAGGTAGTTACTCCAGCTTCCTGGTTTCAGCAATTAAAAGGTCGTTACTACCCTTAACTACAACCGCCGGGCGATACTCCTTCACTTTAAGCGTATTCAGACCCTTCATGATACAATTTGATACAGGTGTTTTCTGAAAAGTGGTTTCGTAGAAACGATGAGAACCTTCACCAAGCCATACCTGCTTTATCGTGGGACGACTTCGAACATCAGTGGCATAACTAACCTCAGCTCCCTGCTGGTTGAGATTGGGAAGATATCTCCAGCAAAACCAGTGTCCAGAGCCAGCTTGTTGCTGCATCTGTTGCACAGTTTTCTCATCAGCTGGTGTAGGATTTTTTATCTCTGCATCCAACAGTTTGGTACCATACTCGGAGCAATAGAAGCTGAGCGCATTATCAGTAATCCAAGGGGCGGGGATTTCAGCATAGAGTTTGGGTGCTCCAAGCAGTTCACGGCCGAGAATAATGGGATAGGTGTCATTTTCCCACAAAATCGCAGCGAAACCTCCGGTAACATGGTTCTTCTTACCATGAAAAACGACACTAAGGTTGACCGCAATCAGATTGTAACCACCCCCGGCTAGAAAACTGACGCCGCGGCACACCGTGCAGGTGATAGATACCCCCGGCTCATCAGTGGGTTCGAATGGTTCTGGCAATAATGCTGCCACAGCATCTTTATCAGTAATATAAGAGATGGTATAGGAAGTCTGGTCTAAATAACGACCTATCTTCAAGTCCTGCGGTGTGCCAAAATGTGCTGGCATCATGTAGCTTGCATTCGATTGAAAGATAAAACTCATTAACTACCTCCTTTTCATTGTCGCGGATATTTGCTGGTTACACTATAATAAAGGTTAGATAGTCAACAGACAACACAGTATTTGCATAATCGACTAGAACCCTTTTCAGTTTCAGATTAATTACTCCTACTTCATCGACCATACTGAAAGCCTTGACAGCCATCATTCTTTGTGATACACTTGTTCCTAGAACATTTGTTTCGTGAAGTATTATGAGAAAATCAGGACTCAACAGGACTCGAGAGCGCATCTTCAAATTCATACATGAATTTCTTGATAAACGAGGCTATACGCCAACTGTCAGGGATATTGTCAAGGGTTGTAGCCTTAGCTCAACAGCGGTAGTGCAGCATCATCTAAATGTTCTGGAGCGAGAGGGACGTATCCACCGCGACCCTGAGGTCTTCAGAAGCATCCAGCTTACCGGAAGGAAAAACATGGTAAATGTACCATTGCTGGGAACTATCGCTGCTGGAGAACCTATTTCCGTGCCATCAGCAGAAACTTGGGCGAGCCAAGCATCGGAAATCCTTGAACTTACTGATGAATTAACTCAGGGTAAGGAAGTATATGCTCTCAAGGTGAAAGGAACATCAATGATGGATGCCCTGATTGATGATGGCGATACGGTGCTTATGGAGTCTGTAACTACTGCTGAAAACGGTGATATGGTGGCTGTATGGTTAAAAGAGGAACAAGAGGTGACTCTGAAGAGGATTTATCTTGAGCCAGGAAGGGTCTGCCTTAAACCGGCAAATAAACTCATGGAACCAGTATATCATTACCCAGAGAATGTTGAGATTCAAGGTAGGGTGGTTGGAATAATCAGAAAGCTCTAGAGAGGCTAGGCAATAATCACTTGTGGTATTGCCACACCAAATACTTACATCTCTTCAGCCTTACTTCCTGAGCCGTCTTGCTCTTGCGTTCTTTTTTGCTTTCAAGCGTGCGGCTTCTCTCCTAGATAGAAAAAAACGATGGCTCTTTGCCTCGCGTAGAATACCGTCCATCTGCATCATCCTTTGAAAAACGCCGCAACAAAGAATCTTGGGTTTTACCTTCAAGTAAAGAAACTTCCAATGCCATAACACACACCAATATATTCTAGTTATACACGGGCGAGATATTCCCAGTCCATGTATGTCATTAAGGTCCGACTAACATTATCTGTTCTGTCTTATTGTATTGTAGCACTCACTACAATACACTGGTCTGCCATCGCGGGGCTGGAACGGGACTTCAGTGTCCTTGCCACACTGGGCACATACTGCAGGGAACATTTGGCGCCGAGGCCTATCACTATAGCCACTGTCTCCGTGACGCTGTGCTTTCCTCGCCTGGCGGCATGAGGGGCAGCGCTTCGGTTCGTTAGTATAGCCTTTGGATGCAAAAAGCTCTTGTTCTTCGACACCAAAGACAAAGGTAGCCCCACAATCGGAACACTCGATCGACTTATCTTCAAAAGTCACTGGATGCCCTCCTCTCTTCTAAATAGTTGGTTAGACTTAGGGTCATCCAGTACTTGAGTGGGCCTAAACGAACTTAACTAAGTATGTGATAACCTAAACTAAAACCACCGTGCACATTATATGCCAAAGGAATTCACTTTGCAACAGTATGTCAGAGCAAGCTTCCCGGCAGGAAAAATTGATATGATCAAATTTGAGGAGCTTGAGAATAATGCCATTGTCATTTCGTTTTACGCTTGATTACCAGCCAATTTTTGCCATCGGTATGAATTAGGGCATAGCCGCCGAATAACTTCTCACCTCGCAGGGTTATTTCTACGAGATCATCCCTTTTCTCATCAAGCTTATATTCTCCTTTATCCCAGATTTCTACAGTTCCGGCTCCATATTCCCCTTCAGATATCTTGCCGGCGAAATCTATATATTCGATGGGATGGTCTTCTACTTGAATTGCCAGACGTTTAATCCCCGGCTCAAGAGGCATACCTTTAGGTGCAGCCCAGCTCTTGAGTGCCCCTTCCATTTCCAAACGAAAATCATAATGAAGATGGCTTGCTTGATGTTTTTGAACAACAAAACGAGACTTGGCACTATCTTGGGTTTCACCCTTTGGCTCAGTGGTCTTCTCGAAGTTTCGCTTTGCCTGATACTCTTCAAGAGCCATGTTTCCCCTTGTCACTGCCTGAGTAAACACCTTAGTTATCATAGTCTATCACATAGACAAACCATATTAACACCTGATGTGTTATAATGTCTCTATTCCAGCGGTGCAAGATAACCGCCAATAACTCCTCTTCGGGAGGATAGTGCTTTTGTCGTATGCAAGACTGATTGTGAACCCGGTTGCTGGAGCTGGAAAGACCGCTAAGAATTGGCCCCAGATCAGAGCCCTACTGAAGAGCATCGGGCTACGCTTCGAACACGATGTGACAGAAGCCCCAGGGCATGCCATTGAGCTCGCCAAATCAGCAGCTAAAAAGGGCTATGAAATGGTGGTGTCCGTAGGTGGTGATGGCACAATAAACGAGGTTGTGAATGGTCTCTATGACGCTGGTAACATTAAAGATGTCATGCTGGGCATCATAAGTACGGGAACAGGTAGTGATTACATTCGTACCATCGGCATACCCCGCCACCATAAAGAAGCTTGTCAACGTCTCCTGAACCCGAGGAGGATAGTAGTGGAC
>SDBU01008568.1_pt1 | contig 11604 bp, 11 predicted proteins | sample 2277071 | NCBI WGS metagenome assembly SDBU01 (sample SAMN10397929, study PRJNA504765) | marine sediment metagenome | isolation source: marine sediment core GS08_GC12, 126 cmbsf | place: Arctic Ocean: Gakkel Ridge, Loki's castle | collected 2008 | reverse complement strand
TGGGATTATCCTTTTGGAAAAGTTCTTTCTGATACTTGATCCATTTATGACATCGCTTGGGAAGAGGGCTGAGATAATGGGGAGAAAATCAGCCTTAATTTCTCGCATTTTTTTCTCCTGATGTTCTTAATAAATTTTCTCTATTATACACCAGGAGAGAGTTTTAGACAAATTTAATCATTTTATTTTTGTTTTTTATTAGATCTTTTTTAAAGAAGCAAAATCTTGAATTACCGAAAATAGGTTAAACCTTTTGCCAGTGCAAGACCATAGATAAAACCCGAACATCCTAGGTTGATATCAAAAGCCCCAATGTTTGTTCTAAGACCGAGTTTATCTTGTAATATACATGAACTTGAAGGAAGATAATAGTCTGGGCTCTGTGTACAAAGTATTAAAAAATCAATAGAATCCCTGTTGTAAGCGTCCAAAACCTTCTCAGATGATTGATATGCTAGATCAAGAGCCGTTTCGCCTTCTGAAACAATATGCCTTTCTCTAATTCCAGTCTTGACTTCAATTTTTTTAGCACTCCAATCCTGAAAATAACTTTCCAACTGTTTATTCGTAACCATCTTTTCCGGTAAATAACTTTCGATTTTCTTAATTTTGGTACTCATATACACCTCTATAATGACAGATACTCGTCATATATCTATTCGAGAGCTGTCACTTGAATATAACTTTGCTCCTGCCCCTATATATACACCTTTTTCTTTTGTATTTCTTAATATAATAGCACCAGCACCAACGACACACTCTCTCTCCACGGTAATTCCGTCCCTAATAGTGGAGTTAACACCGAGAAAACTATACGGCTTTATTCGTACATGGCCAGAAATAACAACATGTGAAGATATGAAACAATGATCTTCAATGACTGAATGATGGCCAATATGATTCCCACTCCAAATCGTAACATTATTTCCAATTCTTACAAATGGTTGAATAACTTGATTTTCCAGAATAAAGCAATTGTCTCCTATCTCTGTGTCACCCCAAGTAATAGATTTTGAATTTACATAACTTATCAAGTCATATCCTTTATTCTTTGCCATATTATACCTTTCAGCTCTCAACTTATTTGTATTCTGGTATCCTACGGCAATAAACATAGAAAATTTTTCAGGGGGATAATATTCTTCAACTGTTTCAAATGGCACGACAGGTAAATTATGGAATTGTTTCTCTTTTAAATAATTTTCATCAACTGTAAATGCAACTACTTCGTATTCACTGTCATGAGTTAAGTAAAAATATGCTATTTCTGCTGTATTTTTAGTGCCAAACATTGCTAGTTTTTTCACTTTTTTTACATCTCCCTGTATTCCTATTTATTCTTCCACGACTTTCACTGAACATTAATACCTTGCTCTTTCTTCTATATCGTAGTTTAATTTCACAATATAAAAACTTTTGATTTTTTGTATATACATCAAACGTTACATCCGTCTATTTTCTGGACAAAATATATTTTCGCCAATTTTTAAGACACTAATTAGCGCTGATTTCACTGATTTCTTCCTTTTTTGATTCAACAGAGTTGACTCAGGATTCATCTTATCCCCTTCTCAATCACCTTTTTTAAAACTGAGATAGTATATTCCAGTTCTTCATCTGTCATCCCGGCATAGAGTGGCAGCCTTAGCAACCGCTCACTGATGCTTTCCGTAATTGGGAGATCCCCTTCCTTATAGCCCAATCTCAGCCCCATCGGTGCAGAATGCAGTGGTATATAATGAAAGACTGCAGAAATTCCCTCCACCTCTAAGGCATTTAAAATCTTATCTCTGGTTGCAAGGTTATTGAACAGAATATAGAAAAGGTGTGCGTTGTGCTGGGCATAATCTGGAACTATAGGCAGGCGTAGTAACCCCTCTTCCTCAAACGACTTTAATGCTTTATTGTAAGCATTATAGACCCTGAGCCTGCGTTGCTGTATTTCGTCCAGCCTTTGAAGTTGTGCATATAAGAATGCTGCAAGTATGTCGCTCGGCAGATAGCTTGAGCCAATATCAACCCATGCATACTTATCAATCTCACCTCTGTGGAATTTGCTTCGATTAGTGCCTTTTTCTCTTATCACCTCGGCACGTTCCTGTACGGCCTTGTCGTCGGTATTTATCAGAAGCGCACCTCCCTCACCGCAGACATAGTTCTTCGACTCGTGGAAACTGTAGCAGCCGAAATCTCCAATTGTACCAAGGTATTTATTCTTATATCGGGCATTGACACCCTGCGCAGCATCCTCAATAACTGCCAGGCTATGTTCTCTCGCCATCCCTATGATTTCATCCATTTCACATGCAACACCAGCATAATGCACTAGATAAATCGCTCTAGTTTTCGGGCCGATTTTTCGCCGGATGTCTTCAGGGTCAATGTTCAGCGTATCTTTTCGGATTTCTGCAAAAACAGGTTTTGCTCCTACAAGCAGAACAGGATTTACAGTAGAGGTAAAAGTAAATGAGGGAACGATGACCTCATCACCGTGCTGAAGATTCAAAAGATGCGTTGCAAGCTCAAGTGCACTCGTGCATGATGTTGTCATCAAAACCTTCTTTGCCCCAAAACGTGACTCAAAAAAATCGTTCACCTTGTGAGTGTAATGTCCATCACCAGAAATTGTCCTGCTATTTTTTATATTTCCAATAAGTTCTTCCACATACTTTAGCTCAGTTCCAGTTATATACGGTCTGTTGAATGGTATCTTCATTTCTTCTCCTTAGGGGATCTTGTTGTCAACTTTTGAAAGCCTCGACATAAGGTCTGACGCTGTCCGCGAGTATGTTATCCGCCTCGTTCTAATCACTTCTTTTTTGTGCAACACAGAGCAAACTGCTACCAAAAGGAAGATTTATATGACTTAATAAATAACTCTCAAATCTAAAGACATAGAAAAATATAGTACTTAGAATGGGATTAAGATTTAATTCACTTGAACCTATTTTGCTGCTTATCTCCGTTTCATCCTTACTAACCCCCTCTGGTGTTTCTAAGAAGCGAAGGCGAGAAAGATATATAAAAGGGAAAAGGAATGTCATAAAATAACTAGTCCGCATTATCTTAAATCCCGCACCCTCGATTTTTCCTTTTAATTCTGCCAGATTATATCTTGTTTTGTGCCTTGCAAACTCATCAATCTCTGACCATAGCTTCTTATTGGCTGGAACCGTGATGAAGATAAAGCCACCCACTTTTAACGCCCTATTCATATTCTACAAAACAAGTTGGTCATCCTTAACATGCTCAATAACATCAAAAGCACAGACACCATCGTAATGCTTGTAAAATAATGCATCATACAAATTAAATTGATAATAGCTGTTGCCCGCATCTCTTTTTGTACAGTAACTCAAGCCTTGAATAGATGAATCTGCACAATCAATATCATATCCCAATTTTTTAAGATACAATGATACGAATCCAGTACCACAGCCAACCTCTATAATTTTAGACCCGCGTGACAAATAATTTTTGATTAAGTTTCCGATAACCAAATTCCGAACTCTGAACCAAAAATTAGCATTTTCTGATATGTATAGTCTGTCAAAGCCGTGTTCCGGGAAAAAATCTGATTCATTATATTCATTATCCGAAAAGTAAAATACTCCGTCTATCAACGGATATTTGCGCTTACACCCATCATAAAAAAAGCCCGTACCTCTTTTACTTAGCGTATTCTGACAATCAATACACTTCAACAAACCACATCACACTCCTTTTTAATTGAGACAGTTCTAGAACTCCTCATCTTGTATTTTCAGCCTACTTCAATTTCTCTCTATAGACAATAATAACTTTAGACATACTGAAGTCCTATTGTCTATTTACTTTTTGGAAAATAGTATAATCTTCAGACGACAAAACAATTTGATAATTAGAATCTTCAATGAAGTTATTTAATAAGTCATTCTCCGGGTAGGACAGCTTTTCAATCACATTTTTCATATAAAATATCTTTTTCATTCTAAAAACAACATCAGGTTCTATATTATTTTTCTCATAATAATCAATAGTAGTCTGCCGCCGGAGAGGAATACCAGGAAACATCCAAGTAGTATTGGTCGCAGGCTTCAGCGAGGAAAACAGATATCCAGCAGGAAACCTATCGTAAAAGAGAATTCTGTCTCCAGGTTTGGAAAATTGGTTTATTCTTTGAGATAAATTTACTAAATATTCGTTTTTTTCTCTGCTTGTGTATAGTCCTTTATAAGGCCCATGCTTTACTCTGGAATCTAGTAACGCTATCTTATCATCCCGATAGACTGAAGAGTATTGCTGTCCCATAAGGATGGCTACCACAAGGATAGGCGCTAGACTATGCAACTTATAATGATTTAAATGTACGAATGTTTTTTTTGAAGAAAATTTTAATAATGACTCAACCAAAAAAACAGTTGTTACCAAACTTCCAGGGAATAAACCTAGCGCTGTATTAATATACCCATTACTACTAGACCAAGCAGTGGTCATACCTGCAATAAATGAGGGTATCCAAACACCATAGAAAAGTTGCCTCATAAACCTCTTTTTGCCAATGAATAACAAGAGATAAGGGGCTATTAAACTATAATAAGTAATATAACCCAAAGAGGACGTGTAGCTACCAAATCCGTGTAAATGTATTGGAAATAATGGCAGAATTAAAAGTACATAACCGCATAATGATGACTTTATTTTGACAGCTAAAAATATAATAGATAATGTTAATACTAATAAAAGTTTATACGGGTAATTATTCCACAAAGCAATCAAATTTGTGGAAATTTTGACTAAAGAATTTCCATATACACCAAAAGAGCTAAAATAGGCAAAACTAACTAACACGTTATCTAGACCAGCATTCACAACTAATATTGTCAAAAAAACAGCCACCATAAGCGCTCCAAAGCAATAACTAAGGAAACTTCTTGATCTTTTGGTCGGTACTAAAAACGTAAGAATAACGATAAAAGAAATGCAAGGAATCAACATGCTTGGGTATGAGAGAACAGTCAACCCATGAAATAAACCAGAAAAAAACAAATAACGAGGCTCCTTGTTACATAAAATTACCCGCATCCCCAACAAGCAACCTATTGTAAAAAAACCGCTTCCAAGTGTGTTATAGCTTAAATTAGGTATATTGAATGGTATAAAAGCTATAGCAGACAATGAAATAAAAAGGGCCACCTGCCATCTAAAGAATAGTTTAACAACCCAAAAAATGAAGCAGGCAATTAAACAGTTAAAAACCAAGTATAAGTGGCGTGTAAATAACATAATTCCATCGCTACTTCCCACTAACCAGAAGTATAACCTGATAAAAGGAAAAGTAATTAAGGACGCAGTTTGCGCCATATTAACTTCATCAATAAATAGCCTATCTCCTAAAACGAATCGATAAGGTATAGCCACGTAAAATGCTTCATCGGTAAATTCTACACTGTAATATAGACGCCAATATGCAGCAATTATCACAAGTAGTAAAAATACAAAAGACAAACCTGAATATCCCAAAGCAATATCTGGAAAAAGTCGGCTTTTTTTGATGGTCATATAGATTTTGCCCCTACTCAAGACTAAACCTACCAGATAGGATTATTGATTCAATATACCAATTTAGTTTTCCTAAGAGACTGAATGGAGATACCATTGGATTACATCTCCCCGTGCTCTAGGATGTTCTTTTTTTTTGACAAAAACAGAATTATTAGAAAAGGAAGAACAAACATAATGCTACCTTTAACGGTGCCAAAGAATCCTGTTCTTATCGCAATGGTTATCAAATGGAAAAAACCAAATGCATATATGAGTAGCACCGCTCCATTATCAATGTTAGTTTTAACTATTCTGTAAACAAATGCGAGTAAAGAGCCGTATATGAACATTATTACGAATACCCCTATATAACCAAAAGCCCAATACCCATCCAAGGGCATAAAACCGCCGGCGCCAAATCCTTTTGGTGCCATGGGACGTAAAAGTTGTACATATAGTTCTGGAGTGGGAAGTGGTCTGTTCGGATAAATAAACCTAGGGATAAAAATCAAAATGTCTGTTAACCAAGTGTATCCAAATGAAAAATTCATGCTGCCAGTCTGGATAGCATTAGCAACATCCATTAATGTTCTAGGTGGCCCCACAAGTTCTCCACTACTTATAGGAAGTAAGAGTACCGGATTGGCTGTAGCATAATCAATAGCCAAATTAAACATAGTTAAAAGATTTGTCGTAGATCGAACGTGATTTATCATCGTAGCAAATACTAATAATAGCGCTGTAATAATTGCAACAGGAAAAATTCGTAGTCGCTTTACATAGTAATTATAATAAATAATAAACACCGTAACAAATGATATCACAAGACTCTTACCACCGCCCATAACACCAATAATCGCATATATTCCAAAAAAAATAAAGGCTATGACGGATAGCTTTCTATTTACAAATGATTTAAACAAAAGACTCATCAAAATTAGAGTTATTGACAATTGCTGTAAATACAAAATTGGCCCAGAGATATCAGAGTATTCTGCTCTCGATGAGAGGGCTTCAGCATATGAACTGATGTTGCTTATATTGAAAATACCCATTAAATACTTATAATTAATAAGAGAAAAAATAATTGTAAGCAACAATAGTATCTTAAAGAATCTAGGATAAGAAATAGCCAACTTAAATGATGTTATTTTTCTTATAATATTACTACTGGTGTAATTACATCTATATCCGAGCATGAAACCTACTATTCCAACAATTAGACATATATAATAAATTGGCATTATGGAAATAAATACTCCTTCAGAACTAACCTCACTTAAGGCCGAAATCCATGAATATAATGTGTAAAGAAATATAACCACAAAATAGGGTTCGAGAATATCTATGGATTGCCGTGAAGTTTTGAAGAATAATCCAATAAAAACTATATTTACATATAGCATCAAATACAATATGAATACTGAGAACTGCTCAGTGCTATCAGACCACATAATTCCTAAGCATATATTAATTACAATAAGAAGAAAAAGCCATTTAATGACTCTATTTAATGCTATTATATGCATTTAAGATTTACCTCGTAAATTTAATACAATAAACTAAGCTGAAGAGGCGATTATATCACAGAAGGTGACATCCTCAAAGATTTTCCGAGACCATCCAACGCCAAGTTTTGTAAATTCCCTTGTCAATAGACATTCGTGAAATCCAACCAATCTTTCGCAGTTTAGTGTTATCTAAAACTACCTTCGGTACATCAAAGTCTCGTCCACAAGTATATCTAACATCAGGTCTGGTCCCAGCAACTTTACCAACGATTTTAATCACTTCATTAATAGATAAACCAACTCCACTACTAATATGATATACACCTCTTGGAAAATCAACATTAGAGGCCATTATCAACGCTTGTATAATATCATCAACATAAATATAGTCTCTAATAACAGTACCATCACCCCATACATCAAGAGGTTTTCGGTTTATGACAGAAGTCAGTGCTGCTGATATGAATCCGACGCCACCTCGGGGATCTTGGCGAGGTCCATATGCATTAGATATTCTAAATACCACATAGTCTAAATTACCTATGTATTGAAATAGTCCTAAGTATTTTTCCACAGCGAGCTTAGTTATTCCATACGAACAAATGGGATTTGTTATATTATCTTCAGAAATAGGAACAGAGCATGAATGTCCGTAAACGGTTCCACCAGTTGAATTGAAAATCACCCGTTTTACCCCTGAGCGCAGGCTAGCTTCGAGTAACCGAATAGTTCCAACTAAATTGGAAGATATATCAAGAGTTGGGTTTTCATTAGATGTCTTTGGTATTGTCGTCCAGGCTAGATGATATACCACGTCAACACCATCCAAGCAATCTTGAAGCAAATTAACGTCACCGAAATCCCCCCGTATCATTTGAATCTTATCAGTTCTTGAATCACAGCATGCTGGAGCTACATCTAAAACAGAAACACTGTGACCCTCGTCTATAAGCTTATTGACAAGATGCGATCCGATGAAACCACTACCACCTGTCACCATGACCCGCATATAAATCCCTTTCAATCATTGGTTATTAATTTAGATATAATCGTAGGTATTTTCCCGTAATTACGTTCCAATTATAGTTTTCTCTTGCAATAACCTCTGCCGCATGTCCTAACTTAATGGTAAGTTTTCGGTTCTGTGCCAGCTCTAACATTGCGAGTCTTAAACTTTCTACACTGGGTTCAACGAGGAGCCCTGTTTCGCCGTCATTAATAAGATCAGGATTTCCTCCTGCGCATGCGGCAATAATTGCCTTCCCACTGATCATTGCTTCAAGTATGGATATACTGCAGGACTCATTAAGCGCCATGTGGCAGTATATATCGCTAACCGCAAGCGGAATAAACGTATTGCTCACATTTCCTGTCATAAGAACATGCCTCTGAAGATTCAACTGTTCTATGTTTTCTTCTATCATGCCGCGGTATTGTCCATCCCCTACCAAGATAAGCCGCGACGATGGCCATTCTTCAATTACTCCCCGAAAAGCTTTCAGTACAATTAATATCCCCGCAACCTTCCAGTCCCATTGTAATACTCCAACCGTCAAAAAAACTGGATAGGCATTCTGAAGTGAACAATACTCAATAAAATCTCGAACATCTCTTTCATATATGTTATATGCCTCAACTCCAGAAGGAATCATCTTAAGTGAATTCACAAACCTACATCCTAGATATCTCTTGAGATTTTCAGCCAGAGAATTGCTGTTCGCGACAACCCAGTCCGCCTTATTCAATAAAAAAATCGAAATCAGTTTTTTTAACCTATTGAAGTTACCCACTCTTGGAGCAGAAACAGTTTTTGAAAGATAGATTCTATCAGGCAGTTGTGTGTAGAATGAACAAATCAATTTAACATTTATGTCAAATAAAATCTTATAAATATAGGATATCAATAGATAATGAATTCGACCATGACAATGGATCACTTCCGGCCTGAAATGTCGTAAGACTTCAATAGTCCTAAATACTTTTGAAATCATGCCTTTTCCCATGTAACTAACGTCAGAATCTTCATTGCCAATATCATCAGAAGTGATAACGTGAACTCTGCAGGTAGGATTTAGACCTCGGATTCCATTCACTAAATTATAGACAACTTTCGCAGTTCCCCCCACTGTTATATTCCACGTCGGGGTAATCATCGCCACTTTATTGATGTTCTTTATTTTTTTTCGCCGTTTCATAGAAAAGTATTTTTCTTTAAACTGATTGTCTGTTGCTGTTTTATATGTCATATGATTTATTGTTATCGCGTTTTTCGAAGTTTCTAGCACCTGTGTGGCCCAAAAAGAAGTCTTTGCCCCCTTGCCAAATTCCCCAAGCAGACATCCGATCTCCAGTGAAAAGAGCTCTAAGCACATTACGAAAAAATGCAAACACTAGTGGAATCATAAGAAGAGCTGCAAGATTACCCTCGGTCTTAGCAATCAACAGGAATTTATTCCGACTTTGATAATAAGCTGCAACAAACCGTGATTTACTTGTACTTCTGCCGCATTTATGCAGGATTTTTGAGCCAGGAACATAAATTACTTTCCAACCCGCTCTTTTGGCCCGGACTTGCCAATCTACATCTTCGTGGTACATAAAATAGTCCTCATCCATTAAACCTATATCCCTTATCAATTTACTACGAACCAGCATTGAACATGCGGGCACACAATCTACTTCCCTTTGTTGAGAAACAGAACTGTCTGTAATCAATTTACCTTGGCCATGATGCGATATTTTCAAATTGTGTAATCTGATCTTCATCCCTGCGGTCTGGACCACATTTGGTCTATCATAATATGCAACGCAACTTCCGGCGATGCCAACCTTGCCATCTGACTCCATGGATTCCACCAGGGGGTCAATACATTCGGGATCGACTATAGTATCGTTATTAAGTATCCAAATATATTCGGCGCCCATCGTAAGAGCATAGCGTATTCCCGCATTATTTCCGCCCGAAAAACCAAAATTCTCCCCGGTTTGAATTAAGACTATCGATCGTTTTAAGTCAGAAGAATGTATTACTGCATATGGTGCCTCCATAAAATTCTCGGCATATGCCCTATCAAGACGCACTGTTTCAAGATTATTCTGCTTTGCCCAGGCGTCGATATTATCAAGAGAGTTGTCGGAGGACGCATTATCAACGACGACTATTTGAAAGTGACTAAAAGAGAGCCTTTGCAACGAATCCAAGCAATCGCAAGTGTCTTTGTAACCATTCCAATTCAAAATAATCAAATAAACTTTAGCCCTATGCACGTGTCTCCAATCCATCTGAATAATGACACCCTTTCTTTCTCGCTATAAGAAATATCCGATCACCTCGAAGTCCCATAGCAGAAAAAAATGGGGCTAACATAGCTTGCTTAGCTTTAACCGCAAAATTAAACAACAAATCTACGATCCTCGAGTCCGTAAAAGCTCCCCTGCCAACGTTTACAGCACTGACAGCAGTCGATCCTTCCTCCGAATTCTTGGAGATAAACCGGTAGAAGCCGAAACTTATAGGAGACTCGCGAAATTTAAGGATACCAAAACCTGCATCCTCGATGAATATCTTCAGGGCCTTGCCTGTCCAGCGGGTCAGGTGATTAGGCGGGTAATCAGCCGGTTCACGCTCATGGTGTTTCAGGGGCCACCTGTCCGCCTGAGGGACGCACAAGGTAATGAATCCGTTGGGAGCAAGGAGTTCCTGAACTTGACTGAGAAATAGAGGGGGATCTTCGACATGCTCCAGGACTTCAAAGAAGGTGATTATTTCAAAGCTTAAAGGATCAAAGCACTCAAGGGTTTCCTGTTTATCCGCATGAAACACCCTTCCCCTAAGTTTCTCAGTTCTCCATGCAACTTGGATTGAGGCCTGATCGAAATCAATACCATAAGAGTCGTAGCCTTTTTTCAGAGCCAAATCCACAAAAGCTCCTGTTCCACAGCCAATGTCTAGGAGTTTGACGGCATGATCATGGGCTGGGAGTTTAGGCACATCTTTAAAGAACTGTTTATGCCCCCACCATAGTACCGATTCTTGACTATTGGTCCCGAGCATCCTTAATCTGTTGTACCCTTCAGATGCTGCATATTCATGTGCAGACATGCCTTTCATAGGGTGAGAGAATTCTAAAGTGCAGGATTGGCATCTATAAATAGAGTAAGTTCCGGAATGCTCTATAAAGGAAATTTTCCGATTTTTACATGCCGGACATGATACATTTGCTTGAAGTATTGTCTTTTCCTTTCCCTTGCTGCTTTTTAAGGAAACTCTCGTCTTACTTAATCTTCCTCTTCCTAGTCTTCCAACTCGAACATCTTGTAGATGAGTTTCAGCAAGCTCTGTTTGACCCATCCCTGTCAGTTCTACTTCGTCTAAGGTTAATGGACTACAATTAGAACATTTAATCTGGTTGTTCAAACTGGCTCTATCATCAACTGACTCAAAACTCGTCTTACCTTCGTCAAAGTCAACAAGCCACCACCCAAGGGTGGTGGCTTGTCAGTGCGGTTCTTTCGTTTCCTTAGCAAAGAGCTCTAACTGCTCTGTGTGGTGCTGGTAATATCTTATATA
>SDBU01008567.1_pt1 | contig 11605 bp, 8 predicted proteins | sample 2277071 | NCBI WGS metagenome assembly SDBU01 (sample SAMN10397929, study PRJNA504765) | marine sediment metagenome | isolation source: marine sediment core GS08_GC12, 126 cmbsf | place: Arctic Ocean: Gakkel Ridge, Loki's castle | collected 2008 | reverse complement strand
TATTAAAACTCTTGAATGGGTGTTGGAATAATAGAAAATGGATGAAGAAATTGAAAAAAGAATTGAAGATGTTGAAGATAATGTAGATAAAGTTATGCTTGAAAATCGTGAGCTTGATCAAAGAGTTGAAAAGTTGGAGGAGAAAAAATGAGAGAAATAAAATTTAGGGCTTGGGACAAACTAAAACAGAAAATGTTAGTTAGTAGTGTTGAATGGAATATTGGTCTAATGACTTGACGTGGTCGTTGTAACATATTGCCTCCCAATTATTAATTACCGCTGGAAGAAATCAGAATAAGAGACAGAGGACCCGCTAATTTTCAGAAGTACCGTATTAATCGTACGATAAGAGTAAGATTTCTTATATGGAAGGTAGTGTAAAGATTTGAGTTAATCAAGGTGTTTTGGGACGGTGGATAAATGGTAAAACTACCCTACTATTAGCCTGTATACAGGCGTTTCTTCTGTATGTTGAGGTTGGTATTGGATTGCAGAGAAAACGGACTAAAATCGCCTGTATTAAAGTGCGCATCAAATGAAATGGCAATACTATCGATAATTTCCAGCGCATCACTAGTTATAATTTGACATCTCAATGTTACTGGAATAGCGATAAATAAAAATACTATAGTTGTTATCAACCGACAGCTCAATTATCCATCTCTATTCACTCAAATGTAAATTTTTTCATGTTCTTCTTAAGCTTATTATTTCACAAGATTAAAAATCGCAAGTCTGAATAATTTTACTTAATTAAATCAATGGTATGAATCCCAGGGCAAGCCCTGGACCCACTATTCCGCCGCAAGCAGCGGGGAATTTAACCAGCTCTTCTCGTCCGCCATAGTCGTACGCGAAGGCGGATTAAACTGTGATTTTCCAATTAATCATTAAATATACTTCCCCAATGCCAGCTGAATAGTATTAAATGGTATTGCCGCAACAGAAAAGCGGTTCCAGCGTAGCTCGAGGTAATTATTGTCATGATGTAGACGGAAACCAAGGCTTCGATCCAGCACGGTATCATCAGCATTTACAAGAAAGAAAACACGAGGTTGGAAAAATACTGAAACCGGCTTTTTGATGAATATTTCAAGATTATACCCAATCAGAAACCCAGGATAGTGTTTACCATCCAATTCCAGTTGACCCAGACCATTTGATATTCCCATATCACAATTCTCGAATATCGCCGATTTACGTTCAACTAGGGCGTAAAAGTAATGAATTGGATACGGAGCACCCTGTTCCTGGAGGTACTGATACTTAAAACGTAAAGCCCAACCAGATAAATGCCAATCAGCTTTGGCAGTGAGATTGGTTAGGGCGTCATCATAGCCACCACCAAAAGCCAGGGTCGTTTGAAACAAGCGCGGCACACCGGAAAACCGGGAACGGATGCTGGGATTATTAACCAGTTGAAATGGATAGTTATACCAGACCGGCTGGATAGCAACATAATTATCAAAATCATAATTAACCGCGAATTGAAACCCCAATCTAAGCGATATTTCAATCAGCGAACCGATACATGATTCATCTAAAAAGGAGCCGAGACATGAGCCACCCCCATTGCTACTCTCAGAGTTCGTGGTGTTTTCAGTATCAGGATCATCGCTATCCAATTCCTCTTTAGCCTTTTCGGTTTTGGTTTGACCCAGTACCATTGTACCTGCCAGAATCAAGACGAATAATAAGCGCATAATATTTCCCATATCCAGTCTAATGTACTAACTGCTTAGCCTCATTTCAATAAAATCATTTTACGGGTCCGGGTGTATTTTTCACATTCAAGGCGGTAAAAATACATACCAGTACTCACATTTCGACCGAATTTATTCTTACCATCCCAGGTAACCTTTTGATATCCTGGCTCCGTATGCTCATCAACTAATGTAATAACATATCGTCCTAACATATCGTATACAACCAATTGTACATCCGTAGCAAATGGCAGCTGATAACGAATGGTTGTTAGTGGATTAAAAGGATTGGGATAATTTTGGTGGAGGGCAAATTCGGTAGGCAGCACTGCTTGCTCTCCAATTGCCGCGATGAATTCCGATTCAATGGCTCCCATATCAGGTGCATTTCCGGAAAAAGCTGTATCCGGAAGATTGACTAGGGTATCCCCATCCCAGGTAAAGAACGCTATCCCCGCATCTACACAGGGCGATCCTTCCGACAAATTGAAATTGCCATTTTCTACATCCATAAATAATGGGTCAGCATCGATATTGCCTTCACCGACCCAACCACCTTGAATATTAGAGTAGAGAATATTTATTGGTCCCATGGAATCGCGGATTTCCTCGGGTGAATCATTCCAGAGAATTGTGTTGATTATCTTCGGACTGGAATATTGTGTGCTGTTTATCCCACCACCCCGGGAAGAAGCTGAATTCCCAGTGAAGGTTACCCCAACTAAAAGCGGCTGGGAAGAATTAGCACAGTAAATCCCGCCCCCGTAGCGGGCGGAATCCCCACTGATGATCACATTTGTAAGTAGCGGGCTTGATGCGGAACAATACAAGCCACCGCCCCGACTGGCAGCAATGTTGTCGCTAATAATAACACGATCCAATACTGAGTTGGAATTATCGGAGCAATAGAACCCTCCCCCATGTGCCCCAGCTGTGTTTTCAGTAATCACCACGTTCTCTAACAAAGGGGAAGCCGATTCGCAATAAATCCCGCCACCCTTTTCAGCCGAATTGTTGTGAATAGTCACCTCAATTAATATTGGATTAGAATTTTGGATACAGTAAATGGCTCCACCCAAATTTGCAGAATCCCCACTAAAAATCACATTCGAAATGGTGGGACTCGATAATTCGCAATACAGTCCACCACCATGGTCAGCCACTCCATTCCGAACGGTCAAATTTTCAATCCTTAAACCTTTGACATCGAAACAATACAGCACTCCACCCTGCCTTTCGGCATCCAAAATCGTTGTTTCTTCAGCGGTACCTTCAAGTGACACATAACTCTTGCAATGTAAAGGAAAACTTTCCCCATTAGTTGAAGGACTATAGGTGCCTTCCGACAAATGAATAGCGTGTTGCCGTGTACTATCAGCAAAAATTACCGCCAGCGCTTGGGTTATCGTTCGTAAAGGGCTTTCCTGAGACAGACCGCTGTTTTCATCACTACCAGCTGGATCAACGTATAAATCTGCTTCAGCCTGGTATATTTTATAATTCAGGATGTCAAACGTGTAATTGCTTAGCGGAGAAGCGTACTCATCCGTTGGGTACAAAACTGTAAACGTATCCAATACAACATTGATTATGGGTAGGCTCCCATCAGTGGAGAGGTCTTTTCCAAAACCGTCTGCAGTATTTGAGAAAATATTGCACCGATTGGTACTATCAAAATGTACATTGGAACCATAACTTAAATAAATCCCGCCGCAATAAATTGCCGAGTTGTTTTTTACGGTCACGTTATTCAACGACACGGTTGAAAAAAAGTTACAATGAATGCCACCACCGGTATTTGCAGAATTATCACTTATAGTCACATTAATTAATGCTATATCAGAATAACGTCTTAAATACATTCCGCCTCCGCTAACATACATTCCATCTCCACTAATGCCGACACCATTGCGTATCGTCAAATTCTCAACTATCAAGTCACCATCATTATCGAAATAAAAAATCTGGCTTTCTTCTTCAGCATCTAATATCGTTAAACCTTCTCCTATTCCAGAGAGAGAAAGATAACTTCTACCATATAAGGGATAATTTTCACCATTAGATGATAAACTGTAAGTACCCTCAGCAAGATATATAGTACGAGGATGAAGGCTATCAGCAATGATCTTTTCGAAAGCGTGAGTGATTGTTTGAAAAGGATCATCCGGAGCCAAGCCACCGTTATTATTGTTCCCGTCTGGAGCTACATACAGGTCAGCTTCGATTTGATCCACTACGGCGTTTAAAATATCATGGGAAAAAGATTCAGCAGGATAGGCGTAATAATCCGAAGGATGCATAACCGTGAAAGTGTCCACAATAACATTAAACACTGGCGCTTCACCGCCGCCGTTAATCGGTACTTCGCTTGTACTTAGATCATAACCAACGGTAACGGCAGTATTTAATAAAATATCACAACGGTTTAAACTATCAAAACTCACACTGGAATTGTCAGATATATATATCCCGCCGCCGCGATTGCCAGCATAATTTTCCTTAACAGTCACGTTAGAAAGTGTTAGAGCGCTATTATCGATAACAGAAATCCCACCACCACTGTCATTGGCTGAATTTCCACTAATAGTCACATTTGATAAGGTTGGATTGGAAGTTCTGCAATAAATACCACCACCGTCATCTGCAATACCGTTGCTTATGGTAATATTTTCGATAGTGAACTCGTTGTTATTATCGCAATAAAAAACACCTCCCTGGCCTTCCGCATCCAAAATCGTCGCTGTTTCACCGATCCCTGATAGGGTAACAAATGACTTCCAATTTAAGGGATAATTCTCGCCGTTCGACGATGGACTGTAGGTTCCTTCACTTAAATAAATAGTGTTGGGATTCAGGTTAGATATAGCTATTCTATTGATCGCTGCCGTAATAGTTAGTAATGGATCCCCGGGCGTGAGGCCACCGTTTTCATCGTTACCGGTTGGATCAACAAATAGATCCGCATTGATTAACGGATAATCACGGAGACGAGCCGGTTCATTCGTACGTGTCCAAAACAAACTGCTCCTCAACGGAACACCTGGCGCAATGTTATTTGTAGATCCATCATCGTAACTAATTATGTAGTAGTAGTAATCAAATCCTTGAATTACCGTCGTATCATCAAATTGATTGATCCCGGCTGACCCGTCAAAGATTTCCACAAAGGCTGTATCGGGTCTATGGATAGCACGATAAATTTTATAACCGGCAAAATTGGGATGAGATTCAGCATTATTGTCCCAATTGAGTAAAATACGATCATTCAGGGAGATGACCTCAAATATAGAAGGCGGCGGGGGCGGCTGAGGAATATTAAAACCGGAATTGTAATTATCTATCGCCCTTTGGAAAGTTTGTAGGATGGAATCCTGTCCGGTATATACCCAGCTGTTTTTAAATTCTTCGGCATCATCGGTGGTTGATCCATTAGGTAAGGTATAAGGAGCACTCCCGTTTAACCATTCGTCACCTATGGAATAGCATAGTTCACGTTTTAAACCCGCTACACCTTCTGCCATTACTATATGAATACTGTCCCCATGAGCGAGCGTGTAGGGACCAAATCCCTGAGTCTGCGAATACCCACCACCGGTAGGACCAAAATCACTTGCAGCACCGTCTCCAACTTCTTCGGCATGGGATAATAACGGGTGCCCCGCTGTCATGGCAGCATATTCAGCGGTCATTTTCACTGGGTTGAATTGACTATTTCCGACTTGAATCGGTCCATCCGAATCCTGATACATGGTTGTGGTGGGTTGATAAGGATCGTCGGAATGATCGCCAGCGGAGACATCAGCATGGAGTGTTACTACTCCCACGAATTGTGCTGCTCCCAGTCGACCATCTCCGTAGGCATACGGTCCCCCAATATTATCGAAACCTGCACCAGAATGCAGTCCGTGCCAAGAAAATAAAGCCCGAAATAGATCGATTGAGTTGGGATCTTCGCCAATTACATCATTCATGGTATTCCGTCCCCAGGTGGCATTCTGGGGCATCCAGCTATAGCCATAGGAACAGGCTTCTTTCGCGATCGCATAACGGTACTGGAAAAAGAACATCAAACTGTCAAGTGTTTGCTGATATAAAGTACCTTGATTATTTATAATACCGGTATTTTTAAAAACATAATCATAGATAAAATAATTGTCATGATTCTGATTAGAGAAAGCAGAAATCTTTCTGGTCATGGTAATACCAATCGCCGTATTGACTACATTGTACAGCAGCCTATCCGAAGCAAGGGTTGGGGCGATATCGTCTACTACATCCATATAAATCATATCCGAGCTTGGTATGCCATCTACTAACACGGTTGGATGATCAAAACGGCCGATCAACCTGAATTCCTGAGGCATGAATTCATTTTCGTCATCTAAGACACGGGGTCCAACATGGACGACTTTAAAGTCAAAGTCCTGGTCAACTATAGGATCGTAGTAATCAGTAGCTCCAATCCACAATGCCTTGGCTGCTTTGGTGTCCTGCCATTCGTATTGGGCAGGCCATTGCAATCCATCTTGCTGATCGGGGATTTGACCGGTTCGGCCAACTTCCCTTTCACAACCAGCACTGGAATACCAGTCGTGTAGGTTGCCTACCGCGATCCATTTGGTTTCATCTGCCATTGTCACACTTACAAAACTACTAACTATCAAACAGGTTATAATAATAGGTTTAAAAGGATTTGTATATTGATGAATAGATTTCATGATGCCTCCTTCTTTACATTTATCAGCATGTGATTGAAGTTTTCTATTTGAAACATTTGCGCCGTATTAATTGTGTGGTATGAATGGGCCATTTTCTTTCGATGAATATTAAGCTATCACTATCAGGATCCCGAATTCCAATTATTCTTGAATTCATTTTAAAAACACCATCTTCCTGGTCTGCACAAAACTTTGTCCTGAGCCTGCCGAATGAACAAATGCCCCAATTGCATCGGGATCGTAGACCTTAATCTGATATAGATACATACCGGCGCTGACCGGTTGACCATGATTGTCGGTTGCATTCCATTTCACTGATCTATAACCAGCGTCCTGTGTTTCTGAAACCAAAGTTGTTACTTCTCTTCCAAGCAGGTCGTAGATTGTGATTTGGACATCCGATCGTTGGGGCAGTTCGTACTGAATTGTAGTAACTGGGTTAAATGGGTTGGGATAATTTTGGGACAGCCGGTATTGAGTTGGGATTCTGACGTCACTACTATATTTATCAGCAGATAAATTCTGTATCATATCACGGGCAACTGTCAAATCACCTGAAATAATGAGAGTGAATACAGAGTCCAGTAACTCGATTGCAGATATATCTGTCGAATATAATTTTCTAAGATCGTACAATTGTTTCGGTATATCCAAATCATCAGGTATGAAAGCGAAGGTTGTATCAATATATTGCCGTCGCAAGTCCTGAATTGCTTGCAGGTATTCATAGCCATATTCAAGGGCTGGTTCAATGTTGGTACCTTCGCCAAAATCATTCCAAGTGATGATTTGAATAACGTCCGGGTTATATTCCAGAGATTTTTTCAGCGAGCGGAAAAAGGTTTGGCCGTCTCTGGTATCCAAGTACCCATATGATTCTCCCCCGGCTTCGCCATAGATATCCCAGAATCCCGGGAAGGCACCACCGACAACATATTCCCAAGTTGATGATGCCTGATAAAAATCATCCAGGTAATCATCAACTTCTGCTAGGATAGGTCCCCCGGATTCCGGCGACCCTAAAATAACCCAAGGGAAATATCCAGTAACTACTTCTGATTGAATCATATATTCATGCAGTGGAAAATAATAAGGTTTGGGATCCAGAACGATAAAAATACTATCCCATTGAGCACTGTTATAAAAATAGGCCGGACCAAAATTTAATAGCACTGGTCTCCCATTTGATTTCAGGTAATGATCGCTTGGAAACCAGTTATCCTGGAGAAACAGCATAACTTCCCTGGCATGGGCTAACGCTTCATCTTCACTAAATATATCACCTACCATATTGTGGAACGTGGCATCCTCATAACAAACAGCAAATTCCAAATTGGCTTTCCTGGTGTATTCAAAACATAACCCGGTATTTCGATGTAACAAGCCATAATCAGAATGATTTTCTATCCCGTACCAGTCGACGATCATTCCATCAATGCCAGCTAATTTCATGAGCAATACATGGTATTCCATAACGTCCGGATCAAAGGAATCATAGAGACCGATCAAAGGATAATAATGAGTGGCAATCTGTCTTTTCCCGGTGTCATCAACTATATCAGGATTGAAATTTTCCATTTCCCAATGCCACCAATGGCCGGTTGATGGATATTCAGGTCGTGGGATGGCAGCACTGAAGGCTTTGGTTGCAAACCAGGGCATGTAATGCACCATTATTTTCGATTGCGGTTCAATGACTGCCAATAGCTTACGAACAGCTGAAGATTCATTGGCATTAATGCCTGACATTATAAATGTCAGTACAACTACCACAGCGATCATACGATCTAATTTCAACAGCACTATCTTTCTGGTCTGGATGAAATCGCCTGCTTTGATTGTACTTACAGTTGTTCTAAAAATAGAAATTGATCGACATCCTTCCATAACTGCCACCCAATCTGGCTTTTATATCGAATTTATATTCTTCACTCCAACTATAATCATAATCATCATCGCTGTCAGAATATTCATCACTCCAATTCCATAATAGCATATTGAACCCTGCTTCACCGCCAATTGAAAATTGATCTGAAAAATAATATTCTGTGCCCACACCAATAGTCAATCCGATGTAATCAATGGCATCTTTGATTCGGTCTTTATCTTTGTTCTTAAGCTCATCGGTCTCACCATCTACTTTAGACTCAAAATTAATAATGGGTATAACCAGAAATGCTTCCGTTAGCAGGTATGACCTCAAATCTTTCTTACGTGGCTGAAATAACTTAAGTCCAACTCTGGGCATAAACAGGCGCAAACTCGCTTCTACTGTCATTTCATCATCATCAGTATAAGTATCGCCCCCATCATATTCTTCATAGTGATAATCCAAATCAAATTTTATTGATCCTCCATAGTAGTCCAATCCAAAAATTGGTTTAATAAATCCAAAGTCGATAATACCAATGTAATACGATTGAGTCGGGCCACCGACACGAACACCGAAAGAGGTTTGAGCTGCCACGATACCCATGGACATCGCTAAAAAATAGGTTATAATTAGTTTTACATTTATTTTTGTGTTCATATTAAGCTCCTTTTATAGTTTTATTCTGTATGTACTTCAATAAATCGGGGCATGTGTCAAAGTTAGTTGAAACAGGGAAACTCATGAGATGTAAGGTTGATTTAATTTAAGTTCATTTTGCATTGTTTTTCTCAATTTATTCAACTTTTTATAGCCCCTGACTTTCCGCATTCTCATTTCAATATCCAGCAAAGCAGATGCCACCCAACGGTGGATTTGCTTGCTATTCTGCCAGCGGGTTACTCTACCGGTTAATCTGGCTATTTGACTGTTTAAAGATTCTATGCAATTGGTGGTTTTAAATACAGTTCGTAACTCTATCGGTAATTCGAGTCTGTGCACAGTGAGTGTTTCTTCCAACCCTTCTTTTAATGAGTTGGCTGCAGACAGGTTTATTACTTTGAGTTCTGTGATAATGGCTTTCAACTTGTTTTTCGCCTCACCATAGGTATTACTGTTATAGGCATCCTGCATCTTTTTCTTGTATTCCGGCTGTTTGTTTTTAGACAAGTAACTCAACACATTCTCGCGCTTATGCCATTGACAGCGTTGAACCATAGCTTCATCTGCAAACACTTTATTTACAGCCTTACGCAAGCCGGTAGAGCCATCAATGATCACCAGCAGTCCATTAGAGGATGATAAACCCCTGTCTTTTAAATCATTGAGTAAATCCATACAGACACGATGATGCTCCGTTGTCCCCTGAATAAACCCCACAGGAATCTTATCCCCGTCTATTGTTACACCCAAAGCAATGATAATCTGTTGTTTAGCAAAGGTCTTTCCATCTATAAACAATGCCACATAGTCATCCTTGAGTTTGCGGGCAGTAAACGCTTTAAGCTTTTCTTCCGTCTCTTCCATAAAATGTCTGGCTAAACTTGAAGAACTTATTCCAAATACCTCTGGAAATAATGACGCGCATTCAGCATAACGCCTTAATGATAAACCGCCAAGCAACTTCCCCATCATCTCTGTGCGAACCTGTTTCTTTTCTTGTAGAGCATGGTAACTATTCAGGGGGATTTCTTTTCCTGTTGCTCTACCTCTTACACGGGGCACCCGTATTTTGGTCTTCGTATCTCTCAAATACACAGACCCGGGATTGCTCCCCCAGCGATAACCCGGAAAACCGCCTTGATCCTTACGATGATGTGGCGGGCCTGCCAGTGCTTCTACTTCCTTATACAAAAGTTCTTCTACTGCCATTATTCCTATGGGAATAAATGCCTGGATCAATGATACTTCGGTATCAAAATTAAAAGTTTCCTCTATTTGTGCTTGGTTCAATCTTGCTTTGCTGGTTACTTTTGCCATGGCGAAGTCTCCTTGTTGGTTAGGTTCTTTTAAATATTTAACAACCCAAATCTGCAAGGAGCTTCCCTTTTGTTTCAACTAAAAATGATACAACCCCAGAAAAGTGTAAGTATTTACAATGAATTCCAAAACTATTATAATTTTCAAGTTGTCAATAATAGTGTTCTTAAAAAGGCTTTGGTCTGCATTTGATGTAATAAATCTAAATTCCATCACAATACCTACAAAGCAGACCCAAAAAATAGTATCTTTTACTAAAGAAAAGTTCCATAAGTTAATGCTATTAAGCACATATACATTCCAAACGGTATAAATTGCCGCTAATAGTACCGATAAAATGATTTTTTTATCAAAAAAAATTATAAAAACTCCTTTTATAGATTTTCTAACGTCTTTTTTACTCAACGCGTAGAAAATAAATATAGTTAACCAAATACCGATCGCAATCTCTCTATTATTAAAGTGACTCATAGATCAATTAATCTTAATTTGATTAAATAAACATCTGGGAAATTTACTAAGCGCCAGTTAGTCTTTACTTTGTAGGGAATTCCTCAATTAATATCATCTTCCGTCCCTCGTCTTTACCCCATGTTGAAAATGCTTCTTCGATGTTGTCCGGGATCGATAGCTTGAGATTCTCATCAACCCCCATGAACCCTGTACCCACAACACCAAGTAGTTGCTGCGGGATTTTAGAACTTACCTTAAATGCCAAACCATAAACCCCAAAGTCAAATCCCCGCAAATGAGATTCTTTGACCAGCTTCAATTCCATTAATCTGCTCAGACGACTTTGAATGGTATCGTTCTTTTCTGTTGAGTAATAAAGAACAATCCAATTCCCTGAACTTGGGTTTTGAAAGCAAAATTGACGAGATTGTTTTCCTGTTGCAAACCAATCTTGAACTTTATCAATCATTTCTCCCAGATAAGACCTAACTCTCCGGTCCATAGATCCAAATTCCCAAGAGAAGTACATGCCTAGTGGGATACCGTCGTGTAATTTGCGTTGTGTTGTAAACAGTGCCTCAATTTTATCTACCCACTTTGAAAAATTATTGTGAAATTCACGAACTTCAATTTCTTCCTTCATTTTACTTCGATATTCCGCCCAATAGTTATTTGCTCTTAGATCAGCATCTATTTTAGGGAATTTATTAATAGCAGATTTGTAACATCCGAGTGCGTTCATCTCTTGATCTAGCGGGATGTCAGCAATTTTCAAATAATTTCGCCTGTCAGTGAGATAATAGGAAAAGTCCTGAGTAGTGTCAATCTCGCCAATCATTCTTTCAAGTTGTTCCCAGGAAAAAACGTGGATTGGTAAATCT